>ERZ824600.2653-NODE-2653-length-18468-cov-2.998697_pt1 | contig 18468 bp, 18 predicted proteins | sample MGYA00519933_ERZ824600 | MGnify/ENA primary metagenome ERZ824600 (study PRJEB31778, sample SAMEA3449178) | human gut metagenome | biome: human gut; feature: human-associated habitat; material: faeces | place: United Kingdom | collected 2010/2012 ... | reverse complement strand
TTGCACTATTTTTAATGACTTTAAATTACTATTTAGTTCGTCAATCTGTGTTTGTAAATTCTTAACAGTAGTCATGTCTGCGGCATACCCAGTTTCCGTTACGCTTGTACTTGTTGTAATACCTTTAATTGCACCCACTTTGGTTTGAGCATTTTTATTGTCGTCAAATTCACAGTCTGAAGCTTTATGCCAAAACGAAATTCTCTGCCACACTTTATTCGCCGCATCCGTACATCTTCTAAAATATCTGCCAGTAACGATTGTTTCATTTACTGCCATACAAAATTCCTCCTTTATAAATAAAAAACTACCTATTTCTAGGTAGTTTAAATCCAAATAGTTTTTATCGTTATATCATTAGGCTCTGCGTCCGAATATACAAACGGATTTTCTTTTTTTATATTTGAGCCTTTAGTTTTTAAATAAGATTGAGTTGTTTCAATTCTGTTCTCTATAAGGTTAAAATACTTAGCCATATAACCAAACAAAATTGGGGTTTCATTGGCTAATTTTTCAGCCTCATCATATTTGCCTTGTTCAATTAAATCCATATATTTATCCATAATTGGTTTATGTTCAAGGTCTATATCACAAAAAAACGTCATATCATCCACTTTTGTTGGGTATATGCTAGTTGTACTAATTATATCTGCCATAAATATCACGCTCCAATCCACAAATCTCCAACGTCACATTTCGATGGTTCTGAATCGAAATAAACATATTGCTGTGAAGATGATATTTGCAAGGCATAAGTTTGTGTATTATATATTTCTTCTTCCCACATCCTAAAAGTTTCTGCATCAGCAATACATTTAGAGAGGATATCCGCATTTGCTTTTATTAATTCAGAAGCTTCTGAATGTTTTCCTTGACTCCTTAATGTATTAATTTGCGAAATTAATGGAGCAGTAGAAGAATCTATATTTTTAAAATTATGTTTAGTAATTACCTGAGATGGGAAATTACTATATTCATTACTATACATTTCTGCCATATTAATTTCCTTTCATTATTTTGCGTTTCCTATCCAAAACATACCTGCCGTTAATGCTGTTGGCATAGCGTCTGAATAATTGATGCCACCTTTGTAACTTGACACATTATGTGTATGTGAACTATTTGCTTTTCCAGCTAAAGCTGTATTAATTACTTTATTCTGAACAGGATTTGTAGAAGTTGAAGAGAGTGCAGAGTCAATTGTTGTTTTATTCGCTTCACTAGCAATTCCATCTAATTTAGATTTGTCAGAAGATGACATAAGACCATTGGCACTTATAGTAGCCACAGCAGTCGTGGTTGCATTTGTACCTGCGTCCCCCTTATCGCCTTTTGCTCCCTTGAGATTATCAAAAGTAAAAGTAGTAGTAGTGCCACTTGTACTTGCTGTAACAGTAGGTGTGCCTACACTTCCAATATTCGTACCTGCGGCGGCTTTGATAGTAGGAGTCACACCATTATCACCTTTATCGCCTTTTTCTCCCTTCGTGCCATTCTTTATAGTAATGATTGTTCCATCCGAGAATGTAATAGTATTATTTCCTCCATCAGCATCACTTTCTGATACAGAAGTTACTGTTACACTTGTACCATTTGTGCCATTAGTTCCATCTTTACCAGGATTGCCCTGTGATCCCTTAGAACCATTCTTTACGGTAATAGTAGAACCATTACTAAATGTATATACATTCGAGCCACCATCAGCAGAAGATGTAGAAGTTTGCTCACCACCAGTAAGTACAGTTCCTAGATCAACAATTCTGTTATCATCTGGTGTTAAATTTTTCCCATTCTGTTTAATAGTAACGATAGTATTCTTCTCAGCATTTGCTGGTGCGTGAGTAGAAGTGCTATGTGAATAAGCAGAATCATAATTTTGTTTTAAAGCATTTGTCAAATCATTCGTAGATAATTCTTTTCCACTTACTTTGTCAACTTTGCTATTTAATTGAGTATTCAAATTACCAATACTGGAGTCCAAAATATCAGCATTTCCATTAAATACAGCAACATCATATTTTTCAGATGGCAATGGTTTCCCCAATTTTAAATTCACAGTCTGTTCCATTAATAATCCTCCTTAACTATTTGTGCTAATTGACTGTTTGTATAAGCAGATAATTCTGCATGTGTATATTGTGAAATAGTTTCATGCGTTCCTGTCTTGGTAGGATCAATATTCTGATATAGCGGATAGAATCTATACATCTGAATAGTAGTTGTGTTCCCGCTAAAGTCATGCGATACAGAAGTGGTAATATACTGATGTACTTCGTCAGAATCACTTGGTTTATAAGTGATTTTCTTATTCACATCCATAAATGGTAGAAGAGAAGTAGTGATAGTAATATTATCTGTTAGTCTACAATTCTTCCAATTTTCATATTTTGCCCTGGAAAGTGCCAATGAGTCAGATGTAATGTTCTCATATTCATTACCTGTTTTAACATCAAGAATTACGCCAAGTTTCTGCACAGTGAAAGGAGAGTTTGGAATAATAGTAAAATTAATGTTATTACAATTATATAAATATTTAAAATATGCTTTTGAGTATTTAAAATATGTCGCTCCGTCAGTTCCTATAATCGTTTCTGTACTTTTTGTTTCATTCGTCAACACATTAACAGCATGAACTTGCCATTGTCCAAGAAGATACATTTTTAATACATCTTGCTTATTTTCTCTTCGATTTTTTACTTTAAAAGAATACACATTATCTGCCTTTAAAAGTCCTTCGTTTATTGGTAAATCAGAATCTTCATCATATATAACTACGTTACCAAGTCCGTTCACATTGATCTGACACGAAGCTTGATTATCCTGTGGAATTTTAAGTGAGATTACTTCGCCATTCCCATAAGAATCTCCATAACCTTGAATAGCACATGAGTACACATTATTAGAATAAGTAACTTCCTCATTGTAATAATCCGTTTCAAAAGTCTGCCCCCATACTTCACATACATTTCGTACTGTACTCATATCTATAGATGTGCTTTCACTGATAAGGACACGTTGTATAAAATCATTGTCCAAATAAATATCATCTTCATAACACATGGGCTTCAATTGGCAAATAAAGTTGTTATTTTCATCAAAGAACATCTCATAGTTGGGATACAAGTCTCTAAATGTAGAGAGTATAGAAAAAACACTGCACCCAGCAGAAAATTCTTGGTCATAAGGCACAGTGTTCCATAACGGATTATCTATTCTATATTGCTCATAATCTTCGTTATATTCGGGAAGCCCTTTATATTCCCCTACATCATCTACACGATAGTCTCTTACACCCCCTAACTGAGTGAGAACTTGAATAATTACATCACGAATGATATTGTATTTTATAGCCTCACCAGTGTCAGGATTTTCTTCGTATGCAGATACTTTAGTGATTAACGCACCAACTTGTCCATTCTTAGTTCCATCCAATTTTGCCACAAAATCACTACATGATATGCTTAATTGATTCGTAGTAGCGTCATATGTCCCTGATGTATTCGTATACACATAATATCCCATTTGATAATATTTATATTCTTTCGTACGAGCATTGTACAATCCAACGAATACACGAATATCTTTGTTTAACCACAGCAAACTATCTTTGGATAATCTAATTGGATCACGCAAAGTAGGCTGCACTGTAAGACTGCACGTCCTTCTAACATCTGATTCACCATTAATAGAAACAGTTCCACTAACAATCCCTTCTAATGTATCTATAATCTGTTTATTCTCATCTAACACTTCAACCTTTATCTTATTTGTAATATAAGAAGATTGTTGGAGAACAAGCGTTAGATCTTCCTGCTCAAGTATCAATAATTATTCCACCATTCAGGCGACACATCAGAAAGACCAAGATAATATAAATCTTCCTCAGAGTCCATATCTCCAATTTCAACCCAAGTAAAGTTCATATATCTGTTGTTGTAATTCTCTTCTGCTGTATCGGTAGGATTAGGTGTTACTTGAATAAGCCACTTGCGACCATCAGGCAGTTTAAGAATTTTAGGAATGCTATCGCATAGAAAATCCATAGCTTCTTTTTGGTATTTTGTTCGTCTATAATCACCTTCTGATTCATAGTCGTAACTACATTCATTGTCTGGTTCAGTAGGCACAAACGCACCTTTGCAACTACCTGTATCATAATTTGCAATTGTATTTCGCACAAATACAGGATACTTATTATTAAGTAACTCAACATTGGAAGATGGAATATTTCTTGTTGTATCACAAAATCCATCTATGATAGATGTGCTCCATACTGTTTCTCCTTCAATCAGAAACAAATCATCAAATGAGAGAGTAGCTTCCGTAATAGAATAGATTCCTTCCACACCGTAAAAAGACGGAACAAGCGCATATTCACGTTCTTCCTTACTTCCAGTAAAATAGTCATTATAATTAACATTAAAATCCTTTTTGTTGTTTACTTCATGTGCGAGTAATGTCTCCCATTTATACATTCCTTTTTTACGTGACTTTAGTAAAATATGAGAAACATCTTCAACATTCCAGTCCATATTCCCCGCATTTGTAGTATCGTTAAACTTCGCCCATAAAATTGTATCAAAGTTCCAAAGCCATTTAGAATGATCTGGTGTAATTTCGGATTCCACATCTTTAGTAATATATAAATCATCATATATACCATTTTTTAGTTCTACATAATCAATAGCATGTAGTCCTGTCGGTGTTAAAGCACATGCTAAGTCGCCGCCCAAAAAATCATATCCTAAACAAAACATATGCTTATTCACCTCCAATCCATAAATCGCCATATTGAGCAAACTCAGGTTCAAGACTTTGTATAAATTCTTTCATATTTGCTTTATCGACTTTAATGGTAGGATATTCAGATGTATCTACCCATGCATCACTATCTTGCGTTAATGCCTGTGAAGGTCGTTCTGTTCCCCACCACCAATTATTAACGTCAGAATATTCTTCTGTGTCCCATACATATATTTGGTACACATCGTTAGTTCTACGAACCGCTAAAGTAACCATATTATCATTCCCAAATTCCAATGGTTCAGAATATAATATATAATTTCCTACGCCATTTGGAACTGTCAACTTAAATCTAAGCTTATTATCGGGATAAATTCTACTTGAGATTGAAAATCCCATTTCATCTGCATTTTTAGCTTTAAAAATTTCTGCTGTCTGCCATAAATTTTTTCCACGAATAATAAGAGTGAAATCATCTGGTATGATAAAACCTTCATCATAATAGAGAATTTTGTCTATTAGATTAATCATCCCGTTTTCATATGTGAAATCTTCTGTACCATTATATTGAATGATAACAATATTGGTAGATACTTTGATACATCCTTGCTTTGGCATTGGTTCAGCATAAATGCGAGAATATTCGCTCTGATTCTCATATCTGACATAAATCTCGACCAATCCCGTATCAAGTTCCATACCATTAACAGTAATGGCTTTACATTGAATATAAAAGATACTGTCATTATTTAAGCCTCTATATGTATATGAGAGGTTTGTTTGGTCAGTAAAAGAATCTGTTGTAAGGATTAGTTTCTTCGTAGAGTCATACAAATAAAATGTATATGTCGTTAAATCTTCCCAATCAGCAGAGTAGTAGTGTACATATGCAGTTAATGAAGAACTTTTAACTATATCTTTATCATGAATATCTTCAAATACAAAAGTTGGTGTTGATAAAGTATAAAAAAGAACCTTATCTGAAGCGGAAGAAGTATTATCATTAATATCTGTTACATATATCTGTACATTATATTTTTTCCCATTCTGCAATGTATTTGCAGGAATCTTATGCCTCAATGCATAAGAAGTAACTGTATTATCGTAGACAGAAGCGTTAGTGGTATTGTCATAAACCACAATTCTATTTGCTTTACATCGTATTCCTGTCCACACAAATTCGATATAAGCTTCCTTTGCAGCATCAAAAGGACTAATTTGTTTAATTATTGGCTTCGACATAATATCACCGCCTTAACTATTTTTTAGTGTGTTAATTTGGTCTTGTAATGACTTAATAATTGTAGCATCACAAGCATACCCTGTAATAGTAGTATTTAAATCTGTCGTAATACCTTTAAATGCACCCACTTTGGTTTGAGCGTTTTTATTGTCGTCAAAAAACAAATCGCACGCTTTTAACCAATAGGAGATGCGTTGCCATTTCTTATTTACAACATCTATGCATTGTCTGAAATATCTTCCAGTAACAATTGATTCTGTCATACGACACCTCACTTTCAATATTCAAAAATAGGACTCAGAAAACCATCCGAGTCCCATAAACATCAATCAATATTCAATTTTTCCCTCTCAATTTCACCCCACACCGCACACGAACATTTCACCAATCTTCCCACATGGCACAGTAACCCAAACACTTTGTCCAATTTTAAGGCTCACCCCAGGTATACAACATTTAACGTCCCGTGTTACTCCACTGGTATCACGGATAGTATAACCCTTGTCTGTTATGCCTGTTATTACAGACTTAAATGTTTGGTCGTAATTCAATTTTTGCTTATCTAAAGCTATCTGTACAGCTTTTAAAATTTCGTCCGATAAATTATAATTCATAAGTTACCTCTTTTTTTACAATATAAAAGAGCAGGTGGATTATTAGTCTACTTGCTCTTAAAAACTTGGTCACACTCAAAAATGCTTATTTTAAAGGCTTTTTAAGATATTATAACTCAAAAAGCTATATAAAAACATATAGTCTGGTCACACTCATTAAATAACTTCATCATCTGGTACTTTATATGATTTTCGATATGCTACTTCAAAAGAATCCCAATCATCATAGGCTCTCATAAGTGCCATATCAGAAGCTATTAATTCCTTTAATTTTATGTATCCTTCTTCTTTAGTTAATCTTTGATGTAATTTATGTTTTCTATAATTTTTCCCTGTAACACTCTTTATAATAGGATTTAACTCTTTCAATTTTTCAACTACAGGTTTTGGCAATCTATTATATACAAGAAAATTTGTTATTTTACCAACATATGAGTTTCTATAGTTCCCATTATAGTCCCAATTTCTAAGTCGATAAATTTCTTTATAAAAGTCATCATCAAAAACTTTTGTCCAAGGTAATAACTCAGCACTAATATAAACGGAAAGTAATTGTTGCAATTCATCGGCTTTTCTATCTTTTTCATATCCTGTCGCTTCATCAATTAATGCAGTAATTCCGACTTTTGATAATGCTCTTACTAATATACCACTTGCTTCGGCTAACGGTTTTTGAGAATCGGTTAAAACACCTGCGTCTTTTGCTTGAAGATAAACTTCACAAATTAATGGTAAAATTTCTGCATTATATCCTGTATAAATCATGTTACCATTTTTTGAACAAAATTCTACAGACATATCCAATCCATCAGGGAAAACATTATTTATGTATGGCTCTAAATTTTTAGCGTCAAGAAAACTTGGCATAGTAGACAATCTTCCATCATTAGATTTCCCTTTTCTTGATCTTCCGAAAGCGGAAAATATTGCAGAAGAAGTCAATACCCTTGTTTTATCATCTAATACTGCGCAACTTAATTCGTGACCTGCTATATTTACAGTGCCAGTATATAGACGTTTTGGCAAATTTTCATTCATATATAACCCTCCAAACAAAATAATTTAATTAGAATAATTATATACCAATAATTGACAAAACGCCATATATCCAGACAATTTCTGCACCCATATTTCAGGGTACAAATCCTTATCTCCACTGTCTCTGTATTGCCCTCTGACTAATCTGACTCAAATCACGCATAATATCTTGCGCAGTAGAAGAGTCATTTATATTCGGGAGTGATACATTTATCGTTTGTGTGACTGTCTGCTGTCTATTGACAACACTGTTGCTTATATTCTGAACCTGTCGCATAAAATCTTCATGTCTCTGATTCAAAGCATTCGTATTTAGATTCAAGGCATCGACATTATTTGAGTAACAAGTTTTGAATTGTTGCATCATGTCATAAGTCGGATCACCAGGTCTAAAAGGTCGAATGCCAGCAGTCATAGTAACCCTGCCTGCATTACCTTCAGCATAAGCAACGCCATGTCCCATAGCACAGCCTTTATCTAATAAGTCTTTCGTCTGCTGATGGTTGAAAATGATATCGCCCTTCTTTACATTGAACATTTCTGCTCCGTTGTTTCCAACTGTAAAGAAACGGTTTCCACGTACAACCAATTCATTACCAAGTTCGCCCAGAAGTGCAGTTTCATCTTTCGATGCACCAAGAGTACCACTTGCGAAAGCAGCACCACTACGGATTACAGCACCAGTAAAATTACCGTTCGCATTAGCAGAACCAGAAGCACCACTTGATTTGAACTCTACATTAATAGAGAATGTCTTACCATTAAGGTTCTCCAATGTCAATTCAATGTCATTCAGTTTATCAGAAACTTCCTGTAATGGATCAAGCATATCTGTCCATGCCTGTGTTTGTGCAGGGATACCTGTGTCCTCATTGAGTGCAGTGTCAGATAATTCACCCATAGCACCTACAAGATTGTCACTGCCTGAATCCTGTGTCTGACCGCCTTGACCTTGCTCACCATTGGCAGACTGTTCTTTATTGTCAGAGCCGCCACCGCCATTAATCTTAGAATTTACCTCTGAGATAGCAGTAGACAGTGAACCTTCTTCGCCAGCTAAAGAATTGGCTATCGCATTTGCAGCCTCTGTGCCAGCCTGTTCAAAATCTGTCATAGCAGTAATGGTAGGAGATATAGCCAAACCAGATAACTCTTGGAATTTCTTTGTGAGATTACCAATCGTGCCTGTGCTTTCCATATCTATCTCTGCCATGTTATCAAGATATGACTGCTTCCAATTTGTAATGAGAGACATATCCTCATTGAACAATCTCTGTAAACCGTCTGCACCAAACTTGTCGATGAATGTCTGCATATTTGTAGCAAGTTCTTCCATGTCGATAGCTTTTTGCCATTCTTCCTTATATGTGTTCAGTCCATCTATCTGAGTATCGTAATACTTTTCTGTCTGGTCGATGAGGTCATTAAGATGGTCAATCTGGTCGTCAATTGCATCAATTTGTTGCTGAATATTTAACTTCAACAATTCATATTCTGCATCACTGACATCTTTCTTTGCATCTTTAATGGTTTGGTCATCAGCCTTATATATAAAACCTTTATCCGAAGTGTAAGTATAATTTTCCCTCTGTTGTTCTGCACGTCTAAGTGCATAGAGTGCCTTTTGGTACTGTAACTGTTTATCGGCGGCATCCTTCTGACGTTCCATTAGTTCCAGTTCATACTCAAGAGGTTTCTTCTGTGCGTTTAAAACATCAATCTGATCTTGATATATTTTAGTTGCTTTATCTTTTTGGTCTTCAAGCTTATCTACTTGGTCATCCAACAGAGCAATAGCAGCATTGCCCACAGATTCTAACCAAGATTTTTCTTCATTAAGAATCTCAAGTTTCTGCTGTTTGGCTTTTTCGGCTAACTCAACTTGTCCATCATAATATTTCTCCCACAGACGATACATTTCATCTATATACTGTTTTTCTGTAATAGACTGATTATCTAGCATGTCCTTTAAATCAGACAATTCATTGTCATGACATTCAACATGCTTATCTAATGTATTTTCGTGTAATTCATTTATTTTATCAAGACATTCTTGTGCAGAATCATAGTATGATTGGTAATTAGAAATTGCTTCCTGAAGGTCTTTATCTGTAATTGTTTCGATATCAATAGAGCCGTTTTGAACTAGCTCTTTGTAATTATCAGATAAAGTAACTGCATTAGCCTTCGCCATATAGCCTTCATACGCTTTCTGTTGCAGTTCGATTTCTTGATTAATTAGGTCAATCTGTTTTATTAATGCATTATTTTTTTCGGTTGTGGAAGAGTACGATGAATCTATAATTTTGTCAAGAGAAGAAATCTGGCTTTCAAGTGCTTTTATCTTTCGCTCAATCCAGTCGAAATCTTTTTCAGAATCGGATTTTGATTTTGGCTCTTTTGCTTTTGGTTTATGGTCAACTTCTGCTTCAATGTTAGCAGTAGAAACTTCAGCCATTTTACTTTTCAGCGTGTCAACCAATCTTTCAGCCGCTGTAATTTGTGAATCTGTAGCAGTGCCATCTTGTACAGCTAATGTTACTGTATTGATTGCTCTAACCATTTTTAACAGATATCCAAGTTTTTCGCCTGTAACACCTGCTTTTATTATTAATGTCTGTAAATTCTTTAAAGATGCAGAAGCATCAATTGGATTGTTAGTGATATCAATTTGGTTTAAGCATAATTGAGCAACTTCGGCAGAAGTTAATCCTAGCTGATTAGCATAGTCTATAAGGGAAGATAATTCATCCTTAGTGGCGTTTGCAAAATCAACAGTAGCAGCTTTTGCTTCTAAAGTTCTTTCTGCAAGCCGAGAATCAACGAGTTCATCTACGTTGACAATATTCATGTCTTTGAGCATGTTGACAACGCTATCCCTTGTTTCTTCTGTCACATTTTTTAAAGCATCAGAGTCATTTATATATGCGGTAGCAAGTTTATTAAATGCTTCTTGGCAACCTTTTATATCGTTAGGAGAATTGCTTACAGTTTTTATAAAATCAGTATATGCATTTTTATATTCTCTTGTTACATTCTCCATGTTGCCAAAAGTTTCGGCAAATTTATCATTATTGAGAATGTTTGACCAATCGAAATCTTCTTTATCAAGAACATCTTGATAAATTTTTTCGAGTTGATCTAAACCCTCCGATAATAATTGAACTTTTGCAAGAGTATCCGTAAAAGAATTCGATGATTCTTCTGATGTTGCGTCAGTATGTGTTTTTGCATAATCTAACGCTTCTTGCATACTTTCTTTAGTTTGCTCGCCAGAAAAATTAATAGTTGCTAAAACACTTAAATCATCATCAGAAAGTCCATCAATCCAATCGGAGATTTCCTTGTCTTCAATGGTATAACTTCCCTGTCCATTCTTTAACTGTAAAGTTTTTTGAGCATATTTATTTTTTAGAGTCTGCGCTTTTTCGCTAGTATCAAGTTTGTCAAATGAAGCATTTATTCCATTTATTGTATCAAGGAAATTTGAATATTCTTGATTTGCAAGTTTCACACTATCATAATTTTTCTGAGAAATGGTGGTAAATTTTCCACCAGTATTTTCAAGATTATTATAAGATTGTTCGCATTCAACAAGAATATCACTCATTTCAGAAGCTCTTGTTCTTGCAGTTGTCTGTGCAGCTGTTAAATTATTTAATTGTGTAGTGTAGTCTTCAGACGAAATAGAACCATTATCATAAGATTTATTCAATTGATCTATTTCTTCTTGCAAACGATTATATTCCGCAATAGCTCCTTCAAGTTCTTCTTTTGGTGTCACGTTTAAAAGTTGATCGTGTAAAATAACACCTTCGTAGCTTTCTACATCTCCACGAACATAATTACTTTGAACAGTTTTATTAACAGTTTCATCGGCAGTTTTTGCACCGCCTATAGCATTTAACTGTGCTTTTTCTCTTTCGATTTTAAGATTACGTTCTAACTCATCATTCGTCTTTTGTAATCTTTCATATTCTTCTTGTTCAATAATACTAATAGTTCCGTTTTCTGCAAGTTTTTTTAGTTCATCAAGCCTATCGTGGCATGTTTTCCATTCTTTGCTTAATGAATCTGCTTCAGATTGTGCATTCTCAAATTCTGAATTGTAATTCTTTAAGTCTTCTGTACATTCTTCTAACGATTTCGAAAACTTTTCTTGTAAAGCAATTAATCCAACGCTGACCGCGGCTATACCAACAATCCACGTAACAGGATTGCTTGCCATTAATGCAATTCTAGCAGCTAATTCTTCTTTTAAAGATGCAGTTAAAGCTTTTCTTCCAGCTATATTTTTTGTATTTTCTGCACTTTCAGCCTTTTTAGCTAATATTGTTTGAGCAATAGCAGCAGCTTCACCTTCTCCACTTGCAATTGCCTCTAATCGCTCAGTGTTCCATTGCCCTTCTGAATATGCTCCTTGAAGTGTTGCCAATATTTCTTCTTTTTTCTGCGCAGATAGAGTAGCAGAAGAAGCCATTTGTTTTACTTCTTCAAGAGTTATTGCCTGTGTATTTTCAAGAAGTCCTGCGGATGTTAAGATTTGTTGTTTCTGTGCATCATTAAGAGCAGTTGCCGATAATGCGGCTTGAGCTTGAGATAAATTCAATCCATCAATAGATGCTTTGTATTGTTCGATAGCAACACTACTTAATGCTTCTCCATTTGCGATCGTTGAACCAGTGTTGAATTGAGTTATATTTTTCAAACTTTCCATTGCTAAAGCAACATTGTTAATATCACTTAATAATGTTTTGAATGTCATACTATATTATTTGAGTTGTTTGAGGACTCGTTTTTTAATTATTGCTTGATATGTTAAGTTTGAAAATGTTATAATAAAAAATATCAATATTAATGGAGGTTTGTATGAAAAAGATAATAATAGTTCTATTGTGTATATGCTTTTTATGTGGCTGTTCTCGAAAAGATATGACACTAGAAGATAAAGATTTTGTTCTATCTGACACAAATATAACCACAAAAGATATCATGGTAGGAAGTACATCAGAAGAATTTAAAATCGCATATTCAGATTTTGTAAAAACTATTGGAGTAATGTATTCAGATGATAATTCAATAAAAGAAAGTACAATTGATAAAATAGATTATGATAAATCATGTAGAGTATATTTGTCTGCAATTTGTATTGATGACAATTGCATGTCTACAAATGATTTTATAAAGCAGAATAAAATAAAAAACGGCATTGATAATTGGTTTTCTGAAAATACAGAATATCTTGATAGCCACACTGCAATTTATAAATGTTTAATATTTACTTTTGAGAATGGTAATGTTTATGATATCGAATCTTATGAAAAAAATTATAATGAAGAGTATAAGAACTAACGTTCCGACTACACCTATTTGGTAATTAATGGTAAAATATTCCTATATACTAATACAGAGGAGGTATTATAATGTATACATTTAAAATCACTGATAAGAACGGTGAATGCAAGGAGTACAATCATATTATAAAAGTTTGTTATACTGTTCCAGTTCCAGGTGCAAAAGAAGTAGTCATTGAAGGAGAAGATATATTTACCTATCAATATAAAACTTGTTATGATTTACACTTGTATGCTGAAAAGGAAGCATTCACCGTATCAAATAGAGAAATCTCTGTTATCAATGTAGTTAAAGAAGATTAATCATCATACCCGAATTCAACAGTAATTTCTGGATTGAGTTCGGGTGTTTTATTGAGATTAAGTGTCTTTATATACTCAATAACTGATTTTAATTCCTCTAATTCGTTGATTTTAATTTTGATATTTAAATTTGTCATTATTTTTCACCTCATTTTATAATAGTAATCTTAGAAGAGAAGAGTAGAGCGCCTAAATGCCAGATCTGTCGCTCAACAAACATTCGCAGGATGAGTGGGGTAGAGCGTGGTGTGTCAATATGGGCTTTCGGTATCTTTAGTAAAAAGATTAATAAGACTTTCAAGTGTGGCAATTGTGGATATACTTGGTGATTTAGTACTATTTCACAAAACTTATGTTCAATCTACCAATTCTTTGTCTAAAATGGTAAAATTTGGTTATTAAATATTTTATACATTTATACAAAGGAGGTTGATGGATATGTTTTGTCCGTGGTGTAAAAGTAGTAACATTATTGAATTATAACCAACAGTCGTCAATAATCAAGTAAGAAAGAAATCTAACTTTTCTCCTTGGAAACCTATTGATGGTGAAAGAGAAATAATTCCTGCATTCAATTTTCAATGCGGAGATTGTGATACTAAATTTAACGTAGACCATCAATGATTAAAAATATTATATAGAGGATTATTTCTAACCCTCTATATATAACTATTCAACATACCCAAGAATAATTTTAGCAATACTCTCTGCATTATGAGAATCCAAATCGTGAATAATACTTTTTGCTAAATCAATATTGAGATACTGTAAAGTCATTATTTCTTCTTCTGTTGGATCATAATTATGTTCGAGGGCTGCGTTGAATTTATTACAAGTTTCTATAATATTTTTAAACATTTTTTGCACCTACTTTCTATAAGGAGTGATTTACTATGAGATTAAATGCCGATTATGTACGTGATATATTACTTTATATTGAAAGTAATTTAAACTATGATGACCTTTCTAATGCACACAAGGAAATTAGTCATGGTAAATTGTTGCGTGATGAGCATTTTGCAAATTACGATAAACAGGAACTTACATATGCTTTAGAATTATTGATTAAATCTGGGTTCGTTGATTTGGCTGACAAGCCTAATATACAAGATGGAAATATTTATATTGCAAGAATTATTGGTCTAACATGGACTGGTCATGAATTGTTGGATAACATAAGAGATAATACTGTTTGGGATGCTGTTAAAAAGAAAGCTGCTAAATATAGCGGATTGTCTATTTCTGCATTATTCAGTGGTGCAAAAGCACTTGGAAGTGCATTGATGACTGATCCGAATGCAATACAAAATTTCCTTGATGGAGTAAATAATATTGGGGATATGCTGTAATAAAAGAAAAAATAGTCTAAACATTATTTCAGAATTCAATAACAATTCTTGTTAAAGAAATCGGTTACATTGGTTACAATTTGGTCTGTTTCCACGGAGAGGACACATCTGGCAAACCGTTGGAACTGATACAGCATGTAAAACAGTTGAATTTTCTTTTAATGGTTGTGTCGAAACTTGAGCCAGAAGCTCCGAAGCGCACGATAGGTTTTGTAGGTTCGGTTGAGGAATGAGTTTGGATAAATCAATATTCATTATATCACCACCAATATAAGAGTAGATGAAAGTCTGCTCTTATATTAAATTACAATCGGAAGAATAGGAGAGTACCAACATGTCAAAATTAACAGATAAAATATTTTTAATGAGAAACATGAACGATGAAGAAATAAGGAATTATATCAAAACACTTACTGATAATGAAAAAGACTTGATTATATATTCTGTTGCAAAAATGATAATACGTGATGAGTTTGATAGAACGTTTCAGAATTTGAATATGAAAGAAGAGTAGTCAACCGACTACTCTTCAAAAAACTATTTAGATATTTCTCTTACAATATCACGCCAATAGTTAAACCTACCTCTGACATTTTCCTTGTTACCAGTACCATTTTGAACAAACTGTTTATATTCTTCGTTTGTATCATATCCATTTTTAAAATCAATAATTTTCTCTACTAACTCTAAGAATGATTTCTTATCCTTTGTTATTCTATATGTGCTATATAAAATCATAGGAATAGAAGTAATTGGAAGTTTTAATTCCTCAAATGAATCATCTAATTTATCCATGGCTTCTTTTAAAGTATCTATTTTGTTTAATGCTTCGTCACCATGTTCAATGATAAAATTATTCATATCGTTATTTCTAAATGAAGTAAAGTCATTTTCTTGATTTGTACTTATCAGCATAAGAGTTTGAATTATAACATCTCTGTCTGTACCATTCTTTTGCTGGGAAGATGTCATTAATTTATCCATTAAAGGATGTTCTGCCAAATTTGTTATTTCAGCATTAAATAAATCTGATTCATTTACAACACGCATATGCTTGGAAGATAATGGTTTACCTGCATTCTGTCTACGAAAAATTTCACGAACATCTTTTTCTGTACAATCAGACAATTCATATATTTGAAGTTCTGCCTTTGTTAATTCTTCTTTTGTATCATCATCTAATTTATCGAACTTTAAACCTGATAGATTCTTTTCTTCACCATTAATAATAATTGACTCCATATCTTTTGATAAAGCAAAATTATTGTTAAGAAAATCTCTAATAGTAGATAATCTTTGAACACCGTCAATAATAGAAAGAGTATCAGTATCTTTAATGGCATAAGTTGGATTAATAGGATAATGTCTTAATATTGAATCTATTAAATCCGATTTAGCCTTCCTATTCCATTGTCCTTCTGGTCTTTGCAATTTATGTGTCAGAACGATTTTATTTCTTTTCATATCTTTCGCAAGAGATGATAATGGTCTTGTTCTACATGTAAAATCCATTTGTAATACCTCCTATTTTCAAAAGTTTTTCATATTTTGAAGATAGCACAGATGGGATTTTTTGTAAAGTTTTTTGAGAAATTTTGATTATTTTTCGTATTCCAGAAATCGACAAAACGAATGTTCTGGATTTACACTTGTAAAAACAGTGATATAATATTCTTGGGTGGAATACTTATCCAAAAGATAAGTGTTGGAGAGCCAGATGAGTATAACTATATGGTCGTTGCATCGGGCACTAGCTTGAGCATTACGCCTTTCAATGTGGACTTCGTATAAGTCTATAAACATGAAAGGAGGACAATTGCCATGAAATGTAAGATAAAGGTTAAGACAAGTTTTATCATAGCAATAGTGGCATTAATTATTGTCATTAAGCTTTGTGCATAGTTAAAAAATCTGGTGGGAATATTATATTACTTTACATATATGAGAGAGTAGAAGATTCTGCTCTCTATTTTGTTGTTTTTTTGTTTTGCTCAATATGAAATCGAGATTTACTTGGAATATATGTTCTCTCTACCAGAATATTCCAACATGATGTATAATACACTTACAGCGTTATTGAAGTGTAGTCACTTCCATTTTTTTAACGGTGATCCTCAAACAGTCACCAACCTATAGTATGACATTCAAAAACAATGACAACAATAGGAGGTGGCTATCATGGATGTAATTAAATATGCTGTCGAGTGTGACTCTTTATATAATGTAGTTGCTTTCTTTATGATATGTACTCTACTTGGATTTATAGCATGGCTTTTGTACAAAGCTGTGTTAGCTCTCTGTGGGCTAATCCGATACATAGTAAATAAAGTTACAAAATATAAAGACGTACATGCAAAAGCTCAGTGCAAAGATGCTTCACTAGAGGTTGATTTATACGAGCGAAATGATTTAGGGACTGAGTAGAGCAGTTCCTATTTTATTTATTCTCTTTTTTGTTCCATCTTATCTACCTATAGGAACTGAGAGGTCAAACTGTGCAAAAGGAAAGGAGATAAGTATCCTACCAATAATATACTGTTTGCACTTCAGCATAGTACCGAATGTATATTCTTTCGACAGCGTTTCAGCTAATCGACTGTAGCCATTTCATTACAGTGAGGGTTCATCATCTACAAATGAGTAGAAGAGAGGCTTCCCTGCGGATCTCATTTAGATATATCATATGATATACGACACAAGATTCCCCGTCATAGTATTATTCCTATGAGTGTGTTATCACACCATATCGACCTCCACAGCGAATGAGCCGTGAATTTTATTTACTATTATGTATGTCTCATAATAGATACAGAATCCTTATATGCTTTGTCCATATAGGTTAAACTGTATTGTCGGCACATTCAAACAATAAACAAATGATATTGTTGGAATGCTACTTACTAATATAATTCCATTCACCGACATTTTTAAAACTAAAACCTGCTCCAATAGCAGCTAATAAAGTAGGTATTGCATTACCACTTTTTACAATACCATCCAAAACTTCAATTAATTTTCCACCTGCATCAATTGCACCCTTAAGGAAATTCGAATTTAAGGTGTCATTCGCAAGCTGTTCCAACTTTGCCTGAGCTAAGTCGATTGAAGCCTGAATTGATTTGCTATATTCTTCATTCTCCTTACGAGCTGAACCTTCAGCATTTGTTGCTTCTTCGTAGCTCTTCTTAAGGATATCAATGTTACTAAGGGCGGCAGCTAGGGCATTACTTTGCTGCTTACCTGCCAAAGCCCCTAAAAGCGAAGCACGATTAATGTCACTAAGATCCTGCCATTTTTCTCCGATACCAAGGACAATATCATATATATCCTTGTAAGTATCTTTGTCCTTCATAATATCAAAACCTGTAATTCCTTTTACAAGTGCTTGCAGTTTTGATGTAGAAGTTACAAGACCATCTGTGTCTTCGCCCATCTCTTTAAGCTCTGTCTCTGATCCACGTAATCTGGCTGAAACGGTACGCCACATGTTACCTACTTTTTCTGGATCCTGAAGTACAGAGTTCGTTGCCGTTACGAGCGAAACTGACTTTTCAAGCGAAGTGGAAGCAGCATTAAATGAAGCGGCTGAACGCTGAAGGGCTTCACCTATGCCTCCGCTTGATATAGCTTCGTTATTGCTGACCTCATTAAATACATCTACAATATGTTCTGCTTGATCCGCTTCAAGCTGAAAACCTTTTAAGGTTGAGATAAGCGACTCGTTGGCTGCGTCAATATCAATTCTGTCATAACCGCCACCATAAACTGCAATTCCACGACATTTTTCCAGACGATCAATCACTTCTTTGTCAATCTTTGTATAA
>ERZ824600.2646-NODE-2646-length-18514-cov-8.494881_pt1 | contig 18514 bp, 11 predicted proteins | sample MGYA00519933_ERZ824600 | MGnify/ENA primary metagenome ERZ824600 (study PRJEB31778, sample SAMEA3449178) | human gut metagenome | biome: human gut; feature: human-associated habitat; material: faeces | place: United Kingdom | collected 2010/2012 ... | reverse complement strand
CGAAATTCTACATCAAACCACAACATGAAGCGAACAAATCTAACGGGAGACGGAGTTGTATCTTATCGAAATTCTACATCAAACCACAACTCACCCATAAATCAATCTTACCGAATGCGGGTTGTATCTTATCGAAATTCTACATCAAACCACAACGATCGTCGAGGTTTCCCGGCTCCGGGCGTTGTTGTATCTTATCGAAATTCTACATCAAACCACAACTTCCGGCGTTGGAGTAAACGCTACTATGTGTTGTATCTTATCGAAATTCTACATCAAACCACAACGATGTCTGGCGTTTCAACCATCCCACAGCTGTTGTATCTTATCGAAATTCTACATCAAACCACAACATAATACTCGACCTTGTTTCGAAAAAGATGTTGTATCTTATCGAAATTCTACATCAAACCACAACACCGTCGAGTTTTTTGACAATACGATAGTGTTGTATCTTATCGAAATTCTACATCAAACCACAACAAGGCTGCAGGTCCTTCCGGTCCAGAAGGTGTTGTATCTTATCGAAATTCTACATCAAACCACAACCTGGTTGGCGATCATGAAACTGCTCCCTCCGTTGTATCTTATCGAAATTCTACATCAAACCACAACAAACCCCTTTATTCTTATTGGGTACAGCAGTTGTATCTTATCGAAATTCTACATCAAACCACAACACCAGTCGGAAGTGTTCAAATGGGGTTACAGTTGTATCTTATCGAAATTCTACATCAAACCACAACTTACAAGCCATGGAAGGAGAACAAGCTGCCGTTGTATCTTATCGAAATTCTACATCAAACCACAACGATCGACGCATTCAACTTCATGCTGGAGCTGTTGTATCTTATCGAAATTCTACATCAAACCACAACTGTACGGGATGTCATAGTACCCCTGAAGCGTTGTATCTTATCGAAATTCTACATCAAACCACAACGTTGGCCAGAGTTACCTGGTAAGCGACGCGTTGTATCTTATCGAAATTCTACATCAAACCACAACCAGCCACTCAGGTACTGGGGAGCGAGAACGGTTGTATCTTATCGAAATTCTACATCAAACCACAACGAGGTCAGGACCCTGAATGGTGTCCTCCATGTTGTATCTTATCGAAATTCTACATCAAACCACAACTCGACACGGAGGTACCTTGCAACCCATTCTGTTGTATCTTATCGAAATTCTACATCAAACCACAACAGCCCTTCTTGTTATACTTATTCCACACAGTTGTATCTTATCGAAATTCTACATCAAACCACAACTGTTCGCCTCGCTGTTGATTGCCTTGATCTGTTGTATCTTATCGAAATTCTACATCAAACCACAACAAATTGGGCCTTCTCTCGACCCACAAATAGTTGTATCTTATCGAAATTCTACATCAAACCACAACGGCATGGCCTACATGCTTGACGTGCATGTCGTTGTATCTTATCGAAATTCTACATCAAACCACAACATCCCTGATGATGATTGTCTGGAGGGGTGTGTTGTATCTTATCGAAATTCTACATCAAACCACAACTTACATCCCGGAAGACTTCAAAGCCAAACAGTTGTATCTTATCGAAATTCTACATCAAACCACAACCCTGAGTAGTACTGATGAGTCCGTAGGAAAGTTGTATCTTATCGAAATTCTACATCAAACCACAACTTCACGTCCTGTGCAGGAGCTGGTTTCTTGGTTGTATCTTATCGAAATTCTACATCAAACCACAACGTCCCAGAACATTCCCGTACACTGACACAAGTTGTATCTTATCGAAATTCTACATCAAACCACAACGACAGACGCATTCAACTTCATGCTAGAGCGTTGTATCTTATCGAAATTCTACATCAAACCACAACAGGATCTTGCTGAACTCTTTGTTGATTGGGGTTGTATCTTATCGAAATTCTACATCAAACCACAACGAACAGCTTGACGAGAATGATTTTAATCTAGTTGTATCTTATCGAAATTCTACATCAAACCACAACTGCGCGGGAGCCGACTACGGCAACCTTATGTTGTATCTTATCGAAATTCTACATCAAACCACAACACGATCCCAGTCAATCATTACCAAAACCAGTTGTATCTTATCGAAATTCTACATCAAACCACAACCCAGTGGACATCCGGTGTGCCTCGGGCCCCGTTGTATCTTATCGAAATTCTACATCAAACCACAACTATTTACAACGCCACCGAAACGGAAGAATAGTTGTATCTTATCGAAATTCTACATCAAACCACAACAAGTTGGCCCTCTCTCTCGACCCACAAATAGTTGTATCTTATCGAAATTCTACATCAAACCACAACTGGCGGCGGCTTTCTGTGAATGTAGAAAATGTTGTATCTTATCGAAATTCTACATCAAACCACAACTCTCCGTCTGTCCCATTGTGTCCGTGTACCGTTGTATCTTATCGAAATTCTACATCAAACCACAACTCTTTGGTTTCCCGCCTCAACGTCCGTATCGTTGTATCTTATCGAAATTCTACATCAAACCACAACACTTTTACGCGTGCATCTGGCGCTTCTGGGTTGTATCTTATCGAAATTCTACATCAAACCACAACATGTGCTATCGACTGTATCGTACGGCGGAAGTTGTATCTTATCGAAATTCTACATCAAACCACAACCAACCCTAATGCTTTGGAAATAGACCTAAAGTTGTATCTTATCGAAATTCTACATCAAACCACAACGGTCGTGGGCATTACTCTGCTGACAGCCTGTTGTATCTTATCGAAATTCTACATCAAACCACAACAATACCGGAGTGTTGTCTGCGCACGTCGGGTTGTATCTTATCGAAATTCTACATCAAACCACAACGTCGGGCCTCATATTGATTGATAAAGTGTTACTTACGGGCTGTCTGCCACTATAAAAATACGATCGGGTGTTCCGACGAAGCCAGTTTGATGCATTTTCCGTATTTCAAAGAACGAAAATAACGATTTATCAGAAAAATTCCAATTGTTGCGGAATTTCCGGTTTTGCTCGTTCGCTTTTACCCCAAAAATTTAATATGTCTCCATACTGTTTGTCCGTTACAGCAAGAATACTTGTAAATCCTGTCGGAGGCATCGATCGTCGAACCCGCTTAATGTGAACCTGCATATTCTCCTTCGATGCACAATGGCGCACATAGACTGAATACTGCATCATTGTGAAACCATCTTTTTCCAACGCCTTGCGAAATTGCACCGCATGACGTCGTTCCGTTTTTGTATTGGTTGGCAAATCAAAAAAGACAAACAACCACATGATTCGATAAGCATTCAAGCGTACTTCTGACATTCGACTACTCCAATAAAGGATATGCAATCTTTTTTTGGGTTCCAGCAAAGCATTTAGCCAGGGAAGAGGCTGAAAACATAAGTCCTACTTCGAGAGGTCGCACAACCTTGTCGAAACGAGTATCGACAAACAGGAGCCGCAACAGTTCGCCTTTCACCTTTTTGGTCAGTTGTGTATTCCCGTTTCTGTAAAGTTGGCAGACCAATTCGTCGACATACGGTCGATAGGGTTCCATTACGTCATCGGCCAGCGGAAAGGAGTTGTAACGATTCCGATGGAAGATCCCGAATGCTGGGAACAGTCCGGAGCCCATGATCGCACGGGCCACGGCGGCTCGCAGGATCGTATAGCCGTAATTGAGCAGGTTGTTGGGCGGCGAACCTTCGCGGGAACGGTAAAATTCGGCACCGAACAGTTCTGACCAGTAGATTCTCGCTGCTATGCCCTCCCGGTTGTCGGCGTCGGCGCTCTTGACATTCATGTAGCAGGGTTTCAGTTTGTCTCCGTCATACCCCAGCTTCCGCAGCAAGGCAGCCTGGTTGCGGATTTTGGTCTCGACGATCTGTTTCCAAAGGCCCTTCTTCAGCGGTTCGGATGCAGCGATCTGCATCCGATAATGTTCACCTTGCGTTCTGTTTGAATCCAAATTCATCAACAAGGCGTTCGGCATTCGGTTCTCTCCGCACAGGATAACTGCCACGTTGTTGTCCGACAGCGCATTCAAGAGCGGCAGCGTGATGGAGGTCTGCTGGTCCTCCAGCACCACGAAGCCGATATCCTCGATCGGGATGCTTTTCCGTTGGTCGGGGGCCTCGCGCGTGTGGATGATCATCTGGCCGTTGCGCAGGCTCAAACAGTAGGGTGTCGAAAAAAACAAGGTTCGTTTCAGCATGGCCGGTCATCTTTGAATTTTATCTCGCCCGTTACGGTCAGTTCGAAATCATAACCTTCCACCAACATGTTAAAATTGGAAACGCTGAGGCGCAATTTCGGTGATGGATTGGATTGGCAGAATTGAGAGGTCCCAGCTCCATATAAGGAGGTAAGTGTTTTCTGATCTCGGGCCTCCTGATGAAAGAGGAACTGTACCCGTCCTTCTGCAGCCATTGCTGTTACCTTGTAGAGTCGTTTTACCAACTCCTTGCGGGTACATTCATAAAGTTCTGCCGGGGTATTTTCATAAAACAGGACCATGGTCCCCGTTTTTAAGATGTATTTCAAGGGGAAACCGTTCGTGTCGGTCTGCGGTACCAGATCGGGGCGGGCTTCCCGGTCAGCGCTGGCTTTGAAATATTGGGCAGCTTCGAGGTTGCTGACGAGTTCAAAGGTGCGTTTCGTTTTGCCCTTTTTGTCCTGGCCCTCATAGATGACCGTGCAATAGTTCCCCTCATTTACGACATGATAATCCCGCTTGTACTCTTTTGCAGATAGGTCGCGCTGTTTTTTTAGCGCGATCGGATGTTTGACACTCGGTGTGAAGATCCGCACCTTGCGGATGGGAATGCCCTTTTCCCGGTTCATCCAGATCGTGTATTCATCGGGATTCATCGCCGTCTTGAATCCGACCTCGTCGATTGCCTCCCGTACGCGATCCCGGACTGCATCGTCGATAATCTTGTCGATGTCCGTCGGCTGTAACTGCGCGAGCGATTTGCGGATGACATAGCGGATCTCTCCATCCTGCTTAATAGCGCCGTAGAAGGTATCCTGATGCAACCGGCAGCGAGCCGTGTCTCCTTGCTGGTAGATTGGTTCCCCGTCGGCATTCAACTTTATCCGGCCGCGAACCCGTAACTTCCTGCGCGTCTGTTTGGTCATGTTGTCGGGCGTGTGGTGGGCAACGAGCAGTTCGTCGGCCGCCGCCTTGACATCTTCGGTAAAGGTCGGCCAGGGTTTCTCGAAGCGGGGTTTGCCGCTTTCGCCGTAGCCGTATCGCTCCTCGTCGGCGACATATTGCGCCCAGCGGTCGTACTCCCGGCGGCCGATACAGGCGATCGTGATGGCGTCGATGCAGTGGTGGACGTGGTTCGTGCGCTCCTTGCGGGCATACTCCTCCTGCAGTCCCCACATCTTGCGGAACGCGGCGGTCGTGGAACCTTTGACCGTATAGATTCGGTCAAAAACCGTCTTCAGATAGAGCCGTGCATATTTGCCGATGATGCCGATGTCGACTCCCTGCCGATTGCTGAATCCTTCGGGAATCTCGGCCATGGTGAAGCGTTCGTATTTCCCGCGCCAGTAGTCGAGTTGCATCTGCAAATAGTGACGGCGCTGAATGGCGTCGTCCTTTTCGGATTTAATCGCTGCGCTTTTGCTCCTGCGAACCTGGGCTTCAATCTGCTTTTGCAGACTCTCCATTTTTTCCCGCCAACCAAACGATTCGATCCGCTCCATGATCTCGACATGGTTGGACAACTCGGCCGGCAGTTTCGCCCGTTTTGTCTCCCGGTTGAACCGGTTTTCGCAGAGCGTCTTGTTCATCTGCGAGTCATCGCCGCCGCGAGCCTGCGGGAGCGTGTGCTCGATGTCGAAATCCGGAGCCGACCCGACGAAGTCCGAAATGCGGATTTGCCGCCCGGTATAGGGACAGACGTGCTGCTGTTCTTCCCACAGCCGGTATTTCAGCACTTCGTCGTCCGAGGGTTTTATCTCGCGGCCGGTTTCGGCGGCATACTGGCTGTGGATCTCTTCGGCATATTTCCGATTCTCAACCTCCCGTTCCCGCTGATACTGCTCGATGGCCTTCCGCCTGTTCGCATCATTGAGTCCGCGGGCGAATTCAATCCGGATCTTCGTGTCTCGGTCGATCCTGCCTTCGCGTAACAGCGTGTTTATCAGGTTGCGCAATCGGAACAGGGCCCGCATGGCCATCGGGTTGCGAATGGTCGCAGTACGTGGAGAGCCGAGTTGCAGAATGCCATTTGCCTTGGGTTGCGCATCCGGATAGGTCTCGATTTTCGAGGGATGATAAAGACGGATCAGACGAGAGGCATCCAATCCATGATCGCTGAAATAGTCGGCAATGCGGTGCTCCTTTGAATCGAACTTGTTATACGGATTTCGCTTGTAGTCAAGCAGCAGCGAGGCGATGTCCTGTTCGATTTCATGCCGACGGCTTTCGTCGGCATAGACCTCCTTCGGAAGTGCCGCCCGCAGGTTGGCCAGGAATACCGCCTCGTCGTACCGATAGCCACAGCGCAGATAGACCAGAATCTTGCCGATGGCATTTAGGCTCAACGCCGCGTAATCCTGCGGGAGTTTGATGGCTGCAAACGCTTTGGCTTGTTCATCCGTGAGTTGCAATTTTTCGCAGGCCCAGCTACGCAGCCGACCTTCGTCGTTGAACGAAAAGAGGGCGTGCCATACGTCATTCAACATCTGGTCCTCGTTTTTTCCTGCTCCAAGCAGGTAAAGGCTGCGAATCTCCGTAATCCAGTCGTCTCCGAAGATCGCTTGCAGCGATGCCGTGACGGGGCATCCCGATACGGTGGCCGTGCGGGCGAAATTGAAACGATAAGGAGCTTCTGTACGCTCCTCTTTGCAGGCATATTTCCCTTTGCCGGCGATTCTGCGGGCGATCTCTTCGAAATCGAAATAAGGCTTGCTTTTCCGGAAGAAGAGCGAACGAATCGTCTCGAACTCTTCCTGTGTCAAAGGTCGTGGAGCATTGTCGCCCGGTCCTGTAATCCGGATGTTGTTGACGAACGACAGCATCCGGAACTCCTCAAAACGGGGATGCGAAACGGGGCACCGACTCTTCGTCGGCTCGAAGGTGCATCGGCCGACTGACCCCTTCTGCGATTTGAGGTCGCGCTGGAAAAAGATTGCCCGATGCAGCGCCTTACGCCATTCGTCGGGCAATTGCTGCCGGTCGCAGATGGCATTGAACTCGGCCAGGTAGTGTTCGTTGCGCGAGGTGTATTTGTCGCGGATTCGTTCCTTGTGTTGGTACAGTCCGTAGAAATATTCTCCGAGGTACCGACACCCTGCCGCTACTATTTCAGCCGACAGATTTTTGATACACTCCTTGACCGTGCCGTCTTCTTTCTCATTTCCTGCTTCCTTGCGATTGCTGAGGAATCCGCGTCGCTGTGCCAAATGATAAAGCGCCCGGCCAAGCAGCCAGCGCTGTGTGCGATTCCCGAGATCGAGCCGCTCGGACAGGGCTACATAACGATCGTGGTAAGGATTTCGATCCCCATTGTCGTCGGTTCGCTGCCAACGGAGGAATTCATTGTCCTGCGGGTAACGTTTCTCTTTTTGCCAGGCGGTCAACAGCTCCTCGGGCAACGGCGGGCAAAGGTCGTAACGGATGAGTATTTTGAGCAGTTCGATTTTTCGCAGACGCCGCCGGAAATAGTGGCGGCGCAGTGCCCGGGCGCTCGTCCGATCCTGAACGGCAGGTTTTTCATTGTTTTTGTCGCGGGCAACTCCCTCCTGGAAAATGTCTACACCTTTGTCAATCAGCGTATATTCGTTCTCCGATTCATCGACAAGGGCCCATCCCAGTGAGTTGGTGCCAAGGTCCAAACCCAATACTTTTGCCATATGAAGAAAGTGTTTTCTGTAAAATTAAATAAAAAATTGCAGAAATTCATCTTTTTTTACTATATTTGTGGTGTAAGAATTCTACATCTTATCACAATAAGGCTATATGCCGAAGGTTTTCAACCTATTGTCTCCGCGTACTCCGTGGAGACTTTTTTTATATTTCGTGAATAATTTAAAAACCGTCGGTTGCTATTGCGGAGTGTGCCGGCGCTGTGGCTTTTTGCCTTCGGGAGTTCATGGTGCCGAAAACAGAAGGTCGCATGTCGGACCGTCCGCCACTCGCCGTGCGACGCACCGACATGAAGCATCTCCAATTGCAGCGTTCATCAAGGGCATATCGTTGGAATATGCAGGAATACTTTATATCGAGACTCTGAAACCGGGAAAACACGCGAATAGAAATTCAGCGACGCCTTCTGTTTCCGGGCGCATTCGTGCACGAGGCTCTGCCGCGGGCGGACGATGACGAACCGGATAAAAAGCGCACCCCGAAATCCCTTTCCGGATTTTCGGGGTGCGCTTCATTCGGGCGGGCGGCTGTCCGGCGCGTTATCGGGCGGGATGTTCCGGGCGTTTGCTGAAAATGGCCTTGATCCGGTCCATGTCGAACTTGGCCGAGCGGTCGTAGCAATAGATGCCGTTCTGTTCCTGTTCCACGTCCGTGAGCTGGGTGTAGCAATAGCCCCACACCTGTCCGGAGAGCGAGAGCAGCGCGTCTACCTGGCCTTCGAGCCGCGTGTAGAACTCTTCGAGCGTACGGGGCGCCTGTCCGTAACCCCACGATTCGGTCTGGGAATCCGTGGCCTGCTTCTCCTGGTCCTTCACCCATTTGATGCCGCCGAATTCATCGACCAGGTAGGGGCACGAGCCATCGTACTGCGGCCAGGCGTAGTTTGCGGTCGCCTTCACCTCGTTGAATCCGATGTTGCGCGTCTGGTCGCGGGTCGTCCGCAGGCGGGGATGGAAGAACGTGCCGTCGCTGAAGATTTTCTCTTTCAGTTTGGCCGGGTTCTGCTCGTAATTGTGGACGGCCCAGATGTCGGTCCTGACGACGGCGCCGCCGCTGACGGTGTTGACGGGGCGCGTCGGGTCGAGGCGTCCCGTCAGGTCGTAGACGTCGGAGGCGAAGCGCGGGAACTGCGTGTTGTCGGGCCACCACTCCTCGTTCATCGGCGTCCACGTCAGCAGCGAGGGGTGGTTCCGGTCGCGGACCACGCATTCGGCCCATTCGGAGAGGAAGTTGCGGGCCGTCTCCACGTCGTTGGCATCCATTCCCCAGCTGGGGCTTTCGCCCCAGGTGATGTAGCCGAGTCTGTCGGCCCAGTAATAGTAGCGTTCCTCGAAAACCTTCTGATGCAGGCGTGCGCCGTTGAACCCGGCGGCCAGTCCCAGCTCGATGTCGCGGCGCAGGGCGTCGTCCGACGGGGCGGTCCAGATACCGTCGGGGTAGAAACCCTGGTCGAGCACCAGCCGCTGGTAATAGGGTTCGTTGTTGAGGTAGATTTTGTTGCCTTCGATGTGGACCTTGCGCATCCCGACATAGGATTTCACGGCGTCGAGCACCTGGCCGTCGGGGGCGACCACCTCGTAGGTCAGGTCGTAGAGGAACGGGTCTTCGGGACTCCAGAGCCGGGCCTTTTTGACCGGGATGACGACGACGCTGCTGTTCGACGCCCGGACCTGCCGCGTGCCGACGACCTTGCCGCCGTCCCGAAGGGTCACCCGGAGCGTGTTCGGGCTTTCCCGGAAGAACTGCGGGGCGACGATCAGCTGCTGCTGGTCGATGTCGGTCGTCATTTGGACGCGTGCGAGGGCCTCGGGAGCCACGGCCTCCATCCACACCGTCTGCCAGATGCCTGTCGTGCGGGTGTAGTCGCAACTGTGCGAGGCGTATTGCAGCGACTGTTTGCCGGCAGTCTGTTTGCCGCTGCGCAGGTCGCTCGTGGCGAAGACGACCAGACTGTGGCTGCCGCCCGGCTTCACGAATGCGGTGATGTCGTAGGAGAACGACGTGCTGCCTCCGAAGTGGCGGCCGACGAAGCGGCCGTCGACATACACCTCGGAGGTGTAGTACACGGCTCCGAAGTTGAGCATCACGTTGCGTCCCGACCAGTCTGCCGGAATGTCGATCGTACGCTGGTACCAGATGCGGCCGATGAAGTCCGTGTGGCCGACGCCCGAGAGCTTGCTCTCCGGGGCGAACGGCACGATGATTTTGCCGTCGAATCCCTTCGAGCCGGCGTAGCCGCGTTCCAGGCCGCTTGCGCCGAAATCGAACGTGTAGGTCCATTCGCCGTTCAGGTTGATCCAGTCCGTCCGCTCGAACTGCGGGCGGGGATATTCCGGGCGGGGGATCTGCGAAAACAGACACGCGGCCTGAAGCAGGAAAAAGAGGGTGATTGCGGTTTTCTTCATGGTTGTTTTTGGTTGGTTTGCTTGTTTTCGGGGTGGTTATTCCGGTGCGATGTCGAACCGGTCGGGCGGCTCCGTGCGCTGCGCCCCGGCGAGCGGCGGCAGCATGCCGCAAGGGAGCAGCAGCAGGATGTGCGCATGTTTCATGGCTTCGTCTATGGGTTTGCTGTGCCGAAGTTACGAAACTTTTTCGGAATACGGAGCGGGTCAGAGGTTAATTTTGCAGGGGGACAGGCTGAAGACCCGAAAAAAATAGACTATATTCGTACGATCAAAACTGCCCGACTGATAGGAAAAAGAGACTCTTGCACTGTTGGGGACCCTGCACCTTCGTCGGAGCGCAGGTCCCGTGGCCGACGCTTTTCAACGGCCGGAACCTGAAAGGCTGGAAGACGGTCGGCGGGACGGAATCGTTTTTGTGTTATATTTACGGATAAAACGAATGCGGTTATGGAACGGGAGAACGTCTTTCATATCAAAAACATGGTTTGCAACCGCTGCATTCTGGTCGTCACCCGGCTGCTCGAAAAAGCGGGGTTCACGCCCCTCGATGTCGGACTGGGAACGGTCGTCGTGCAGGAGAAGCCCGGCCGGGAGCAGCGGGAGGCGTTCCGCAAACTGCTCGAAGCCTACGGGTTCGAACTGATCGACGACAGCCGGATGCGCCTCATCGAGCAGATCCGGACGGCCGTGATCGAATTGGTGCATTACAGCGAAGATGCCTCGAAAGTCAACCTGTCGGATTACCTGCGCGAACGCTGCCACCGTGATTACAGTGCGTTGAGCAAGCTCTTTTCGGAGGTCAACGGCATCAGCATCGAGAAATACTTCCTCGCCCAGCGGATCGAGCGGGTCAAGGAACTGCTGGCCTACGGCGACCTGACCGTCAGCGAGATCGCCGACAAACTCCGTTATTCGAGCGTGGCGCACCTCAGCGCCCAGTTCCGCGCCCAGACCGGGATGTCGCCCACTGAATTCCGCCGGCTGAAAGGACGCGGCCTGAAACCGCTGGATGAAGTGTAGGTATAAATCATATCCATAATTCTGTAACACCCGGAGCGTGTCGGGACCTTACCTTTGTTCCCATGGAAAAGAGTAAGATCATCACGAATACGTTCCCGGTCGCAGGCATGAGCTGCGCTTCGTGCGCAGTCCGGGTCGATAAGGCGCTCAACGGCCTGCCGGGCGTCGAGTCTGCGCATGTGAACTACGCTTCCGCTACGGCGCGGGTGGACTACCGTCCGGGGGAGTGCTCTCCCGGGGTGCTGAAGCGGGCCGTGCAGGCGGCCGGTTACGACCTGCTGACCGACGCGGAAGGCCCGGCGGAGGACGAGGCGGCGCACGTCCGTGCGGCGCATTACCGGGCGCTCAAACGGCGGACTCTTTGGGCGGCGGGGCTTTGTCTTCCGATTGTGGCCGGAGGCATGCTGTTCATGGACGCTCCGGCCGTGAAATACGCCGTGTGGGCGCTCTCCACCCCGGTCGTTTTCGGACTGGGACGGGAGTTCTTCGTCAACGCCTGGAAACAGCTCCGCCACGGGGCGGCCAACATGGATACGCTGGTTGCCGTCAGTACCGGAATCGCCTATCTGTTCAGCCTTTTCAACCTGTTTTTCCCGGAATTCTGGCTGTCGAGGGGCATCGAGCCGCACGTCTATTTCGAGTCGGCGGCCGTCATCGTCGCCTTCATCCTGCTGGGGCGGCTGCTTGAGGAGCGGGCGAAACGCGGCACGACGACGGCCATCGCGAAACTGATGGGCCTGCAACCGAAAACCGTCACGGTGATCACCCCTTCGGGCGAACGCTCCGTGCCCGTTGCGGAGCTTCGCGCCGGGGATCTGGTCGCCGTGCATCCCGGCGAACGCATCGCCGTGGACGGCACGGTGGCCGAAGGCGCGTCGTATGTCGACGAGAGCATGCTCAGCGGGGAACCGCTCCCCGTCTGCAAACAGGAGGGTGCGGCGGTGTTCGCCGGAACGATGAATGGCAACGGTGCGTTCCGTTTCCGGGCCGACAGGGTGGGGCAGGACACGGTGCTGGCCCGGATCATCCGCATGGTGCGGGATGCGCAGGGCAGCAAGGCCCCCGTGCAGCGGACCGTCGACCGGATCGCCGGCGTTTTCGTTCCCGCCATCATCGTCCTCGCCGTGCTGACCTTCGCGGCGTGGATGCTTTTCGCGCCGGAGGAGGGCTTCACCCGCGGGCTGCTGGCGCTGGTGACCGTGCTGATCATCGCGTGCCCCTGTGCGCTGGGTCTGGCGACGCCCACGGCCCTCATGGTCGGGATCGGCAAGGGCGCCGGACAGGGCATCCTCGTCAAGGACGCTGCGAGCCTGGAGGTGGCCCGGAAGGTCGACACCGTGGTGCTGGACAAGACCGGAACGCTCACCGAAGGCCGTCCGTCGGTCGTGGACGCTGCGTGGACCGAAGGGCCGGAGACGGCGCGGCGGATTCTGTTCAGCCTCGAAAAACGCTCGGGGCATCCGCTTTCGCAGGCCGTCGTCGAATCGCTCGGCGGGGAGCGGGACGTTCCCGTGACCGGGTTCGAAAGCATTCCCGGACAGGGTGTCCGGGGCGTCGCGGAGGGGCGGACCTGGTATGCCGGGAACGACGCGCTGCTGTCCCGCCACGGCATCGTGCCCGACGCCCGTCTGCAACGGCTGGCCGAAGGGTGGATGCAGGAGGCGAAGACCGTGGTTTGGTTCGCCGATGAGGAGCGGACGCTCGCCGTGCTCGCCCTTGCCGATGCGCTGAAACCCTCGTCGGCCGGGGCCGTCGCCCGGCTGCACGCGCTGGGCATCACGGTCTGGATGCTGACGGGCGACAACGCCGGTTCGGCGCGCGAAACGGCCCGGAAAGCCGGGATCACCCGTTTCCGGGCGGGCGTCCTGCCGCACGAAAAGGCCGGATTCGTCCGGCAGTTGCAGTCCGAAGGCCGGACGGTGGCCATGGCCGGCGACGGGATCAACGACAGCGCGGCTCTCGCGCAGGCCGATTTGAGCGTCGCCATGGGGCGGGGGAGCGACATTGCGATGGATACCGCGATGGTGACGATCCTCTCGTCGGACCTCCGGAAAATCCCGGAGATGATCCGGCTGTCGCAGCTCACCGTGCGGACGATTCGCCAGAACCTCTTCTGGGCCTTCATTTACAACCTCGTCGCCATTCCCGTAGCGGCCGGGGCGCTCTATCCCCTCTGGGGGTTTCTGCTCGACCCGATGATCGGCGGGGCGGCCATGGCCTTGAGCAGCGTGAGCGTCGTGGCCAACAGCTTGCGGCTGAAACGCCGGCGGATCGGCGATGAGTGTGAACATGACGAACCGGTTGAAACCGAAGAAAAGATGAAAAAGGAATTTATCGTGGACGGCATGACGTGCAATCATTGCCGGATGCATGTGGAACATGCGCTGAACGCCCTCGACGGCGTGAAGGCGGTCGTGACGCTGGACCCTCCGGTGGCCGCCGTGGAGTACTCCGGGCCGGAAGTCGGCCTCGGGGAGTTGCAGAAGGCCGTTACGGAGCGGGCCGGGGAGTATACCCTGCGGGCGCGGTGACGACGGACGCCCCTGCGCAGGCGGGGCGTTTTTTTCGTGCCGCGCCGCATCTTTCCGGCGAATGTCCGGCGGAAAATGCGTTTTAGCATTAACTTTGCTGTCGGATCGTGTAAAGTATGCTGATGGAGACTCTTTCCCGTTGGATCGGCGGCGTGAACGACGTGCTGTGGACCTATGTGCTGGTCGCGGCGCTCTTGGGGTGTGCCGTGTGGTTCACCCTGCGCACGCGGGGCGTGCAGTTCCGCCTGCTGGGCGAGATGATGCGCGTGCTGGGCGAGTCGGCCGGAAGCGGCCCGAAGGGCGAGCGGCACGTCTCGTCGTTCCAGGCTTTCGCCGTGTCGCTGGCCAGCCGCGTCGGCACGGGGAATCTCGCGGGCGTCGCCACGGCCATCGTCGTCGGGGGACCCGGCGCGGTCTTCTGGATGTGGGTCATCGCCCTTGTGGGCGCCGCGAGCGCTTTCGTCGAGTCGACCCTCGCACAGCTTTACAAACGCCGCGGCAGGGACTCTTTCATCGGCGGTCCGGCCTACTACATGGAACGCGGCCTCGGGCGGAGGTGGATGGGCGTGCTGTTCGCCGTGCTGATCTCCGTGACCTTCGGATTCGCCTTCAACTCGGTGCAGAGCAACACGATCTGCGCCGCGTGGGAGGGAGCTTTCGGCGCCGATCATGTGTGGGTGGGCGTCGTGCTCACGGCGCTGACGCTGCTCATCATCTTCGGAGGCATACGGCGCATTGCGCGTGTCAGCGGCGTGATCGTCCCGATTATGGCGCTGGGGTACATCGTGCTGGCGCTGGGCGTCGTGCTGTTCAACCTCGGGCGGCTGCCCGAAGTGCTGGAACTGATCGTCGCCGACGCTTTCGGCTGGGAGCAGACGCTGGGCGGCGCGGTCGGCGCGGCGTTGATGCAGGGCATCAAGCGGGGACTTTTCAGCAACGAGGCCGGTATGGGTTCGGCCCCGAACGTCGCCGCCACGGCCCACGTTTCGCACCCCGTGAAGCAGGGACTTATCCAGACCCTCGGGGTCTTCACCGATACGCTCGTCATCTGCACCTGCACGGCCTTCATCATCCTGTTCGGGGGCGTTCCCGACGCTTCGCTCAACGGCATTCAGCTGACGCAGGCGGCTCTGGAGAGCGAGATCGGTCCCGCGGGCGGGGTGTTCGTCGCCGTGGCGATCTTCCTGTTCGCCTTTTCGTCGATTATCGGCAATTATTACTACGGTGAAGCCAACATCCGCTTCATCACTCCGCGGCCGTGGGCGCTGACGCTCTACCGGATGCTGGTCGGCGCGATGGTGCTCTTCGGATCCTTGGCGACGCTCGATCTGGCATGGAGCCTGGCCGATGTGACGATGGCGCTGATGACGCTGTGCAATCTGGCGGCGATCGTGCTGCTGGGCCGTCAGGCCTTCCTGCTGCTGGCCGACTACACGGCCCAGAAGCGGCAGGGCATCAAAAATCCGGTCTTCACGAAAGACCGGATTCCCGAATTGAAAGACAAGGCCGAGTGCTGGTAGCGCATTACTCCACCAGCCGGCGCGTCACGCTCCACCGCTGCATCAGCCGCACCACCGCCCAGCTCACGGCGAAGGCCCCGCAGGCGATCAGCGCGATGCGCGCCAGCGCGGGAAGTCCCGGAATCCGCTGCACGAGGTCGTAGCCGGCCTGAACGAAGATGAAGTGGCAGAGGTAGATGCCGAACGTCGCGCCCGCCAGCCGCGAGAGCCATGCGCGGGGCCGTGCGGCGGCCTTCTGCACGAGGATGAAGACCGGGGCGGTCATCATAAAGACGTTGATGCCGGCGAAATACCAGACGATTTCGAGGTAGGCGTAGTTGCCCGGAAAATGTTTCTGCATCACCACGTAACCCAGCCCCGTGGCGAGGTATCCGGCGAGGAAGGTCGGGATGCAGATGCCCAATGTCTTGCGCCAGTTCCATGCGGGCGGGAATTTCACGAGGTAGAAGGCCAGTACGAGGTAACCGGCGAAGCCCGAGACGTAGTGGAACGTGCCGAACCCGTTCCAGTCGCAGACGCCGTAAAGCCCCGTGTTGCCGTAATTGCCCGTGTAGCCGAGCGCCGGGGCGAGCATCTTCACGTAGGGCAGCAGCAGCGTCAGGCCCCAGATCGCGAGGACGCTCTGCAACTCGCGCCGCGAGGCCCGTTCGAGCCACGGGCTGATCAGCGGCATGATCAGATAAAGTCCTATCAGCATATAGAGATACCAGAGCGGCGTGGTGTCGTAGCAGAAGTTGAAGACGAAGGTCCACATCTTGTGCAGCGTCGCTTCGCCGGTGAACAGCGCGGGGTCGATCGACGGGCTGGAGGTCCCGACGTAGCGCATATACAGGTAGTAGAGCACGGGCAGCGTCAGCGACCAGAAGACCAGCGCCAGGAGGACGCGGCCGATGCGCTTGCGGTAGAAAGCCCCCGTTCCGGTCCGCACGGGCAGCAGCAGCACGCCCGACATCATCACGAACAGCGGCACGCAGGCCCGGACGAAACTGCCTGCCAACGCTCCTTGCAGGAAGGTGGCGCGGTCGCTGTCGAACACGGCGACGAAGGCGTCGCAGCTGTGGGAGAAGACCACCAGGAAGCAGGCGATCACGCGCAGGAGGTCCACCCAGCCGATGCGTTCGCGGGCCGGGACGTTCAGGTCGGGAAGTCGGTTCTTCATTGTCGCAGAAATGGATTTCCGGCGAAGGTACGAAAAAAATCCGGGACCGCCGTGCGTTTTCGCCGCGGCGTCCCGGATTTTTGGTTGTCCGCACTCCCTCCGGCGGACGTCCCCTTCGGGTCAGTTGACCACCACCGTCGGGAAGTATTCGCGCAGCAGGGCCGCGGCGCGGTCGAGCTGTTCGGGGGTGTTCTCCCGCACGTCGCGGAGTTTGTACTCCAGCCCCATCGCCTCGTACTTATGCACTCCGAGGGTGTGGTAGGGGAGCAGTTCGACCCGCTCGACCGACTTGTAGCCGCCGAGGCGTTCGCCCAGCGCACGGATGTCGGCTTCGGCGTCGCTGATGCCCGGAACCAGCACGTAGCGTAGCCAGAAGGGTTTTCCGTGGGCTTCGAGCCAGGCGGCCGTGCGGAGCGTCTGCGCGTTTTCGCGTCCGGTGAGGGCGCGGTGGCGTTCGGGATCGGCCTGCTTCACGTCCAGCAGCACCAGGTCGACCAGCCCCAGCAGCTCCTCGACGGCCGGGTTCCACACCCCGCCGTTCGAGTCGATGCAGACGTGGATGCCGGCCTCCTTCAACGACTTTACGAGCGGAACAAGTTCCGCGGCCTGGAAGGTGGGTTCCCCGCCCGAGAAGGTCACGCCGCCGCGCCGCCCGAAGAAGGGCTTCTGGTCGACGGCCATGCGCAGGATCTCCGCAGGGTCGGTCAATGTGCCCGCTCCGGCCTCGATCGTGTCGGGGTTGGCGCAGTAGAGACAGCGGAAATTGCAGCCTTGGAGGAAAACGACGAGCCGGAGTCCCGGCCCGTCGAATGTTCCCATGGATTCGTAAGAATGTACACGAAGCATGATTGTTCCTTGTTTTTGAATAAGGGGGTTCGGGCGCAAACCGGGTTCCGGTATGCAAATCCTGCGCCCGCCCCTAAAAGCGGCTTTTCAAGCCGTTACATCCTTTCGTGGAAGCTGCGGCTGATGACTTCGAGCTGGTGTTCGCGGCTCAACTTGGTGAAGTTCACGGCGTAGCCCGAGACGCGGATCGTCAGCTGCGGATATTTCTCGGGGTGCTCCATGGCGTCTTCGAGCATCTCGCGGTTCAGCACGTTGACGTTCAGGTGGTGTGCGCCCTTGGTGAAATAGCCGTCGAGCATCGTCACGAGGTTCTCGATACGCTCTCCGGCCGTCGGGCCGAGCGATTTGGGCACGATCGAGAAGGTGTTCGAAATACCGTCCTGCGAGTCGCGGTAACGCATCTTGGCCACCGAGGCGAGCGAAGCGATGGCGCCGCTCTTGTCGCGGCCGTGCATCGGGTTGGCTCCCGGGGCGAAGGCCACGCCCTTGAGGCGTCCGTCGGGCGTTGCGCCGGTCTTCTTGCCGTACATCACGTTCGAGGTGATCGTCAGCAGCGACAGCGTCGGGCGGGCGTTCTTGTAGACGGGCAGCTTCTTCAGCTCCTCGCTGAAGTAGTAGACGAGGTCCACGCCCAGGTGGTCGACACGGTCGTCGTTGTTGCCGTAGCAGGGGAATTCACCCTCGATGTCGAAGGCTTCGGTGAGACCCTCGGCGTTGCGGCGGGGCGTCACGCGGGCGTATTTGATGGCCGAGAGCGAGTCGAGGGCGATCGAGAGACCGGCCACGCCGTAGGCGAGATTGATGCGGGGATCGGTGTCGACGAATGCCATCTGGGCCTTCTCGTAGTAGTACTTGTCGTGCATGTAGTGGATGATGTTCATGGCCTCGTTGTAGACGCGGGCGATCTCCTTGAGCACCATCTTGTAGTTGCGCATCACCTCCTCGAAGCGCAGCGGACCCTCCGACAGCGCCGGAATGCCCTTGACCATCAGCGTGCCGGTGTTCTCGCAGCGACCTTCGTTAATGGCCAGCAGCAGGGCCTTGGCCAGGTTGGTGCGGGCGCCGAAGAACTGGATCTGGCGGCCGATGTCCTGGAACGAGACGCAGCAGGCGATGCCGTAGTCGTCCGAGTGGCGCACTTCGCGCATCAGGTCGT
>ERZ824600.2643-NODE-2643-length-18536-cov-6.251610_pt1 | contig 18536 bp, 11 predicted proteins | sample MGYA00519933_ERZ824600 | MGnify/ENA primary metagenome ERZ824600 (study PRJEB31778, sample SAMEA3449178) | human gut metagenome | biome: human gut; feature: human-associated habitat; material: faeces | place: United Kingdom | collected 2010/2012 ... | reverse complement strand
GGGGCGCGGGGGGAGGAACCGCATGGCGTATGAATGCGGTTCCTTCTCCCGGTCAATAAAAAAGCTAAAAATTTAAAATAAATCAAGGGATAGCAAAGATTTTAAACTTTATTTCTCTATCTATAATATACCTGTTTTTGCGGGGGAGAAACCATCTCAAAGCAGCCATAAATTTGTCTTGCTACGCTTTGCTTCGCAATCCAAATAACGACTTTCCCTGCGGGAAAGCTCGGTGTTTTCTTCCCCGCCTCCCCTGCTTCCTTGGCTGGCGCCGCTAAAAAACTGAAACTACTAGCACTACCGTAGGCTCCGTGTAGCATTAAAAACCAAAACCCAAAAAGCTTCCCGCAAACTGCGTGCGGGAAGCTTTTTCATAATAGCTATTGATTATAATTGATCAGACTTCAAAAATTATATAACATCTCCGAAAAGCTTACGGAAGCGCCTTGATCTGCTCTAAGGTCTCGGCAATCTTTATCTTTACCGGCCTGCCGTTCATCCTGACAAGATTCGTTATCGAGCTGCCGTTGCGGATGCAGTTCTGCACCAATGTGCGGAATCCGCCCCACTGATCAAGATATACATCGCAAAGATCTATCGAATAGTTCGAAAGAATTATGTCTATCATCTTGGACGAATCATGGTCCATCGAATAGCGGGTCTTGAGACAGGTGTCATAGTAAGCCGGGGTCAGTGTCCCGACGGATTCAAGCGCAAGCGCTTCGAGAATAAACGTCGTATCGTCAAGCTTGCCGCCCTTGGTCGTGTTCGGAATGCTGTAAAAGTTCGGGCAGTACGCGTCGGAATACTGTATGTACTTTTTCTGCTCCTTATCATACATCGGCATCGGAAGAATACCGAAGTCAATATCATAGCTCTCGCTCAGACGCATGGTCTCCGCGTGCTGAAGCACCTCGGGCATGAAGAGCGCACGTCCGGCGGTGAAGGTGCCGATAACATCATTGTCGCCTGTAAGCTGTACGGCGGGTTTGCCGTTGATGTTCTTTGTGAGAAGATCGACTATCTGAACCGATTTTTCGGAGCCGAGCGATATCATCGGCGCGTCCTGCGCATCCTTGGATATAACGCGCTCGCCCGAGCCCATCAGAAGTATAAATCCGAGCTGAGCCTGCGCAACTATGCCGAAGGTGTCCCCCTCGTCCTTCAGATCGTATGTGCCGTTTCCGTCATCATGCAAAGCCGACTCGGCAAGCTCAAACATTTTTTCATATGTCCATTCGTAGTCGTTTACTGTCCGGTAAAGATCCGGAATGTTGAGATCCTTCGCCATTGTCTTGTTGAAGAATACACAGCGGACGCTCATGTTGTCGACTGCGGATATTTCACCGACGGCAAAGTACACGCGGTTGTCGATAGAAAGCTGCTCGGAAAGGAAGGGGCTCCAATAATCCTTGTCAAGCGAAATGTTCGGCACCTTTTTGAGATTAAGTATCACGCCCCTGGGCGCAAGGTATGCCGCATCGCGCAGGCTGGTGAGAAGCACGTCGAACGTCGATTTTGAGTCGCCGGACTCAATATATCTGATAGCGTCGGAATAGAACGACTGCTTTCCGCTCGGCAGCATTTCAAGCTTGACCTTGTATCCTTCTTCAATGGTTTTGGTTCTTCTGTATATCGCGTCGTTGATGGTTTCGCCTTCCATGCCGTATGAAACTATGTCGGCACGCCATACGCCGCTGTAATCGCGTGCGTAAAAGGTTATGGTCTGACCGCCGAGATCACGCTCGCCGAGAACATTCTTGGCATTAATCTCTTTGGTCTCGGGCACCTCGGCAGACGCGGACGCGGAGGCACTCGCGTCACCGGAAGCAACGGAATCCGGCGGAACGGTGACCGAAGCGGAGCCGTCCGAGGCTGTAGGATCATCGGGCTCTTTGGTGCAGGCGACAAATGCGCCGGCAAGCATAAAAATTACGAGAATGGCAGATAATAACTTTAAAGGAATACTTTTTTTGGGTGCGTTGCCTGTTTTACCGTGAAATTTACTTTGGCTCATTGAATCGGTCTCCTTTGAATAGTTTTGTAGCTTTATTCTACAATAATTAAGTGCAAAATGTCAAGAGAAATTTGTTGAATTGATAGCTTTTGCCGACTTTCTTTAAAAAACTTCGCACAAACTTGCAGAGGGCGGTGCGACACCGCATTGTTTACGACGACCCGGCTATTCCTTGATTTAGCTTAATTTTTTACTTTTTTATTATCCGGGGGGGCGGACCCATGGCTCAGGCGCCGCTAAAGGGTCCTCCCCCTCCGCGCCCCCCTTCTCCTCTTTCGGCTACGGCGAAAAGCTATTACCTTGGGCGAACACGGGCATTAAATACCGATAGGCGTTAGTGTAGTTCGATTTATTTATCAAAAAAATTGGTTAGCGAAAATTTCAAGCCACAGCAAACAGCCATGAAATTCAGTGCGAACATCATTTGGTTGCTGATCTATTTGTTTGTAGGGATTTTTTGCTTGCGGGGCGTCGTGGGCGCCGCCCCCTACAAAATTGTGCAAAGCTTGCAAAAAATCAGTGCTTGCTATTCCGATAAACTTAAAACCCCCCGCGCCCCGATTCGGTCAGGCTTTACCGTCCTTTAAATTAAATCAAATTAAATCAATTAAACCAAAGATCAGTTGTTATAATCCGGGAAGACAAGCTTTGCGCCGTTTTTGAAGTCCCAATATTTGTTCCAATTCAGGTAATTCTTACCGTAAATTGTTATGACCTGCGACGCGCTCCACTCCGCAAAGCAGTATTCGTCAATATATTCCACACTCGCCGGAATGGTCAGCGCCATGAGCGAGCCGCAGTTGTAGAACGCCATGCTGCCGATGCGAAGAAGCGTGTCGGGCAGCGTCAGCAACGCAAGTTTCGTGCAGCCCGAGAACGCATTGTTACCTATCTCGGTAAGCGCCGAAAATTCAAGTGCGGTAAAGCCCGTGCAGCCCGCAAGCGCCATCTCCTCAAGCTTTGTTATCCTTGATATAAAATCAAATCCCGTCAGCGAAACGCAGGCGGCAAATGCCGATTTCCCGAGCGTTATGTCTCCCGCGGACGCAAGCGTTACATTTTCAAGTGCTCCGCAGTACGAAAAGCATTCTTCCGGGACGGATAACGTGTCAAAGGAAACGCTCTTTAAATTCTCGCACGCCGAGAACGCACCCGGGCCGACCTCGGTGGCTGAGGTTATATCGACCGACGTAATCCCCGGGCATACGGCAAAGCTCCGCTCGCCGATGCTTTTTACGCCTGACGGGATCTTGAGGTCGCCCGCAATTCCCGATGAAGCATAAGCGTATTTTCCGATAACCTTTATATTTCCCGCCGCGGGAAGCGAAAGAATACCCGTGCAGCCGAAGAAGGCATAGTCGCCGATTTCGTCGAACGCCGCATTCTTGGGTATCGCAACATTGCGCAGGCGCGTACAGTTGTAGAAAAACGCTTCGCCGAAGCCCGAAAGCCCCTCGCCGCCGCTGAAGGTGCCGAGCGACGTGCAGGCATAGAATATGCCCGCAGGCTTTCCGCCGATACCCGACGGTAAATATACGTCGGCCAAAAGCGAGCAGTTTCTGAACGCATAGTCGCCAAGCTCCGAAAGCCCCTCGGGAAGCGAGATCTCCGCAAGCGAGCCGCAGTCGCCGAACGCCTCGGCTCCGATCGAAACAAGCCTGTCGGGGAACGCAAAGCCCGTAAGCGCCGCGCACTTTTCAAATGCGGATTTTCCGATGACGTACAGATTTTTGCCGCCGCTCACCTTTTCAAGATTGTGGCAACCGTAAAAGCCGTAATCACCGACGCAGATCGCGCCGTTTCCGAGCGCCGCCGAGACAAGTCCCGTGCAGTTCATGAAGGCGTACGGCTCGATTATGCGGACCTTGTCCGAAATAATTACGCTGACAAGCGACGAAATACCCGAAAACGCGCCGTTTTCGATATTTCCGCCCGTTATTTTAAGCTCGGTGAGCGTCGCGGGAATGTAGCAGGTCATGGTGCCGCCCGCATATTTCTGCGTTACCTGCACCGCGCCGTTGTAGCTCTCGGTGCCGAACAGATGAGCCGCGAGCGCGCGCACGCAGTCCTCCGAGGTGCGGTCGGACAGCTCTTCGATGCCCGACGACGGAGCGTGCATGGAAAGAGAGACAAGCCCCTCGATACCGGAAAGCGCACCGTATTCAAGCTCGGTGACCGTGTCGGCTATCGTCAGCCCCGTCACGGTCTTACCCGAAAACGCACCGCAACGTATCCCGACGACCGTATTTCCGCGGTACTTTTTCGGTATCCTTACCGAGGTCGCATTGCCGGCATAGTCCGAGACCGCAACGCCTCCGTCGGCGTATTCGTATTCAAGTCCGGACGTTCCGGCAAACAGCCAGCCGTTCAGGTAGACGAACAGAAACGCACCCGTGAAAATCAGGACTATTATAGCCGCGCCTATCGCGTTGATAAGCTTTGAGGACGATTTCCCGCCCGCCCCGGCTTTTTCTGTCGCTTTGTTTTCTTTGGCTTTATCATTATCGTCCTTGACTTTATTTTCTTTGACTTTGTCGACCTTGGCTTTGTTGCCTTTGGCTTGACTGTCCCCGGCTTTCTTTTCCTTGGACTTTTTCTCCGAAGCTTTGTCCTTTTTTAACTTTTTTAAGCCCGTTTTCTCTTTTGAGTCCTTGTCCTTTTCGCGGTTTGTCGTCAGCAGAACGACAGTGGGCGCATCGTCTCCCGCACCCGAGCCGTCTTGGTCTGCGGCTTCGGCAACTTCGTTAGCTTCGTTGGCTTCCGTAGTTTCCTTGCCTTCCGTAATAGCCGTAACTTCTGCAATGTCCGTAACTTCCATAGCAGTCGTTTTTTTGTCGGCTTCGGTATTTTCGGTAATTTCGGTAATTTCGGTAATTTCGGTAATTTCGTTGGTTTCGATAGCTTCCGCTGCAGCTGTTTCCGCCGCTTCCGTAACTGCGGTCGTCTCCGCAGACTCGGTCACATCATAAGCGTCGGTAACTGCGGTAACTGCGGTACTGCTGTCGGTATTTTCAATATTATTGCCTGTGTTTTCTTCGGCGTTCCCGCTTTCTTCGGTATCGCCGCTTTCTTCTGCTTGCTCCGGCTTCTCAAGATCTTCCGGTACTTCGGAATTTTCCGATTCGCCCGGATTTTCCGGCTTGTCCGGCGCATTGTCCGATTCGCCCGGATTTTCCGGAGCATGCTCGTCTGCGTTATGCAGCCATTCGTCGGGCGACGGTACTGCCGGTATTATTTCCGACGTTTCCGCTGCCTCAGCTGTTTCTGCTGTCTCCGGTGCCTCCGTTGCTGCTTGGTTATCCGCCGCTTCGGCGTCTGCTTCCGCTGCGGCAACCTCTGCCGCTTCCTCGGAAACTTCTGTTGACTTGTCCGCTTCGGCCTTTTCGCTTTCCGCGGCTTCGCTTTCCGCGGCTTGCTTTGACTGCTTTCTTTCCTTTACCTTTTCCTTAAGGTCGGACACGCCGTCGGCAACCGATTTTACATACTTTCTTGCAGCGTTAACAAAGAATCTTCCGAGGTCGATCGTCCCGTCACGGTTCCCCGCGCGGGTTCCGTCCCGATTCGGATTTTTCCCGCCGGATGCCGCCGTACCCGTTATCGCGTCGTAATCGCTGTCGCCGCCGTGCGCAGTTGCATAATTTACGGCAGCGGTACCGCAGGCACCGCTGTTACCGCAGTTACCGCCGTCCGCGGCGCCTGCCTTCCCGGAATTTTCCCCGTTCGCAGCTCCGTTGCACGAGGTTCCGTCGCCCGAGGTTCCGTCGCCCGAGGTTCCGTCGCACGGATTTTCCGCGCCCGGAGTGCCGCCGGCTGTATCCTTGTCCGCACCGTTCTGCACAGACGGCTCACTCGGCGTTCCCTTGAGCTCAAAGGACGGATATTTCGCAAGCTGCGGCGGGATCTCCGCCTGCGATATGCCCGAGTATGCGACGACAATGCTGTCCTCCTCCTTGAGCCCTGCGGATATCATCGAGCTGTACCGCGTTATTTCGTTTCGCAGTCTGAAATTCGCAAAATCCGTGGTCGAGCCGATGTAAACAAGCATCTGCGTGCAGGTCTCAAGCGCACGGTAGACAAACGGCGCGGCATGATGCTCGTCGGCTTTCGGGATTATCTCGGGCGCGAAGAACACGCGCCTGCCCTGTTCGGTAAGCCTGAAATAGAGCCTGCCGACCGTCGGGTCAAAGCCACCGGTCTCGGGGTCGTATTTTACGGTCAGGAATATGTCGTAAGAGGGAATGAGCGCGGCACGTTCGAGTATCTGCACGCGGTCGCGGTCTATCATCTGCGCAAGCCTGCCGAGCGCCTCCCTTGTCGTCGCGTCGTGCTCCGAGGCGAGCATACAGGCTTTCTTGAATGCCGGCTGCTCGGAAAAAGCTTCGGGCGCGGGGCAAAGACATTGCGCCGTGTAGCTTTCCTCAAATTCCGCGCGGCTGCCGTTGCCGCTACCGCCGTTGTTATTGTTATTATTAATGCTGTTATTGCTGTTACTGCTGTTATTATTGCTGCTGCTGCTGCTGCTACCGGAATGGTTGCTCTCGCCGTTCTCTTTAACAAATACCGTACCGTATTTTGACGCGGCGAGACCGAAGAAGGCGTAAAAGCTGTCGGGATATTCGCGGCAGAGGGAAAGATACATATGCCTTGCCTTGTTGAAGCGCTTTTCGCGCATCTGAGCCGACGCCTCGTAAAGTCCGCGGTAAAGCTTCATATCACCGCCGCCGCTGTCGACGCTTTGCTTTATGTGACAGCAGGGACAGGGTGCGTCCGCCCGGTCGGCGTAGTATTCGGTTGAACATAAAAAGCAACTGATCTTCACTTTTTTGCTTCCTTTCTTCTCCCTTTGAATTGCTTTGGATTCTTTCCGATTTTATGATTTTTCTTGATGGCTTTTGATAGTTTTTGATTTTTTGGCTTTTTTTCTTTTTTCTTTGATTGCATCGGTTTTCCCGGTACCCGCTTTTTTCGGGTTTCGGATATGCAGCCGCTTATTTGGCGTCTTTCATTCCCGCGGCGGGAAACACTTCCGCATTATATTCATTTTATCATTATATAATATTTTTATATAAAAGTCAATAACTTTATTTTCCGCCGGCGGGCAGGGAAGCGCACCGGGAAAACGGGAAATTTTATTTGCATAGTGAAAAATTAAAACTTCACCTGCTCGCCCTTTTTGCCTGCAATTTCCCATATCTTAACCCACCGTCTTCAGACGGTTTCCGCCGCCCTGAAGCTACAAGCGCTCCGTAAACTCCGCATAAAAACAAAATAAGCCCCACATCAAAAAAATTCCATAAAAAAAGAAGCCGCCGAGGCGACCTCTCTTAAAAATCAAATTTAAAACTCAAACTTAAATCTTTAAATTTCAAACTTTAAATTTTATAATCTAAAATTTAAATAAGCCCAAATTACTTGACCGATTTTACCACATTGGTAACTTCATTTATGTAAAGTATCGTAAGCGGAAGTACAAGACAGTTGCCGCTCGCATAACCCGCTTCTACCAAAGCATCGTAAACCTTGTTTACGTCTTCATTGTTCTTTACGTCCTTGACAAAGCCCTTGACCGTCTCGCTCTTTTCATAAGCCTCTGCAAGCTCCTTTGTCGATTTGAATTCAACTATAAGTACAGAAGATATGTTGTTGTCCTTGGTCAGGAAGTGAAGCTCGACCGCATAATCCTCTTTGTTAAGCTCTGCCTTTACCTTGTCGGCAACCTCGGAGAGCTTTTCGTTGACCTTGTAGCCCTTGTCACCCAATGCCTTTTCAAGCTTGGAATAGTTCGATGCACAGCCCGTAAATGACATCAGGGCAATTACAAGCACCATGACAAGGCTTAATACTTTTGTGAAGTTTTTCATATTTCGTATATCTCCTTTTCATTTTCTTTGCCTTAAAGCCCCGGAGTACTTCTCCGAAACCGCATTCATTATATCATGCGCAGAAATGCGCGTGCAATAGACACTTTCCGCGTTTTGCACAGTTTTTGTACAAAAATCCGGCTTTGTATGGTTTTGTGTCAAAAAAATCAATTTGACTGTTTTTTTGTTCATATATATATGATATACTACTCATATAATTTACAATGCAACATTATAGAAGTCGGCACACCAAAAAAAATAAAATCAATAATAAAAGAAGTCAGGTGATTAAAATGCGTTCAACTGCACCAATGAAGGTAGCAAAGATCGGATATATCGCAATATCCGTGCTGTCTCTTGTACTCGGCGTAATTCTGATAGCCAATCCGGATATCTCCATGAAGACCGTGGGGACCGTCCTCGGAGTGATAATGATAGCCTTCGGCATAGTCAAGCTCGTCGGATATTTTTCAAAGGATCTGTTCAGACTTGCGTTTGAATATGACCTCGCCGCCGGAATACTTATGATTCTCATAGGGACCGTGCTTGTGTCGAATCCCGCGCGTGCGCTCGAATTCTTCTGCACCGTCCTCGGCATACTCGTCCTTGCCGACGGTCTGTTCAAAATACAGATATCAATCGATTCCAAACGCTTCGGCATACGCCTGTGGTGGCTTATCCTCGCGGCGGCAATAATCACGGGTGCGCTCGGCGTGGCGCTTATCTTCGCGCCCGAAGAAAGCGTCAGGGTGATGACCGTTCTGCTCGGCGTAACGCTCCTTTGCGACGGAATACTCAATATCAGCACCATGCTGACCGCGGTCAAGATAGTGAACAATCAGCGCCCCGAGCGCGGCGTCTATTACGACGATGATGACCGCGAAGGAAAATAACCAGCCTTTTGAAAAAGGCTGGGCGCCTACTTTCTTGAAAGAAAGTAGGCAAAGAACTTTCATAAAATAAATTATTTAGTTTGCAAATAGACTGAAAGTTTTTTGAAAAAGCCCGGACAAAAATTTCCCCTGCTTTTTGAAAAAAGCTTGGCAAAAGCTTTCATAAAAATAAGTTTATTTAGCTTGCGAGTAGCCGGAGAGTTTTTTTGAAAAAGGCTGGGCGAAAACTTTCATAAAAATAGATTGTTTAGTCTGTGCATAGCCGGAAAGTACCGAAACCCCGTGTCATTGTAGGGGGCGGCGCGACGCCGCAGCGTTTACACCGCAGTGTTGACGATGCCCCGCGAGCAAAAACTTTCAAAAAAGAGTTGTAATTTTTAGGGAAGCCGCCCCAGCCAAGGAGAGATGAGGAGGCGGGGAAGAGAAAACAGACTTTTTGCGAAGCGAAAATGTCGCGCTTTGCTTGTAAACAAGCAAAGCTATGGCTACTTTGAGATGTTTTCTCCCCCGCCAAAACAACTGATTTTAAAGTTTATTTGCATAGTGAAAAATTTAAACTTCATCTGCTCGCCCTTTCTGCCTGCAATTTCCCATATCTTAACCCACCCACCACCCCGAAGATTGAGCGCTCCGTAAACTCCGCGCGAAAACGAAATAAGACAGCCAAAACTTCAAACTTCAGCGGTTGTCCCCGCAAGCAAAAACTTTCCACAAACAAATAGACCAGCAACCAAATGATGTTCGCACTGAATTATATGGCTGTTTGCTATGGCTTAAAATTTTCGCTGTCCCATTTTTTTAATAAATAATTCGAACTGCACTGACATCTATCAGTATTTAACGCCCGAACTCACCCAAAGCTACAAATTTTCGCCGTAGCCAAAAGAGGAGAAGGGGGGCGCGGAGGGGGAGAACCCTTTCGCGGCAAATGAGCCATGGGTTCTCCCCCCCGGATAATAAAAAAGTAAGAAATTTAATCTAAATCAAGGGATAGCAAATATTTTTAACTTTATCACTCTATCTATAATACGCCTGTTCTTGCGGGGCGTCAAAAATACTGCGGTATCAACACTGTGGTGTCACTGCGTCGCCTGCCACCCAAAAACAAAATAAAACAGCCAAATCTTCAAACTCAACCGATTTTCACCGCAAAAGTCCCTATACATACCAAAAGTATATTAAGATAACAAAAAGGAATCATAATAATGCTCTTTTCATCACTTGAATTTCTTTTTCTCTTCCTCCCCGTAACTATACTAGTCTACTTCACCGTCCCACTCGCATGGCGCAACATCGTCCTCCTTATATTCAGCCTGATCTTCTACGGCTGGGGCGAGCCGGTCTATATCCTCCTTATGATATTTACCATCGCCGTCGACTACATCTGCGGCTGGTTTACCGGCAAGTATCGCGACTCGGATCCGAAAAAAAGCCGCGCATGGATGATCGCCGCCATCGTGATTAACCTCGCGCTCCTCGCATTCTTCAAATATACCAATCTCGTCATCGATACTCTCCGCATTATCCCCGCACTCTCGGGAATAAAGCCGCTCAATATAACCCTGCCGATAGGTATTTCGTTCTATACCTTCCAATCGCTTTCATATGTCATCGACGTCTACCGCCGCGACACCCCCGCACAGAAAAGCCCGTTTATCTTCGGCACCTATGTCACGCTTTTCCCGCAGCTTATCGCGGGGCCCATCGTGCGCTACCGCGATGTTGAGGATGAGCTGAACTCCCGCGAATGCAATATAACGCTGATAGCCTCAGGCATACGACGCACGGTCAAGGGGCTTTGCAAAAAGGTGCTGCTTGCGAACACGGCGGGCGCGCTTTGGAAAATGTGCTACGAAACGCCGCACGACGAGCTTACGGCAGTCGGCGCGTGGCTCGGCATAATCTGCTTTTCGTTCCAGATATACTTTGATTTTTCCGGTTACTCCGATATGGCGATCGGCATGGGCAGGATATTCGGCTTTCATTTCCTTGAAAATTTCAACTATCCCTACATTGCCGACAGTATCACGGATTTTTGGCGGCGCTGGCACATCTCGCTTTCGAGCTGGTTCCGCGAATATGTCTATTTCCCGCTCGGCGGAAGCCGCGAGGGAACCCTCAAGACCTATCGCAATCTGATGATAGTCTGGCTTCTGACCGGACTTTGGCACGGCGCGGCGTGGAACTTTGTCCTGTGGGGCGTTTATTACGGCGTGCTGCTGATAATCGAAAAAGCCTTTCTCGGCAAGCTCATAGCCAAGCTTCCGGCAGTATTCAGGCACATTTATGCGCTGTTTTTCGTCATTTTCGGCTGGATACTGTTCGTGTTTGACGGAAGCGTCGACGCGCTCGGGCTGTCGGCGGGCTTTGATTATGTAAAGATAATGTTCGGCGGCGGAGCGGGCTTCATTTCGCGCGGCGATGTCTATGAGCTTGTGCGCAATGCGTTTATCCTTGCGGTCATGGTGCTTGCCTGCACGCCTTACCCGAAGAAGCTTTATTACAGGCTCTACGACAGATCCAAGCTTGCGGGTATCACCGCCGCGATCTTCACGGTCGCCGCGTTTGTCCTCTGCACCGCCTACCTTGTCGACTCGTCCTTCAACCCGTTCCTCTATACAAGATTTTGACCTGCTTTCTGTTCTTTTCTGTTCTTTTCTTGAAATGAAAAAAGTTTTCGTACTTCGTCCGAAAACCCAAAAGAACTTTCATAAAAATAAATCATTTTGTCTGTTCGTACTCTAATGCGTTTTTTGTTAATATCATGGTATCTTGAGGACGCGAAGAAAAGAGCAACAGCTATTTCTACAAAATAAAGCAACAATCTTGCCGCAACATCTTGACTTTTTCCCATTTTTGAGCTATAATTCATCACAAGGATGTTTTAGGATGCAAAAACATTAGGAGGAGCCATGAGATTTATAGGGAACAAGACGAATTTGTTAGGAAAAATAAAAGAGGTTATTGATGAGAATTGCAATGACGGTAGCCAAATCTTTTGCGATATATTTTCCGGCACAGGTTCAGTATCAAGATTCTTTAAACCATATTATCGTATCATAAGTAACGACCTGCTTTACTTTTCTCACATTCTTACTGCAGCAACCATTGAGAATAATTCTATGCCGTCATTTGATAAATTGAAGCAGGTAGGAATCAATGATCCTTTTGCATATTTAGAAACGGCCGATGTATCAAATGTTAGTGGATTTGCTACGCAGGAGTATTCTCCGGCAGGTAGTGCAGGCAGAATGTATTTGACAATAGACAACGCTCAAAGAATAGACTTTATAAGAACTACTATTGAAGAGTGGAAAAAGAACAACCTAATTAATGTGTATGAATACAAGTACCTTATTGCTGCTTTAATAGAGGGTATTCCTTATGTATCCAATATTACTGGAACATACGGAGCTTTTTTAAAGTCATGGGATAAACGTGCTTTTAAGAGATTCGAACTAATCAAGTTAAGCGTAGTTGATAACAATCGAAGAAACATCTGTTACAACGAGGACGCAAACGAACTGATAAAGAAAATAAGTGGCGATATTCTGTATATTGATCCTCCATACAATGAAAGACAATATTTGCCAAACTATCACCTATTGGAAACTATTGCAAAATATGATTCCCCCACACTTAAGGGTGTTACGGGCGTTCGTCCTTACAATAATGAAAAATCTGATTATTGCATCAAAAAATCCGTTAAGTCAGCATTCGAGTCTTTGATTGCAGATACCGATTTTAAACACATCGTTATCAGCTATAGTGACGATGGATTGTTAACAGCAGAAGAAATACTCGAAATACTTAAGACTCATTGTATCGAAGATAGCGTTAAGCTATACAAAATTCCTTACGGCAGATACAAATCGAAGTTGTCACAAGACGGGAAGCCCGAACATTTTGAATACATATGCTATGCAAAGAAGCTGATTAACAAACCCATTCAAACCTTTGAAACGCCTACGTATACTGCAATTCAAGAGGCAATGGCAATTCCGGGTTTTGATAAAAAAACATTTATCAAAAGCCCCATGAATTATATTGGTGGAAAGTATAAATTGCTACCTCAACTTATGCAATTATTCCCTGAAAACATAGATACTTTTATTGACTTGTTTGCAGGCGGATTTAATGTTGCAGTTAATGTAACCGCTAACAGAACAATTTGTAATGACTTAAACAATCGCATAGTTGAAATGGTTCGCTTCTTCTGCTTTGCTGACGTTGCAACTGTTTTGAAGAGAATTGATGATAAAATTAAAAAATTTGGATTGTCTAAAGAGAACGAGGTCGGCTACAAAGCGTTTAGAGATTACTATAATCAAACAGGAAATCCCATAGACTTGTTTACATTGTCATGCTTCTCATTTAATTATCAGTTTAGATTTAATAATCAGATGAAGTACAATAATCCATTCGGAAGAAACCGTAGCCAATTTTCCGAAGTAACAAAAAAGAATCTCTTGTTGTTTATGGATGCAATGAAGAAGAAAAATATTGAGTTCTATACAAGAGATTTCAGAGAAATAAGTCTTGCAGGCTTAGGAAGCAACGATTTTATCTATTGTGATCCGCCATATCTAATCACAACAGGTTCATATAATGATGGCAATCGAGGCTTCCGTGATTGGGGAGAAGAGGAAGAAAGAGCCTTGTATGATTACTTGGATCAGGCAAATACACAAGGAATCAAATTTGCGCTTTCCAATGTTACAAAGCACAAGGGTGTAGAAAACAAGATACTTCAAGAGTGGGCGAAAAAATATAAGCTTCATTATATAAGCAGTAATTACTCAAATTGCAGTTACCAGCTGAAGGACAAAAGCGCCGAAACCATCGAAGTGTTGATAACAAATTATTGATTTTGCGGAGCTGCGTTATGATAAAAGTTACAGATGTCTTATCGGCAGAAGAAATATCAGTACTTCCAAGTTGGGTAAAGGCAGATATTGAAAATGCTGTTTTTGTTGAAGGTAGTAATATTAGCATTGAAATATCGGACGGAAGAAAATTTTGTCTTACTAACAAAATAAACGATTTACCTGGTTCGGAATGGACGAGACAGATTTGCTCCGTCATTAACACTCGATATTCTACACGAGGTGAGGACAGTTACGCATACCACATTAGGAAGGTACACCCCACCCCCAAGCCCCCTCAATTAATGCGTAACTTAATAGAGTTTTTCACCAAAGAGAATGAGATTGTTTTTGATTATTTCATGGGCGTTGGGGGTTCCCTTTTAGGGGCTTCACTCTGTGGAAGAAGAGCTTTGGGAATAGACCTGAATCAATCTTATATTGACACATACAAATTGGCTGCCAAAAATCTTGGTTTGCCTGTTCATCCCTGTGTGTGTGGAGATAGCAACATCGTTTTGTCAGACAATGACATAATGCGTCGTTTGCTGGGAGGTGAACAAGTCGGAATGATTCTGATAGATCCCCCTTATGCCAACATGATGTCAAAAGAAAAAACTGGAGCGGACATACTCGTTTATGGTAAATCCGCAACCCCGTTTACTGACTATAATGTTGATTTGGGAAATATCGATAGTAAGGAATTTGTCCCTCGCTTAAAAGGCATAATCGAGAAATCCTTGCAATATTTGAAAGCCAAAGGTTATTTGGTTGTATTCTGCAAGGATATGCAACCAAAAAAGAAAGAAACAAATTTACTTCACGCACAAATTGTAGATGCCTTGAATGAAATCCCCAAACTCTACTACAGAGGAATGAAAATATGGGCTGATCAGTCTGTTAAGCTGTTCCCATATGGATATCCATTCGATTTTGTAGCAAACCAAATACATCAATACATTTTGATATTCCGAAAATATTAACAAGTAATGCCGATTCTGCTGAACGCAGCCTTGATGTTCGCAGGAGCGGCATTATTTATATAGACCTCTCCTGACGCATTCAAGTATATTAAAACTTTTTCGTGAGGGATTCTTCTTAAATTCCCACCAAATATCGATACCCAGCGTTGAATAGAATATCCACGATAATGAGGTTTTATGAACTCATTTTCTATAGAATCATAGGTATCAACTTCTGCTACACCATCATAAAGAGTTGAGAGTTTCTTTCCCTCAACATTGTAAATTTCACGGATTGTATCGTCACATAAAACGACATCGGGAAGCAAAAGATTTTCGCCATATCTGTCCTTTTTCGGCAACGCCAAAAAAGCCCCTGTACGAGTTCTGAAGTATCCGCGCTCACAACCAGCATGATTTTCGTAAATTCCGTGAATCCCTGAATATTGGCAAGTAAGGTGCAAAAAGATTGATGCAACCTTTTCAGATGAACATGAGTAATTCCAATAGAATTCAGGCATAGGAACGATGGGGGGCATAGTTATGCCGTCCAACTTCATATGATTCATACTGAAGAGGAATAAACACTTATTTCTTCCCCTTGTTTTGTCCACATAGGATTGGGAAACTCCGTGATGTGTTACAACAATGTCTTTATCCCAACCGAGCTTGCGAAGAGTATATCCAATGCAAGCAAGAGCGCCTATGTTAGGGTCATGTCCAATATTGCCGGCATCTTTGGGCTTCGCCAATCGACCCGAAACTGTAATTCTATCTGCATATTTATGGAGCAGAATTGGAACATTCGTATGATTAGGCAGACGCATGCTTGATTTTTGAGCAACCATTTCGTCAACATTAGCAAAAGCTCTAAAACCTCGCATGGTCTTTCCTATAAATTTCACTCCCAAAGTAAGAAGCATGTTTGTTCCGAATCTGTTTGTATCCGTAGGTATTCTATCTTCATCAGGGGTCATTTCTTCGTTGTACAACATATACTTCTTTGCCTGAGGACAATAGTTATCTATGTACACAAATTTCGAAGCACGCTGATAGATACCTGTATTTCTTGATTCGGCATCACTTGTCTTTGTTTCTTCAATAGCCATAAGAACATTGTCTAAAGAATGATCTGTAGGCTTCGCTTCCTGTCGAATAAGCATGTAATCAACAAAACTTGAATTGCCGCTGACTATTTCTATAAAGACATTTGCGATTCCTTGAACAGATACACCCTCTAACAAATATTCAAACGTAAATTTGCCGTTTCTGACAATAGGTTTAATATTGAAGTTCTCATTAACCGTTACGGTCACGTCAAAATCGTTATTATATTCGTCCAAAATTCTCAACACAACAGAAAGTTTAGGGCGTTCCTCGGTAAGCAACCATAAATTATCCATACCTTTTTTCTCCTTTTTTCGTAATGACCATTTTGTTTGACTACTACCAAAGTCGATATAAAATTCACCTCAACAATCATCGCAACGCAGAAAAGCGATTCCATCTCTATGTCCGGGTGTATAATCTTGTTTTTCATCTATAGTACCTCTACCGCAAGGGCAAGAACATATTCGCCTCACAATGCAAGATGATCTTTTTTTCGCTTAAGATGTGAAGATTATAGCTCATAAGTATTCCTTGCTTATACTTGTATAGGTAAAATCTTTTGTTTCATGTTTAAATCTATTTAAAGTAAAAGCTATCTTATTGATATTATACAATTTTTTCTATAGTTACACAAGAGATTTCGACAAGAACATTGTAATTTTTTTCGTCAGTCTTATTCTTTGTTTATTGTGGCGCAAATTTTGAGGTGCGGACACATAAAGAAAACTGCAGCACAGACTTTCGTCCATGTTGCATTTTTCTTGGTTTAGCCACTCTCAATCGGCATTTTCTCTTGGATTTAACTTAATATCCTTATGAGAACCCGCTTTTTTAGAAAGCGGGATTTTTGTTTTTAAAATTCAGTTTACTTCAGTCGTATAGGTCAGCGGAATGTTGTACTCGGACTCGTAAATGTCCTTCCAAAGCTCATAATTCTCCGCCATCATCGCCTTGGTATTTAGACGTGCCGATTTATCCGGATCGGGCATTATGGGCTTGCCTATATGAATAGTGTATTCCTGTATCGGGAAGCCGTCATCGCCCGTTATCTCGCTGTCCTCCATCGTAATGAAGCACGGCACGACCGGCAGGCGGTTTTTGGCTGCAAAGTAGAAAGCGCCCTCCTTAAGCGGCTTGGGCTTGCGGTAGTTCCACCACATACTCTGCTCGGGATATACAAGGACGAAGTTTCCGTCCTGGAGAAGCGTATCGACCGCGCGGATAAATTCCATCTGCGTTTGAAGGTTGGACGAAAGCGGAAGCGTATAAAAATGACGCATCAGGAATCCGAAAAATCCCGGGAACGAGGTATAGTTACCCTCGCGGATAACTCTGAACATCTTTTTGTCCTTCTGATTTGCGCTCATGAAGGCAAGCTGCATGGCAAAGCTGTCCATCGCATTGAAATGATTGCAGGTTATCACGGCGCCGGTCTTAAGCGCGGCGAGGTTTTCGCTGCCGCGAATCTCCTTGACTATCAGCTGGCGCTTGCGCACTATTGAATTGAGATATCTTTTCGCGACGATATACGAAAGCTTTGCCGAAAGACGGGTCTTAATCTTTTTCTGTGTATAATCGACCTCGCCTGGCATGATGGTACGTCCGGGCGGGTCGTCCTCGACGTCCTCGTCGAACCTTCCCTCGGACTCGTAGCGCTCGATCTTTTCAAGTATCTTGCGGCGGTCGTCGTTGCAGTTGTGTTTTTTCAGTCTGTTGAGGTAATTGTCCTCGCGGCGGGTCTCGGCGATTGCCGTCTGCATAAGGCGGTCGCAGAGTATTGCGTCCTCCTTGCGCTGGCGGTCGGTGTAGCTCTCAAGCACCTCGCAGATCTCATTATATGCCGCGACCTTTTCGGCGTAGCTCCAGAACACGTCGCTGTAAACGCAGTCGCGGAAGTGCCACGGCTTTGAGGTCATTATATAGTGAATTATGCGGAAGTCCTTTTCCTCGCAGGGTATTTTTCCGAAGGTTTCGACGTTCCAGCCCTGGTGCAGGAATTTAACGTGTCCCTGACAGATGATATTGAGGTAATCCTCGTCCTGGGTGACGACAAAGTCGTAGAAATTCAGAAGCTCATAGAATCTGCGAAGCACCTGTTTTTCGCGGAACTGTCTGCAATTGAGGAGCAGCACACCGGCGTTGAAGTAATTGTTGCGGTTGATACCAAGGCATTTTTCGACGTATTCGCCGTATTCCTTGACCTGCACCATTGCCTGTTCGTGGCAGGCGCCGACGTAATTATCGCCGATATCGGTAAGGAAAAGACCGGAAATATCGCCGACGACCACGGTATCGCTGTCGATGTAGATAGCTTTATCAAGCTCCGGAAACATTTCGGCGATGAAAAGACGGTAATATGTGGTTTTGGTATAGTAATCGCGTATGGGCAGCAGCTCGCTGACGGCTTCAAGGTGTTCGCTGACGTCGTCGAAGATAATACGGACGTTATCGGTCTGCATACGGAGGACGTTTTTTTCTTCGTCGGGTGAGATATCGTTATGAAGTATATGGATATGATAGGTATAGTCGGGCGAGGCGTTTGCGATAAGTGAGGCTATCGAAACGGTAGTGTACTTTAAGAACCGGCTGTCGCAGGCGTAGAATATCGGGATGATTGAATTTCCTGTAAGGTTCATGGGTATTTCTCTCTTTCGGTATTTGGGGGTTTTGTTTTTGGTGTTTGGGTTACTTTTTATATTTTATATGGTGAACGATCTTGTTGGTTTCGTTGAATGATTTTTTTGAAGCCGCCCCGGCCAAGGAGAGTTGGGGCGGCGGGGGAGAAAACACCGATCTTTCCCGCAGGGAAAGTCGCTATTTGGATTGCG
>ERZ824600.2640-NODE-2640-length-18567-cov-29.244058_pt1 | contig 18567 bp, 18 predicted proteins | sample MGYA00519933_ERZ824600 | MGnify/ENA primary metagenome ERZ824600 (study PRJEB31778, sample SAMEA3449178) | human gut metagenome | biome: human gut; feature: human-associated habitat; material: faeces | place: United Kingdom | collected 2010/2012 ... | reverse complement strand
TTTATTATAACAAAAAAATGTAGGCACTTTTTATGTGTCTACATTTATATTACAATTTCATAATTAATCATCTCTTTTTTAAATAGTCTAAGGAAACATAACCATTTTTGATTTTAGCCCAATTTCCATTAATTTCTAATACTTCGCATATGACACCTTTAACTAAACCATTGACTTTACGACCACTTATTTCCATATTTTGTAAACGTTGATCACATTCTAGTTCAGCATATTTTAAATATGTATAATTAGTACCAGGTCCCTTTCGAACATGTAAATAATTACTAGCTGTTACTTCATAAATATTGCTACTATCAGTTTTTTCTTCGTTTTCTTTAAAATCTACATGACCATATCCTAAAATTCTTGTGTCGGTTAACTTGTACTTAGCACTTTCAACTCTGTTATTACGATTACCTTCAATAGTATAAACATAAGTATTATCAATACTAGTAACAATACCTACATGATCAGGTGTGCCTTTACTTTTCCAATTAATAAATATTATATCTGCTTTGCTTGGTTTAAAGTTTCTATTAAAAAAGTTTTTATTATTTTTGAAAAAATCCATAAAAGTATAAGTACCAGCTGCTTTTTTAATATATTTTAAAGCATTAGCTTTGTTAAAAATATAGCAGATAAATTTGCAACACCAAGGTCCTGGATCAGAACCATACCATACACCATATTTAGTATAATCACGATTACCAGCATTTAAAGTTTTACTATCTAAATTCTTATTGCTCTTTTTTTCAATATAGCCAATTTCTAATTTAGCATATTCAATTATCTTGTCGCGCATTATTTTCACCTTCTTTCTTAATGTTTTCTAGTGTTTTGATATTTGTTGTTTTTTTTAGTAAGTTAAAAATTGCTTCAGCTCCAACAAATGTAAATACTCCTACCCATATAGCATATTTTAAGGTGCATTCAGTGAATGTTAATGCAAAAGATGTTCCTATTAGTAATGAAATGATAAAAGATGCTAAAACCGTAATACAATCATTTTTTAATAAATGACATTTGATCTTTTGAACAAACAAGGTACTAATAGCTCCAGATATTAAAGATAATCTAAGTAATTCATAAAATGTTTCAAAATTGTCCATAAAACCTCCTTCACTTTAATATATGTTCAAAATAAAAATAGCAAAATTTAAAACTCCTATATAGATTTAAATTATGTTATAATATATTTGCAGGTTATAATATATTTGCTTGACTAAAGAAATTAGATAATATATAATTTTTAACAAAAAGAGGGGAATTTTATGAAAGAAATAATAATCGATACCTTAGTTGATTCTTTAAAATTGTTACCATTTTTATTTGTAGCATTTTTTATTATTGAATTAATTGAACATAAATTAGATAAAAAAAATAAAAATTTAATTGCTAAAAATACTAAATTTGGTCCAACAATTGGAGCTTTATTAGGCTTAGTTCCTCAATGTGGTTTTTCTGTTATGGCAACTAATCTTTATGTGACTCGTATAATAAGTTTAGGAACTTTAATAGCAATTTATTTGTCGACTTCAGATGAAATGATTCCGATCTTGTTAGCTGATGGTAGTTCATTTAAAACTATTGCTTTAATTTTAAGTATTAAATTTATTGTCGGTATGCTAAGTGGTTACCTTATTGACTTATTTTTGAGGAAACAAAAAAAACCTAAAGAAGATTATGAAATATGTGAAAATGAAAATTGTCATTGTGAAAAAAGTTTATTAGTTTCTTCCTTAATTCATACTTTTAAAATATTAGTTTTTCTAATAATTATAACTTTTATTTTAAATGTTTTGTTTGAATATGTAGGTAATAATGTTTTAACTAGTATTTTTATGAAGAATAGTATTTTTGGACCATTTTTAACAAGTTTAATTGGTTTAATTCCTAATTGTGGATCTTCAATTATAATTAGTAAACTATACTTAGAAGGAATGATTTCTTTAGGGGCAACTATATCAGGATTATTAACTGGTAGTGGGGTCGCTTTATTAGTATTATTTAGGACAAATAAGAATTTAAAAGAAAATTTTTTAATATTAATGCTTGTTTATTTAATAGGAGCATTGGCTGGAATTATCATAAGTTTAATTGAACTCTTAGTTTAAAATATGAATTGTTTAATTCATATTTTTTTCAAAATGTTAACAACTATTTTAAATATTTAAATTAATGATATATTAAATAAGGTAATAGAATGGTAGAATCAGATGAGAATATAAGTGAAATTATTTATAATAATAAAAAAAAGCGGTGGTGTTGATGGAGAACGAAAAAATGAATAGAGAAAAATATTTTAAATATTTAAATGAAATTTATAGTTATTATAAAGAGAATAACAAAGATTTTACTATTGAACCTGAAGAAATTTATGCTAGGTTAATTAAGTATGGTGTTAAGGATTATGATAAGGACGTTTCTTTAGATCTTACAATGCTAACACGAAGAATGACTATTATTTCAGGAATTAATGCTTTTGGGGAAACTAATAATCCACGTTTTTTTTATTCTAATCATGGAATTGTTAATAATGCAACCGCGATAAATTTGTATATTCCTTTAAAGGCTTTAGATATAGGCCGTAATTTATATATTTTATTGGATTTTTTACGTAAAAACAAAATAAATTATCGCTTAAAAGTTTATCCAAAAATAGGAAATAATAGTGTGGTTTTAAAAGTTGATAATTTAGAAATTACTAATAAAATAATTGCTTTTATAAATTCTAGTCAACTTAGAGAAAATATGTCAGAACCTAATCCGATGTTAGCAAATGTAAATGGAGTAGGTGTTTGTGAAAGCAATTTTTTCTCCTATGATTATAAAATGTGTGAAATACTTGCCGAAATTTTAAATAGTGGTTTAACCCTTAATTCTTTATCTTTTCTAGAAACTTTGAATAAAAAAATAGCTACAACTTCTGATCCTAATTTAAAAAAACTTTATTTAAATGCAAAAGCTATTCAAGAATCTTATCAAAAGAAAAGTGATAAATTTAATTTATTATTAAAAGTAATGAATGAAACTTATAATAGATATGGCTTAAAGCATTTAAAAAATGCCTTAAAAGCTTATTTAGATGGTAATGTTAAACTTTTTAGTCGCGGATCAAAAGAAATTAATTATCGTGAATTATTAGTAAATAATATTTCACCTGATGAACTTTATTCAATAATGCTTGAGAAAACATGTACTAATAAAACAATTGATATGATAAATAAATTTGTTGATCAAATATATCCTTATAGGGAAAAAGAAACTCCTCTTGAAAATAATAAAGATGAAGAGATTCTTTTAGATTTAATTGAAAAAATTCTTGCTAAATATGGCGAAGATAAAGCAGCTAAAGCTTTAACTTACTATGCATTTCGTAATGATTCAGGATTACTTACTGATAATGAAAAAGTTAAAGATTTAAATCATGATAATGTTTTAAAAATAATAAAAGATCGCGTCGGCAACATAGATAATTTAGAAATAGCTTGTCAAGATTATATTGATGCGGTTAAAGTTATAAAATCAGCTGAAGAAATGCAAAATAGTTTTCCTGAAAATAACTTAGGTAAAATAGTAAAAGCAACTATTGATAAATATGGAAAACAACATGCTCGTACGGGTATTTGGGCTTATGCTAAGACAGGAGCAATAGCATTTTTATCTGATGAAAATAATTATCGTGACATGCTAGAAAACTCTATACCATACTCTAAAATAAGCGGTGAAATGAAAAAAGAATTGCATGTAGATGGTTCCTTAGACGATTTAATTGATCTATATGTAGATAAATATTCAGTTCCATCACTTTATACTAAAATGCATAATTTATCTTTTGAAGATGAAAAACAAGTTTATTTACGAAGATGTAAGGATATAGTTAATAGATATCCTGAGATGCTACCTTCCTTCATAAAAACATCTTTAACAAATAATTATTATTGTATTTTTCAAGAAAATGATGTTGAAGAAATAATTAGAAGTGTTATTTTAGAATTATATCCTGAGATGAAAGAAGACATGAATATGGATATTGTTTCTTCTGCTGAAGCGATAACTGAATATTTGAACGCTAATAAAATTCATCTTTAATGAATTTGCCAAAAAACCAAAAAAGTGCTATTATATCCTCTACAAAAAAGGGGATATAATATGGAAATTATAAAGGGAATAGAAAAATTTATAGCTAATAAAAAAGAACAAATACTTATGTCTATAAATCTAAATAGTTATCAAAATATTGCTATTTCGATGGTTATTAATTTTTTAAATGAATTGTCAAAGATTACTGGAAATAATATAGATACTAATATAATTGAGAAGAAAATAAGAGCTTATAGATTACAGATTTTTGATGATAAAGGATATTATGGTGATTGCTGTCATGATGAAAAAGTGATTCATCTTAACAATGAAATATTAAAAAATGATAAAGAACAAGCTATTAATACATTGATACATGAGAATTCTCACGTTTTGTCTTTTCTTTCATATCAAGATTTTGGCAGTGAACCAGGATATTTAGTTAGTATTGAAGAAGGAATGGCTGAAGTATTTACTAATTTGGTTTTGAATTTTTGGAATGAAAAAAATACTTATTATGATGAATCTTATTTTTGCAATAAAGAAATTTTATCTTTTTTACTTGCTAATACTAGTTGTCCTTTTGACTTAGTTTATTCTTATTATTTTGTTTCTAAAACAGTATTTAATAAAAAACTGATAGCTGAATTAAGATTTAGAAATCCTAATTTAATTGAAGTTCTTGGATTTTTTGGACCATATCCTCATGTTTATGATTTAAACTATGGGATCGAAAAAACAATTAAGTCAACGCTTTCAAATATGCCAATAGATTATTTATATTATAAATGTAGCAACGATATTTTTTATTTTGATAATTATTATATTCAATCATATTTAGCAGATGTGAATATGAATCCCAATATAAACATATCTAATATTGAATTATTGTTAATTGAAAATCAAAAAAAAGATTTATCAGGTAAATTTCTTTGTAATCAGTATTTATTAAGTGAACTTTATCATCGAGAACCTACCAATTTTTATCGTATTCGTCCTTATGTTCATGATCACTTTTTAAGTGATTTTAGAGTTAAAGAAATGGATTTACAATTTTCTAATATAGTTAGTGCTTTGCAACAAGGATATTTTATTCCTGATATTTTAAATTATACATGGTGTTATAATTGCCATGCTGCTGATTATAATAAATTTTTATTTTTAAAAGCTTTAATTAAAAGCGATGGCATTAGAAATGGCTTTTTATGTAATGAATGTTTAGAAGTCGCCGATAATTTAAAAGAAAAATTGGAATTTAACCTTACCATAATGTTAGTAGAAGAATCAGTGAAGCAATTTTTTAAGTGGAATATAAATAATATAGGAGCACCATATGATCATTATACTCATATGATCTTAGCTAAAGCTAAAGCTTTACTAGAGGAATTACAAAATTATAATCAATGCTATAATATGGTTTGCCAATATTTAAATAAGCTTAATACAGAAATTAATTATGTTTCGCAATTTGCTCCTGACTTTTTCTCTAATATTTATGCTTTAAATAATAGTGTTGATGTTTTAATATTATCAATGTATGATCCAAATATTTCCATGTTAACTAAATATTTTAAAGAGCTTTCTATTCAAAGATTTAATGGTCAAGTGCCTAGATTACCTGTGGCTTCTCAAAAGTGTTTAAAAAGTATTCATAAAGTGTGAATGCTTTTTTGTTAGGCTATTGACAATTTTAAATATTTAGCATAAGATGTAATAGTGCTAAAGGAGTAAAGTAAATGAAAATATTATTTAAATTGAAAGATTTAGATAAAATGATTGTAAGAAGCTTACTAGATCAAGAAAAGTTAGAACTTTTACCAAGTCCTACCCAAATGCAAATAATTGAATATATTATCAATTCTGATGAAGAAGTATTGCAATGTGATTTAGAAAAAGCTATAAAACTAAGAAGAGCTACTATCTCAGGAGTGTTAAAGACGATGGAAAAAAAGAATTTAATAACAAGAGTTATTAGTTCTAAAGATGCTCGCGTAAAGAAAATTATTTTATCTGATAAAACCAAGAAAATGTATTTAGAATCGAAGGCTAAATTAGAAGCTTTAGAAGAACTTATTACTTCTAATATTTCAGATAATGAAATAAATATATTCTTAGAGGTAATGGATAAAATGCAGGAAAATTTAATGAAGAAAGGAAATAATTAATGATTAAATTGTTAAAAAATTTTACAAAAAAAGACTGGCTAATGATATTTTTAAGTTTTATTTTGATTTTTTCTCAAGTATGGTTAGAACTTAAAATGCCAGATTATATGTCTGAAATAACCGTTTTAGTTAAAACTGAAGGCAGTAAAATGAGCGATATTTTAGTCCAAGGTGGCTATATGCTTTTATGTGCTTTTGGAAGTTTAGTTGGAGCTGCTATTGTAGGCTTTTTAATATCAAAATTAAGTGCTAATTTTTCTTTAAATTTAAGAAAAAAAATCTTTGATAAAGTTTTAAGTTTATCAACAAATGAAGTAAAAGGGTTTAATACTAGTAGTTTAATTACAAGAACAACTAACGATGTTTCTCAGATCGAAATGTTTATAGGAATGGGCCTTCAATTATTAATAAAAGCACCGATCACCGCTATCTGGGCAATAACTAAAATATTAAATAAAAGTGTTGAATGGAGTATAGTAACAGCTATTGCCGTTGTAATTCTTTTAACCGTTATTGGTATTATTACTTTACTTGTATTACCACGTTTTAAAATTGTTCAAAAATTAACTGATAGCTTAAATAATGTTACACGTGAAAGTTTAAATGGTATTCGTGTAATCAGAGCTTTTAATGCTGAAAAGTATCAAGAATCTAAATTTTCTAAAGTTAATAATGATTTAACAAATCTTCAATTGTTCAATCAAAGAACTTTTGCTATTATGTCACCGATGATGTATTTAGTTATGAACTCGATTACTTTAGTTATTTACTATATTGGAGCTAATTTAATTGATGCCGCAACACTTGCTTCAAAAATTGATATTTTTAGTAACATGATAGTTTTTACAAGTTACGCAATGCAAGTAATAATGGCATTTTTAATGTTAGCTTTAATTTTCATGATATTACCACGTGCTAGTGTTTCAGCTAAACGTGTTAATGAAGTATTAAATTCAACTTCAAGTGTTCAAGAAGGTGAATTTAATGGTAATACTGATAGTAAAGGAAAAATTGTCTTTAAAAATGTTTCATTTAAATATCCTGATGCCGAAGAATACGTTTTAAAAGATATTTCTTTTGAAGCTTCTCCAGGAGAAACGGTAGCCTTTATTGGTTCTACTGGATCAGGAAAGTCAACTTTAATCAATTTAATTCCAAGGTTTTATGATGCCACTGAAGGTGAGATCATTATTGATGATGTTAATATCAAAGACTATGATTTTAAAACCCTTTATAATAAATTAGGTTATGTTTCTCAAAAAGCTGTTATTTTTGATGGAACAGTAAAATCGAATATTACTTTTGGAGAATCTAATTCAAAGAAAAACGAAAAAGAAATTGTTGAAGCTGCTGATATTGCTTTAGCAAGCGAATTCATTAACAACATGGATCACACTTATAATTCACATATAGCAAGTGGTGGTACTAATATATCTGGTGGTCAAAAACAACGATTATCAATTGCTCGTGCTGTTGCGAGAAAACCAGAAATATATATTTTTGATGATTCTTTTTCAGCTCTTGATTATAAAACCGATGCTGCTTTAAGAAAGAATCTAAAAAAATCAACTAAAGATGCGACAATATTAATTGTTGCTCAAAGAATTGGTACTATTATGAATGCTGATAAGATTTTAGTTTTAGATAATGGTAAATGTGTGGGAATGGGCACTCATAAAGAACTTCTAAAAAAATGTAGTGTTTATAAACAAATTGCTTTATCACAACTATCAAAGGAGGAATTAGAGAATGAAAGGTAAGAAAGAATTCGAAAAAGCTAAAGACTTTAAAGGATCAATTGTTAGATTAGCTAAAGAATTAAAAAATTACAAAATTTTAATTTTTATATCTTTGACTTTAGCTGCTTTAGGTTCAATTATTTCGATATTTACTCCTAATATTCTTTCTGATATGACTAATAAAATATCTGAAGGAATAATGATTAATAAAGATAACTTGAATCAAATAACTGAAGAAATTAAAGCCAATGTTTCTGAAGAAAAATTAGCTGCTTTGACTAGTAAAATATTAAAATTAGATTTATCTAAAGAAAATATTAGTAAAATTCTTAGTAGTTCAGAATATACAGCTGAGGAAAAAGAACAATTTTCATCAGTTTTAAATAATCTTGCTGAAGATCCTTCTAAAATAAAAGATATTCCAGCTAAGATCTTAGCTAATTTGTTAGTTGATAATGAATATGAAAATGTTTTAATAACTAAAGAAGATCAATTATCTCTTCTACAAGGAACTTTAACTAATAATGTTGCTTCACTTATTTTAAAACCAATTGAAATAAATAAAACTAATATAAGTGTTGAAGATCAAGTAGAATTTATCAATACATTTATGACAGAAACTAATGAATCTAATATTTATAAAAAACTTGATCAATTACCTGATAACATTAAAAATTTAATTAAACCAAAAATGGATTTTGCTGCCATTAAACATTTTGCTATAACTTTAATCTGTTTATATATTATAAGTTCAATTTTTACTTATATTGAAGCTATAACAATGACTAATGTTTCTAATAATTTTGCTCGTAATTTAAGAAGTAGAATTTCTAAAAAGATAAATAAATTACCTCTAAAATATTTTGATGCTCACGAAACAGGTGATACTTTATCACGTGTAACTAATGATGTCGATACAATTGCTCAAACCATGAATAATTCCTTATCAACATTTGTTAGTGCTACAGCTTTATTTCTTGGAACAACTATAATGATGTTTGTAACTAATTCTGTTATGGCTATTACTGCTATAGTTGCTTCTTTAATTGGCTTTGTTTTCATGGCAATGATTTTAGGAAAATCTCAAAAATACTTTATTGCTAAACAAAATCAATTAGGTGACTTAAATGCTCATATTGAAGAAGTTTATTCGGGTTTAAATGTTATTAAAGCTTATAATGGCGTTAATAATGTAACTAATGAATTTGATAAACTAAATAATAAAATGTATGTTTCTAATCGTAAGAGTCAATTCCTTTCAGGATTAATGATGCCTCTTATGAGTTTCATTGGTAACTTTGGCTATGTTGCTGTTTGTATTGTTGGAGCTTTATTAGCTAGTAAAGGTTCAATTGAATTTGGAACAATTGTTGCATTTATTTTATATGTTAGATTGTTTATTTCACCACTTTCAGAAATTGCGCAAGCGATGACTAGTTTACAATCAACAGCTGCTGCCTCAGAAAGAGTTTTTGATTTCTTTGATGAAGAAGAAATGTCATCTGAAAACAATATAACTAAAGTTTTAGATAAAAACAAAGTAAAAGGTAATATTGAATTTGATCATGTTTCTTTTAGATATGATGGGAATGAACATGATACGATTAAAGACTTTAATGCTATTGCTAAACCTGGCTCTAAAATCGCGATAGTTGGACCAACCGGAGCTGGTAAAACAACAATGATTAATTTACTTATGAAATTTTATGATATATCTAGTGGTGATATAAAAATTGATGGTGTTTCTACTAAAGATTTAACTAGAAAAAATGTTCATGAGTTATTTACAATGGTTTTGCAAGATACATGGTTATTTGATGGAACAATAAAAGAAAATATCATTTATAATTGTGAGCACATTAAAGATGAAGATGTCACTAAAGTATGTGAGACAGTTGGACTTGATCACTTTATTAAAACTTTACCAGAAGGATATAATTCAAAAATATCAGACAATGTATCATCTGGCCAACGCCAGTTACTTACCATTGCTCGTGGTATGTTAAAAGATTCACCTTTCCTAATTCTTGATGAAGCAACAAGTAATGTTGATACACGTACTGAAGAATTAGTACAAAAAGCAATGGATAAATTAACTGAAGGAAAAACTTCATTTATAATTGCCCATCGTTTATCAACTATAAAAAATGCTGATTTAATCTTAGTTATGAAAGATGGAAATATTATTGAGCAAGGAAATCATAAAGAATTAATGGCTAAAAATGGTTTCTATGCTGAATTATATAATTCACAATTTGAACTTTAAAACTATCATTTTGATAGTTTTTTTGTTATACTATTACCCATGGAGGGTTAAAATGGAAAAATTAGATGAAATAAAATGTAAATTTGCAGCTTTAAACAATTTTTTAAATTTTTTAGATGTGGAACAATATTCTTTTGTAAAAACAAGTACAACAAAAGAAAATGAAAGAGTTGATATCCGTGGCTTTTTAGTATCACCAGTTAATCATACTTTAGAAGTTTTGATTCAAGAAGAAGTAGGATTTCCTATTCGTGTTACTACTTTAAGAAGAAGTGATACTGTTCTTGTTATAAACAATTTTTTGTTCAGCAATAGAACTAATGTTTATAAAAATAATATCGTAGCTTTTAAAAATGCCGAAGCAGAGATCAAAACAACTACAATTTTGTATGATCGTGATAGAATTATTAATCGTAGTCGGGCTTTAAATAAAACAGGAATAACTCCTTATGATCATAAAAAGCTTGTAGAAAGTGATATTTTATCAATAGTAAATACTATAAATGAAATAAATAGTGTTACCGTAAATCCTGTAATTAAACAAAAAATAAAATAAGATTCCTAAAAAATCTTATTTTTATATATTATTAATAAAAGAAATTTTAAAGTAATTAAAATAGTTTATAATTAATATATAAGGTGAAAGGAAAAAGCAAAATGGTAATAACAATAAAAGATGAAAATAGTAGATTTGGTGTAAGAGTATCGGGAATAATCTATAATAAAGATAAAACTAAAATATTTATGCAAAGACAGGGAGATCATGATTTTTATATGTTTCCTGGGGGACGAGTAGAATTACTTGAAGATTCGCAGTGTGCAATTAAAAGAGAACTAAAAGAAGAACTTAATATTGAAGAAGAAGTGGAACTTGCTTATATAGGAGAAAGTTTTATTGAATTTCCGAAAGGAAAATATCATGAAATAGGATTTTTCTATAAATTAGTGATCGATGAAGATAAATATAAATATTATGATAATGAATATGATAGTTTAGATTTAAATGAAGGAAAATCTAAATATCGATGGTTAAAATTAGATGAATTAGATAATTATAAAATTAATCCTGAAATTATAAAAGAAAAGTTAAAAGAAAATAATGATAAATTAATTCATTTTGTGTATAAAGAATACTAATAAGAAAATAATAGAATTAAAATTAGTTAATCTTTATTTTTAAATAAAAAAACTTGATTTTGATGAAAAATATGTTATAATGAATTTGGCTTTTTCAAATACACACATTACTGACTTATATGTCGTGTGCCTTAATGGTGATAATATAAGGATGATGTAATGGAGGAAAAAAACAAAAGGAGGAATAAATATGACAGTTGTATCAATGAGTTATTTACTAGAAGCTGGCGTTCACTTTGGACACCAAACTCGTAGATGGAACCCAAAAATGAAAGAGTACATTTTTACTTCAAGAGATGATATCTATATTATCGATTTACAAAAAACTGCAAAGAAAATTGAAGAAGCATATGCTGCTTTAAAAGAAATTGCAGAATCTGGAAAGAAAGTTTTATTTGTAGGAACTAGAAAACAAGCACAAGATGCTACACGTGATGAAGCTATTCGTTCAAATTCATATTATGTTACAGAAAGATGGTTAGGTGGTACTTTAACTAACTTCAGAACAATTAGAAGAAGAGTTAAACGTTTAGAAGAAATCGAAAAGATGGAAGCTGACGGTACATTTGAATTATTACCTAAAAAAGAAGTAATCGGACTTCGTAAAGAATATGAAAAATTAAATAAATTATTATGTGGAATTCGTGAAATGAATGAATTACCAGGAGCTTTATTTATTGTTGACCCTTCTAAGGAAGATATTGCAATAAGAGAAGCACATCGTTTACACATTCCAGTATTTGGAATTGTTGACACTAACTGTGATCCAGATGTTGTTGATTATGTAATTCCAGGTAATGATGATGCAATTCGTGCTGTAAAATTAATCATTGGTGTAATGGCTAACGCTATTGTAGAAGCTAATGGTGGCGAAATTGTAAATTATGTTAATGAAGACGATAAGAACGAAAAAGAAATCATGGAAAGAGCTGTAGAATCAGTTAAGAAACGTGAAGATCATCGTCGTGAACAAAATCCTGAAAAAAAATTTAATAAACCTTTCAGAAAAGATAATAGAGAAGTAAGAGAAATAAAAAATGTAAAAGCTGAAGAACCAAAGACTGAAGAAATTAAATCAGAAAAAGCCGTAGATTTAAACGAAATGACAGTTGCTGAATTAAGAGATTTAGCAAAAGATAAAGATGTTAAAGGTTATTCAACTATGAAAAAAGCAGAATTAGTAGAAGCTTTAAAGTAGGAGGTATTTATGATAACTGCAAGTTTAGTAAAAGAATTAAGAGAAAAAACTGGTGCTGGTATGCTTGATTGCAAGAAGGCATTAGAAGCTACTAACGGTGACTTTGCTGCTGCTACTGATTGGTTACGTGAAAAAGGTATTTCAACTGCTGCCAAGAAAGCTAGTCGTATTGCTGCTGAAGGTATGACAGATATTTTAATAGAAGGAAATAAAGCTGTAATTGTTGAAGTTAATTCTGAAACAGATTTTGTAGCTAAAAATCCTGAATTTAAAGAAATGGTAACTGAAATTTTAAAAGCTTTAATAAAATCAGATGCTAAAACTGTAGAAGAAGCTTTAGAATTACCATCAAGTGTTGGAACAATTAATGATTTAATTGTTGCTAAGACTGCTAAAATTGGAGAAAAATTAAGTTTAAGAAGATTTACTATTTTAAATAAAGATGATAGTCAACTATTTGGACATTATATCCATATGGGAAGCAAAATTGGTGTTTTATTAGTTGTTAATGGAACAAATGATGAAGTTTGCCATAATGTTGCTATGCATGCTGCTGCTATGCGCCCAACTTATTTGAAAAAAGAAGATGTAAGTGCAGAAGAACTTGAACGTGAAAAAGCCGTATTAAAAGAACAAGCTATTAATGAAGGTAAAAATCCTGAAATAGCTGAAAAAATGGTTTTAGGTCGTTTAAATAAATTCTACAAAGAAATTTGTCTTGAAGAACAAGAATTCGTAATGGATTCAAGTGTTGATGTTAAGACATATGTTAAAAATAATGGGGGAAATATAGTTGCAATGGTTCGCTATGAAGTAGGCGAAGGAATGCAAAAAAGAGAAGAAAATTTTGCTGAAGAAGTAGCAAAACAAATGAATAAATAGAAGAGCAATCTTCTATTTTTTTTGAAATTATGATATAATGTTTAAAATTTGTTTTTTGGTTAAAACTAATAGAAAAGAGAAAAATATGAATTATGATTTAGAAATGCAAAATATAATTAAAAATTTGCAAGGAAAACCTAAATTATTATTGCATGCTTGTTGTGCTCCTTGTTCAAGTTATGTTTTAGAAGCTTTAAATGATTATTTTGCGATAACAATTTACTTTTATAATCCTAATATGAATAATTTAGAAGAATATAATAAAAGATTTGATCAATTTTCTAAATTATTAAAAGGAATGAATTTAGATATTGAAGTTATAAAACCTCTTTATGATAATCGTGAATATCTAGAAATCGCTAAACCTTTTAAAAACGAAAAAGAAGGTGGTCTAAGATGCCATGAATGTTATTATTTAAGACTAGAGAAAACAGCTTTATATGCTAAAGAAAATAATTATGATTATTTTGCAACTACTTTGACAGTTAGCCCTTATAAAAATGCTAAATTGATCAATGAAATGGGTTTATCTTTAATGGAAAAAATAGGAATTAATTATTTACCATCAGATTTCAAAAAAAGAAACGGTTATAAAAGAAGTATTGAATTATCAAAAGAGTTTGATCTATATCGTCAAGTTTTTTGTGGATGTATATATTCTAAAGTTGCAGAAAGCACTGATTTGTAGTAAAATTAATATAGAAGATGGAGGATTAATTGATGAGAAAATTTATTTCTGCTTTGATAACAATTATTTTAATTGCTTGGGTTGGGTTATTTGCATATGATTATTATCGTGCAAGTAAAAATGAAATTCCAACCATTATTTTAAAGGAAGAAGAACATCAATACTCAGATGGAGTAGTTAAAGAATATACTAGTTTGGGTTATAAATACATAACTTATAATCGTAAAAGTAAAATGGGTTATGAATTTGGTGGTTTTTGGTTAAAAGTAAAAGAATAGCACTAATTGTGCTATTTTTAATTTTTAAAATAAAAAATATGGTATAATACTTCATAGGTGATTAAGTTGATATTAATGATTTTATTAATAATAATTCTTACAGGTTTAGATCAAATAATTAAATATTTGTTGCCTAAATTTGTTTTATTAAATGAATCAAAAGAAATAATAAAAAATTTCTTTTATATAACTAATGTAAATAATTATGGTGCTGCTTGGAGTACATTTTATAATCATCGAGTTTTATTAATTATAATATCATTACTAGCTATTTTAATCATTTATAAAACATTTATTAAAAGTTCTAAATTAACTAAATTAAATAGTTTATTATTAGGAATGCTATATTCAGGAATATTAGGAAATTTGTTAGATCGAATATTTAGAGGATATGTTATTGATTATTTAGATTTTAAAATATTTGGTTATGATTATCCTGTATTTAACTTAGCTGATATTTTAATAGTTTTAGGAATAATTGGACTTTTGATAAAATCCTTTAAGGAGGAAAAAAATGGAAAAGTTTTTAGTAAATAAAGACGATGAAGATCAAAGATTAGATAATTATTTAGCTTTAAATACTGATATTAGTCGTTCTAAAATACAATCATTGATAAAAGAAGAAAAGATTTTAGTAAATAACCATTTAGAAAAAAATAGTTATTTAGTAAGAGAAAATGATGAAATCACTTTAGAATACGTTGAAACAGAAAATCATTTAAAACCTGAAAAAATGGATTTAGATATTGTTTATGAAGATAATGATATTATTGTTATAAATAAACCTAATGGCTTAGTTGTCCATCCTGCTCCTGGTAATTATGAACATACTCTTGCTAATGGCTTAGCATACTATTCTAATAGCTTGAGTGATATTAATGGTGAGTTTCGCCCAGGCATTGTTCATCGTATAGATGCTTATACAACGGGTTTATTAGTTGTTGCCAAAAACAATAAAGCTCATGAAGTTTTAGCTTTAGAGTTAGCTAAAAAGGAAGTAAAAAGAACTTATTTAGCTTTAGTTTGGGGAGTCATAACTGAAGACTCTGGAACAATTGATGCCCCGATTGGAAGAGATCCAAGTGATCGCAAAAAAATGGCAATTAATCCTAAAGGTAAAGAAGCTATTACTCACTTTAAAGTTTTAGAACGTTTTAAAAAAGCGACTCTTTTGGAAGTTTATTTAGATACTGGAAGAACTCATCAAATAAGAGTTCACATGGATTATATTAAACATCCAATTGTTAATGATCCTGTTTATGGTAAAAGAGAATTAATTGACGAAACTGGTCAATGTTTACATGCGATGAAATTGGAATTAATTCATCCAACAACAAAAGAAAAAATGGAGTTTACTTGTGATGCTCCTGAATGTTTTAAAAATATTTTGGAAAAACTAAAAATGGAGGTTTAAAATGGCAAAAGAAATAACATCACGTGAAGATGAATTGGTAATGAAATTGTTACATTATTTTATTACAGAAGCAAATTATACCCCGATTGTGCTTCATGGTGCTAATAATGAAATTTGGTTAGAAAATTTTGATAATGATTATAAAATTGTAAGAATTGTTTCTAATTATATTCATAATAATGATCAATTTGAAAACGATTTATATAAAACTAAACAAATAATGAAAAGTATTGGCAAAAAGACTTTATCTTATTCTTTAAATACTTTAAGTTTATTCATTAACTTAGGTGATAATGTTGATATGAATAATTTAGAAATTGATGATAATATCAAATGCGCAGATATTAAGAAAATAACAGATTTAAAGAATTATGATTTTATAACTAATTATTTTCCTAATATTGTTCAAAAAACTAAGTTTAATGAAGAAGGAATGGAATTATTTGCTAAGATAACCGGTGATATTTCAACTAAAACTGAAAACAATGCTAAAGAAGCTGAAGATGTTTTCAAATTAAAAAAACCATATGTTACTTATGCTTTCTTAATTCTTAATTTAATTCTTTATGTTTTAGCTGTTTTTACTAATTTAAAGTCTGGTGCTGGTATTTATGACGCTTTATTTGATACTACAATCAATTCTTTAAATCTTTATGGAGGTTTAAATAGAAAGTTAGTATTAGAAGGTGAATATTATCGCTTGATACTAGCAGCTTTTAATCATATTGGTTTAATTCATTTGTTATTTAACTCTTATGCTTTATATGTAATAGGATCTCAGATCGAAAGTTACATAGGTAGAAAAAATTATTTCTTGATTTATATTTTAAGTGCTGTTGCTGGCAACTTATTATCAATGAGTTTCTTTGATGGCTGGAGTGCTGGAGCTAGTGGGGCTATTTTTGGTCTTTTAGGTTCACTTCTATATTTTGGCTATCATTATCGTATTTTCCTTGGTAATGTAATTAAATCTCAAATAATTCCTTTAATACTACTTAATTTAGCAATAGGTTTTATGGCAGAAGGTATTAATAATGCTGCCCATATCGGTGGTTTAATTGCAGGTATTTTACTAACAGCTGCTGCTGGCGTTAAATATAAATCAACTAAAACAGATAAAATTAATGGTTTAATATTATCAACTATTTATTTTGCATTCTTAATGTATATTGCTTTTTTTAGATAGATGCTTTAAGCATCTTTTTTTAACAAACAATCACTTATTACATAAAATGTAATAGGTGATTAAATGACTATTGGTTTTTTAGCTGATTTACTTAAGGCCTCAATTAATAACTCTAAATATTTAAATAAAGAAATTTTTGGTTTTAGCATTGATACTAGAACATTAAAGAAAAATGAGTGTTTTATTGCCTTAAAAGAAGGACACAAATATTTAGCAAATATCAAAAAATGTGTATGTGTTATTGTTGATAATGATTTTACTAGTAATGATTTTGCTGTTTTAAAAGTTAATGATACCAAAGAAACATTTAAAGAATTAGCTTTATATTTTAGGAATAATTTTAAAGGAAAAGTAATAGGTATAACTGGATCTAATGGTAAAACAACAACCAAAGAATTACTTGCTAGCGTTTTAAATAAACAATATAAAACATTCAAAAGTTATAAAAATAATAACAATGATATAGGTATTCCTTTAAACTTATTTAAATTGAATAATACATATAAATATGCTGTATTTGAATTAGGTATGAATCATGCTGGTGAAATTAGAGATTTAGTAAAAATAGTAAAACCAAATATTGCTTTAATTACGAATATTGGAACTGCTCATATTGGAAATCTTGGATCTAAAAATAATATTTATAAAGCTAAAATGGAAATAAATGATAACAATATTTTATTTGTTAATGGTTTAGATAAGTATTTAAAGAAAACTAAAAATGCTTTTAAAGTAAATTATAAAAATATTGATTTTGAAGTAAAAAATATTAAAGAAAATAAGAATTATATTGAGTTTGATTTACATATTGATAAAAAATATCATATTAAATATCATATTCCTAGTAAAGAACAACTAACAAATGTTTTATTAGTTATAGCTGTAGCTCTTTATCTAAAAGTCAAACCTAAGTTAATTGTTAAAACTTTAAATCATTTTAAAGCTATCGATAATCGTATGGATATTAAAAAGAACAAAAAAAGTATCATTATTAATGATGCTTATAATTCTAATTATGAATCTTTGATGGCTGGTTTAAATAGTTTAAAATGTTATCAAAAAGATAAAATATGTATAATAGGTGATATATTAGAATTAGGTGATAAAACTAAGGAAATATATAAAAAAATCACGAAAAAATTAAAAGAATTAAATTATAAATATATATTTGTTGGTCAAAATACTTTTAATATAAAAATAGAAAATAGTTTATATTTTAATAATGTTGATGAATTAATTAATTATTATTTTCAAAATAAAAAAGAATTCTTAAATAAAGTTATTTATATTAAAGGATCAAATGGGATAAATTTATTAAAATTTGCTAATGTTTTAAAAAAACATTAGTGAGACTATTAACAAAATGAAAACTGTTAATAGTTTTTTATTTGAATAAAATGAAGTGAATTGCTTATTTATTAATAATCAAGAATGATCCTAAATAAGGATCATTTTTTGGTTTAAAATTCATTTTTTAGATCAAAGAAAATAAGAAAATATTGCATTAACTTTCTGTAAAATACACTGAATA
>ERZ824600.2637-NODE-2637-length-18585-cov-4.706314_pt1 | contig 18585 bp, 18 predicted proteins | sample MGYA00519933_ERZ824600 | MGnify/ENA primary metagenome ERZ824600 (study PRJEB31778, sample SAMEA3449178) | human gut metagenome | biome: human gut; feature: human-associated habitat; material: faeces | place: United Kingdom | collected 2010/2012 ... | reverse complement strand
TCCTGAAATTGCTAAGATGCAGACAAAGGCTGTTATCCGTGCAGCTATCAATGTTCAGAAGGCTCATCCTGAATGGACTGTTGCTCCTGAAATTATGATTCCTCTTTCATGTGACGCTAAGGAACTTAAGTATGTTAAGGATATCGTTGTTGCAACTGCTGATGCTGAAATTGCTGCTGCAGGCAGTGATATGAAGTATGAAGTTGGTACTATGATTGAGATTCCTCGTGCTGCTCTTACAGCAGGCGATATCGCTAAGGAAGCTGAATTCTTCTGCTTCGGTACTAACGACCTTACTCAGATGACTTACGGCTTCAGCCGTGACGATGCAGGTAAGTTCCTCAATGCTTACTATGATGCTAAAATCTTTGAAAGCGACCCATTTGCAAAGCTCGACCAGACAGGTGTTGGCCAGCTTATGGAAATGGCTGTTAAGAATGGTAAGGCTACCCGTCCTTCACTCCACTGCGGCATCTGCGGTGAGCACGGCGGTGACCCATCTTCAGTAGAATTCTGCCACAAGATTGGTCTTGATTATGTATCTTGCTCACCATTCAGAGTACCTATCGCAAGACTTGCTGCCGCTCAGGCTGCTATTGCAGAAATGGACTAATTTTTATATAGCTTTATATAATCAATTGCAGGGGCACTTCGGTGCCCCTGTTTTTTATTGTATAAATAGTTTTATGTTTTGAGCAGGCAAAATTAAAAAGGCATACAACGAAAAAAGAGCAAGCTTTACGGCATAGAGGGCTTGCTCTTACTTGTTGCAAAAAACAGGATATGTTCCAAATTTAAAAAACAGTGGCGAAATTTTATATATGACGTTATAATATAAGAAAGCGAGGGCGGTTAATATGATTGAAAAGAGATTTGAAGAATTAAATGAAAGAGCATACGAAAGAGGGTATAATACCTTTTCCGATTTTCTTAATATTGAGGAGCAAAGCGTACTGAAATCAACATATTTGCCGTGCGTTCTTTTCGGCGGATATTCTATGGCGGAGCGGGTTGTGGCAGGCTTTGGCGATGATTTGAACGATGAAAAATTCCCCATTGTTTGTATTTGCGTAAAGCCGCTTATGCAAAAATTTGCAGATGAGCTTTCTCACCGTGATTTTCTGGGTGCGCTGATGAATTTAGGTATTAAAAGGGAGCTTTTGGGCGACATAATCGTTAAGGATAACTGCGGCTATATTCTTTGCCTTGAGCATATTGCGCCTTATATTTGCGAAAATCTTGAACGTGTGCGCCATACGAGTGTTAAGTGTGAGAAAAGCAATTTGCCAAATGACTTGAAAAACGAAGCTGAGCCGACGGAGATATTTGCCGCTTCAAAAAGAATTGACGTTGTAATTGCCGCTGTTTATAACCTTTCGAGAAATGAAACATCTAAGCTTATCAAGGCAGAAAAGGTTTTTGTTAATTCAAGGCTTGTGACGTCAAATTCATATATGCTTTGCGATAACGATATTGTATCCGTTCGTGGTTTCGGCAGATTTTCTTTTGATAAAGAAATCAAAACTACCAAAAAAGGCAGGCTTGTGCTTGAAGTTAAAAAATATTGACAGTCCAAAAAATCGAACTGCCAAAAATAAATGCTATATATAATATGTATATGTGATATAATCTGTTTGAAGGGACGTGAATTTATGAATACTGTTTTACTTTCGGCTATAATAATTTTGCTTATTGTGTGCCTGGTATTTTTGATAAGGCTCGGCGCAAAAAAAGACGGCTCGTCAAATGAGCTTTTAAAGCAGCAAATTGAGCTTTCGTCAAAGGCGACGGACGACAAAATTTTAAGGCTCAGCGAGCAAATGAATACGCTGACGGATAAGAATTATAAACAGCAAATCGAACTTATGAAAACGCTTAACGACGGCACGCAAAAGCAAATGCAAATGACAGCCGAGTCGCTTGAGCGTATGCAGCAAAACAACGAAAAAAAGCTTGAGCAAATGCGAAAAACAGTTGATGAAAAGCTTGACGAAACGCTTACACAAAGGCTTAATTCCTCGTTTGAAACCGTGTCGAAACAACTTAAAGACGTTTATAAAAGTCTTGGCGAAATGAAAGAACTCAGCTCAAATATTACAGACAGCGTCGGCTCGTTAAACCGTGTTTTGACTAATGTTAAGGCTCGTGGCACGTGGGCAGAGGTTCAGCTTCAAAATATTCTTGACCAAACGATTGCAAATATGTATGAAACGAACGTCCAAACCAACCCGAATTATAACGGCAGGGTTGAATTTGCGGTTAAAATTCCAAACGGCGATAATGACGAATTTGCATATTTGCCGATTGATTCAAAATTCCCGATGGAGGATTATGCACGCCTTGCCGCTGCAAGCGAGGCAGGGGACGTTGACGCTCTTGCGCAGGCGAAAAAGGCGCTTGAAGTTAGGGTTAAGGACGAGGCGAAGCTGATTAAGCAGTATGTTTGCCCGCCGAATACAACTCCTTTTGCAATAATGTATCTTGCGACCGAGGGACTTTATGCCCAAATTATTTCTTCTAAAACGGGAATTGCCGAGGCTTTGCAGGCGCAGGGAATTATGGTGGCAGGTCCGTCAACCATTACGGCGCTTCTCAATTCCCTTGCCATGGGATTCAAAACCGTTGCGATTAATAAAAAGGCAAACGAGGTTTATAAGGTGCTCGGTGCGGCAAAGGCGCAGTACGATAAGTTCGGCATCGTTCTTGCCAAAGCTCGCAAAAAGGTTGAAGAGGCAGGCAAAACGCTTGAGGATGCCGAAAAACGAAACGACATTATCCAAAAAAAGCTTAAAGGTGTTGAAACGCTTGAAACAGACACGGCAAGCGAAATTCTCTCGATTGAAAATGAATAATATATCGGCTCTGTCAGGCTGCTTTTGCGGCTTTGGCGGGGCTTTGCTTTTTTTACTTGACAATTGATTTAAAAAAAGTTTTAATATTTTTATAAGTTTTTTGTCACAAAATCAATTTTTTTAGGGATATAGTATAATGATAGGACTTTTTTTAAATCTGCTTGATACTCAAAGTGAAAAAGACAAATTCATAAAGCTGTATGATAAATACAAAAATATGCTTTATTGGATTTCGTACGGAAAAACGCAAAGCTGTCAGGATGCCGAGGAGTGCGTTCAGGAAACGTTTTTCTATGTCGCAAAGCATTTTGAAAAAATCGGCGATGTCAATTCAAGCCAAACCAAGGGTTATCTTGCAACGATTGTAACGGGTTTTTCGATTGACGTTTATAATAAATCAAAAAAATACGGCCGCATTGATATTGAAAATAACAACGTGGCGGAAAATTTATCGTATTTTGATAATATCGAAACTGTTGAGCTTTCTTCTGCAATTGAAAGCGTGCTTAGCGAGGAAGAAAAAATTTATATCTATCTCAAATATGCTTACGGCTACAAGAGCGCCGAAATTGCGGAAATTTATAATGTTACGGATATATCGGTGCGCAAAAAGCTTGAAAGAGCCAAAGCGAAACTGAAAAAATATTTTGAGGAGGAAACAAATGACTAATTTTGAAGAAGCCTGCAAAATGTCGGCTGAAAAATGGGTAGCTTCTTTTCCTGACGAGGTTGAGGCGCATAAATTCAGCCAAAAGCATATTGACGCCATAAATGAAATTATATATCCAAAGCCTGCGGTTAAGGTTAAAAAGCTTTCAAAGAAAACAGTCAGGTTTATCATTATTGCGGCTGTTTTGCTTGCGCTCGCAACTACTGCCATTGCTTCCCCTGCTTTTAGGCAATTTACTTTAAAGGATTTCTCAAACCATAGTGAATATAGGGTTGGTGATATTAAAAATGCAAAAGCCGTATCATCATTAAAATTGAATTATATTCCTGATGAATTTAAAATGGTTGATAAATCCGAATCGGAGGATTGGTTTAATTATAGTTATAAAATGGGTGAACAAAAGTTTGAAGTTGAAAAATTAAATTTACGTTCAACAATCGGTTTTGATACAGAAAACAGCGTAAAAGAAGAATTGCAAATAAACGGAGCGGACGCTACATATTATCGTACGGCGGATAATTGGGGAACCGTAATATTTAATAACGGCGAATATATTTATTATATCGGCGGTAATATAAGCAAGGAAGAGCTTGTTAAAATTGCACAAAACGTAGAGTGATGAATTAGGCAAAATGCCAAATTTCCAATTTTTTTAAATTTCTTGTCACAAAATGACCTTTTTTAAGGATTGTGTATAATGAAAGCTTAAATTGGAAAGGAGGTGTAATTATTATGAAAACAGTTTTAAATAATTTAAAACCTTTTATCGTCTATTGGATTTCTTTTGCCGTTTATGCGATAATTAGTTCATTTGAAATATTGAACATTGAAGCTTTGATTATTGTTTTCTTTGTTGTGTATATAATTTCGGATATTCTAATAGGGTTTACTCAAGACATAAAAGAAATACTGCCCGGAATAATTTTATTTGAATTGCAATTAATAATATGCGCAATTATTTTTTCCATAAATACAGTATCGTCAGGCATAAATACTTTCGCTTCATTAGGCAATATATTTTATTCGACTTATTTTGAAAATGTAAATGATATTTTAAGTTGCATTATATCTATTTTGCTTTCTCCTGTTTTATTCGGTATTGGTATCGGTTTAAAAAAATTAACAAAGCATAATAAAACGGCATAAAAATGATAAAACAACAATGGCAGACAATTTTATTGCCTGTCATTGTTGTAACCTTATTTTACCCTTGACAAATATTAAAAATATATTTATTATAAAATCAGGGACTTTTTGTCATAAAATCGGAATTTTAGGTATAAAGTGTAAAGGAGAAATAGAATTGAAAATCAGTAATTTAGACGGTGTTCAGGTTAAGTTGATGCTTGCAGGAATTATGTGTATGCTTTTTACTCTTTATACCGCCTCGGGATATGCCGACATACCTGTTTGGGGTGATATTGTATGTTTTGTAGGTATGTTTACTCCGTTTATAGGTATGATTTTGTTTGGTATCGGTTTGTTTACAACGTGTAAGTCAGACAGCGAAAATAATGACGAAGCGGATAAAAAGGAAAATGAAGAAGATTTTTAATAAAATCAGGGATTTATTGTCATAAAATCGGAATTTAGATATAACGTGTAGAGGAAAACATTATGAGCAAATCAAAAAAATCAGTTATTATAATAATCTCTGCGATATGTGCGTTTTTGATTATTACTGCCGCACTGAGCGCAGGGATAACATATTCGGTTATGAATAAGGGAAATGATTTGAGTCTCAGCGGCAGCTATTCAATGGCAGGCGAGGGTACGGGCAGTAAAAATGTGCTTGCACTCAGCGTTATTGACGAGAAAAGCGAAAGCGGCGGAAATTATAAAATTTACCGTGACAACAAGCTGACGCAAAGCGGAAAATATGTTATTTCAAGCGATAAAAAATCAGCCACGCTTTATCAATACGATAAGCCGTGCGCAATGATTTATATTAATGACGGCAAGTATTATTATACGGATTCAGCCTTTTCACCGTATGAGATAACAAGAATAAGTGACAGCGAGTTGGAATTTTAGTGCGGTTTCGGATTGATAAGCAGAGGGTATAAATTATGATTTTTATTAAAGCTTTTATTAAAAGTTATCCCTATCTTGTGGCTATAGCGGTTATTTGCTTTGTATGCTATGCGGTGTGGATTTCAAGTATTTATTATGATATACTTACCGCTTTGCCATTATGGATGATGATTGCATACGGCGCAATATTATGCGTGGCGGCAATAGCCGTTTTGACTGTTATATACATAATTTTGCGCAAGTGTGTTAATAAATAATTAATTGAACCGAAAATAGAATACATTTTAATAAAAACCTTCTTTATTCTATTGATTATAGAGCAAGTGTATGCGACTATATAATTGACAAAAGGACAAAGGAGGTTTTCATTATGAAAAAGATTTTGAAAAATTTAATTCCGCCGGCTCTTTATTGGATTACTTTTGCGGTTGGATTTTTTATTGTTTTGGTTTTTGATTTGCCGTCGGGGTATTGGTATCACGCTTTGCTTGCGGTAATGATTATCGTTAATTTGCTCGTGGCTTCTTTTGTAAATGCAAAGCAAATGAAATGGGGCATTTTGGCGCTGTTCATTCAGCTTTTGCTGTCGGGAATTATTCAAATCGCTTTGACAGGCAAGAGCGAATATCCTGAATTTTTCGCTTTGGGAAACTGTTTTTTGTATGGCGTGTTTTATTATGACAGCGCAACACCGCTTATTGTTGAAATTTTCCGCTTGCTGTTTTTATTGATAGCAATAATTATGCCTTATTATTTAGGCTGGTTGATTTATAAACGCAGAGACAAGAATTGTAAATAGGTATAAAAAAGGCCGTCGGGTGACGGTCTTTTTCTTTTGTATTATTTTTTTGTGTAGCATACGTGGGAAAAATGTATGCCTTTGTCGTGATAGCTTGCAAGAAGCTCTTTTTTATAATCAGCCTTATTAAACGCAGGGAAATATGCATCCGCATCAGGACATTCGGCTTCAATCTCGGTCAAATAAAGCTTTTCAGCCTTCGGCAAAAACTGCCTGTAAATGTCACCGCCGCCGATGATAAACGCCGTGTCGCTTTCAACTTCATTAAGTGCCTCACTGATTGAATGAACAACGGTTGCGCCCTCTGCCTTGTAATCTTCTTTTTTGGTGATGATTATGTTCTTGCGCCGTGGAAGGACTTTCGGCAGGGATTCAAATGTTTTTCTGCCCATGATAATTGAACTGCCCGTTGTGGTTTCCTTAAAGAAAGCCATATCCTCTTTGAAATGCCAAATTAAATTGTTATCCTTGCCAAGCTCAAGATTTTTGCCTACTGCGGCTATCATACAAATTGTCATACGCTTCTCCTGCTTTTACTGCGAAATAGGGAATTTGATTTTGCCCATGTGTTTATAATCAATAAGCTTAACGTCGTTGCAATCTCTTGAATTGTCAAACTTAAAGAAATCGTCAATTTCGGGATTGAGCCAAAGCTTCGGCGCAGGCAAATCGCCCTGCTCGTCAAATCTTTTAAGCTGCTCCTTAATTCCGTCAATTTGATTAACATAAATATGAGCGTCTTTAATACTCCAGTCCATTGTGCCGGGCTTTAAGCCGCAAACCTGAGCAAGCATACAAAGAAGTGTTGCATATTGGGTAACGTTAAACGGCAAGCCGAGAGGCACATCGCAAGAACGTTGATGAACCCAGCAGTTGAGCTTTCCGTCTGTTACATCCCATTCGCTTGACCAAACACAGCTTGGAAGAACGGCGGTGTCAAGGTAATCGTTTTGCCAAAGAGTCATTACCATTCGCCTGTCCTCGGGATGATTTTTGATTTTATCAATAAGGCTTTGCGTCATTTGGAATTTGTTTACAATATAGCCGTAAGCCGTGCCGATTGTGTGCGCCCATTCTTTGCCGAAAAACTTGTGAACAGGGGTTTTGACAAGCTTGCCGTTTTCGTCGGGAAGCATTTGAGATGCATTCCAATAGCCCTCGTCGTCAATTTCCCATTCGTTCCAAATTTTGACGTCCCTTTCCTGAAGCCAGCGCACATCGTTTGACTGCGCCTGATATATCCACAGCATTTCAAGAACTGCCTGACGGAGAAATAACTGTTTTGTTGTTAAAATAGGGAATTCTTTTGATAAGTCAAAATGAAAATTGTGCGACGGCACCTTGATTGTGTTTGTACCCGTGCGGTTTACAACCTCTGTGCCTTCTTCAAGTATTCTTCTGCATAAACACAAATAATCCTTATCCCATTGCGACATAATAACAGCCCTTTCAAAATAAACTAACGGTATTTTAACACAAAGTTACACCCTTTTCAACAATAAATGCAGTTGAGAATATAATTGCATACCTTTATATCAAATGAATATCAAATAAAGATCAAGTGTTTATTAATTTTTTGTAAAATCTATTTACTATCATTTTATTTGTGATATACTTGAATTGTTAATTTTTTATGAACCGAGGTGTCCTTATGGGAAAGGTTAAATCTTTTTTTAACAGCAAAATTGTTAAAAAAGATGTAGGCGAGCCGACATATCTTACCTGGAAAGAAGCATTGTCTTATGCAATGGGCAGAGGCGCTCAAGGTATGAGCACAAGTATGACGGCTTCTAAATATGTCAACTTCTTTATCACCGATGTGCTTCATATTAAAGCACGTCATGCAAGTAACATTCGTCTTTATTGCGGTATTTTTGATGCAATTAATGACCCTATAATGGGTGTAATTGTTGATAAAACACGTTCACGTTGGGGCAAAATGAGAGGCTATATCAAATTTGCACCTTATTTTGTTTCCCTTTTTATGATTCTTTTCTTTGTAGGCAATAACAATTTGTCATACGGATTTAAGATGGCGCTTACTGTTTTTGCTTTTGTAGGTCTTGATGTTACTTATACCGCATTTGACGTGCCTATGGGAGCGCTTGCCTTTTCTATGACGCCTAACGGAACGGAACGAACGAAGCTTTACGGCATTGCGTCTATCGGTCGAATGATTATTGGCGCTCTTCCTGCGGCTCTTGTTGCATTTGCCGCTTGGCTTCCTTATTTTAATTCAAATCTTGATAAGGCATATTTGGTTGCCGCAGTGTTATCCGCAGTATTTATTATTGTATTAACACGATTTACCTTTTCAAACTGTCAGGAGCGTATGGAGCACAGCGAGGATACTCCGTCGCTTAATGAATGTATCCATTTGCTTTTGACAAACCGTCCGCTTTTAATGCTTTTCCTTTGTAATATCTTTTTTGTTATTATCAAGGTTTCCGAGCAGTGCTCGTTTTATTTTGCGTATGACTCACTTTTCAATGCAAAATATAACGGACTTCTCGATGTTGTTAAAGCTCCCGGTTCTGCTTTGGCAGGTGTGCTTGTTCCTATCATTGTTGAGCGATTGGGTGCAAAGAGCGACAGCAAAAAATTCTATCAGGTTTGCTGTGTTATGGGTATAATATTAAACGGTCTTTTTGCACTTTTAACATATAACGGCATTATGAATAAGCCTGCCGATAAGCCTGTTTCAACCCTTACAGGTATTATTGTTCTTGTTTTTTCTATGCTTGTTACATTTCCTCTTGAATTTAAAAACCTTATGCAAAAGGAAATGGAAGCCGAAACAGTTGACTATGTTGAATGGAAATCAGGCAGACGTGTTGAGGGCACAATGCTTTCGATTATGTCGTTCACAGGCAAGCTCGAGGGCACGCTTTCATCGTTTATCTGCCTTCAGGTGCTTGCAAGAACAGGCTATGTTGAGCATACAAGCGATGTTTCAACCGTTCAAAATCATTCAACCCTTTTAGGTCTTTTCCTTATGACGACCGTGTTCCCGATAATAGGCTATCTTCTTATGCTTGTTCCTATGCATTTTTATAATATCACAGGCGACGGACACAGAAAAATGATTAAGGAAATTATGGAGCGCAGAGAGGCTGAAAAGGCTAAAAAAGAACAGAAAAATGCTGAAAGCGAAACTGTAGAGCAAAAAGCATAATAAATAATTTTATAAATAAGAGGTTGTTGAAGGGCAGCCTCTTATTTTTATTGACAATAGGGCATAATGTGATAAAATAAATAAAAACGATATTTATCGGGGGAATATATATGAAAAAAATAATATCGCTTGCATTAAGCGTTATTTTGGTATTGTCAAGTTTGTCGTTTGGGGTGGTGACTGCGTTTGCAAACACTAAACAAACGGCGCCTAAAATCGGATTGAATGAAACCGCTGAGGCTTATGTTGATGTAAATAATAAAAGTTATGTTGAATTTACTCCCGCCACAACGGGATATTATGAGTTTTACTGTTTCACTCAAAGCTATGGCGGAAACATAATGGCGTCGATAGTGGATTTCGACGGCGAAACGGACAACAGTGTTATTAATGATAATTATAATCCGAATTTGCTTTGTGCAGCGGAGCTTATGGCAGGAAAAACTTATTATTATGTTCTTGAGTCCTCTCAGCCTGCTTTTTCAAGTGTTGTAAGCGTCAGAACGCATACTCACAGCTTCGGTGCAGTTGAAACATATCCTGCTCATTTTGACCAAAATGACAGCGCTTTGAGCTATGACGGATACAGCGAGAGCATTTGTGCCTTTTGCCCTGCAAATACGATAACGGCGTATTATGTTGCACCGGGCAAGGCAAAGGCTAAAACAAAAACATTTACATATAATAAAAAGAAAAAAACAACCAAGATTACTGTTTATGACAGGGCGGGAAATATTATTTCGCCGTCGAATTACACCGTCAGCTACAAGAATAATACAAAACCCGGATTTGCCACGGTTAACATTAAGTTCAAGGGAGTTTATACAGGCTCAATGTCATATAGATTGACAATTAAGCCTAAAAAGCAGTCGATATCCTCAATTAAAAGCAAGAGCAAAAAGAAAATAGCCCTTAAGTGGAAAAAAGATTCAACCGTTACGGGGTATCAAATTCAATATTCCACCTCCAAAAAATATACTAAAAAAGCAACTAAAACTATCACTATTAATAAAAAAAGTACAACCTCTAAAACGATATCAAAGCTTAAATCAAAGAAAAAATATTATGTAAGAATTCGTGCCTATAAGCAATCGCAGGGCAAAAAAATCTACGGCGCTTGGACTAAAACAAAAACTATTAAGGTTAAATGATGATTTTAATATAAATATAGCCTTGAAACGTCTATTATAATATGATAAAATCAAAAACGATGAATAATTAATTCCTAAAAAGGGGGCAAAAATATGCAAATGACTTTTCGCTGGTTCGGCAAGGACCTCGATACAGTTTCTCTTGAACAAATCAAGCAGATTCCGGGCGTAGTCGGCGTTGTGCCTGCGCTTCATTATCTTCCTGCAGGCGAAGCGTGGGAGATGGAGGACGTGCAGAAAATGTACGACGAAATCACGGCAGCAGGCTTGACGATGGAATGTATCGAAAGCGTAAATGTTCACGAGGATATTAAGCTTGGTTTACCTACAAGGGACAAGCTTATTGAAAACTACAAAAAATCTATCAGAAATCTTGCAAAAGTAGGAGTTAAGGTTATATGCTATAACTTTATGCCTGTTTTTGACTGGACTAGGACAGACCTTTATATGCCTTTGCCTGACGGCTCTACCTGCCTTAGCTATGACGGCAAGCAGGTTGAGGGCAAATCTCCCGAAGATATGTTTAAGGAGATTGACGATAACTCAAACGGCTACGCAATGCCGGGTTGGGAAACCGAGAGAATGGGCGAGATTAAAGAGCTTTTTGCAAAATACAAGGGTGTAACCGCCGATGATTTATGGGCAAACCTTAAATATTTTCTTGAAGCAATTATGCCGACCTGTGAGGAGTGCGATGTCAAAATGGCAATCCATCCGGACGACCCGCCTTGGGGTATTTTTGGGCTTCCTCGTATTATTACGGGCAAAGAGGCTGTTGAAAAGCTTCTTAATATGGTGCCGAGCAAGTATAACGGACTTACTCTTTGCACAGGTTCACTCGGTGCAAGCCCTGATAACGATATGGTAGAAATTATTAAAGCAGCAGGCAATCGAATTTATTTTGCTCACCTTCGCAACGTCTCAATAAACGACAGATGGTTTAACGAAACCGCCCACGAAAGTGACTGCGGCTCGCTTGATATGTATGAGATTGTTAAGGCTTTGCAGGAGGTTGGATTTGACGGATATGTCCGCCCTGACCACGGCAGAATGATTTGGGGCGAAGTTGCACGTCCGGGCTACGGTCTTTATGACAGAGCCTTGGGTGTAAGTTATCTCAACGGTCTTTGGGAAGCTGTTGAAAAAAGCAGAAAGGAAAAGTAATTTTATGTTTAATCACGAAAATTTAAAAGGCAAGGTTGCTGTTGTAACAGGTGGCGGCGGTGTTCTTTGTGCCGCTTTTGCAAAAACTCTTGCAGCTCAGGGCTGTAAGGTAGCAGTTCTTGACCTTAATGAAGGTGCTGCGCAAAAATGTGCAGACGAAATCAACGCAAACGGCGGAGAGGCTATTGCAGTCGGCTGTAATGTTCTTGAGCTTGAGTCTATGGAGAATGCTCGCAAGACTGTTAATGAAAAGCTTGGCACATGCGATATTCTTTTAAACGGTGCAGGCGGTAATAACCCTAAGGGCACAACTACTAAGGATACTCTTGAAAAAATCGATCTTGTTCAAAAGGACGAAAACGTAAAGACATTCTTTGACCTTGACCCTAACGGTATCAGTTTTGTATTTAATCTTAACTTCCTCGGCACTCTTATTCCTACTCAGGTTTTCGCTAAGGATATGGCTGAAAAGGAAAAGGGCACAATCATTATGGTTACTTCAATGAATGCCTTTAGACCTCTTACACGTATTCCTGCTTACAGTGCCGCAAAAGCCGCTGTTAAGAATTTCACCGAGTGGATGGCAGTTCATTTTGCACCGCTTGGAATCAGAGTAAATGCTATTGCTCCGGGATTCTTTTCAACAAAGCAGAATGCTGCTCTTCTTTGGAACGAGGACGGCACTCCTACTGAAAGAACGGGCAAAATTCTTGCCGCAACACCTATGGACAGATTTGGCGAGCCTGAGGAGCTTTCAGGCACACTTCTTTTCCTTTGCGACGATACCTATTCAGGTTTCATTACAGGTGTAAACATTCCTGTTGACGGCGGATTTAACGCTTATTCGGGTGTTTAATTAAATAATAAATATTACTAAGGGCGATTTGATTTACATTTCGCCCTTTTTAAATAGGTGATGAAATGGATAAAACCAAAAAGAAAAAAACGCTTGCAATAGTTATTTCCTGCATTGTTGTGATTTTGGCGGCGGTAGTTTTGTATATCGCCTTCGGCGTTATCGGAACTGACAGCAAGGTTGTTTACGGTCAAAGTAATTTGGTTAATGCAAACAAAGACGGCAGTAACACTACCGTTATTGACGTTAACACAAATTATCAGATTATGAACGGCTTTGGTGCTTCGGCTTGCTGGTGGAGCCAAGACGTCGGCGCTTGGGACAATGCAGACGAGATTATGCAAGCGCTTTATGATTCCGACAAAGGAATAGGGCTTAATATTTATCGCTATAATCTCGGTGCAGGCTCAAAAAACGACACTCATATTTTGAATGAAAACCGCAGAACAGAGTGCTTTTTGAATGCTGACGGAACTTATAATTTTAATAACGACAAAAATGCGCAGGCTTGTCTTGAACTTGCAAAAAAATATGCAGGCAAGGATATGCGCTTAACTCTTTTTTGCAACAGCGCTCCCGTTTATCTTACCAAAAACGGTGCATCTTATTGCACTCCTTATAAAAATGAGGACGAGCCGTGGATATCCAATCTTGATAAATCAAAATATCCCGATTTTGCGGATTTTTGCTATAACAGTGCAGAGTATTTTGTAAATAAAGGATACCGTGTAACAAGCGTTTCGCCGATTAATGAGCCGCAATATAATTGGGCGGCTTGGTATAATGACGATAACACCTATAGCGTAAATCAAGAGGGCTGTTATTATTCTAAGTATGAGGCAAGGGATTTGCTCAAAACATTTGTAAAGAAATTTAAAGGCTCAGATTTGGATAAAAAGGGCGTTAAGGTTTCTATGTTTGAATCAGGCTCAATGGAGGGCGACGATTCAAGCTGTGCGGCATATATGGATTGTATTTTAGGCAGAGGACCTAAATATGTTTTTAAAAATGCAAAGCTTCGCAAATATTTTAAAGAAGTAAGTATGCATTCTTATTGGTCGGGTGCAGATACTAAGAAAAATGCGGAAAATTATTTCAGCGATAAATATTCAAAGTATTCTGTTGCCGCTACGGAATATTGCCAAATGACAGACGATAAAAATTCGGGCGTTTATGACCTTATTGCTAAGGAGAAAAAAGGCACTAACGGCACATCTATAAAATACGGCGTTGCAATGGCAAATACCATTGTTGATGATTTGACGATAATGAATGCAAACGAATGGGATTGGTGGACTGCGTGTTCTTATGGAACTTATACCGACGGACTTATTTATCTTGATGAGGATAATCACGAAAATCTCGATTTTTCAAAGAGATATTACTGCCTCGGCAATTTTTCAAAATTCATTAAAGAGGGCGCAGTCAGAGTTGCGTGTTCTTCAGGCGTTAAAAATGTAAGAAGCGTTGCATTTGTGAATGAGGATAATACTGTTGTAACTGTATATGTTAATAATAATGATAAAAAAGCATATACAACAATTGACTGCGAAGGCGATTATGCTGTTTATACAACCGACAGGGACAACGACATTGCCAAAACCGACTTCGGCAAAGCCAAAAAGGTTAAGGTTTCACTTCCTGCTTCAAGCGTTGTAACCGTAGTTTATGAAGCAAAATAAAAATGTATAATTAAACACCTCAGGGGTAATAATACTCTTGAGGTGTTTTTTATGGCTACAAAAGATAAACCAAATAATAAAAATTTAAGAGCGCTTTTCTCTGTCATTTGCCTTTGCATTGTTGCACTTGGGCTGATAGTTTATTTTTCAACCAATTCCGCCCACACAACGGATGTAAACGAGGCGACAACGGTTGTTGATAAGGCTAAGGACAAAGAAAAAAAGATTACGACTCAACCGTCAACTGCCCTGACAACGCAGGAAAATACGCAAGCAAAAACAACAAAAAAGAGCGAAAATAAAAAGCCGACAACAGTTACCTCAACCGAGGTTTCAACAATGACGTCTAGTGATACAAATATTCCCTATAAATCTTTTTATAAATACCCTTGCGATGAAACGGTATTGACGCCATACAGCGAGGAACTTGTTAAAAACAAAACTATGAACGATTACAGAGCGCATACGGCAATCGATTTTAAAGCGGCAAAGGGCACAAAGGTCATTTCTATCAACGACGGACTTGTGCTTTCCGTAACGAAGGACGCTATGCTCGGTACGGTTATTGAAATTGACCACGGCTCAAAGCTCGTTGCTCGCTATTGCGGTATGGATACGGTTAATGTGTCTGAGGGGGACTATGTAACTATCGGAGAAGTTCTCGGCACTCTCGGAACAACTCCGTTTGAGGAAAAAAGCGAAAGTCATCTTCATTTTGAAACTTTGCTTGATAATAAATATGTAAATCCGCTTAATGTAATGGGCAAAACAGAGTAAACTTTTGATAAAGTGAAAACAGCGACTTGAACTTATCAATTCAAGCCGCTGTTTTTGTATAAATGTTATAATATATAATTTGTAGGGGTGAACATTGTTCGCCCGTTTTTATTCATTTATATCCGTATTTTCGTCTGATGGCTGTTGCTCGTTTTCGTTATCCTGAACTTCAACCGATGGAATTTCGCCATTTGCCTCAGGCGATTGAACGGTAGGATGATAATATTCATCAACCTCGCTGTTTGCCGCCTCGCTTGGTGCGCTGTTGCTTTCGGCTGCTGTATCGTCGGTATTCGCATAAGACGGATATGAGCCGCTTTGAACAGGTTCTTGCTCTGTCGGTACACTGTTTGGATTGTAGGAATAAAACGGAGCTGCATTTTGACTTTGTGCAGTTTCGTTTTGAGCACTGCTTTGTGTATTATCGCAATTATTAGGATTGTAGTAATAATTGCTTTGATTGTTGTTATCGTTATAGTTTTGATTGCCGTTTTGAGCACCTGCAAAGGCATATTTAGCCGCTCTTTGCTCTTGCGAAAGAAAATCATCCTCAGTAATTTTTCCCTCTTGAAGCGCTCTGAGTTTGAAGTTTTCATAATAGAGTGCCTGAGTGGTGAAATAATAAGGAATTACATAAATGCTTGCAATGCCGAATGTGATGCCGGTAAGAAGCCACCAGCCGATAAAGCTTAAATCAAGAGCGAAAAGCTCGCCTCTGTTGCCGGCAACCATTTTTTTAGATAACTTGAGAGCCTCTGTCGGCTTCAAATTCGGGTTTTCGCACATAAGCTGGAATGCAAAGTATGAACTGTAGTGATAAACTATTCCTGGGATTACGAAAAGAAGCGACCAAAGGAATTCAAAAACACCTCTTAAAATATAAACAACGATTTTGTTGCCGTATGTAGGACCGAACGAAATCTTGAAAATATTTTGAATTTCTTTGCCGAGCCCCAATTGCTCGTTAGGGTCACGCTTAATAAGCAAAACGTAAAAGCCGCAAAGCGAAACAAAAAGAGGCGAAAGTATCACCGAAACAACAGTAAGGCTTTTTAATCCTATATCTTCAAGACCGATGTTACCGTTTACAAGCATCGTTGACGGTTTGTTTGAACTGCCGATTATTTTATCTGACGGAGTATATTTTTGACCGAAGCTTTCAATCGGGTTGTCGCTTGAGCTGTCGCCTGAATCGTTACCGTCATCGTAGTCATCGTAATCGCCGTTTCCAAAATAATTAAAGAAATCCTCAGGCGTGTTTTGACCTGAACTGTTATCGCTTGAGCCGTTGCTTGGGCCAAAAATGTCTTCCAAATCATCTCTGCTGTTGTATGCGGAAATGCCTACCGTTAAGCCGTTTACCAAAAACAAAACGATTGCGCTTAACACAAACAGTGCAAATATCTTTTCTTTAATAATCTGCTTAGCCTGCGATTTAACTAAGCTTCTGTTGATTTTGTTCATAATTTTATCCTCCTTTGGATAAACTAAAACTCAACCTTTTCCTCAATAAACTTTGCAAGTTCATCAATAGAAATTCTAACCTGCTCCATAGTGTCACGGTCACGTACTGTTACGCAGTTATCCTCAACTGAGTCAAAGTCATAGGTTATGCAGTAAGGAGTACCGATTTCGTCCTGACGGCGATATCTCTTGCCGATAGAGCCGGCGTCATCATAATCAATGTTGAATTTTTTAGAAAGCATTGCATAAACCTCGCCTGCCTGCTCGTTAAGCTTTTTTGAAAGCGGAAGAACCGCAGCCTTAAACGGCGCAATAGCAGGGTGGAAGTGCATAACAATTCTCTTGTCGTTCTTTTCTTCGTCAAGAACCTCCTCGTCGTATGCTTCGGTAAGAAGTGCCAAGAATAAACGCTCAACACCGAGTGACGGCTCAATAACGTAAGGAACATATTTTTCGCCTGTTGCCTGGTCAAAATATTCAAGGTTTTTGCCGCTTGTTTTGATATGCTGAGTGAGGTCGTAGTCTGTTCTGTCTGCAACGCCCCAAAGCTCACCCCAACCAAACGGGAATTTATATTCAAAGTCTGTAGTTGCTTTGGAATAGAAGCAAAGCTCCTCTTGGTCGTGGTCACGAAGTCTGAGGTTATCCTTGCTGATGTTAAGAGAATAAAGCCAATCACGGCAGAAGCTTCTCCAATAATCAAACCATTCAAGGTCAGTGCCCGGTTTGCAGAAAAATTCAAGCTCCATTTGCTCAAATTCTCTTACACGGAAGATGAACTTACCCGGTGTAATCTCGTTACGGAAGGATTTGCCTACCTGTGCAACACCGAAAGGAATTTTCTTTCTTGTTGTTCTTTGCACGTTTGCAAAGTTTACAAAAATACCCTGTGCAGTTTCAGGACGGAGATAAATTTCGTCTTTAGCGTCCTCTGTAACGCCCTGGAAGGTTTTAAACATAAGGTTGAATTGGCGGATGTCGGTAAAGTTGTGAGCGCCGCAATTAGGGCAAGGAATATTGTGCTCCTTAATATAAGCAGCCATTTCCTCGTTGCTCCAACCTGCAACATTTGTGCCGTCAAAGCTTTCAATCAAGTCGTCTGCTCTGTGCCTTGTTTTACATTCACAGCAGTCCATAAGCGGGTCAGAGAAGCCGCCGAGGTGACCTGAAGCAACCCAAGTCTGCGGGTTCATAAGAATTGCGCTGTCAAGGCCTACATTGTATTGGTTTTCCTGGATAAATTTCTTTCTCCAAGCTTTTTTGATGTTTTCCTTAAGTTCAACGCCGAGCGGACCGTAGTCCCATGTATTTGCAAGACCGCCGTAAATCTCAGATCCCGGATAAACGAATCCTCTTGATTTTGCCAGTGCTACAATTTTGTCCATTGATTTTTCCATAAATAATTCCTCACCTTTCTATAAAATGGCAGTAAACTGCCTCTTTTGTATGCTTACTTATAAATAATGTATGTGTAGACATCTGTTTCAAATGCCCCATCATCTTTTACATAAGTTGTATCGTCATTGACGTCTGTGTCAGACACCTCTGTTGACCCGCCAATACTCTCTGTTCCATCAGCGATATTTTCATCTGAATCACTCTCATCGGCTGTACTGCCACTGTTTAAACTGTAACCATCCCGGATGGACACACTGTCTGTTCCGGTCAGTTTTACATTCTCACTTGAAACATAGCAGATTGTACCGTCTACTTTCACATCTCTGTTTGCCTTGATGATAACTACTTTTAAATCTTCTCCGGAGTAAATTTCCTCCTTTGTGGCGGTTCCTGTCACCTTTCCATCTTCCACACTGACAAAATCTGTCTTGAAATCATATCCTGCTGCGAGTGCCTTAACAACTTTTCCCTCATAGAGTTCAATGCCATTAAATCCTGTGTAATCTTCCGGCGTCTTATACTTCATCTTAAGTGTTGCCGTACCGTCCTTCACAGACAGATTT
>ERZ824600.2636-NODE-2636-length-18587-cov-30.321606_pt1 | contig 18587 bp, 18 predicted proteins | sample MGYA00519933_ERZ824600 | MGnify/ENA primary metagenome ERZ824600 (study PRJEB31778, sample SAMEA3449178) | human gut metagenome | biome: human gut; feature: human-associated habitat; material: faeces | place: United Kingdom | collected 2010/2012 ... | reverse complement strand
GGGTATTATTGGTGTAAGTGCCCTCGGTGTGGAAATTCACATATGCAGATGCTGCGAAAAGACACTGTATTGAGGAATTTCCCGGGGTACTGCAAAAAGTGTAAAACTGAATCGATATTGACAATAGAGCCTAAGCGCCAAGTAGTAAATTCTTAATGGAATTGCTGCAAGGCGCTTTTTTTATTGTCGCATTACAGGGTGGAGCAGTCTGGCCTGAATGATCCACCCAAAATGGTGCATCGTTCAACAAATGCGATTACTAATAATGCAGAAAAATCGCTGATTGCAATACATAACCATCCGACCAATATTCTGCTAGACGGGGCAGATTATGTAAGCTTGGGCTATAGAAAATATAGTGAAGGCGTTGTTGTAACTCATAATGGAAAGGTGTATACTTATAACGTAGGTAATAGGCCGTTTACTAGTGGAGTACTTGACTGAAGGATATTTAAATATTATTCTATGCCATATAATATGTCTATGGAAGATGCTCATGTTAAAGCATTGGAAACTATGAGAGAGGATTATGGAATAGAATGGAGAGAACTGAAATGAAAAAGTCAGATTTGAAGGATACAGTAAAAAAATACGGTGATTCGCCAGAAGAAAATTAGAAGAAATTAAGAGCAGAGGAAGAGAAGTCTGCTAAGTTGAAAGATTGGGTATTAGAGTAACTGATAAATCATATTATACCATTGAAATGAAACAAATGTTCTGCCATAATATCCCTATGGAGGGTTACATATGCTACCAAAAGGATATTATTGGATTAAGTGCCCTTGTTGTGGAAATCCGCACATGCAGATGTTGCGAAGAGATACCGCCCTACGGAATTTCCCGGGGTACTGTCCTGAATGACCCACCCAAAATGTTGCATCGTTCAACCCATTTGGCAGTAAATTTTCGGTTATCAATATAGCAGAACAGGAAGGCAAGCATTATATCTTGCTGGAGGAAAAATAATATGGCGTTGACGGCAAGAGAGTGGTTATTATTGCCACAAGAAGAGGCAGAATTGAGACAATCAGAACTTTCCAAAGATGAGTGTGCTAAGTTGCGGTTAGAGCTGTCTATGATACACTTTACTGAAGATGAAAAACGCAAGATGACTGCAGAGCAGAAGTACCAATTTACACATCCGAAGGAAAGAACGGCTCAGGAAAAAGCTGATTTTAATAAAAAAGCTGCGGAAATATTCAGAATGATGCAGAAAGAATAGTTGCGATATTGCACAAATAAGTACGAATGGGAGAATGGTGGATATGGAAACTTCAACCAATTTAACTTTGTCAGAGGAAATGCTGAATAAGGGAGAAGTTAAATGTGACAAGTGCAATAAAGGTTTTTTAAAACCGTTTAATCCTAATTATGCAATTAATCACAGTTTCCAATGCGATTACTGCGGAGAACGTTTAATAATAGAGCCCAATATAGAAGTACAGTAATCATGGTCAGAAAAGGAAGGGTATTGAAAAATTTTTACAAGAAATAAATAAGAGAAGCGATGGCCCGACCCAAAAGTGGGGGTCAGGTACCGCTTCTCTTAAAAAATATCTCACAGATATCGTACAATATTATATGCAAAAATGCAACCTGAATGACTCACCCAAAATGGTGCATCGTTCAACTAAGGAGGCAGAGTATGAAAAAAACAAAAATAGCGGGGATGTGCTTGATTGTTTTGATCCTTGCAGCATTTGTATCGGTTCCTGTTTACAATAATTACTGTGCATATAATGTAGAGAAAATGTTGTGTGAAACACCTTTGCCAGAACAGACAGAATTGATAGAAGCTATATCACAGACAGGAAAGCTGACGGGAAACGGAAATGGGATGCAATATTTCGGGGCAATTCTAATCAAGAGTGAATTGTCTTTGGAAGAATTGGAAACTTATTATTCAGATTACAGAAGCAACGAGTGGGAATATTTGGTGGAAATTCAAGAAGGGCAGTCCATTAAGGTGATTGAACATAAGGCACTACAATTTTCGGAAGAAATAGAGGACAGCGGTTATTATATTGTATATTCATGGGGAAGTGGAAATTCTCTATTGAAAGAACTGGATATACGTGGACATTAAAATGGATTGGAGATGATACTATTTATCCTGAATGACCCACCCAAAGAGACCGTTTCAAGTTTTGTGTAAACGTTAAAAACTGATATAAGATTTGTGAATAGTTACAAATGGGCAGGGCCGATTTTCCGGATTCTGCCCATATCTGCATTATACAGTAGTTTTTAGGCATGTCAATAAAACCTGCCTAAAATTGACTGCTTTACAGGTTCTGTCCTGCCTGTGTCCGGTCCATTTTTTCGTGATATCCATGGTTGCCAGATACAGCATTTTCAAAAGGCTGTCATCCGACGGAAAAACCGTCTTGCTTTTGGTCACTTTCCGGAGCTGGCGGTTGAATCCTTCGACTGTGAACACATGCATTCACAATCTGCTTTTTTAATATTACAGTTTACGTCCAATATCAGCAAAATAATATTACCATCTATTTTAAAGATGGTAAAAAATCAATTTGCATTGTGACAAATGATATCAAACCAGGCATGGTCTATAGACATTACATATATTCCGATCAGGCGTGGCTTTTTATATCTGACAGCCATTATTGATTGGCACAGCCGCTGGGCAGACAACATTATGATTGAGCGCTGGTTTCGCAGCTTCAAGTATGAAGAAGCCTACCTGACACAATACAATAACATCAAAGATGCCAGAACTGCCATCGGACAGTATATCCACACTTACAATTTTGAACAGCGTCATTCTGCACTTGACTATCAGACACCGGCTGAATGCTACTATCCGGCAATGCTGTTGCCATATGTAGCTTAGCATAAATGGAACAGGGGGAGAGTTCCTTTACTTTCCCAGTGTTCCCTGTAACTGATCAACCATATCAGTTCATTATAAAAATATCAGATTTTGTCTTGACAATTGAGCCACTATAAATATATCATTAAAGTAAAAACTTATATGGGATCGAATAAAAATAAAGGTTACGAATATGATGCAGACAGGCTGTATTCCTCTCAAAAGGATAAGGAGAAGCAACTCCAGTTGGAAAAGGAAAGCCGACATGGATGAAAAGCCAATGAAAGCTATAAATATCGTAGATAAGAAGACTACAAAGATCAAAGCTCCTGATGTGGAGATTAAAATTGATGTAGAGCATAGTTCCAGTATTGAGAAGAGGGAAATTGACGGTGTGACTTATTTGCCGGTTCCGTTGTCTGCTACTTCAGATATTGAGATAGATGGTATAAAAATAATATAATTTTGGAGCGCTTTATGAAGAAGAAAAATATTTTTGCAAAAAAAATAATCGGAGCTATTTTGATAATGCAGATGATAGTCATGACCTGTTTATCAGTGGTGGTAATAATGGAAATTACTAAAAATAGCAAAAATACTGCAATCAACAATCTGCAGACAATCGTACAGGAGAGAAGCCAGATTGTGGATAATTATGTACAGGAATCCGAGGTGATTCTGTCAGCATACAGTAAGGCAGGAGAAATTTTGAATGTCCTCAAAAATCCGGAAAATAAATCAGCAATTGATGCGGCACAGAAATATACGGAATCCTTTTCTGAGGATATAAATAATCTGGAGGGATTGTATACAAGTGAATGGAATACCCATGTACTTGCCCATACCAATGCCGGGGTGGTTGGTATTACTACAAGAGAAGGAGATTCGTTAAAAGCATTACAGGATATACTGATTGCTACGGATGGGGTATATAATACAGGAATCATTATATCACCGGCAAGCGGCAATCAGATTGTCTCCATGTATCGGGCGATTTATGATGAAAGTGGGAATCCTGCAGGACTTGTTGGGGGTGGAATTTATACTGAGGGGCTTGTGAATAAGCTGGACAGCCTTGGAATGAATGGAATGGAGCATGCGACTTACTGCATGATTAATGTAAAGGATCATAAATATATTTTCCATAATCAGGCGGAAAAGGTTGCCACAGAAACAGAGGAAGAGTATCTGCTGCAGTTATGTGAGAAATATAAGGATACTGCGAATAGTGCCGGTGGTTATGTAGAGCACAAAGAGAATGGAAAAGACTATATTGACTCTTATTATTATATGGCAGACCGTGGATGGCTGTTTATGATTAATGATGATGAAGATGAATTATTTGCGGCTGTTGTTTCTGTAAGAAATCAGTTGTTGATTATGTGTGCAATCATATTACTGATTCTTGGTATAGTATCCGCTGTAATTATCACCAGAATGATGTGTCCTATGATGCCTATTGAAAATGGTATAATAAAGCTACAACAGTTTGATTTAACATCTAACGATGATATTAAACAGCATGAGACACATAAGGACGAACTTGGAAATATTTCAAAAGCTATAGGTAATTTAATTACATCATTAAGAGGTATGGTACAGACTTTGATGGAGTGTTGCGGCACTTTAGAAGAAAATGCTCACAATCTTAATGATTCTGCAATTGAAATGGTAGATAGCACAACAGACCAAAATACTGCTACACAACAATTATCGGAATCACTAGAAAATACCAATAAAACTGTAGATAATGTATATAAAGAGGTAAAACATATTAATGATATTGTAGAAGCCATCGCTTCACAAATTACAGAAACATTGCAGATGAGCAAAAAGGTAAAACTGGATGCGGACGATATGTGTAATAATGCACAGCAGGCATATGAAAATGGAAAACAAGAACTTGACAGCACCAGATTATCCGTAGAACATGCTATTGATAGTTTGAATGAATTATCTAAAATTAATCAATTAGCAACTGAAATCCTAAGCATCGCCAATAAAACGAATCTTCTTTCCCTGAATGCTTCGATTGAAGCAGCAAGAGCAGGAGAAGCCGGAAAAGGCTTTGCGGTTGTAGCAGAGGAGATCGGTGCATTGGCAGATACTTCAAAAATGACCGCAATAAATATTCAAACGATATGCAATGAAGCAAACAATAGTATTGAGGTGGTAAACAATTGTTTTGGTAAGATTATAACTTATATGCAAAACAGTGTTGTAGGACAGTTTGAAAGTTATGCAAAACAGTCTGATAACAACAGTGCAATAGCAGAAAATATCCAAAACTTAATGGAAGAAATTACAAAATCCATTGAAACAATGATTACTTCTACATCCCAGATTAACGATCATATGGAAGAAATTCATGATATTACAGCACAAAATCAGAATGCAATCGATAGTATTGTAGAAAAAAGCGAAAAACTCTCTGATGTTTCTGATACAATTCAGCATCAGGTAACACAGAATCAAACAATTGCAAAACGAATTTCTGATATTGTAAATAAATTTACAATAAATTAACAGGCAATAATAATTGAGCTACTTAAATAGACCTCAGAAAATATAGAAAAATGGTGCATCGTTCAACTTATTATTCACATCTAAATGTTTCTTTAATATAATAATGGCGTGTTTATTGTACCTAAAAATCAGAAAAGCATATTATTATAAAGTGATAAGAGAGGCTGAAACCCCTGTGGTTTCGGCCTTTTTTCAGGATTCCAAAGGCGATTTTGACAGTCAAGAAGTATGAAAAGCATACTTACAGACCGCTGATTTTCAGTAGTACGGAATCGTGCCATGTGGAGACAGTTGTTCTTTTGTCCCAACTAAAATAAAAGCCGGATGATTACACTAATGTCACGATTGAACTTGATGATGTGGATATAACATCTGCAGAGACTAAGGCAACAACTGTCTTTTTGTTGTTCCAATAAATAAACAAAAGTAGTTTTATCACGCAGAATTTGTTATAATAGAACATATTTGAAAGAGGAAGGGAGAATTTACATGCAGGAATATGTAATGGGAAATGGAGCGATTGCGCTTGGTGCATTGGCGGCAGGTGTCAATCTTGTGTCCGGATATCCGGGAACTCCATCTTCCGAAATTGTGGAAACAATATCCAAGTACCCGCATGACGGGGTGCATTTGGAATGGTCAGTAAATGAGAAGGCAGCGATGGAGGTTGCTGCAAGTGCAGCATATGGTGGCGCACGGACGATGGTCACGATGAAGCAGGTGGGTCTGAATGTGGCAGCCGATCCGCTGATGTCGCTTGCGTACGTGGGCGTAAAGGGCGGTATGGTCGTTGTATCAGCTGATGATCCGGGACCGATTTCTTCCCAAACGGAGCAGGATACAAGACGGTTCGCAGACTTTGCACGTATTCCGGTTTTTGATCCATCTTCTCCGGAAGAAGCATATGAGATGATACAGGACGCATTTGCATATTCGGAGAAATATAAGACACCGGTTCTGTTCCGTCCGACGACACGTGTCTGCCATGCGTATGCCTCGATTGAGAATCCGGTCAACAATGGACCCAAAGCATATGATGGCTTCGTGAAGGATTCAAAGAAATGGGTCATCTTCCCGCGGTTATCATACATGAATCATGCGATGATCGAGCAGCGGAATGTTGAAATCGGAAAAGACTTTTCTACATATAAATGGAATCGTGTGGAAGGCGGAAATTCCAAGAAGGCAGTGATCACGTCAGGAATCAGCTATGCTTATGCAAAGGAATATCTGAAAGACCACACCGATATCAAGCTCATCAAGCTTGCGACTGCGTACCCTCTGCCGGAGGATTTTCTGCTTCAGGCACTCGAGGGCGTGGAGGAGCTGCTCTGTGTGGAGGAGTTAAGTCCGTATATTGAAGAACAGATTCTGAAGCTTGCCGGGAAGCACGCGCTCTCCATCAAGGTGTCAGGAAAATTAGATGGAAAAGTGCCGGCAAGTGGCGAGAACAGTTCGAATCTGGTCGCAGATATTTTGAGCGAGTTTCTTGGTACAGAGAAGCTCGTGCGTGGGTATGATGGCAGCGATGCACCATCTCTTCCGATGCGTCCGCCGGTATTGTGCGCGGGATGTCCACATCGCGCATCGTTCTATGCAGTGAAGCAGGCGATGAAGGGAAAGAAAGCGTATTTCTGTGGCGATATCGGATGTTATACACTTGGAAATGCGATGCCGCTTGATATGGTTGACACATGTCTTTGCATGGGCGCCGGAATCACGATGGCACAGGGCTTCCACTGGATTGATGGGGAAGGCACATGCTTCGGATTCGTGGGCGATTCGACATTCTTTGCATCGGGTATGACGGGTGTCGTAAACGCAGTGTACAACAATGCAGATATGATTCTCTGCGTGCTGGATAATTCGACAACGGCGATGACCGGCCATCAACCGCATCCGGGAATCGGACGGAATATGATGGGACAGTTTGTGGATAAGGTAGACATCGCGAAGGTGTTAGAGGGAATCGGCGTGCATAAGATTATAACCGTCAATCCGTTGGATCTTGCTGCGTCGGTGGCTGCTGTGCAGGAATGCGATAAGCTTCCGGGCGTGAAAGCGATTATCTTCAAGTCGCCGTGTATTGCGATTTCCAAGCCAGACGGCAAATGCCGGATATCGGAGCAGTGTATCAACTGTAAGAAATGTATTCGTGAGATCGGCTGTCCGGCACTTATTACCGTAGATGGAAATGTGACGATCGATGAAAACTTATGCACCGGCTGTGGCTTGTGCAGTCAGATCTGCCCGGTTCATGCCATTGGTGACGATACTCAAAAAGGAGGTGCCATATCATGAAGAAAGATATATTGATCTGTGGTGTCGGCGGGCAGGGAACCGTGCTGGCATCCAAAATTATTGCGGCATCTGCGATGGATGAAGGCTCGGCAGTTCATTCGGCAGAGACGATTGGTATGGCACAGAGAGGTGGTTCGGTAACGAGCCATGTGCGTATCGGGGAGGCATATGCACCACTGATTCCACAGGGGGCGGCAGATATGATTCTGGCGTTTGAGCCGGCGGAGGCTGTGCGGAACTTAGGGTATCTGAAAAAGGATGGAATCGTGATCGTGAATCGTGTACCGGTAAAACCGGTGACAGAATCTTTGCAGGATACCGGGTACGACGGCACAGAGATGATTGCATATCTGCAGAAGAAATGCAGCTGTATCGTAATCGATGCAGAGAAAATCTGTGCACCGTTTGGCTCGTCGCGATATTTCAATATTGCTATTCTGGGTGTGGCAGTTGGAAGCGGACGGCTTGGCATCAGCAAGGAAACCGTGCTTGCAGAGCTTGAAAAGCGCGTGCCGTCAAAATATGTAGAGACAAACAAAGCGGCATTTTACGCAGGTGTTGAAGTGGGAAGCGGAAAAACGCTGTGATAGAGAAAACGACGTATAATCAGTCGATATTATAAATCGTATTTGGAGGAGAAACCAACCATGAAATTAACAGAGTTACAGTTGTCACAGGTAGACGCGCAGATTAAGCGTCTGCTCCGGACAGACAGTTATTATGGCAGAATTTATAAAGAAGCAGGAATCACAGGTGTTTCAAGTCAGGAGGAGTTTGAACAGCTTCCGTTCTCCAGCAAGGCAGATCTTCGAAATGCTTATCCGCTTGGAATCCAGGCGGTACCGGATGAGGAGGTGGTACGAATCCATTCTTCGTCCGGAACGACAGGTAAGCCGGTCATCATTCCTTATACAGCAAAGGATGTGGATGACTGGGCGATTATGTTTGCACGCTGCTATGAAACAGCAGGCATCACAAACAAAGATCATATTCAGATTACAGCCGGTTATGGTCTGTGGACGGCGGGAATCGGATTCCAGGCAGGCTGTGAGAAGCTTGGCGCAATGGCAATTCCGATGGGACCGGGGAATACAGACAAGCAGATTCAGATGATGATGGATCTGAAATCGACCGTTCTTACTGCGACCTCTTCGTATGCATTGCTTCTGGCGGAGGAAATCAATAAAAGAGGAATCCGCGATCAACTGTATCTGAAGAAAGGCATTTTTGGTTCCGAGCGCTGGAGTGAGAAGATGCGTGAATACATTAAAAGGGAGCTTGGAGTTTCTCTTTATGATATCTATGGCCTGACGGAGATTTACGGACCGGGCATCGGGATCAGCTGTGATGAAAATGCGGGTATGCATTATTGGGATGATTATGTATATATTGAGATTGTTGATCCGAAGACACTTCAGCCGGTTCCGGACGGAGAAGAAGGAGAGGTTGTTATAACAACACTTGTCAAGGAAGGCGCACCGCTTCTGCGATTCCGGACACATGATATCTCTAAAATTATTCCGGGAGAATGTGCATGTGGCAACAAATATCCTCGTCTTGATATAATTAAGGGACGTAGTGATGATATGTTCAAGGTACATGGTGTCAATATGTTCCCGAGTCAGGTAGAAGAAATCCTTGGCATGGTTGATGGTGTATCGAGCGAATATAACATTAACATCGCACATGATGAAGCACATAACCGTGACATCATCATGGTGACTGTTGAGGCGGAAGGCCGTGTGGACTTCGAGCAGACAGGTCAGACGATTAAAAATCTGTTCAAGTCGAAGATGAGTGTCACACCGAAGATCAATGTTGTGCCGGTTGGAACATTACCGCGAACAGAGAAGAAGGCAAAGCGTGTGATCGATCACCGCGAGGTGTAGGGAAAAGTATCTGATTGAAAGAAGAGAACAAAGGATTTTTGTTCTCTTCTTTTTTTCCGGAGGAGGCAATTTCGCCCTTGCTTTATTCGGAGGACTATGATAAACTATCTTTCGGTAACAGACAACTGTATTTGACACAAAGACATATGGAAACAAATGTCTGCGGTAAACAAACAATTGTCTTTAAGGGAAAAGCATGGAGGAAAAATGGACAGAGCAACCGGTTATTATGTGGTAAGGAGCAAGGCAGTACCGGAGGTGCTTTTGAAGGTGGTGGAAGCCAAGCGGCTTATAGAAACCGAAAAGGTGCGTTCCGTACAGGAGGCTGTGGACGCCGTAGGTATCAGCCGGAGCTCTTTTTATAAGTACAAAGAGGATATTTTTCCGTTCCATGAGGATTCGCAGGGAAGCACCATTACCCTGACGTTCCAGATGGAGGATGAGCCCGGACTGTTGTCGGAGGTTCTGGGGATTGTGGCAAAATACGGAGCCAATATCCTGACCATCCATCAGAGTATTCCCATCAACGGCATGGCATCGCTGACCTTGAGCATTCAGATTTTGCACACCACGCAGGATGTTTCCGGCATGATTGGAGACATGGAGCGGACAAAGGGTGTGCACTATGTAAAAATTCTGGCGAAGGAATAAGATGCAGCAAAAGAATAAAGAAAGCAGAGGAAAAGACATGATTAAAATTGCAGTACTCGGATATGGTACCGTAGGAAGCGGCGTAGTAGAGGTTATCGAGAAGAACAAGGACATGGTAAACAAGAAAGCGGGCGAAGAGCTTTCCATTAAATATATCCTGGACTTAAGAGATTTCCCCGGAGACCCTTACGAAAACAAGGTAGTGCATGATTACCAGACCATCGTAAACGACCCGGAAATCCAGATTATCTGCGAAACCATGGGTGGCACCGGTGCTGCGTATGAATTTACCAAACAGGCGTTGCAGGTGGGAAAAAGCGTATGTACATCCAATAAAGAGCTTGTTGCGGCACACGGACCGGAGCTTCTTACCATGGCAAAGGAACATAAATGTAATTATCTGTTCGAAGCCAGTGTGGGCGGCGGTATTCCCATTATCAGACCCTTGAATTACTCCCTGACAGCAGAAAAAATTGAATCCATTACCGGTATCTTAAACGGTACGACCAACTACATTCTGTCCAAGATGGAAAAAGAAGGAGCGGACTTTGACGCCGTATTAAAGAGAGCACAGGAAAAAGGCTATGCGGAAAGAAATCCCGAGGCCGATGTGGAGGGGTATGATGCCTGCCGCAAGATTGCTATTCTTTCTTCCCTGATGCTGGGTGAAAATGTAGACTACCGCAAGGTTTATACAGAGGGTATTACGAAAATTACCGCAACGGATTTTGCCTATGCAAAGGAATTGGATATGTCCATCAAGCTTCTTGCCATGAGCAAGGAAGTGGGAGATGAAACACTTGCCATGGTGGCGCCGTTTATGATTTCGGCGGATCATCCTCTTCATATGGTAAACGGTGTGTTCAATGCGGTGTTTGTTCACGGCAACATGCTGGGCGATTCCATGTACTATGGCAAGGGAGCAGGAAAGCTTCCCACCGCCAGTGCGGTTGTCTCCGATGTCATCGACTGTGCAAGACATATCGGCAAGGTGATTATGTGCTTCTGGGATGCGACGGATGCGAAACTGATGAACGTAGAAGAGGCGGAAAATAAATTCTTCTTCCGTGTAAAGAGCGGCAACGGAGAAAAGGTAAAGGCTGTATTCGGTGAAGTGAAGTCCGTAAAGCTTTCCGGCATGGACGAGGAAGAGGCATTTGTAACCTCCCTTATGAAGGAAAAAGATTTTACGGAAAAATACGAAAAAATCGCAGACATCTGTGTCGGAAACAGAATCCGTGTAAACGCAGATATGCAGTAATAGAAAATGAGGAATATGAGGAGAAAAATGCGAAAATAAAGTCGCAGGAAAGAAAGGTTTGGAAACTATTATGAAAAAAGTTGTAAAATTTGGTGGAAGTTCCTTAGCCAGCGCGGAACAGTTTATTAAGGTCGGCAATATTATCCGGGCAGATAAGGAGCGTGCTTATGTTGTGCCTTCCGCACCCGGCAAAAGATTTTCAAATGACACCAAGGTTACCGATATGCTGTACGGCTGCTATGCATTAGCAGATGAGGATAAGGATTTTTCCAAGGAGCTTGCCGCTATTAAGGCAAGATATCAGGAAATTATCGACGGTCTGCATCTGGAGCTTTCCCTGGAGGAGGAGTTCAAGACCATCGAAAAGAATTTCAAGGCGAAAACCGGAAGAGATTATGCGGCTTCCCGCGGCGAATACTTGAACGGTATTATCATGGCAGACTATTTAGGCTATGAATTCATTGATTCCGCAGAGGTTATTTTCTTTAAGGAAAACGGAGAATTTGATGCGGACCTTACAGACGAAGTGCTTTCCGCAAGACTGGAGGAATGTCCCAATGCCGTCGTTCCCGGATTTTACGGTGCTTACACAGACGGCAGGGTAAAGACCTTTTCCAGAGGCGGTTCCGATATTACCGGTTCCATTGTGGCAAAAGCAGTAAAAGCCGATGTGTATGAAAACTGGACGGATGTTTCCGGTTTCTTAATTGCAGATCCCCGTATTATCAAGGATCCGCAGGTCATTGAAGTTATCACCTACAAGGAACTCCGCGAGCTTGCCTATATGGGCGCAACCGTTCTGCATGAAGATGCCATTTTCCCGGTCCGTCAGCAGGGCATTCCCATCAATATCCGGAATACCAATGCTCCCGCAGATGAAGGTACATGGATTGTGGGCAGCACCTGCCAGAAATCCAAATACATTATCACGGGTATTGCCGGCAAGAAGGGCTTCTGTGCGGTAAATATTGAAAAGGACATGATGAACTCCGAAATCGGTTTCGGCAGAAAGGTTCTGCAGTCCTTTGAAGAAAACGGTATTTCCTTCGAACATGTGCCTTCCGGCATCGATACCCTGACGGTTTTTGTACATCAGGATGAGTTTATGCACAAGGAACAGAAGGTGGTTGCAGGTATTCACAGACTGGCAAATCCGGATTCTATTGATATTGAGTCAGACCTGGCGCTGATTGCGGTCGTGGGACGTGGCATGAAATCCATGCGCGGTACAGCGGGCAGGCTTTTCTCCGCACTGGCGCATGCCAACATCAACATTAAAATGATTGACCAGGGTTCTTCCGAGTTAAACATTATCATCGGTGTGGCAAACGAAGACTTTGAAAATGCCATCCGTGCCATTTATGCGATTTTTGTGGAAACACAGTTATAAACACAGTTTCTTTAGGAACAAAAAAGAGGCATCGCCCCATGAATGTTCATGTGACGATAGCCTCTTTTTTAGGTGGAACCCGGATTATTTCATGGATTCTTCCTGCTTCTTAATCATTCTACGAACCATTTCACCACCGATGGAACCTGCTTCACGGGAAGTCAGGTCACCGTTGTAACCTTCCTTTAAGTTTACACCTAATTCAGATGCAACTTCGGTTTTGAAACGGTCAAGAGCTGCCTTTGCTGCAGGAACTTCTACTCTATTAGACTTTGAGTTTGCCATAGTTTTTCACCTCCTGATTTTTTTACGGATAAGTGGATGAAAACCACTTATCCCGTTTTTGTGCCGGTCTTAAGTGTGTTTTTATCACTTATCTTGGTCTTAGTATGAGCAGAGTCCGGGAAAATATAATGGTAAGTTTTGCTAATGGGTGAAAACTTTTGCGGATGGTTTTTCTATTTTTTTATATAATAAGAAGAGACACAGAACATTCGGCAGAACCATCACCGCATTGATAAAATCCGTGAAACTCCAGACAATTTCCATGGGCAGAATGGCACCGAAATAAATCATGACAATGTAAATAAGATGGTAGGATTTTACCGCTGTTTTTCCGAAAAAATAAGTGACGCCTTTTTCTCCGAGATAGCACCAGCCGACCAGTGTGGCGAGGGCAAAGGCCATCAGGGAAAGAGAAAGAAAAGCATCCCCATGCGGTAGAAAGGTAAAGGCGGCAGTGGTAAGACCGGCATCACTGTAGGCTGCAGCGCTGCCGGGATGCGCAAGCATGCTGCTGATAATGGTAAATCCGGTGAGTGTGCACATGACGATGGTATCCCAGAAAACAGCGGTCATGGAAACAAGAGCCTGCCGCATGGGATTTTCGGAGGCAGAGGCACCGGCGGCGATGGCGGAGGTACCGATACCGGCTTCGTTGGTAAAAAGTCCCCGGGCAATGCCGAAGCGTGCCGCCATAAGAAAGGTACTGCCGCAAAATCCGCCCACAGCAGCTTTTTTCGTGAAAGCAGAGGATAAAATCAGTTGCAGGCTTTCGCCTAAATAACGGTAATTTTTACCCAATAATAAAAGGCAGGCGCCCATATACAGGATACTTAGGGGCGGTACCAGGCGGCTGCAAAAACTGCCGATGCTGCGCATGCCTCCCAAAATCACAAAGCCGCAGAGAACGGCGGCGCCGATGCCGATGACATGCGGAGACAGGTGAAAGGTACTGAAGGCGGCATCCGCCATGGCGGAGGACTGGGTGGTGCAGCCCACACCGAGGGCGGCAAATATCACGCACAGTGCATAGAATTTCCCTAAAAGTTTATTATGTAAGCCGTATTCCATCACATACATGGGACCGCCGCAGAGTTTGCCGGATGCATCTTTTCTGCGGTACAGGCAGCTTAGATAGCATTCACAGTAGGCAGTTGCCATGCCTAAAAGTCCGGTTAAAAAGCACCAGAACAGGGCGCCCGGTCCTCCGAGGGCGATAGCGGTGGAGACGCCCACAATATTGCCGGTGCCAAGAGTGGCGGCAAGGGTGGTGGCAAGAGTGGCAAAACTGTTAAGACCGTGTCCGGTGTGCACATCGGATGGCTGTCTGTCCGGTATGGCGGCATTGTTTTCCTGTATGGCATTTTTTTCGGGGCGCAGGGACAGGCGGATGGCCTTTCCGATATATTTCTGGGGAAAAAATTTACAGGAAAAAAACAGATGAGCGGCGGACAATAAAAAAAGAAGCGGTCCGTTCCACAAAAACAGATTGACCTGTTCCAGACAGGCGGTTATATTTTCCATATAGAAATACCTCGTCTTTTGGTTCTGTACTAATATATATAATTTTTTTAGAATTTATTTATAATTTGTATATTGTTTTTAATGAGATATGTGTTATAGTGTATATATAACAAAGAAAGGGAGGAAGACTATGAACATTCAGAAATTTACACAGAAATCTATGGAAGCTGTGGAAGGATGCCAGAAGCTGGCATATGAATACGGTCATCAGGAGATTGAACAGGAACATCTGCTTTACAGCCTTCTGACCATAGAAGACAGCTTGATTTATAAATTGATTGAAAAAATGGAAATCAATGCGCCCCATTTCCAGAACAGGGTGGAGCAGGCACTACAGAAGCGCCCGAAGGTACAGGGCGGCGAGCTCCGTGTGGGAGCGGATTTGAATAAAGTGCTCATCTGCGCAGAGGACGAGGCAAAGAGACTGGGGGACGAATATGTTTCCGTAGAGCATCTTTTCCTGTCCATGATTCAGTATCCCAACAAGGAAATGAAGGCGATTTTTAACGAATACGGCATTACCAGAGAGCGGTTTCTGCAGGCTCTTTCCACTGTAAGGGGCAACCAGAGGGTGGTCAGCGACAATCCGGAGGCTACTTACGACACTCTGACCAAATACGGTCAGGACCTGGTGGAAAAGGCAAGAAGCCAGAAGCTGGATCCCGTTATCGGCAGGGACAATGAAATCCGTAACATTATCCGTATCCTGTCCCGTAAGACAAAGAACAACCCCGTTCTTATCGGTGAACCCGGTGTCGGTAAAACCGCCGTTGTGGAGGGTCTTGCCCAGCGTATCGTAAGAGGCGATGTACCGCAGGGACTGAAGGATAAAAAGATTTTTGCACTGGATATGGGTGCGCTGGTTGCAGGTGCCAAGTACCGCGGTGAATTTGAGGAACGTCTGAAAGCTGTTCTGGATGAAGTAAAGAAGAGCGAAGGACAGATTATTCTGTTCATCGATGAATTGCATACCATTGTGGGTGCCGGTAAAACGGACGGTGCCCTGGATGCCGGCAATATGTTAAAGCCTATGCTGGCAAGAGGGGAACTGCACTGTATCGGTGCGACCACACTGGATGAATACCGGCAGTATATTGAAAAGGATGCGGCTCTGGAACGTCGTTTCCAGCCGGTTATGGTAGCGGAGCCTACGGTGGAGGATACCATTTCCATTCTCCGTGGCTTAAAGGAAAGATACGAAGTATACCATGGTGTGAAAATCATGGACAATGCGCTGGTAAGTGCGGCAGTGCTTTCCAACCGCTATATCACGGACAGATTTCTGCCGGATAAAGCGATTGACCTTGTGGATGAAGCCTGTGCGCTGATTAAAACAGAGCTGGACTCCATGCCCACCGAACTGGATGAATTACAGCGTAAGATTACCCAGCTTGAAATTGAGGAAACCGCGCTGAAGAAAGAGGATGACAGGTTAAGCCAGGAAAGACTGGCAGAATTGCAGAAGGAACTGGCAGAGCTTAAGGAAGATTTTGCCGGCAAGAAAGCCCAGTGGGACAATGAAAAGGCTTCCGTTGACAAGCTTTCCAAGTTGCGTGAGGAGATTGATGCGACCAACAGTGAAATCCAGATTGCACAGCGGGAGGGAAATCTGGAAAAGGCAGCCGAGTTATCCTACGGCAAGCTTCCTTCCCTGAAAAAGCAGCTGGAAATCGAAGAGGAAAATGTAAAAGGCAAGGGTATGTCTCTGGTGCATGAATGTGTATCCGAGGACGAGATTGCCCGCATTATTTCCCGGTGGACGGGTATTCCGGTAGCGAAGCTGACGGAAAGTGAAAGAAATAAAACTCTTCATCTGGATGATGAGCTGCACAAACGTGTGGTAGGTCAGGATGAAGCGGTTACCAAAGTGGCAGAAGCCATCATGCGTTCCAAAGCCGGTATCAAAGACCCCGGCAAGCCGATTGGCTCCTTCCTTTTCTTGGGACCTACCGGTGTCGGTAAAACAGAGCTTGCCAAGACACTTGCACAGGCATTGTTTGATGACGAGACCAATATGGTGCGTATCGATATGAGTGAGTATATGGAGAAATATTCCGTATCCAGACTGATCGGAGCGCCTCCCGGATACGTTGGCTATGAAGAGGGCGGTCAGCTTACCGAAGCTGTCCGCAGAAAACCCTATTCGGTCGTTCTTTTTGATGAAATTGAAAAGGCGCATCCGGATGTATTTAACGTACTGTTACAGGTGCTGGATGACGGACGTATTACGGACTCCCAGGGCAGAACGGTTGACTTCAAGAATACCATTCTCATTATGACCTCCAATATCGGTGCCCAGTACCTGTTAGACGGCATCAACGAAGACGGCACCATTAAGCCCGAAGCAGAGCAGATGGTAATGGAAGATTTGCGTGCCCACTTCAGACCGGAGTTTTTGAACCGTCTGGACGAGACCATTCTCTTCAAGCCTCTTACCAAGGACAATATCAAGGGCATTGTTTCCCTGATTATTGCCGGATTGAACCGGAGACTGTCCGACAGAGAGCTTACCGTAAAACTGACGCCCGAAGCAGAGCAGTTTGTGGTAGACCATGCTTACGACCCGGTTTACGGCGCACGGCCTCTGAAGCGTTACATCCAGAAGTATGTGGAAACCCTGTCCGCTAAGCTGATTCTGGCTGACGGAGTGGAAGAGGGCGACACCATCCTGATCGAAGTAAAGGACGATGCTCTTTCCGCAAGAGTGGAGAAAGGCAACAAATAAAAGACCCGGGAGCTATATCTCCCGGGCGGAAAGGTAAAAGATATGATACCCAACGATCCGGTTATGTTATTAAGCTTTATCAACTTGAAACTGCGGGACTTCTATGGCAGTCTGGATGCCCTCTGCGAGGATTTGGATGTGGACAGAAAATCCATAGAGGAGAAGCTGGCGGGGATTGATTACCGGTATGATGCCGGTAAAAATCAGTTTGTATAAAGTATAAGCAATAAGCAGGCAATGACAGGCATGTTAAAATCATGTCGTATAAGACAAGCGGAAGCAGACATATACTCACACTAAGGAACAGCATAAACAGGGTGGCAGCTTTCATGAAAAAAGAGGAAGTGCGCTTGATTTTGTGTATTCTTATCAGTATGGGAATGTGTCTGCTTCTTGTTTTTTGCGGACAGCATATAAAAAGGGCGGAGCTGACAGCCCGGGCAATGGAAAATGCGGGAATGGAGAACAGAGAAGATGATGAGGAAGCGGAAGCTACGGAGATAAAAAAGATAGCGCTTACCTTTGATGACGGCCCGCACCCGGTGTATACCCCGAAACTGTTGGACGGATTACAGAAAAGAGGCGTAAAAGCCACTTTTTTTGTGACCGGGGAAAATGCCGAAGCCAACCCGGATATCATAAAAAGGATGCAGGAAGACGGACATTTAATCGGAAACCATACATACAGCCATATCCAGCTTACTTGCAGCAACCGCGACACATTTAAGAAGGAACTGATTAAAACCAACGAAGTGATTAAAGAAATTGCGGATGTGGATGTTGTTTATGTGCGCCCGCCCTACGGTTCCTGGGATAAAAAATTTGAGAAAGAATTAAATATGTTTCCGGTGTTGTGGAATGTGGATCCGCTTGACTGGTGTACGAACGATGCGGACAAAATTGCAAGGCATATCCTGAAAGATGCAGAAGAGGGAGATATCATCCTGATGCATGACTATTACGCAACATCTGTTACAGCAGCGCTGCAAGTGGTGGATGTTCTGCAGGCGGAAGGCTTTACCTTTGTCACCGTGGAAGAAATACTGTTCGACTGAAAACGAGAGCAGGTACGGAAGTGAAATGGGTACAGGAGAGAAAAAATGATGCCAGTACCCAAAGAGAAACGAGAAAATGGGTACAGGGAAGAAAAAATGCAGTAGTCAACAAAAAGTAGACACATATTTTTAGTCTCTATACATCTCTTA
>ERZ824600.2635-NODE-2635-length-18588-cov-2.699401_pt1 | contig 18588 bp, 9 predicted proteins | sample MGYA00519933_ERZ824600 | MGnify/ENA primary metagenome ERZ824600 (study PRJEB31778, sample SAMEA3449178) | human gut metagenome | biome: human gut; feature: human-associated habitat; material: faeces | place: United Kingdom | collected 2010/2012 ... | reverse complement strand
TGAAGTCCGATACCCAACTTGCCTTTCCGGATTTTCATCTGATAGGCATATTGTCCCCAAAAACGTTGATTACGGAACAAGCCGATCCCCTCATTGAAAAAGCCAACACCCACACCATGCTGTTTATTGAACAGAGTAAAAGGCATATCAGCCCCAAAGTACATCACGCGCGGAGCATGTGTAAAACCCATCAACTGCATGCCATACGAACCATAAATATTCATTTTATTATCTGTCTGCCCCACCCAGCCGGGATGATAATATCCCTTCACCTCCCAGTATTGACTGAAGCGTGCATCAAATTGCGCCTGACCTTTTGCCGCACAAAAGAAAAGACAGATAAAAATTATATATTTCTTGTGCCGGAGCAGGCAACCTTGCAGGTGCAAAGAGAACTTTCAGCCGTGCATCCAAATCATGTGCTTGGAAATATTGATGTTGTAAGCTTTGGCAGACTGGCACATCGTCTCTTGAATGAACAGGCAGGAAAGCAGGCGGTACTGCTTGACGATACAGGAAAGTCTATGATTCTTAGGCGCATTGCAGGAAGGGAAAAGCAAAGCCTTGAGGTATTTGGACGCAATTTAAACCAGAGCGGTTTTATTCAAGAGCTAAAATCAGTGATCAGTGAATTTAGTGCCTACAAAGTCACCTCAGAAGTTTTAGAGGGAGTTCTTCCAACGCTTGAAAAGCGTCCTGCTCTTCAAAAAAAGCTGCGTGATATTGAAAAGGTCTATACTTCATTTTATAAGGAGCTTGGAGAGGAATACTTAACAGCAGAGGAGCTTCTTGGCGTTTTGTCACGTCTTGTGTCGCAGTCAGAAAAAATTCGCACAAGCATAATTATATTAGATGGCTTTACAGGTTTTACACCGCTGCAGTATCAGGTTTTAGAGGAAATGCTTCAATGTGCAGAGCATGTTGTATGCGCTGTCACAGAGGATGAAAAGGGCGGACGTGAAGAGTTGTTTTCTATGAGCCGCGAGATGAAAAATAAGCTTTTGGCGCTTGCGAATAAACATCATGTTTCATGTGAGGAAAAAAATCATCGTTACGTGACAAAAAAACGAAAAGTGGCTGAAGAGCTTGCACATCTTGAAAAGCAGCTTTATCAGGTACCGCCGAAATCATGGAATAAGCAGACAGATGCAGTTAATATTATTGCTGCGAAAAATCCATCAGAAGAGCTTGGCTTTGTGCTTAGAAAAGTTTTGTCTCTTGTGCGCGAAGGATATGCGTACCGCGAGATTGCAGTAGTCGCCGGTGATTTGTCTGTTTATCGTGATGAAATTTCACATGTATTTGATCAGGCAGGCATTCCTTATTTTATCGATCAGAAAAAAGGATTAAATACACATCCTTTGATTCAATTTGTAAAAAAAGCTCTTGCTGTTTTAGAGGAGCAGATGAGCTACGACAGCGTGATGGCATTTCTTCGAAATCCATATGTAGTAAGCGATGAGAATACGTTTGACGGAGACATTCTCTGTGAGGACTTAGACCGCCTTGACAATTATCTGCTTGCAGGCGGTATTGAGCGAATAAATAGATGGAAGCATCCTTGGGTTATGCCATATGACAATGCAGATGAAGAAGATTTATCACGTCTTAATCAGCTTCGTGAGCAGATTTTTAACTGGTTTTTGCCGCTTCGCACAGTCTGGGAAAAGACTGATACAACTGTGCGTGAGGCTATGACAGCTCTTTTTTCCTTCATGCAGCAATTTGACATAGCATATAAGCTAAAGGCACAGCAAAAGGCTTTTCGTGAATCGGGGGAGAAATATTTGGCAAGCGAGTATGAGCAGGTCTATGCAAAGGTACTTGGTCTGTTTGATCAGATCGTAGAGCTGATGGGCGATGAAACATTAGAGGTGCGTGTGCTGTCAGATATTTTAGATTCCGGCTTTGAGGAACTTTCGGTCGGCTTCATTCCAGCTGCTGTAGATCGTCTCGTTGTGGGAGATTTGATGAGAACGAGACTAGAGCATATTCGTGTACTCTTTGTCATTGGCTGCAACGATGGACTGCTTCCTAAGCGCGCAGATAGAGGCGGCATTCTTTCAGATTATGACAGAGAGATTTTAAAGGGCGCCGGTATGGAGCTGGCGCTCGCAGCGCGCGAGGAAGTATTTTGCCAGCAATACTATTTGTATCTGCTTTTAACAAAGCCGTCTCAAAAGCTTTATGTCAGCTTTAGTGAGACATCAGCAGACGGAAAAGCACTTCGCCCTGCTCATTTAAAAAATGTGATCACAAAGCTGTTTCCAAAATGTCAGACATATGCGGCAGAAGACGCGTATCAAAAACTAGAGGGACTGATGCAAAAGGAAGACGGCTTTTTGCTTCTTATAAATGGTCTTCGCAGCTACCTAGATGGCGAGAAAGAGATGTGGTGGCAGGAGCTTTATCGTTACTACATGGAGGATGAAGCTTTTAAAGAGCGCTTAGATATTATGCGCGAAGGACTTTTCTATGCCTACAAGACAGAAAAATTAGACAAGCAAATCGCAAAGAAGCTGTTTGGCGGTGATCACGAGATTTCTATTTCACGTCTTGAAAAATATGCAGCCTGTGCATATGCTCACTTTTTAACATATGGCCTTCAGCTAAAGGAACGCCGCCAGTTTGAGCTTGGAGCAGCTGACTACGGAAGCCTTTTTCATGCTTCAATCAGTCATTTCTTTGAGCTTCTTGAAAAACGCCATTTAAATTGGAGAGAGATTACAGACACACAGAGAAATCAGCTCGTCGAGGAGAGTGTGGCAAAGGCTATGGAGGAATACCAGACAACTGTTTTCGACAGCAGTGCGCGAAATAAATCCATGGCAGGACGCATACGACGAATGACAGACAGAACACTCTGGGCGCTTGGCTGTCAGTGGGAGCATGGTGCTTATGAGAAGACATGGCACGAGCTTGATTTTGGAAGAGCCGGCGGCAATGGCGTGACGCTTCCAGTCGAGGAAGGCTTAGAGCTGTCGCTTCGAGGAAGGATTGACCGTGTGGACTTTGCCGAGGAAGACGGTTCACTTTATGTAAAAGTCATCGACTACAAATCAGGAAGTACAAAGCTTGATCTTGGAAAAGTGTATTATGGACTGCAGCTGCAGCTAGTGCTTTATTTAGAGGCAGCAATGGCTATGGCGGCAAAAAGAAATCCTAACCGAAAGCTTATTCCGGCAGGAATTTATTATTACAACATGAAGGATCCTATTGTGTCAGGCTTTGATATGACAAAGGAAGAGATAGAAGCAAAGCAGCAAAAGGAGCTTAGAATGAATGGCCTTACAAGCACAGAAAAGGCATCACTTCTTTTGATTGATGCAGAAGGTGGAAATGTCGTGTCAGGATTGGAGTACAAAAAAGATGGCAGTCTGTCCTCACGCGCACTTGTAGCAAATGCAGATCAGATGCATGAGCTTGGTCACTTTGCCAGAAAAAAAGCACTCGATCTGGCACGAGACATTTACGGAGGAAAGATTGACGCATATCCGTATGAATATAAGAAGATGAATCCGTGTGAATACTGCGAGTACGGTTCTGTCTGCGGATTTGATCTGCAGCTTGAGGGATGTCATTACCGCAGGCTTTCTGCGCTAGACAAGGACGAGGTATGGCAGGAAATTGCGCGAGAAGAAAATAAGCAGACAGATAAAGAGGAGGGGGAAGATGGCTGACAATATGACATGGACAACTGAACAAAAGCAGGTCATTGACCTGCGTGACAGAAGCCTTCTTGTCTCAGCGGCAGCAGGAAGCGGAAAGACGGCAGTACTCGTACAGCGAATTATAGAGCGCATTTGTGACGAATCACACCCAGTTGATATTGACCGTCTTCTCGTGGTGACATTTACTAATGCTGCGGCAGGTGAGATGAGAGAGCGTGTGCAGGCAGCAATTGCAAAGCGTGTAGAGGAGAATCCTGACAATGCTCATCTGCGCCGACAGGAGGTATTAGCTGGTCATGCACATATTACTACGATTGACAGTTTTTGTTTGTCAGTGCTTCGCGAGCATTTTCAGGAGATAGAGCTTGATCCGGGCTTTAGAATTGCAGATGAGGGCGAATTAAAGCTTCTGCAGGCCGATGTACTAGAGGCACTTTTAGAGGAGGAGTACGAACAGGCAAGTGAATCATTTATTCATTTTATGGAGGCATATGCACCAGGAAAAGATGACGAGCGTGCCGTGCAGTTAATTTTGCAGCTCTATGGCTTTGCAGTGGCAAATCCGCGTCCAGAGGACTGGCTTAATCATTGTCTTGAAAGCTACGGGGCAGAAAGCATGGAGACGCTTGAAAAGCAGCCGTGGATGTGTACAATGACAGAGCAGCTAAGGACAATCCTTTCTGAGACGGCAGCGCTCTATAAAAGAATGATCGCTGTCTGTAAGGATGAGGGCGGCATGGAAAGCTACGAGTCTGTCCTTTTATCAGAGCAGCAGATGATTGAATATGCATCAGAGGCATCAAAGTATGATGAACTTAGAGAACGTGTCAATTTGATCCGCTTTGGCAGTAAGCCGCGAAAGAAAAAGACTGATTCCTTCAGCGAGGATAAGGCAAAACGTGTATGGGATATGAGAGAACAGGCAAAAAAGCAGATAAAATCGCTGTCAGAGGACTACTTTGCCGATGATGACGAGCGTCTTCTTCAAAAGCAGCATCTTGCGGGGGTACAGGTAAAGGAACTTGTGCGCCTGACACATGCCTTTCTTTTGCGCTACAGCGCAGCAAAACGAAAGAAAAACCTTGTCGATTTTGGGGATTTGGAGCATTTGGCACTAAACGTGCTTAGCGAGAAGACATCAGACGGTGAGAAGCCAACTTTAGTAGCAGCACAGTATCGTGAAAGCTTCGAGGAGATTATGATAGATGAGTATCAGGACAGCAACTACGTACAGGATCTGATTTTGACAAGCATTTCAAGGACAGATCCGCCAAATCTTTTCATGGTAGGAGATGTTAAGCAGAGTATCTATCGCTTTCGTCTGGCGCGCCCAGAGCTTTTTATGGAAAAATATGAGACATATACAAAAGAAGAAAGCACACATCAGAAAATAGAGCTTCACCAGAATTTCAGAAGCCGAAAAAGCGTGCTTGATTCAGTAAACTTTTTCTTCTATCAGCTTATGCATAAGGCAGTCGGAAATGTGGAGTACGACAAGGACGCAGCACTTTATCCAGGTCTTGTGTACGAGCCGTGTGATACGCATCCGACAGGAGGAGCCACTGAGCTTATGCTTCTTGATCTGGAGGATGTGACAGAGGATAGTGATGATGATGTTAAGCCAGAAAATGATGATACACAGGCTGTCTACAGCAGCAGAGAGTGGGAAGCGGCAATGATTGCAGAAAAAATCCGCGAGATTACCGATCCAGAGTCTGGTCTTTATATCTGGGATAAGGAGCAAAAAACATACCGTCTGACAGAGTATCGTGACATTGCGATTTTGCTTCGTACTGTGTCTGGCTGGGCAGAGGAATTGATTTCAGTGCTTCTTTCAAAAGGAATATCAGCATCGGCTGATACTGGAAGCGGATATTTTAGTGCGCTTGAGGTTCAGACTATCTTAAATCTGCTTGAAATTATAGACAATCCACTGCAGGACATTCCGCTTGCAGCGGTAATGCACTCACCGATTGGTCATTTTTCCAGTGAGGAGCTAGCCATCATCCGCGCAGAAGAGCCGCCGTCACAGTGTAAGCACCTTTATGATGCTGCCACATCATTTGCACAAAAATATAGTGATCCAGCCGATGCAAAAAATAAGGAAAGCTGTCACGAGCTTGCAGGCAGACTTCGCACATTTTTTAATCAGCTTGAGACATACAGAAGAAAGAGCAGATATCTTTTGCTTCGTGAGCTTCTTGTCTATGTGTTAGAAGACAGTGGATACTACGAGTTTATAAGTGCAATGCCTGGCGCTGCGACAAGAAAAGCAAATCTTAATATGCTTCTTGAGCGAGCTGGTGCATTTGAAAAGACAAGCTATCAGGGCGTATTCCAATTTGTCCGCTACATTAACAGATTAAAGAAATATTCCGTTGACTATGCGTCCGCACAGGAGCTTGCCCAGAATCAGGTGCGTGTCATGAGTATTCATAAGAGTAAAGGTCTTGAATTTCCTGTATGCTTTGTGGCAGGTCTTGGAAAAAGTTTTAACAAGCAGGATGTGAATGCGTCAATGCTGTTTTCTGTTGATTACGGCATTGCAACTGATGCAATAGATCCGACACTTCGCACAAAGGAGAGCACAGTCATGAAGCAGGCCATGAGAAGCCAGCTTATGATTGAAAATCTTGGCGAGGAGCTTCGTGTTTTATATGTTGCCATGACGCGTGCAAGGGAAAAGCTATATCTGACAGGTGCAAAGGATCATCTTTTTGACTACCTGGAAAAGAAAATTCATGAGACAGACAAGACAGCGCGTGAACTTTCATACAGCCAACTTACGATGGCAGGAAGCTTCTTAGACTGGATTACAGCAGCAGCCTGCAAGCACAAAAGCTTTAAGGCAATATATGAGCAGCTTGGAATAAATGTGCCATTTGACGGTGTGTGTTATAAAGACGAAAGCCCACTGTCAGTTTTGCTTGTGACAAAAAGCAGTCTGTCTATGCAGACGTCACTTTGGCGTGCAGAGGAAGCAATAAAGCGCACAGCACTTGAAAACTGGAAAACTAAAACCACAGACGAGACGGCAAAGAAGCTGATTGAGTCACGCTTTTTGGTGCGCTACGATGACAGCCCTCTATCAAAGCTGCAGGCGGCATTTACCGTATCGGAATTAAAGACACGCCACGAGGAGGAAGCCTTTGCAGCGAGTGGATCAGACGCAGGAGAGCCTGCTGCACAGCTTATAAAGCAAGAACCAAAACTGCAAGATCAAGAGTTCTTAGAGCCTTTGCCAGACGAAGAACTCTTGCCAGAGTTTTTGCAGCAAAAAGATAAGATGAGTGGTGCCGCGCGCGGTACACTTTATCACTGGCTTTTTGAACACTTTGATTTTACAGGTGATTTAAGGGCGCAGCTTTCCTCATTTATGCAGCAAGAGCTTATAAGTACTGAGGAGCGAAAGAGGATTCGCATAGCCGATTTTGAATATTTTTTGCAGACACCTCTTGGAAAAAAAGTCAAGCAAGCGCAGGAAGAAGGAACGTATCACCGTGAGATGCCGTTTATCCTTGGAGTGGCGGCTAAAGAGATGATAGAAAATGACAAAAAGCTGTCAGAAAAAGATGAGAATGAGTATGTCAGTGTACAGGGTGTTATAGATGCCTGGATAGACGGTGAGGACTATATCACGCTGATAGACTTTAAGACAGACAAAAAGCCAGAAGATATGACAGATGAAGAGTTTAAGGAGCTGCTTAAAAAACGCTATCTGGTACAGCTGTCATACTATAAGCGTGCTCTTATGCAGATGACAAAGCGGCCTGTGAAGGAAGCATGTATTTATGCTGTTTCACTCGGACAGACAATCTTTTGTTGACGAGCAAATGGCAAAATGATATACTTTTAACATCAGAAAAGGGGGTGGACGAAATGGACAACGAAGAGCTAGAACAGGACAAGGCCAAGGATGAGGCACTCGAAAAGGCATTAGAGCAGGAAACAGAAAACGAGACGCCGTCAGACGTTTGTAAAGCCCGATTACGAGTCAGAGATCATAAAGATCATAAGAAGCACCACCTCGCCAAAGGTTACACGTGAAAAGCTTGAGGATTATCATGCAAATGATATAGCTGATGTTCTCGAAAAGCTGACAGTAGTAGAGCGAAAGAAGCTTTATAATATCCTGAACATGGATATGCTTTCAGATGTATTTGAGTGCATAGATGATGTCAGTCCGTACCTAGAGGAAATGGACATTAGAAAGGCAGTTGAGATCATAAGCAGCCTGGAAGCCGATACAGCAGTGGCAGCGCTTCGAGGACTTGATAAAGTCAGACGCTCTGTCATCATTGATTTGATGGATCAGGAGTCCAAAAAAGACATTATGCTGATCGCATCCTTTGATGATGATGAGATAGGAAGCAGAATGACAACAAACTGCATAGTGATCCGCGAAAATCTTACAGTCAAGGAGGCTATGCGTTCACTTGTAAAGCAGGCCGCTGAGAATGACAATATTTCAAAGATTTATGTGGCTGATGAGTCTAATACCTTCTGTGGTGCGATTGATCTAAAGGATCTGATCATTGCAAGAGAAGGCACAAGGCTTGATGATATGATCGTCACCTCATACCCGTATGTATATGGCCACGAGTCTATAAGCGAATGTATTGAAATCTTAAAAGACTATTCAGAGGATTCCATTCCTGTACTCGACAATAACAATAAGATTCTTGGTGTCATCACGGCACAAAATATTATTGAAGTTGTTGATGAAGAGATGGGAGAAGACTACGCAAGACTTGCTGGTTTGATGGCAGAGGAGGACTTAAAAGAACCACTCTTAGACAGTATGAAAAAACGTCTTCCGTGGCTGGTTGTTTTAATGTTTCTTGGAATGATAGTTTCATCTGTTGTAGGCATATTCGAGTCAGTAGTCTCACAGCTGACAATTTTAATGATGTTTCAGTCAGTCATTCTTGGTATGTCAGGAAATGCAGGAACGCAGTCACTGGCAGTTACAGTTCGTGTTTTAATGGATGAGAATCTTGAAGTAAAGCAAAAGATTGGCCTAGTTGCAAAGGAAGTGCGCGTTGGCTTTGGTGATGGACTTTTGCTAGGAATATTGTCATTTATAGTGCTTGGCATTTTCATCATGATTGTAAAGGGTCGTCCGGCAGGCTTTGCATTTGCTGTGTCAGGCTGCATTGGACTGGCGCTCATGTGCTCCATGGTGATTTCAAGCTTGACAGGAACTTTAGTTCCTATGTTTTTCAACAAGATTGGAATAGATCCGGCAGTGGCATCAGGACCTCTTATTACAACGATCAACGACCTTATAGCTGTTATCGTTTACTATGGACTGAGCTGGCTGTTTTTGCTTGAGATGATGCATTTTTGATAAAAAGAAAGGGCGTAGCTTTAGCTACGCCTTTAATTCGTTTAAAACCTCCTCGAAGCAGACACCGTCTGTTCTCGGACATTCAAATTCCTCTGTTATTTCAATGCAGCGCTGCACAAATGCACTTGCCTTTCGCACAGAAGTCTCAAAATCTACCTGGTTGGCACAGTCTGCCGTCAAAATCGCAGCAAAGATATCGCCTGTTCCAGAACGCTCCTGTCCAACGCGTTTTCTTTTCACTACAGAAGGTGTACCGCCTGATTCACATATAACATTTCCTATAAAAGTTCCCATAGAGACACCAGTAATTACTACCTTAGACGGCCCCATGGCAATCAGTGAAAGAGCCAGTTCAGACAGCTCACTCATCTGCCAGTGACCATCGTGATATGGCGTGTCAGTTAAAATGCAGGCTTCCGTCAAATTAGGTGTAAGAATGTCAGCAAAATGTGTTAACTGCTTCATCTGACTGCACATCTCTGGCGTGAAGGTCTGATAGGTGCGTCCGTGATCACCCATAACAGGATCAATTAAAACCTTAGTAGTTTCATCCTTGAAATCGCGGATGAAATTTTTTACGATTTCAATCTGACGCTCAGAACCTAAAAATCCAGCTGCAATACATTCAAAGTGGAGATTTAACTTCTTCCACTCAGCGATGTAGGATGGCATTTTCTCTGTGTAATCGTCAAAGTAAAATGATGGATATCCCGTATGATTAGAAAAAACGGAGGTCAGCACCGGACAGCACTGAACCTTCATTTGAGATATAATGGGCAGAGCCACTGTTACAGAACAGCGACCAAATCCAGAAAAATCGTTAATCAAAGCAGCCTTTGGCTGATGGCGAAGTGACATAAATAAATCCTTTCTCATTATTGTATTTGCTGTTTTAAAGATTTAGTCCCTTCGTTTCATCACATCCAGTCATAATGTTAAAGCACTGAATAGCTGCACCTGAAGCACCCTTACCAAGATTATCGAAGACACTAGACAGCTGAATACGATTTTCATTTCCAGTGATATAGATCTGCATGCCGTCATAGCCGCTTAAATGATTGCCGCTTAAAAATCCAGACATTTCGCTTTCAGCACCGAGCGGCATAACCTTTACGAAAGGTTCATTTGCATAGTAGTCAGCAAAAAATGCCTGCAAGGATTCTGGAGTCTGAGTGGTGTTTAACAGATCAGTGTACAGAGGAACATTGACAACCATTCCGCTGTAATAATCGGAAACAATAGGGGTAAACAGCGGAGCACGGGATAATCCTGTGATAAGGCGCATTTCCTTTAAGTGCTTGTGCTGCTGAGAAAGACCATACTCGCGAGGTGCATCAAGCTCTGCGTCACGGTCAGATGCCTCATACTGCGCAATCATTTTTTTGCCTCCGCCGCTGTAACCAGTCAGAGAAAAAGAGGCAACAGGGTAATCTGCCGGGAGAATGCCGCCTGCGATCAACGGGTAAACGAGTGAGATAAAGCCAGATGCATGGCAGCCAGGATTAGCGATGCGCTTGCCAGTTCTAATAGCCTCGCGGTGCTTAGCGGAAAGCTCCGGGAAACCATAAGCCCAGCCAGCCTCAGTACGGTGTGCAGTCGAAGCATCAATAATGCGCACATTCGGATTTGTTACAAGTGCAACAGCCTCTCTGGCTGCGCTGTCAGGCAGACAAAGAAATGTGATATCAGAAGAGTTGATCAGGCGGCTGCGCTCAGCAGGATCCTTTCGAAGCTCTGGTGCTATAGTTAACAGTTCAATGTCGTCGCGATTGTCAAGACGCTCGTGAATGCGAAGCCCTGTAGTGCCTTCGCTTCCGTCAATAAATACTTTTGTTTTCATGAATTGCCCCTCTTTTCTTTGGGATGATGTATTACAATGGTGTCGTTGCCATTATAGCAGACCTGAAAAGGGTGCGCAAGCCAGAAAATTTATGGCGGAGGTTCGAAAATTGATAGTTTAAGTTAATAATTGTTTAAGAAAATCTTAAATTGACAAGATATGTATAGTGTGTTACTTTACAACTATAGAGTAATAAAAGTTGTAGAAAATTTTAAGGAGGGAAAACAGATGACCATGGGGACAGGTCTGGCGGCCTTTTAATTGGGTACATTGGCTTGATTACTGTCCCGGTGGCTTTAGAGAGGACTAATTAAGTCAATGAAGAGGGGTGACGTGGAATGAAAGGAAAAAAGAAAAATGTCATAAAAGTGATAATAGTACTGCTAGTGATTGGAGGTATTTTCTATTTTGCGCAACCGTGGATTGTATATTATACGGGGCCTCCTCAGTGGACGTATGAAAGATTATGTCAAAGTGTGCAAAGCGGAAGTTATTGGAATTCGGCACGAGGGCGAGCGTTAGATGTGGATGGGCATCTGGATGAGTTAAAAACAGAGACCGTTTTTCTTAATAAGAAAATTCAGAAGTTAGAGAATGGATTGTATCTATTACAGTGTGATGGCATATCGGAATGGCAAACATGGCTGGTATTATTCAATCGGTATCCAATTTCAAATGCAAAAAGAGATTTTTTGCTTGATACAATGAAGCTAAAAGGCAGCGATGATAACGTGAACGTTGAAATGAAAAGTTCCTCTTATCCAGTTGAAAGATTTTTTGGGGCATATTTGTATGTTGTGTTGCCATCGCCAATGCAGATTGATGACACGATCACTTTGGAGATTGATGGAAAAGAAATAGACATCGAAGTAGAAACGGTACCGGATGTTTCTGAAAATTATTTAAGAAAACAGGGGTGACCATGGGGACAGGTCTGGCGGACTTTTAATTGGGTACGTTGGTTTGATTACTGTCCCGGTGGCTTGCAATTGTTATGCAAAGGCGCCAGAAGCTGCAAAAGCAGCTCTGGCGTTTTTTTTTGACACAGCTCTGCCACAGTTTAAAGAGACCGCAAACAATGTGGTCTTTTTTGCATATAAGAAGCATCTAACCTGCATTGTATCGTACCTTTTTGTGTGGTATCATAGCTTTATCATTTTTATATAAGGTATATTTGCGGAGGAAACAGATGGAAAAAAGACAGACATGTGATCTGGCAGGAATCTGGCGCTTTGAGATTGATAAAGAGGACAGGGGCTTTGCCGAGCACTGGGAAAAACGAAGACTGACACAGACGATCACGCTGCCTGGATGTCTGCAGGCGCAGGGCTATGGCGATGCGATCAGCGAAGATACACCGTGGGTTCAAAGTCTGTATGATGCGTTGTGGTATCAGCGCGGCGAATATGCGTATGCGCAGGAGAATGGAACAAAGGTGCCATTTTTGAGTCAGCCGCCGCGTCACTATACAGGAAAGGCGTGGTATCAGAAGACGATTTTTGTGCCTGAAAAATCAGATGGGTTTGTTGGCCGGCTGACTCTTGATAACACAAAATGGAAGACAACGCTCTGGATTGATGGGGAATGCAAAGGCAGCATAGTAAGTCTTTGTGCGCCGCATGTATATGAGACAGGGGCATTATCAGCAGGAGAGCATACAGTTACGCTTTGCATTGACAATGGCTGGCAGCTGCCGTATCGGCCAGATGGTCATGGCGTGTCAGATGCGCTAGGCGCAACATGGAACGGCGTTGCAGGAGCGATTACCTTAGAGCTATTCAATCGTGTTTGGATTGAACGTGTTTGGGTGAATGCACAGCTGCCGAAGGCTACCATAAAAGTATATCTGAAAAATGAGACAAGCCATACTCAAAACTGTATAGTTCGCGTACAGGATATTGCACGCACGGATATCAGTGCTGAGATGATCTGCGTGCTCACACCGGGAAGCCAGATTTGTGAGCTTACGCTGAACTATCCATCTGATACATTACTTTGGGATGAGTTTGATCAGGGCTTACAGCACCTTATAGTAACATTGTCCTCTATAAGCAATGCACTGCAAGGAGAAATGCAATCATATATCACACAATTACCATTACAGAGCAAAGAAATGGTATCGCAGTTTCCAAAAGCAGTACTACAGACTAAAGAAGTCACATTTGGTTTTCGCAGGGCAGAGGTAAAGGACGGTCATTTTGTCATCAATGGGCGAAACACATATCTTCGTGGAACTCATTTTGGAGGCGATTATCCATTAAGCGGCATTCCAGATTGTGGCAGCGCATACTGGGATAAAATCATGGAGACTGTGAAAACGTGGGGCATGAATTTTATCAGGTGCCATTCATATTGTCCGCCAGAGGCTGCATTTGAAGCAGCTGACCGCGCTGGTGTCTATTTGCAGATAGAGTGCGATATGTGGAATGTGTTTGCGCCAGATGCGCAAATGAACAACGTACTGTGGGAAGAGACAAAGCGTATACTTGATACATTTGGCAATCATCCGTCCTTTTTAATGCTATCTCCGAGCAATGAGCCTGGTGGAGACTGGCTTATGCCACTTACTGATTGGGTATCAAAGTGCCACGCATATGACAGCAGACATCTTTATACTATTCAGTCCGGATGGCCGTATCCTATGGAGCCGGATAAAATCACGGGAACAGATTATTTCTATTTTCATAGATCAGGCTTTGGCATACAGCCAGGCGGAACCATCCGTGGACCGCGTGGTTGGAATGGTGGTGATTACCGTGAATCATTAAAAGATATCTCTTACCCTGTAATATGTCATGAGCTTGGCCAGTGGTGTGCGTATCCGGATTTTGATGTGATTGATAAATTTACAGGCTATTTGCAGCCGGGGAATTTCGAGATCTTTCGTGAGAGTGCGCGTGCGCATGATGTGTTGGGGCAAAATAAGGAATTTGTCTATAATTCAGGACGGCAGCAGGTGCGTATGTTAAAGGAAGATCTTGAAGCAAATCTGCGAACACCTTATATATACGGTTTTGAACTTCTTGATCTTCATGATTATTTGGGACAGGGAACGGCACTTGTCGGTATTCTCGATCCATTCTGGGATTCAAAAGGCTATGTTACTCCAAACGAGTGGCGTCAGTTTTGTGATGAAACCGTACTTCTTGCGCGCATCGAGTCCTACTGCATCGATCGTGCAAAAAATGCTACGATCAGCATCCCAATCGAGGTCAGCCATTTTGGTCGCGCACCGTTACAGTCTGTTCGCATTCATTGGCAGCTTGAGCAGCAGCCAGTTACCGAGTATACATACGGTGAACATGGCAAGACACTTACGCAGACCGTATTTCAGCCGCCTGTTCTTTGCGGAACACTAAAGCAAAGAGATTATGCGCTAGAGAAAAATCAGTCTGCCGGCTGCATTTACTTGAATATGGAAGATATACAGCCAGACTGTGCTTACGTACTGCGCGTAAGCATAGAGGCAAATGGAAAGATAGTGGAGAATACTTGGCCGTTTTGGATATTTGACAGCAGTAAATCAAACCAAGTTTCTACACCAGACGAGTCAAAAGCAGAGACTGATACGCACGAAGCAGTTTTCATCACTTCAGACCGCTTCCACGCCGAAACACTTCTTAATGAAGGAAAGCGTGTATTGTTTGAACTGCCATATGAGGATACTTCATATGATTGTCCGCCTGTTCGCTTTAATCCGTCCTTCTGGAACTCACAGATGGGACCGACTTGGGCGCGAGGTATGGGCATGATAATTCAAAATGCACATTCGGCATTTGCATCATTTCCAACAACTGCTGACGGCGGATGGCAGTGGCAGAGCTTAATTGAAAATGCAAGAGGTCTTCGAGTAGAAAAACTTGGCTGCGATTGCATTACAAACCTTGTTCAGCCAATTGACGAATGGAATAGAAACGACAAGATGAGCCTTCTTTTTGAGTGTCAGGTTGGAACAGCCCGTCTTATGATGACTTCCATAAATCTTGAACAGGATACCCCACAGACCGCAGCCCTAAAGAAAAGCATTCTTTCTTATATGAAGAGCGATGCTTTTGAACCGCAGGGACAAGTATCATGGAAACAATTATCATCGCTGTTTGAGATAAATGATGTAATGAAAGAACTAGATGCAAAGATAGATGATGATTCATTATCTGCCTGTCTTGATGGAAATCCACAAACCTTTGTGCGGCTTACGGGTGGCTATCCGTATTCCTTCATTATTCAGACACCACAAAAGCATGACATTTCTGGTATACTCTATATGCCGCGTCAAAATCATCGTGAACATGAGGGTGAGCTTCGCAGCTATCTTATCGAGGCATGGTTAGACGGTACATGGAAACAAGTTCAAAAAGGTAAGCTTTCGTCATCCTACGAACCAAAGCGCATAGCCTTTTTGCATGAGGTATATACAGATCGTATTCGATTCACAGCACTCGATACATTTAGCGCACCTGGAAAGAGCTGCTTCTGGGCAATGGAACCAGACGGCTGGTATCAAAAAGAGGCAGACACGACTGCTAATCCAGAGTTTAAGGGACAGCTGCCGCAGGATATCTTTAGCGCATCGGTAATCAATCTTCTTTTGGCAGAGGAAGAAGAGACAGCCGTTTGGAAAAAGAGGATTAAACAGCGGGAATTAGCTCACTTAGAAGATAGCAAGCAAGTTGTGAATAATTTGCAAAATGTCACTTCTGAAAAGAGCGCAACCGCCGAAATTGATAACTAGTTACGTAAATGGGTGGCCGACAAACACTTCGCCGAGGTCCCCTTCGATAACCTCCTGGGTTACAATACAATAAAAAAGAAAGGAATATCTACCATGGAATTTACAAAGTATGGAATCACAGAAACTCCAAAACTAATTTACAACAACCCACTTGCATCCAAGTCCGATATCGACGGCTTTGTGCTTGAGGGTACAGCTAACATTTCATTTCCTGAGGGCAAGCTTCGCATGGAAAACGGCTTAAGTGCTGCGCAGGGTCAGAAGGCAAACTACGTTTTATGGTGTCCGAAGAATTTTCCATCCAATGTTTACATTGAATGGGAGTTTCAGCCATTAAAGGAGCCAGGACTTGCAATCCTTTTCTTTGCTGCAAAGGGAAGAAATGGAGAAGATCTCTTTGATGAATCACTTCAGCCAAGAACAGGAGAGTATCCGCTTTATCATCACGGAGATATAAATGCCTTCCATGTATCTTATTTCAGAAGAAAAGAGCCAGATGAGAGAAGCTTCCACACATGCAACTTAAGAAAGAGCTATGGATTTTATCTTGTTGCGCAGGGTGCTGATCCTATTCCGGACGTTGCAGATGTATCCGCACCGTACAAGCTTGGTCTTTTAAAATATGAGAATCAGGTACGCTTCTTTGTCAATGACTTAGAAGTATTCAATTTCAACGATGATGGAACAACATATGGTCCATGCTTGGAAGGTGGAAAAATCGGATTTAGACAGCTTGCACCGATGATAGGAGAGTACTCAAAACTTAAAGTTTATAGCTTTGAAAATTAAAAAAATATAGTTGAGAAAGTGTCTATTTACATAAAAGGTCGTTTTTGCTATGAACTAAAAATAAATTGAATAGACATCCAAAATTTGTCCGTTCTACCTAATGACAAATGATAAATTTTTAACAAAAAATAGAAAAAATTAATTTTTTTAGAACAAAAAGTAAAAAAAGTATTGAAAAAATAAGCAAAGTATTATATAATATCGACAATGAAAAATACACCATCCGTGTGCAGCAGATATCATCTTTGAAAACCAAAGTTTATAAAAAAACTTGGTCGTAAATGCATAGAATGCACTCTAAAAGGATCGGAGTAGAAAAAAGGAAGGAGAAAAATCATGGGTAAGAAAAATAACACATCAGCCTATCAGCATAAGAAGACTCCGCTGATCACTGACATGAAGCGTCATAAGTGGCTGTATCTGATGGTTCTTCCAGGCGTTATCTGGATGATCATTTTCTGTTATCTGCCTATGGGCGGCCTGGTAATGGCATTCCAGAATTACAAGCTGCGTATTCGTGGTCATTCAGGCATCTTTTCCAGTTTCATCTACAGTGAATTTGTAGGACTGGATAATTTTAAAGAGTTTTTTACAAGTAAAACAGTTAGCTTCTGGTCGCTGTTTAGAAATACATTGTCCATCTCATTATTGAGTCTGGCATTGTTTTTCCCGGCACCGATTATTCTTTCATTGATGCTTAATGAGTTAAGATGTATGCCATTTAAGCGTATTTCACAGACACTGGTTTACATTCCTCACTTTGTATCCTTAGTTATCGTTGCATCTTTAACACAGCAGCTGTTTAACTCTAATGACGGTGCTGTTTACCAGTTAATGGAGATGTTTATGGGTGATGGGGCACCGAAGATTCTGACCGATCCGAAGTACTTCAATCAATTGATTGTAGGACAGAGTATCTGGAAGGAGACTGGTTACGGTACTATCATTTTCTTAGCAGCACTTTCCGGTGTTGACATGCAGCTGTATGAGGCAGCACGTGTAGATGGTGCAGGCAGATGGAGACTGATGTGGCATATCACACTTCCGGCAATCCGTGGTACAGTTGTTATCATGCTGATTATGAAGTGCGGAAGTATCTTAAACACAGGTTTCGAGCAGATTTACCTGATGAAGAACGATTTGAATGCTTCTAGGGCACAGGTATTTGATACCTACATTTATGAGAGAGGTATTGTAAGTGGCCAGTATTCTGTATCAGCTGCAGCAGGACTCTTTAAGTCTATTGTCAGTTTGATTCTTGTTTTAAGTGCAAATAAGATTGCAAAGCTCTGTGGTGAGAGCGGATTCTATTAAGGAGGCAAAAGCGATGGCTAACAATATTTCAAGAGCAAACAGAATTAAGCGGTCGCCTGGTGATGCATTTGTACAGGTTCTTCTGTATGTGTTTGTAGCACTTTTTGCCATAGCAACCGTTATCCCGTTTTTATATGTACTGGCTGGTTCCTTCGCGACAGAGCAGGAGCTGACTGAAAAGTCCTTCTTCCTGTTCCCGACAGTATTTTCTACCAATGCATATTCTTACATTGTAAAAGATGGTTCTATTTTTAGAGGTCTTGCAAACTCTCTGCTTGTAACAGCAGTTGGTACTTTTATCAATATGTTTATGAGTACCACACTTGCATATCCTCTGGCACGTTCCGACTTCCGTTGGAGAAACGGTATCACAAACATGGTTATCGTTACGATGCTGTTTGGCGGTGGTATGGTACCAAGCTACATCTTAGTTGTAAATATTCTTCATCTTCGTAATACATATTGGGCACTGTGGCTGCCAGGTGCAATCAGTGCATTCAACATGATTATTATCAAGAACTATTTCCAGGGTCTTCCAAAGGAGCTTGAGGAGGCATCACACATCGATGGTGCATCTGACCTTACCATTTTCCTTAAGGTTGTTCTTCCTCTTTCCAAGCCGGTTTTGGCTTCCGTAGGTCTGTTCTACGCAGTAGGACACTGGAATGCGTACTTCAACTCACTGCTGTATATTGATAATGTTAACATGAAGGTTGTACAGCAGGTACTGCGTGAGGTTATGCAGCAGGCACAGCAGGCAGAGACAGATGAGCTGATGGACTGGGGTTCCAATGGAGCACCGCCGTCTAAGGCAGTTCGTATGGCATCTACTGTAGTTGCAACTGTCCCGATTCTTTGTGTTTACCCATTCATCCAGAAGTTCTTTACACAG
>ERZ824600.2634-NODE-2634-length-18588-cov-5.957751_pt1 | contig 18588 bp, 10 predicted proteins | sample MGYA00519933_ERZ824600 | MGnify/ENA primary metagenome ERZ824600 (study PRJEB31778, sample SAMEA3449178) | human gut metagenome | biome: human gut; feature: human-associated habitat; material: faeces | place: United Kingdom | collected 2010/2012 ... | reverse complement strand
TGGGAGTAAGTGGAGGAGTAGCTTACGGAGCTTTGGGGGCTACCCATCATAGCTTACACGACATTGCCGTGCTGCGTACTTTTCCCGGAATGAATATCGTGTTACCTTGCGATGCCCGACAGACTAAAAAACTGGTTGAGCTTTTGGTTGATTATCCCGAACCGGTTTATGTACGTGTAGGTCGTGCAGCAGTTCCCGATGTCTATGAAAATGATGATTTTGATTTTGCCATAGGTAAGGCCAACATGTTGCTGGACGGAACAGATCTGACTATTATCGGAACCGGTGAAACCGTATACCACACACGTCAGGCGGCTTTGAAGTTACGCGAATATGGTATTTCGGCCCGGGTATTGGATATGTCCTCTATTAAACCTTGTGATGAGGAAGCTGTTTTGAAAGCCGCTTCCGAAACCGGGCGAATCATCACGGTTGAGGAGCATAGCCAGTATGGAGGTCTTGGGGCGATGGTGACTGAAATCATATCCGAGCATCCCGTACCGGTGAAAATCCTGGGTATCCCTGATGAGAATGTGGTGCATGGGAACTCCCTGGAAATTTTTGCCCATTATGGACTCGACTCATCCGGTATCGTGAAAACTGCCCTTGACTTCCTTAAGTAACTCCGATTCGATAAATTTGAAATCAATTAGCCTTTAATAATACCTAAAATGGAAAACCTGATAATTGCAATAGACCAAAGCACCTCGGCTACCAAAGCCATGCTATTCAATGAGAGGTGTGAAATGCTGAGGCGCGTCAATGTCACCCATGAACAATATTATCCCAAATCCGGATGGGTGGAGCATGATGCTGAAGAAATTTATCGGAATGTACAGAAAAGTATAGCCGAACTGATAAAGGAGGAAGTGGCAGACAATATGTATTCGTTGGCCATCACCAATCAACGTGAAACAGTGGTTGTATGGAATAAGCATACGGGCAAACCGATATGCAATGCTGTGGTATGGCAATGCATGCGTGGTGCTGATATCTGTAATGAGTTGAAAGCCAGTGGGTACAGCGAAATAGTACAGGCGAAAAGCGGTTTGCTATTGGATCCTTATTTCTCAGCCAGTGGTGTGAAGTGGATACTTGACAATGTGGAAGGAGCCCGTCAGGCTGCTGATAACGGTGACTTATTGATGGGAACCATTGATACGTGGCTGATTTGGAAATTGACTGATGGTAAACGCCATGTGACAGATTATACCAATGCTTCCAGGACTCTTTTGTTTAATATTCATACGATGCAATGGGACAGTGACCTGCTGGAGCTATTTACCATCCCCGAAACTATGATGCCTGAATTACTGCCATGTGATGCTGTTTTTGGAGAAACTACGGTGGGAGGATTATTTAAGAATCCTATTGTCATAGCCGGTGTATTGGGGGATTCACACGGTGCACTGGCCGGTCAGATGTGCTTTGAAGAAGGGCTGGGCAAGGTCACTTATGGAACCGGCTCATCAGTGATGGTGAATATTGGTGAAAAAGCTGCCGTTGCTCCCCGTGGATTGGTCACTTCCATCGGTTTTGCCGCACTTGGAAAAATATTCTATGCTTTTGAAGGCAATATCCATTGTACTGGTGCTACCATCAAGTGGCTAGAACAGAGATTGCAGATGATTAGTTCGCCAGACGAAGCGGAAGAGTTGGCGGCTACAGTAAAAGACAATGGAGGTGTGTATGTCGTACCGGCTTTTGCCGGGTTGGGAGCTCCTTGGTGGCAAGGGGATGTAAAGGCTGCCATTTTAGGGATGACCTTAGGTACCGGGAAACCGCATGTTCTCAGGGCAGCACTTGAATCCATAGCCTATCAAGTGAATGATTTGGTCAGAGCGATGACCAGTCAGGCAGGTATAAAGCTGAAAGAAGTCAGAGCCGATGGAGGACCTACAAAAAATAAATTCCTGATGCAGTTCCAGGCCGACTGCTTACGTGTACCGATCAATTGTTCGGATGTTGAAGAAGCTTCGGCCTTGGGAGCCGTTGTAATGAACGGAATGGCTCGCAAGATATGGACGAGCTTTGAGCAGGTGTCCGTATTACGCCGGAGCCGCTACCGCATAGAGCCGCAAAGTAACCTATCACAGGTAGAAAAATGGTGTGAAGGCTGGTTGAAAGCGGTAAACCAATTAATCAGATAAATATTTTCAAAGTATAATTTAAATACCCACTATCTACAATGAAAAACAAGGAAAGAATGTGTTTCGGTATAATTATCGGCACTCGTGCTTATTTTAATTCAGAATTGGCTAAAGATGTTCGCAAACAATTGTTGAAAACACTTGCCGACGAAGGCTATGATTATGTGATCTTACCTGAAGACGCTACTCCTACCGGCAGTAGCAGTATTGAAACCCGCGAAGACGGATTGAAGTGTGCGGAACTGTTCCGACAGAATCGTGACCGCATTGACGGTATCATAGTTTCCCTGCCCAACTTTGGCTTTGAGATTGGAATCATCAATGCTATCAGCGTGGCCGATTTGAATGTCCCCGTTTTGGTACAGGCTTGTGACGACGAGAACGACAAGGTGGATCTGGACAGCCGCCGTGATGCTTTTTGCGGTAAGATTTCTGTTTGTAACAATCTGTATCAATATGGCATACCTTTTACAGATACCACGCTACACACCTATTCTATATACTCCGAATTACTGGCCAAGGATATCAATAAGTTTGCTGGTATCTGTCGTGTAGTCAATGGCTTGCGCCATGCACGTATCGGTGCTATCGGTGCTCGTCCGGCTGGTTTCCAGACTGTACGTGCAAGTGAGAAACTGTTACAGAAGAGTGGCATTACAGTCGTTCCGGTCGACCTTTCTGAAATACTCGGTGCTGCCCGTAAGATTGAGGATACGGATGCGGAGTTGCTGAAGAAGCTTGAAGAAATTAAGTGCTATGCGGCAGTTCCCAAGGAATATAGTGACAAGCTGGTGCTTCAGGCAAAATTCGGTGTGGCTGTAGAACGTTGGATCGAAGCCAATCAGATTGATGCTGTTGCTGTTCAGTGTTGGGACTCTTTGGAACAAAATTATGGTTGTGCAGCATGTGTGACAATGAGTATGCTGGGTGAAAAATTACTTCCTGCCGCTTGTGAGGTAGATATTGCCGGCGCTGTGTCCATGTATGCTTTGACATTGGCAGCGCAAGGTCAATCGGCATTGCTTGACTGGAATAACAATTTTGCAGAAGACCGGAACAAATGTGTATGTACCCATTGCGGTAACTTCCCGAAATCGTTTGTCAGAAATGACTTGAAGCTTGGTACACTGGGCGTTTTGGGACGTACGCTGGGCAAGGTCAATACATTCGGTGCCGTATATGGTAAAGTGACCAAAGGTGATTTCACATTCTTCCGTATTTCCACAGATGATACAAAAGGCGCTATCAAGGCTTATTTGGGTACTGGTGAAATCACGGATGACCCGTATGGAATGGATGGATGCATAGCTGTCACCAAGGTGAATAACTTGCAGACTCTGATGAAGTATATTTGTAAAAATGGTTTTGAACATCATGTGGCTATGGTTCGCAATGATGTGAAGGAAATTCTGAACGAAGCCATCGAGGACTATTTGGGCTGGAATCTATATGTGCATGAATGAAAAGTAAACACACGGTAAACAACAGAAGATAAATTATGATACTTGTTGACAACTATATTTTGGCCATTCTGTGTTGTGTCTATTGCTGCCTCTGTTGGGGCTCTTGGGCGAATACGCAGAAGATGGTGACCTCGAAAAGCTGGAGTTTCGAGCTTTTCTATTGGGACTTGGCTTTCGGTTTGTTTTTCACGGCTCTGTTGGGGGCTCTGACATTGGGAAGCTTGGGAAGTGAAGGCCGTACTTTCTTTGAGGACTTGGCGGCAATGGACTGGAACAGTATGAAGTATGCACTGTTGGGTGGTATTGTCTGGAATTTCGGTAATATCTTTCTGACGGCAGCCATCGCTGTGGCCGGTATGTCGATAGGGTTTCCCATTGGCGGAGGCTTAGCCTGGATAGGCGGTATAATTTTTAATTATCTGCTGATAACTTTGGCCGGTGAAGTATACCCCGGAAACCAGGCATTGCTTTGGATAGGGGTAGTTGTTATCATTGTAGCCATCTGCATTTGCGGGAAGGCTTATGGAAAGATGTCGGCGAGTCAGGCATCCACCCCTAAAAAAGGTATCTTATTGGCTATTGTGGCAGGATTGGCCATCATGTTTTTCTATGGATTGGTTGTAAAATCACTCGATCCCCAGTATGTTGCGGGTGGTACGGGAACACTGACTCCCTATACCGGCGTATTTTGCTTTGCCGCCGGTGTCCTTATCACTACTCCCATTTTCAATACGTTTGCCATGAGTCATCCGGCTCAAGGAAACAAGGTCACAATGAAGGACTATCTGAAAGGTGATACCCGTACACACCTGATCGGTATGTTGGGCGGCTTTATCTGGATGAGCGGTATGGTGGTCAGCTTTATGGGAGCCGGATCAGCCAATCCGGCCATAGCCTATGCGCTGAGCAATGCCGCACCGGTGGTAGCCATGATTTGGGGATTCTTTGTATGGAAAGAGTTCAAAGGAGCTCCCAAAGGAACTGTACCTATGATTGCGACTATGTTTGTACTCTTTGTTGTGGGGCTGGTACTGATTACGCTTTCAAACTGATATTTTAATTCATTGTTAACCCAAAATAATAATAAATGAAAACGATTGTAAGACAAATTAAACAGAAAAGGTTAATGGTCTTGGTGCTGTTCCTTTTGGTAGGTATGACATCTGTTTTTGCACAGAAACATGTAAGTGTATCTGGCAGAATCACCGATGAACTTAATGAACCGATGATTGGTGTAAGTGTATTGGAAAAAGGAACGACAAATGGTGTTATAACTGATTTGGATGGCAATTATACCTTATCAGCGAGCGAGGGTTCCACTATTGTCTTTTCGTATATCGGGTATGTGACCCAGGAAAAGAAAGCCGTTGCAGGTACTATGAATATTATACTGAAGGAAGATAGCAAGACTTTGGATGAAGTGGTTGTTGTAGGATATGGTGTACAGAAGAAAAGTTCCGTAACAGGGGCGATTTCTTCCGTAAAAGCAGAAGATTTTGAAAATCGTACCATAACCAATGCTGAGCAGGCCCTGCAGGGTAAAACAGCCGGTGTGCAAATTATTTCTGCATCTGCGGCTCCTGGTTCGAATCCCGCCATTCGTATCCGTGGATATAGCAGTAATGCCAGTTCAGATCCTTTGTATGTGGTCGATGGTTTGCGTACGAAAGACATCAGTAACCTCGATCCGAATGATATTGAGAGTATGGAGGTGTTGAAGGATGCTGCTTCTGCTGCTATCTATGGTGCCCAGGCCGGTAATGGTGTTGTCTTGATTACCACCCGGAAGGCAAAAAAAGGAGTTCGTCGTATTTCTTATGATTTCCAGTTGTCCTCCCAGTCTTTAGGTCGTACTCCTGATATTCTGAATGCTCAGGAATATGTCAATTATATGACTGAAGGTAATCTTATTCCCAGAGAAACAATAGATAGGTATTGGGATGGAAAGACAAATACCGATTGGATAGAAGAGACATTTGAATCATCCATGATGCAGCGTCACAATGTCAATTTCCAAGGTGCCAATGATAATGGCTCATTATTCGCCTCACTCTCTTATTTAAGTAATAATGGTCCCATTGTTGGCAATAAGGATGTTTTTGACCGCATTACCGGCACTGTCAATGCAGATTATAAAATAAAGGATTGGTTGAAGTTCACGACAAACAATTCATTTTCCCGTTATCATGTACAGTCTGTAAGCGAAGGTTCGGCAACCGGTTCTCTGATGCTGTCTGCCATTCAGCTTGACCCTCTGACGCCGGTCACCTATGCACCGGACAAACTGCCCGACACTATGATTAACTATATGAATCAGGGACATACTCTGCTTCAGAATGCCAATGGTGATTATTATTCCATTTCCCCTTATGGCGACTCCAATAATATCAATCCGTATATCATGCGTGACCGTGGCACAACGAAAAGGGATGGTTTTGTATTCAGCGGTTCCACTTATCTGGATTTTACTCCGATCAAAGAGTTGGTCATCACTTCACGTTTGGGATACCGTTATACTTACAGCAATTCCTACGGCTATGTTATGCCTAACATTACTTGCTCTGACCTTTATCAGGATTATGTATCGGTAAATGCTACAAGTTCTAATACAACGTATTGGCAATGGGAAAACTTTGCTAACTACACTAAGACATTTGCAGATAAGCACAATGTAAACGTGATGCTTGGTATGTCCTATTCTTCCAATACTTCCTTTGGAGTGACGGGAGGAATCAATGGTAGCCGTTCCGGCGACAAGGTTGATTTGGGTATTACCAAGTTGGATCCCAATTATGCCTATTTTGCTTTTCGGACCGGTACTGCCACTCGTACGGTAAGTGGTGGAGAGAAGCGGAGGTATGCCAATCTTTCTTACTTTGGCCGGGCATCTTATGACTATGCAGGCAAGTATTTTGCCCAATTCACCCTTCGTGCGGATGCAGCCGACTTGTCTATCCTTCCTTTGCAGAAACGTTGGGGCTATTTCCCGGCTGTGTCTGTCGGCTGGGTACTTTCCAACGAGAAATTTATGGAAAACCTCAAGTCAATCTCTCATTTGAAGTTGCGTGCAAGCTGGGGACAGAATGGTAGTATCGCCGGTTTGGCAGACTATATGTATGATGCTACGATTTTGTCTGGAATCAATTATCCGATGTCAGGTGATGTGTCTTATGAAACAGGTTCGTTGCCATCTGCAACCGGTAACTATGATTTGAAGTGGGAAACTTCCGAACAGATAGACTTGGGTATCGACCTCCGGATGCTGAATGACCGTTTGAGCTTCGGATTTGACTATTATGAGAAGAAAACCAAAGACTTGATTGTAACCGGTATTACTCCTTCTTTGATTGTGGGTAACACTACTTCACCTATGAATGCGGGAAATGTCAAGAACAGCGGATTTGAGTTTGAACTCTCATGGCGTGATCATATCAAAGATTTCAGTTATAGTGTAAAAGCTAACATCGCTACTTTGAAGAATAAAGTAACTTATCTTCATGAAACATTGGAGCGTATTGCCAGTACAACAAGTGCAGGTATCGGCACTATGAATTATTTTGAAGAAGGACATCCCATTTGGTACATGCGCGGTTATGAGTGCACGGGTATTGATCCGCAAACGGGTGACCCAATGTTCAAAGACAAGAATGATGATGACATTATTGGAGATGCCGACCAGACAGAGATCGGTTCTGCCATTCCCGACTTTACTTATGGTATTACTTTGACAGCTGCCTGGAAAGGCCTTGACCTGACAATCTTTGGTTCCGGTTCTCATGGCAATGATGTGTTTGCCGGCTATAACCGTACTTCCCGTATGAAAGCGAATACCTTGAAGGAATTCTATGACGGACGGTGGATTGCTGTGGGAGACAATGCAAAATATGCCCGTTCCAATCCCAGCAATTATGATAAGTATTTAAAGAGCTCCAAATTTGTATTCGACGGCTCATATTTTAAAATCAAGCAGATACAGTTGGGCTATAACCTGCCTAAGAATTTGTTGAAGCAGGTGGGTTTGAGTAACCTTCGTTTGTATTGTTCTTTAGACGACTTCTTCACATTTACCAAATATCCCGGATTTGATCCTGAATTTACGAGTACAGGCAATGCGATGGGTTTGGATATGGGCTCTTATCCGTCCAGCAAGAAAGTCGTGCTCGGTCTTAACGTAGTATTTTAATCTTTAATTCAATACGAAATATGAAAGCAAAATATATTTTATCAAGTCTGTTACTTGCCGGCTGCACTTTCTTTTCCTCTTGTGAGGACAATCTGGATATTTCGCAGCATGGGGTAAGCACTTTCGAAAATTTCTATAAAACGGATGCCGATGCGGAAGAAGCCATTATAGCCTGCTATAGCAATTGGAAGGACACCTATGAGCCTGCGTTCTGGCTGAAGAATCTTCTTTCTGACGATTGCTATTCGGCAGGGGAAAGCTGGACGGCTGCCAGTGCGCAGTTGCTGTCGACCTATACGTTCGACTCTGATTTTTCCCATATTAAAACGTTGTATACGAATCTTTATAAAGTGATTTATGCCGCCAACATTGTTTTGCAGTATGTAGGCGATGATTCTGAGGTTAAGCTTCGTGCACGTGCAGAGGCAAAGGTTTTCCGTGCGATGTCCTACATCGAATTGATCAGTCTTTGGGGAACTCCGCCGTTGGTGGACCATCCGTTGAAAGCAAACGAATATTCCCAGGCAAATGGTAATACAGAGGCGCTTTGGGCATTGGTGAACCAAGATTTGACCGAAGCTGTCAACAGTGGCAATTTGGAGGAAAAGACAAGCTTGGACAACTTTACCTATCGTATCACCAAACAATTTGCACAAGCCTTGTTGGGCAAGGCATACGTATTCCAGAAGAATTATGGTGCTGCTGTTACAGTTTTGGATGAGGTAATCAATAGCGGGAAGTACGACCTTTACAGTGATTATGAGAATATCCAGACTACCAAAGGCGAGGCGAATTGTGAAAGTCTGTTTGAAAGTAATTATGTTTACGACGCCAACAATGTTACCGGCATTATGAGTAACATGATTTGGGTATATGTGCATTGGCGTGGAGACATGCTTGCATTCAATGAGCCTACTCAAATCTATTCTCATGGAGGCTGGGGATTTTTTAATCCGACGAAGGAAAGCTACGATGCGTTTGTCGAAATGGGAGATACTTATCGGTTGAATGCCTCTATCAAGACATACCGGCAAATGGAGGATATGGGTATCTCATTGAGCAATGCCATAGCTTATATGCCGGACAATGCCGGTTACTTCAGCTGGAAATACCGTGTTTATGAAGCAGATGTCATTAACTATTGGTGGTTGCGTTGTCCTAACAATACCCGTGCCATGCGTTATGCCGAGGTTCTGCTGCTTGCTGCTGAAGCGAGTCTTCAGTCCGGAAATGCAAGTAAGGCTGCCGGATATGTGAATAAAGTGCGTGACCGTGCCCAGTTGCCTGCATTGGGCAACGTTTCTATGGATGATATCAAGAAGGAGAAGCGTCTGGAGCTTTGGATGGAAGGCTGCCGTTACCAGGATTTGATTCGGTGGGGTGATGCTGCTACGGTACTTGCCAAGAGAGGGCAGGAAAGACCGGCTCTTTACAAAGACGGCCGTGTAAGCTGGGATGAGCAGAAAAATGCTTCTGCCGGCTTCAAGAGTGGTAAGCATGAACTGCTTCCGTTCCCTGCCACTGAAATGAATGTCAATAAGAATATGACCCAGAACCCGGGTTGGTAATTAATCAATAAAACTTAGTTTATGAATAAATTAAAATGCTTATTCCTATCAGGCCTTATGGCTGTGATGCCGGTTTGCATGAGCGGACAGCAGACGCCCGGTGAAAAATCGTCAAAACCGCGTGTCATCATTACTTGTGACCCGGAACTTGATGACCTGAACTCTTTGATACGTTTCCTGCTTTTCAGTACGGATTTCCGTGTGGAAGGCTTGATTTATGCCAGCAGCCAGTTCCATTGGAAAGGTGACGGGCACGGCACGAAGTGGTATGTGCCGGGACGTGAATATTCCCGTAATGGCATAGACTACGGACCGATGGAAAGTTGGCGTTGGGATCCGGATGAACGTTTCATTGACGATGCTGTGGAAGCTTATGAGAAAGTATATCCCAATCTGAAAGTGCACGACTCGTCTTATCCGACTCCCGAATACCTGAAGTCTAAAGTGCGTATCGGTAATATCGAGTTCGACGGTGATATTTCCAAGGACACTCCGGGGTCGGAGCTGATTAAAGCTGTATTGCTCGATGATTGTACGGATCCGGTATTCATCAATGCTTGGGGAGGTGGCAGCACCATCGCCCGTGCCTTGAAGTCCATTCAGGATATTTATGAGCATACCGATGCCTGGAAAGGCATCCGTGAGAAGATAATAGGAAAAGTGGTCCTTTCCCTTTCGGGTGATCAGGATGATACGTATGCACGGTATATCCGACCTTTCTGGCCGGAACTCAGACAAATGGAGATGGGGGGCATGACAGTCGGCCTGGCTTATAATGCACAGTTAAGAGCCTCCAAGGAAAATCAGATTTTCTACTCTCCGGAATGGATGCAGGAGAACATCCGCAGTAAAGGTCCTTTCGGCGAGATGTATCGGGTCTGGGGAGACGGTAAGCAGATGGTGAAAGGTGATAAGTTCGATTTCTTCGGTTTGTCGGGTTATACGGTTGATGAATTGAAAAAGCAAGGCTATGTGGTTTGGACCGGAATCCAGCCGAAAGGGTCCTATCTGGCTGAAGGCGACACTTACTGTTTCCTGAATTTGATAGGTAACGGCCTGCGTGGTCACGAAGACCCCACTTATGGGGGATGGTGCGGTGGAAGAACCGTCCTTCCCGATTCGGTGAAGAATCTTCCGCGCATGGAACAGATAAAGTATAGAGCCGAGCACTATCCTTTGCCCGACTTCACTGCTCCGGTAATGAATGGATTGGCTGCCCGTTTTAAATGGTCGGTCACTCCAAACTATGCCGACGCAAATCATGAACCGGTGATAAAAGGGGCGCTTGCCATGAGTGCCAAGCCGGGTGAGAAGCTGAAACTTAAATACACTGTAACCGATCCGGATAAGGATGCCCTTACCATTAAATGGTGGCAATATGTGTCAGCCGGTACATATCGGGGCAAAGTAGCGGTAGATGACCCTGCTTCTGCAAATACAACTTTTACTGTTCCGGCTGATGCCAACCCCGGTGATACCATCCACTTGATTTTGGAAGCTACGGATAACGGTACGCCACAGATGAACCGCTATCATCGTCTGATTATTACAGTGGCAGAATGAACTTGAATCAATGAACTTTAATTTGAAGAACTGAAATGAAAAAGATTATATTGGCCGCATTTATGGCAGCCTGTGGACTGCAAATGTCTGCCCAGCAGAATTTGTTTGTAGCGCAAGACCTCGAGTCTGCAATTGTGAACAAAGATAACACAGTGACTTTTAACTTTAAGGCTCCTGATGCCCAAAAGGTGCAGATTGCCGGTGACTTTGCCGAAAAGGCGGAGGGACAACACATTGGAGGTATGGTGGGAGCAGGTTTGATAGACATGACAAAGAATTCAGAAGGAATTTGGACCTATACTACCAAGCCGTTGGATTCAGAACTTTATAGCTATGAATTCATGGTAGATGGTGTGCCGACTATAGACCCTAACAATGTTTATGTCTATCGTGACTTTGCTACCACAAGCAATGTGTTTATTGTAGGGAATGGTAAGGCAGATTTATATAAGGTAAATAAAGTTCCTCATGGAACATTGGCCCATCGTTGGTATCACTCTGATGGTATGAAAATGGATCGCCGTATCAATATCTACACGCCGGCAGGTTATGAACAATCCGGTGATAGGAAGTATCCGGTACTCTATTTATTGCATGGTATGGGAGGGGATGAAGATGAGTGGACAACTTTTGGACGTGCTGCACAGATTCTCGATAATTTGATTGCACAAGGCAAGGCTGAACCGATGATTGTTGTGATGCCCAATGGGCATGCTGCCATGGAGGCTGCACCTGGTGAGAGTAGTCTGGGATACTATAAACCTTACCATATGAAGAATGGAACCATGGACGGTGCTTTTGAAGCCTATTTCCCTGAGATTATCACGTTTGTAGAAAGTAATTATCGTGTACAAGCGGACAAAGCTCATCGTGCTATTGCGGGGCTTTCAATGGGTGGTTTTCATTCTGCCAATATTTCTTTGAACTATCCTGATATGTTCGACTATGTAGGTTTATTCTCTGCGGCCCTTAATGTCCAGAGTGCAGGTCAGAAAAATAGTCCGGTTTATCAGGATATGGATAAAAAGTTAGCTGTTCAGTTTGATAAGGCTCCCAAACTTTACTGGTTGGGTATCGGTAAAGACGATTTTCTTTATAGAAACAATGCAGCTTATCGCGCTGATTTGGATAAAAAAGGATATAAATATGAGTTTATGGAAACTCCTGGTGGACATGTATGGACCTGCTGGCGTATTTATCTCTCTGTATTTGCTCCCAAGTTGTTTAAATAAATCTGACTAGGCTATGAAAAAACAACTGTTTTATTTGCTGTTGGCTGCAGGCGTGTTGAGCGCTTGTGGCCCTGCGGCTCCTCAATTGGGTAAAGATTCTGTTGAGGATGTTATTGGTGCCATGACTTTGGAAGAAAAGGCACATTTGGTTATCGGTACCGGAATGGTGGGTACTTCGGGTGACAGTACGGTGATTGGCACTACAAAGAAGTTGGTTCCCGGTGCAGCAGGTACTACTTATCCGATACCCCGTTTGGGAATTCCTGCCATTGTGTTGGCTGATGGACCTGCAGGTTTACGTATAGATCCTATCCGCGAAGGGGATTCTGCTACTTATTATTGTACACATTTTCCTATCGGTACGTTACTTGCTTCTACTTGGAATCAGGATTTGGTAGAGGAAGTTGGAAAATCAATTGGTAATGAAGTGTTGGAATATGGTGCGGATGTTTTACTGGCTCCTGCTTTGAATATCCATCGGAATCCTTTGTGCGGGCGTAATTTTGAATATTATTCCGAAGACCCGTTGGTGTCTGGCAAGATAGCTGCTGCATATGTTAGAGGGATACAGAGCAACGGAGTGGGAACTTCCATCAAACATTTTGCTGTTAACAACCAGGAAACCAATCGGAATGCTAATGATGCTCGTATCACTCCTCGTGCCTTACGGGAAATCTATTTGAAGGGGTTCGAAATTGCAGTGAAGGAATCGGCACCATGGACAGTAATGTCCTCTTACAATCATATTAATGGCACCTATGCTTCTGAGAATACAGACTTGCTGTCCACTTTATTGCGTGATGAGTGGAATTTCGAGGGTATGGTGGTAACTGACTGGTTTGGAGGGAAGGATGCCGTGGCTCAGATGATAGCAGGTAATGATATGCTCCAACCGGGAAGGGCTAACCAGTATGATATGATTATCGAAGGGGTGAAATCCGGAAAATTGGATGAATCCATACTGAATCGTAATGTGAAGCGTGTTCTTGAACTTATTCTCCAAACTCCTCATTTTAAAGAATACAAATATTCCAATAAACCTGATTTGAAGGCGCACGCAGCAGTTACCCGCCAGTCAGCGACTGAAGGAATGGTTTTGTTGAAGAATAATAACGAAACCTTGCCATTTGAAAGGAAGGTCAGAAATATAGCTCTTTTCGGGTGTACTTCCTATGATTTCATAGCAGGAGGTACCGGCTCAGGTAATGTGAATCGTGCCTATACAGTCTCATTATTGGATGGTTTGAAGAATGCTGGATACCAGATAGATGAAGCATTGAAGGCCGATTATGAACAGTATATTGAGGCCGAGAATAAGAAAAATACTCCTGACTCGTCTCAGCCTTTCTCCAGATTTATGCCGGTACCTCGCCCGACAGAACTTATCCCTACTACAAAGGTGTTGTCAGAACAAGTTGCTAAAGCGGATGTTGCATTGGTTACGCTGGGACGTACTTCCGGTGAATTTGTAGACCGTAATGTCAGTGATTTTGAACTGAGTGAGGAAGAATTGCAACTGCTGAAGTCCGTCAGCCAAGCTTTCCATGCTGCTGGGAAGAAAGTGGTGGTGGTATTGAATATCGGAGGTGTAATCGAAACAGCTTCTTGGAAAAAACTACCGGATGCTATTTTGCTGGCTTGGCAGGCAGGACAGGAGGGTGGAAATAGTGTGACGGATGTGTTGAGCGGTAAGGTATCTCCATCGGGTAAGTTGACAATGACTTTCCCGAACAAGTTGATGGACGTTGCTTCTTCGACCAATTTTCCTATGGATGCTAGGGCTAATACAGATGTGAGGAATAAGGAGGACAAAAGCTCTTCAGTGAAGAATGTAGACTATACGGATTATGAAGAAGATATTTTTGTCGGTTATCGCTATTTCGATAGTTTCGGAAAGCAAGTGTCTTATCCTTTCGGCTATGGTCTTTCGTATACAACATTCGAGTATGTCAATCCGTCTGTCAAAGTTGATAATGGTATATATTCTGTTTCTATTGATGTGAAGAATGTTGGTAAGTTTGCAGGGAAAGAGGTTGTTCAGCTTTATGTCTCCGCTCCCAATAGGTTTCAGATGAACAAACCGGAAAAAGAACTTAAAGCTTTTACCAAAACTAAGGAATTGAGGCCAGGTGAGACTGTTACTGCCACTTTGAAACTGAACACTACGGATTTGGCTTCTTATGATGAAGCTTCTTCTTCATGGGTAGTGGATGCTGGAAATTATAAGTTTTTGATTGGAACCTCTTCCAAGGATATTAAGGCTGTACTTGATGTTGATGTGGTATCAGTTGTGGAAAAAACAAATGACATATTGAAACCACAAGAGACTGTTAATACGATAAAACGCTGAAGGTGAGTATAATATTATTCTTGGTTGTGATTAGGTTGATTTGTAGTGCTTAGGTAAATTAATTGTAATTGGGTAAAATTGGGAAAGAAGCTGCCTCGGAGTTATGAGGTAGCTTCTTCTTTTATTTGGTAATAAGATAAATTAATACCCTCCGTGTCCTACTTACGATATAAATCCCTATCTTTGTGGCGCTTTTTAGCTGAAAATAAGATTCAAATTAATTTAGATACAACAGAAAATGGCACAAGAAGACGTTTTTAAGAAACTCGTATCACACTGTAAGGAATACGGTTTCGTATTCCCCTCCAGCGACATCTACGATGGATTGGGAGCAGTGTATGACTACGGTCAGATGGGTGTGGAACTGAAAAATAACATCAAGCAATACTGGTGGCAGAGTATGGTGCTGCTGCACGAAAATATTGTCGGTATCGACTCAGCAATCTTTATGCACCCCACCATCTGGAAAGCCAGCGGACACGTAGATGCTTTCAATGACCCTTTGATTGACAACCGCGATTCCAAGAAACGTTATCGTGCCGATGTGTTGATAGAGGACCAGCTTGCTAAGTACGATGACAAGATAAACAAAGAAGTGGCCAAAGCTGCCAAGCGTTTTGGTGAGGCTTTCGATGAGGCTCAGTTCCGCAGTACCAACGGTCGTGTGCTGGAACACCAGGCCAAACGTGATGCCTTGCATGAACGTTTTTCCAAGGCTTTGAACGATAATAATCTGGACGAACTCCGTCAGATTATCCTTGACGAAGAAATCGTTTGCCCTATCAGTGGCACAAAGAACTGGACAGAGGTACGCCAGTTCAATCTGATGTTCTCAACTGAAATGGGCTCTACCGCCGATGGTGCCATGAAGATATACCTTCGCCCGGAAACGGCACAAGGTATCTTCGTAAATTACCTTAATGTACAGAAAACCGGTCGCATGAAGATTCCTTTCGGTATCGCCCAGATTGGTAAGGCTTTCCGTAACGAAATTGTAGCCCGCCAGTTCATCTTCCGTATGCGCGAGTTCGAGCAGATGGAAATGCAGTTCTTTGTGAAGCCGGGTACAGAGCTTGACTGGTTCAAGAGTTGGAAGGCTACTCGCCTGAAATGGCACAAGGCGCTGGGCTTCGGTGATGACCATTACCGTTATCACGACCACGACAAACTGGCCCACTACGCTAATGCTGCTACAGACATTGAGTTCTTGATGCCTTTCGGTTTCAAGGAAGTAGAGGGTATTCACAGTCGTACAAATTTCGACTTGTCCCAGCATGAGAAGTTCTCCGGCAAGAACATCAAGTATTTCGATCCGGAAACCAACGAAAGCTATACCCCGTATGTCATCGAGACTAGTATCGGTGTAGACCGCATGTTCCTTAGCATCATGTCGGCTTCCTACTGTGAAGAGACGTTGGATAGCGGTGAATCCCGTGTTGTCTTGAAGTTGCCTGCTGCACTGGCACCGGTGAAACTGGCCGTAATGCCGTTGGTAAAGAAAGATGGTCTGCCCGAAAAAGCGCGCGAAATCATTGACAATCTGAAGTTCCACTTCCATTGTCAGTATGATGAGAAAGATTCTATTGGTAAGCGTTACCGCCGCCAGGATGCCATTGGTACTCCGTACTGTGTCACCGTGGATCATCAGACTTTGGAAGATAACTGTGTGACACTGCGTAATCGTGACACCATGCAGCAAGAGCGCGTGGCTATCTCTGAACTGAATAATATTATTGCAGACCGTGTAAGCATCACATCGTTGCTGAAAACCTTGCAATAAAGCGGTTATGGAATAGACCGGTGCGTGAACAAACTGAAATAGTAAATAGTAAAATAGTAAAATAGTAAATGAAAAAGTCCCTTTTGTTTTTGCCTTTCTTGCTGTTGCTGGTGGGTGCTTTTATCTCTTGTGAAGAAGTGGAAGAGGCTGGAAAGTATGATAATTGGAGAGAACGCGGCGAGGCTTTTGTTGACTCGATAAAAAGGCTGACTGGCGAGAATTATGTCGCCACAGCAGAGCAGGCCGATGCTATGGAACTCGGGAAACTGTATGCCATACAGACGACTGCAAGCACTTCTGAAGGTGCTCAGTATGTCTATTGCAAGAAGCTTGTGAAGAATGAGACGGGTGAACGCCCGTTGTATACGGGTTATCATTCAAAGGTGAATGCTTATTATTATGGGACTTATGTGAATGGCGAAGAATTCGACGGTTGCTTTGACGGTTATAGTGCTATTGACCGCGATATACCTATTCCTCCGGTAAAAGAACCTACGGTTTTTGATTCATTCGTGGATTTTGAAGTTTCGGGTGTCGTTGCCGGTTGGGCAGCTGCCTTGCAGCTTATGCGGATGGGTGAGCGGTGGATGTTGTATATCCCTTATCAAAGCGGATATGGTATAAATGATTATACTGCTCCTTATTCTACAAATACAATCCCCGGAGGCTCTCTGTTGACGTTTGACTTGCAACTGGTTAGCTTTGCCGAATGAGATAAAAGAGGGTGTGTGCCGAAACGCCCCGAATATAAGAATTCCCCCTGCTATAGATGTCTATGGCAGGGGGAATCTAGTTAATGGAGAGATGTCTTCTTTAGCCTGTTGGTAGTGTGGCAGACGTTCGGAGACTGGTTCGTTTTATATTTTCTTCTTAATGGCCTTTACCCAGATTTTGTATCCATCCTCATTCAAATGCAGTCCGTCGCCGGTCAACTCACTGCGTAGTACATTTGTTCCCTTCTCTGTAAATAGTGGAAAAAGATTGATATAGGCAATGCCTTCCTCTTTGGCAAACGCCTCCAGACGGGAGTTGATTTCAGGAACCATATCTGTCTTTCCAGTCAGTTTTTTGTATCGGCCGAAACTTTCATTGAAAGGGAGTAGGCTTTGTAGGTAGAGTTTTGTGTCGGGAGATTCTTTCCGGATGCGTTCCACCGTCATGCGAATCATGTCTACAATACTGTCTGGTGCCAAGTCATGGGAAATGTCATTGACTCCGATAAGCAGGAACAGCTTGGCGGGATGTCCGGGAAGTATCTGATGCAGGCGGTCATAGATACCCATCACTTCATCACCGATGATGCCGCGATTACGTACATTCTTCTTACCAAGACGGGCAGACCAGTCACCGCCACCTTCAGTCAGGCTATTGCCAAGCATGACGATGTCCTTGCTTGTAATGGCAGGCTCATCCATAAACTGTAGGAAACGTTTGTAGTAATGGTCTGTATAAATACGCGGAATGGGGTAGATGGAAGCCGCCACAGCGTTGGCAACCAATGAACGCAGGCGAACTACGCTGTGTCCGTCTTCCGGATGTACGGCGTTGATAAGGAGTATGACGGAAGTGTCATTGTCCGGATCGATAATGATGGAGGTACCCGTGTAGCCGGTATGCCCATAGGTATTAGGACCAAACAAATCTCCATTGTTGGAGGCATAGGCTGTAAAATTATCCCAACCGAGAGTGCGTCCCAGACTGGCGGTAGTGCGTGGCACAGTACGCATGGCTTTTACACCCAGCGGACTCAGGATGCGGCGTCCGTTCCATTCACCTCCGTTTTGCAGGGCTGCGCAGAGTATGGCAATATCATCAGCACAAGAGAATACTCCTGCATTACCGCTGATACCTCCGTTCATGACACGTGCCAGCGGGTCATGAACTTGTCCGCAGAGAACTTGTCCATTAGGTTGCTTTTCAGTGGGGGCAATGTTATTCAATTGAGAATTGCGAATTGAAAATTGAGAATTGGCTACGTTGTTTTCCTTGTGTCCTTGTTTTCTCGTTCCTTTGTCAACTATCGTAATCCAGTTACCATCCTTATCACGTTGGCAAGGCAGATAGTCGGTATGCTCCATGCCGAGTACATCAAATAGGTTTTCACGTGCAAAGTCACGCAGGCTCTGTCCGCTTATAGTCTCGATAATGTGCTGCAAAGTGATGAAGTTGAGGCAACTGTATTGAAAATCAGTCTGCGGCTTGAAGTCGCGTTTACAAGTAGCAATATATTCCATAAGCCCATCAGGATTGGGAGAACCGTACTGCTTTTCTAGCTCGGCTACCGGTGCATAGGGAGGAA
>ERZ824600.2631-NODE-2631-length-18603-cov-8.880095_pt1 | contig 18603 bp, 16 predicted proteins | sample MGYA00519933_ERZ824600 | MGnify/ENA primary metagenome ERZ824600 (study PRJEB31778, sample SAMEA3449178) | human gut metagenome | biome: human gut; feature: human-associated habitat; material: faeces | place: United Kingdom | collected 2010/2012 ... | reverse complement strand
GGCGTCCACGGCGATCACCGCCGCCGGGCGCACCCGCTCCACGGCTCCCCGCACCAGCTCCAGGGCCTCCAGCCCCGTCCGGGCCAGCACCCCGGGACACACCGCCGCCACCGGCCGGAAATCCGCAAACTGCCGGGGCATGGCCCGGATCATGTGCCGGGTCACCAGCAGGTTGTCTATGGACGCCGGGCCCACAGCGTCGCAGGTCATGGCCCGGTTCCCCAGCCCCTCCGGCAGCAGCGCCGCCAGCTCCCCCGCCAGGCACCGGACCCCCCGGTCGAAATAGTCCGCCTCCCGGCGGAAATACGGCCCCAGGTCCACGGTGACATACCGCCCCACAGGCTTGCCCAGGGCCTGGGCCCCGTCCTCATCCTCCACCCGGATGTCCGTGACGGCATAGCCCTCCCGGGTCCGCTCCCGGCTGCGTACCCCGGAAATGGTCCCCGTTTCCGCCCCGGAACAGGCGGCCTGAACCGACTCCAGGGCCAGGTCCGTCCGCGTCGTGCTCATATCTATGGTCATCGCCCCCCTGATGCTACTAAATCTTGTGGCTATGGCCCAGTTTCCCCCGAGGGGAGAGAAAATATGTGAAAAAGTGCAGAGAAATTTCAAAAAGTGCTTGCAATTTTCGGACAAAGCTGGTAAAATACTAACCTGCCTGGGTATTTAGGTGCCCGTGCACGAAAATTTATCGCCGGGGAGGTGTTTGGTTTGCCGAATATCAAGTCTGCTAAGAAGCGCGTGCTGATCGCCGAGGTTCGTAACGCTCGCAACAAGGCCAACAAGTCTGCGCTGAAGACTGCTATCAAGAAGTTCGAGGCTGCTGCCGTTGAAGGCAATCGCACCGAGGCCGAGGGCACTTACAAGGTGGCGGTCAAGGCGATCGACAAGGCTGCTGCAAAGGGCCTGCTGCACAAGAACAACGCGGCCCACAAGAAGAGCGCGCTGACGCTGAAGCTGAACAACATTGGCTAATGACCAAACGCAACGGACATCCGCAAGGGTGTCCGTTTTGGTTTGCACGGGAAAAGGGACGGCGCCGCCGTCCCTTTTTTCATATCCCCTTATACTTGCGGCGCGTGGCCATTCCGCCGCGGATGTGCCGCTGGGAACGGTTTTCGTCCAGTATGGCCTTTACCTGCGTGTACAGCGCCCGGTCGCACAGGGCCAGACGCTCGGACAGGTCCTTGTGTACGGTGGATTTGCTGACGCCGAACTTCTTGGCGGCGGCGCGGACGGTGGTCCGGTTCTCTATCATGTACAGGGCCAGCTCTTTGGCCCGCTGCTCCAGATCGTCTCGCATAACGCAACACTCCCATGCCGTTGTGCTCTATCTATATGGCGGAACGCGGGCGGATATGACAAAGGGAACGGACCGCACATCCTTAACGGACAATTAACAGGCAGCGGGAGTATAATTTGGCATCATCCGGAGATGAAATGAGGCGAGTCTATGGATATCTGGAAGGAATTGCGGGACGAGGGCGTGGACAGCGGCCTGCTGGACGAGGTACGCCGCTTCCGGGAGGCCCATCCGCTGGCGCCGGAGGCGCAGGAGCGCGTGCCCGTGCCGAAGTATCTCTACTACGGCAGGGAGGTATGGGAGAGCGCGGCGGCGGCACTGCTGTGCGGCGAGCACCTGCTGCTGGCGGGGCCGAAGGCCACCGGCAAGAACGTGCTGGCGGAGGACCTGGCGGCGCTGTTCGGACGGCCGGTGTGGGACGTGTCCATGTATGTGAACGTGGACGCGGCGGCCCTGATCGGCGCGGACACGCTGAAGGACGGGCAGGTGGTGTTCCGGGAGGGACCGGTGTGCGCTTGTGCGCGGCTGGGCGGCTTCGGCGTGCTGGACGAGGTGAACATGGCAAAGAACGAGGCGCTGGCCGTGCTGCACGCCACGCTGGACCACCGGCGCGTCATCGACGTGCCGGGGTATGAGCGCATACAGCTGGACGACGCGGCGCGGTTCATCGGCACCATGAACTACGGCTACGCCGGCACCCGTGAGCTGAACGAGGCGCTGGTGAGCCGGTTCGTGGTGGTGGATATGCCGGTGATCTCCGACGAGAATTTGCAGAAGCTGCTGCGGCGCAGCTTCCCCACCCTGAAGCGGGAGTGGGCCGAGCAGCTGACGGCGCTGTTCCGGGACCTGCGGACCAAGTGCGACAGCGGTGAGATATCCACCAAGGCGCTGGACCTGCGGGGACTGCTGGCGGCCCTGCACCTGATCGAGAAGGGGATACCCTCCGGGCAGGCGCTGGACCTGGGCATCATCAACAAGGCCTTTGAGCCCTTTGAGCGCCAGCTGGTGGCGGACGCGGTGTGGGCGCGCCTGCCCAAGGACGCCACCCGGGACAAGCTGTTCGACTGATATGGACAGACAGGACAGAGAGACGCGCCGGGCGGAAAATCAGGTGTGGAACGGCTGGGGGGACTATGCCCGCAAGCCGGAGCTGCTGACCTTCGACCGGGCGGGGGATGCCGAGCTGTACGGCAACACGGTGCTGGGCCTGGCCTGCCGGTATTACGACTTTGACCGGTTCCGGCCGCTGCTGAACGAGTTTCACCGGTCGGCGCAGGAGGCACTGTACACGGACATATTCTTCCTGGTGCTGGAGGGGGCGGTGTTCGCCCGCGGCGCGGCGGAACGGCCGCTGCTGCCGGCGCTGCGGCGGGACTATGCCCGCCGGCTGCTGACGCAGACGCCGGTGGCCGAGGGCATGAACGGGGACGCCGTGCGCCGGGCCTGGGCCTGCCGCGTGCTGGAACAGCCGGAGGACCCGGCCCTGTCGCCGTTGCTGGACGAGCTGGCCGCGCCGGGGGACAGCACGGAGGCGCAGCTGATCCAGCGGACGGAGCGCGTGCTGTACACCTGGTTCCGCCGCGCCCGCCGGGCCGCCGACGACCGCCAGTGGGCGGCGTGGGTAGGCCGAAAGCGGGACAAAAGCGGCGGCGTGCACTTTGTGCGGCCCAACGCCCTGCGGGCGCTGTCACATGACGCGCCCGGCGGCAGCGGCGGTCTGCAGAAGCAGACGCTGTTCAGCTTTTTGCAGGGCCGGACGCCGGAGCCGATCCTGCGGCGGTATGTGGAGGACTGCTTCGGCGCGTCCATGCTGACGCCGGGGCAGCTCAGTGAGGCGGAGCGCACCCTGTGCACCGGCGTGCACAAGAACTGCCGGCTGCACTTTACCCGCGGCGAACCGGTGGGCCGCGCGCCTGCGCCGGAGGCGGCCTGGGACGCGGCCCACTTCCGGCAGCAGCGGGAGAAGAACCGGGCGTATTATCAGGAGCATCTGGTGGAAAACAAGCTGGCCATCGCACAGCTGACGCAGAAGCTGCAGAACACGCTGCTGCTGCGGGCGGAGGACGAGGGCGGTACGGGCCGCGCCGGGAGGCTGCGGCCGGAGCTGGCCTGGCGCGCCGGGGCGCTGGGGGACGAGAGGGTGTTCTCCCGCCGGTCGCCGCAGGAGCCGGGAGAGCTGTCCGTGGACCTGCTGCTGGACGGCTCGGCCTCGCAGAACCGGCAGCAGGAGAAGCTGGCCACACAGGCGTATCTTATCGCGGAGAGCCTGAGCCGGTGCCGCATCCCCGTGCGGGTGACGGCGTTCTGCTCCGTCAGCGGCTGCACGGTGCTGCGGGTGCTGCGGGACTATGACCATCCGGAGCAGAACGAGGGGGTATTCGACTATGTGGCCGCGGGGTGGAACCGGGACGGGCTGGCCCTGCGGGCCATGGGCTGGCTGCTGCGGCAGCGGCGCAGCGAGCAGTCGCTGCTGCTGGTGCTCTCGGACGCCAGCCCCAACGACGACCAGCGGATACCCAACGGCCTGGGCGGATGGGCCTACACCGGGAAGCGCGGTGTGGACGACACGGCGGCGGAGGCCGCGGCCCTGCGGCTGCGGGGCGTGCTGCCGGTGTGTCTGTTCACCGGAAGCGACCGGGAGGTGCCGGACGCCCGGCGTATCTACGGACAGGCCATGGAGCGCCTGCCGGCCATCGGGTGGCTGGCAGACGCGGTGACGCGGCTGATCCGGGGCCAGCTGCGGCGGGGATAGGACGGTATTCGACACATTGCGACAGAAAGCGACGGGATACGTCTGTGTGCGACGGGGAACGACGGGAAACGACGGGATACGTCTGTGTGCGGCGGGGAACGACGGGAAACGACGCAAAAGGTCATCGTGCGACGTCAAAAGACGAAAATCGACGTGAACAGAATGCGACACAAAACGACAGAAAGAGACACACCGAAGGGTGTGTCTCTTTCGCTGCTCAATACCAGGTGATGCCCTCCAGATCCTGTATCTGCACCCGCAGGTCCTCCAGCAGTGTCTCCGCGGCGGCGGAGAGGACACGGCCCTTGGGTGTGACCAGGTAGAAGGTGCGCTCCGCCGGCGGGTGGGCCAGGCGCAGCACCTGCACGTTGCTGAACATCCGCAGATAGGGCTCGGTCGCGCCGGCGGGGATGATGCTCCAGCGCTTGCCGCAGGCGGGCAGGGTCTCGGCCAGCTGGGGCGTGTCGGTGTACAGCAGGGGGCGGGCATCCACGCCGTACCAGTAGTCGTGCCATTGCAGTATCTCCGGCTGGCCGTAGATGAGTATCTCGTCCTGCACGTGCAGGGTGGTGGCCTCTACCGGTTCCGTCAGTGCCACCGTTTTGGGCACCACAAGGAAGAAGCCCTCGCGGAACAGGGGTTTGGCTTCGATCTGCAGATCGTAGTGCAATGCGCCGTCCACGATGGCCATGTCCGCGTCGCCCCGGGCTACGGCGGACACCGCCTGGTCCGTCCGCATGGACTCCACCCACAGGTTCACCGGCAGCTCGCGCTCCAGAAAGCGCTGGTACACCGGGGGCAGGATGTACTGGTTGGCGGTGTAGGCGGCGATGACGTGGAGGAACTCCCGCTTTTCCGCGGCGGCGAAGGTCTGCGTCTCCGAAAGCAGGTTCTGCCACCGGCGGGCCAGAGGCAGGAAGTGCTGGCCCGCATCCGTCAGGGTGATGCGGCGCTGGCCCTTGCCACGGTGGAACAGGGGCGCGCCCACCTGGTCCTCCAGCGACTTCAGCCGGGCGGACAGGGACGGCTGGGTGATGTACAGCGCCTCGGCAGCGGCGGTCATGGTGCCGTGGTCCAGCACGGCGAAAAAGGTCTCGATATCCTGGTTGGTCATAGGCGGCTCTCCAATTATAGTTTATGCCTATATTATACCGTAGAATAATCAATTTTACAAGCACCAACCTTTGTGGTATGATTTGGCCACAATACAGAAAGGAGTTGTTCCCTATGACAAACACGAAAACCAAGACTTCCCCGGCAAAGGCGATCGCCGCTGTTGTGATCGCGGTCATTCTGGCGTTCACGCTGGTGTGCCTGCTGACGGGGAACATCAACCCCGTGTGCCGTGTCACCGCCATGCTGATGCCGGTGTGGCTGGCCGCCGAGCTGCGCCTGCTGTGCACGCTGCTGTAACGGGGCACCGGCTGATTTTGCTGTTTTCTTCCCTTTTCTCTTTCTTATTTGCGAAAAACGCGGACGCACCTGCGTCCGCGTTTTTCATCGTCCGGACGCGTAAAGACGGCGCAAAGAATACTACGAACTCCGAACTATTTTCCCGAAAAAATCCTGTATTTGTAACGCTTTCGTGAATTCTGCGCCGTCCCGCTTGCAAGTCGGCGTCGGGGATGGTACACTTACACATTATTACAGTTTTACCCTGGGTGCGTGGGCGCTGCAGGCGGAAGAAGGAGGGACGGATATGGCCGGCTTCAGCGTGAAAAAACCGCTGACGATCTTTGTGACGGTGCTGGGCATTATCGTGCTGGGCGTGGTGGCGTATCTGAAAATGACACCGGATCTGCTGCCCAATATGGACTTTCCCTATGTCATCATCGTCACTTCTGATCCCGGCGCCAGCCCGGAGTCCATTGAGCAGTCCATCACCAGGCCGGTGGAGCAGTCCATGGCTACGCTGGATAAGATCAAGACCGTCACCTCCACCAGCCAGGACAGCGTATCCATGGTCATACTGGAGTTCGAGGACGGCGCCAATATGGACACCATCAGTGTGGACATCCAGCAGAAGATCTCCGTATTGCAGGGCAGTTGGGACGACACCGTTTCCGCCCCCTATGTGCTGAAGATCAATCCCTCCATGCTGCCGGTGATGGTGGCCGCCGTGTCCCGGGAGGACATGGACGTGTACGCGCTCAGCGATTTCGTCACCGGAGAGCTGTCCCCCAAGCTGGAGGGCGTGTCCGGTGTGGCCAGCATTTCGGTCAGCGGCGCCGTGACCCGGGAGGCCCATGTGATCCTGGACGAGGCCAAGCTGGACGCCCTGTCGGAGAAGCTGGCGGATGCGGTGCGTACCGAACTGAACAAGACGAAGCTGGATCTGCAGAAGGCCAAGGACCAGGTGGAAAAGGGGCAGGCACAGCTGGATGAGGCCAAGGAGGCCATTGCCGCCGGCGCGGCGGCCAAGGCGGGCGCGGCGGTGGATAAGCTGTACGAATATCTGAAGGAGGCCCGGGGCCAGATCCCGGGGCCAGACCCGGATCCGGATCCCGGTGGGCCGCCCATCACCGTGCCCGGGAAGGATGAGCTGGAACAGCTGAAAAAGACGCTGGAACGGCTGAACGCGACGCTGGATAAGCTGATGCAGGATCTGGAAAGCGGCGAGCTGAAGCGGGAGGTCACCAGTGAGGTCTATGACCTGACGCTCTCCCTGATCAACGGCATTACCCAGCTGACGGAGGCGCAGATACAGCTGGATGAGGCCATGACCCAGATCGAGGCCGGCATGGACCAGATCAACGAGGCGTACAAGTCCATCGCCGACCAGACGGACGTGGGCGGGATGCTGTCCATCTCCGCCGTCAGCCAGCTGCTGACGGCACAGAATTTCGCCATGCCTGCCGGGTACATTGAGGACGACAGCGGCGTGAAATACATGGTATCCGTGGGCGAGAACGTGTCCTCCCGCCAGGAGCTGGAGGATATGGTGCTGCTGGACCTGGGCATGGACGGTATCGAGCCGGTGACACTGGGCGACATCGCCACCGTGGTGGTCACGGACAACGCCGGGGAGCTGTACACCAAGGTCAACGGCGACAACGGCATTCTCATCACCTTTACCAAGCAGTCCAACTACGCCACGGCGGAGGTGTCCAATAACATCAGCGCACGGTTCGAGGAGCTGGAGGGCCAGTACGAGGGATTGTCCTTCGCGCCGCTGATGGACCAGGGCGACTATATCTACCTGATCGTGGAAACCATCACCTCGTCGCTGCTGTGGGGCGCGCTGTTCTCCGTGGTCATTCTGTACCTGTTCCTGCGGGATTGGCGGCCCACGGTCATCACGCTGGTATCTATCCCCGTCAGCGTGATCTTTGCCATCGTACTTATGTACTTCACCGGCGTGACCATCAACATGATCTCCCTGAGCGGTCTGGCCGTGGCGGTGGGTATGCTGGTGGATAACTCCGTGGTGGTCATTGAGAATATCTACCGCCTGCGGGCCAAGGGCGCCACCATCATTCAGGCGGCGGTGTCCGGCGCGGGCCAGGTGCTGGGCGCGGTGACGGCCTCTACCCTGACCACCGTGTGCGTGTTCGCGCCCATCGTGTTCGTAGAGGGCCTGACCCGCCAGCTGTTCACCGACCTGGCGCTGACCATCACCTACTCGCTGCTGGCCAGCCTGCTGGTGGCGCTGACACTGGTGCCGGCGATGGCCAGCGGTATGCTGCGCCGGCCCATGGTGCAGAAGCCGGGCCTGCTGGACAAGGTCTATCCCGCCTATCGGAAGGCCATCGCTTTTTCGCTGGACCACAAGGCCGGCGTGCTGCTGCTGTCGCTGGTGCTGCTGGTGACCAGTGCCGGCGCGTGCCTGCGCCGCGGCTTTACCTTTATGCCGGAGATGGATATGAACAACCTGTCCCTGACCATCACCATGCCGGAGGACACCTCCCGCGAGGAGGCGGTACGGCTGGCCGACGAGGTGCTGGAGCGGGTGATGACTGTGGACGACGTGCAGGACGCCGGCTTTATGATGGGCGGCGGCAGCATGGGCGGCCTGAACATGGGCGGTGCCATGGGCGGCGCCTCCGGCGGCAGCTATGACGTGGAGGGCTACATCACCATGCCGGAGGGGACCTTCGGCTCTGTGGCGGGGAAGGAGATCGAGACGCTGTGTGCCGACCTGCCCTGTGAGGTGACGGCCAGCGGCGTGATGAGCGGTATGATGAGCTATATGACCGGCAGCGGCGTGTCGCTGCAGGTGTTCGGCAGCGATATGGCGGACCTGCAGAGCAGCGCACAGACCATCGCCAAGAGGCTGGAGCAGGTGGAGGGCGTCGGCGAGGTCAGCGACGGGCTGGACGCCTCGGCCCCGGCGCTGCAGGTGACCATCGACCGGAAGGCGGCGGCGGAGAAGGGTCTGACCGTGGCCCAGGTGTATATGCAGATCGCCGCGGCGCTGCAGAGCAGCGCCAGCGTCTCTGATGTGACGCTGGACAGCGAGGACATGGACCTGACCGTGGACGCGGCGGAGGGCAGCGTCCTCAAGCGGGAGAACCTGCTGGAGCTGGAGTTGTCGGCGGAGAGCAGCGCGGCCTCCGCCATGACCGGGAGCACCTCAGGCATGACCGGCAGCAGCGCCGCGGGGCAGCTGACCGGCGGCAGTGAGGAGGACAAGACCTTCAAGCTGGGCGATGTGGCCACCGTGACGGAGACGGTGTCCATGAACACCATCTCCCGTGACCAGCAGCGCCGGTGCGTTACCGTGACCGCCGCCATCGCCGATGGCTACAACGTCACCCACGTGACCTCCGCGGCGCAGCAGGCCGTCAGCGGTCTGACGCTGCCGGAGGGCGTCACCGCGGAATTCAACGGAGAGAACGAGCAGATCATGGAGGCCATGAGCCAGCTGCTGCTGATGCTGCTGCTGGGCGTGGTGCTGGTGTACTTCATCATGGTGGCACAGTTCCAGTCGCTGAAATCCCCGTTCATCGTCATGTTTACCATCCCGCTGGCCTTTACCGGCGGCTTCCTGGCCCTGCTGATCGCGGGGATCGAGGTATCTGTCATCAGCCTGATCGGCTTTGTGATGCTGGTGGGCATCATCGTCAACAACGGTATCGTGCTGGTGGATTACATCAACCAGCAGCGGCTGTCCGGCATGGAGCGCCGGGAGGCGATCATCGACGCGGGCGTGACCCGCCTGCGGCCGATCCTGATGACCAGTCTGACCACGATTTTGGGCCTGATCGTCACCGCCACGGCGAAAAACGCCGGCACGGCGCTGATGCAGCCCATCGCCGTGGTCTGTATCGGCGGGCTGCTGTACGCCACGCTGATGACGCTGTTCGTGGTGCCCTGTATGTACGACATGATGAACAAGAAGGACATGCAGAAGGTGGACGAGAGCGAATTGCAGATCGTGGATATGTGAGCAAAAAAAGAAAGCCCCGCGGGGCTTTCTTTTTTTGCGCTTAATAGGCCAGCTTCTCGGCCAGATAGGCCTTCAGCTCACTGATGGGGATACGCACCTGCTCCATGGTGTCGCGCTCACGGACGGTGACGCAGTTGTCGCCGGCGTGCTCGGCATCGCCCACGGTGTCGAAGTCCACGGTGATGCAGAAGGGCGTGCCCACCTCGTCCTCGCGGCGGTAGCGCTTGCCGATGGAGCCGGTCTCGTCGAAGTCCAGCATCCACTCCTTGGACAGGTCCTCGTAGATCTTGCGGGCGGGCTCGGAGAGCTTCTTGCTCAGGGGCAGGATGGCGGCCTTGTAGGGCGCCAGGGCCGGGTGCAGGTGCAGCACCACGCGGACGTCGTTCTTCTCCGCGTCCACGACCTCCTCGTCGTAGGCGTCCACCAGCACGGCCAGGACGCTGCGTTCCACGCCCAGGGACGGCTCGACCACATAGGGGATGTAGCGCTCGTTGGTCTCGGGGTCGAAGTAGGTCAGGTCCTTGCCGGACACGGTCTGGTGCTGGGTCAGGTCATAGTCGGTGCGGTCCGCCACGCCCCACAGCTCGCCCCAGCCGAAGGGGAACAGGAACTCGAAGTCCGTGGTGGCCTTGGAGTAGAAGCACAGCTCCTCGGGGTCGTGGTCACGCAGGCGGAGGTTCTCGTCCTTCAATCCGATGCCCAGCAGCCAGTTGTGGCAGAAGGTGCGCCAGTAGTTGAACCACTCCAGGTCGGTGCCGGGCTTGCAGAAGAACTCCAGCTCCATCTGCTCGAACTCGCGGACGCGGAAGATGAAGTTGCCCGGGGTGATCTCGTTGCGGAAGGACTTGCCGATCTGGCAGACGCCGAAGGGCAGCTTGCGGCGGGTGGTGCGCTGGGTGTTCACAAAGTTGGTGAAGATGCCCTGGGCCGTCTCGGGACGGAGATAGACGGTGTTCTTGGCATCCTCGGTGACGCCCTGGAACGTCTTGAACATCAGGTTGAACTGGCGGATATCGGTGAAGTTGTGCTTGCCGCAGCTGGGGCAGGGGATGTTGTGCTCCTCCACAAAGTCCTTCATCTCCTGCTGGGAGAAGGCGTCGATGGGCTTGCTGAGCTCAAAGCCGTTCTCGTGGCACCAGTCCTCGATGAGCTTGTCGGCGCGGAAGCGCTCCTTGCACTCCTTGCAGTCCATCAGGGGATCGGAGAAGCCGGCCAGATGGCCGCTGGCTACCCAGGTCTGGGGGTTCATGAGGATGGCGGCGTCCTGCCCCACGTTGTAGGGGTTCTCCTGGACAAATTTCTTCCACCAGGCCTTCTTGATGTTGTTCTTCAGCTCCACGCCCAGGGGGCCGTAGTCCCAGGTGTTGGCCAGGCCGCCGTAGATCTCGCTGCCGGCAAAGATGATGCCGCGGTTTTTGCAGAGGGCGACGATCTTGTCCATCGTTTTTTCGGTGTTTTTCATGGTGAGGTTCCTCCTATATGAAGTGTTTTGGCAACAAAAAAACGCCCTGAGCCGGTAAGGCTCAGGGCGAACTAAACATAGTCCGTGGTTCCACCTGAATTTGGATACTTCCACACTCTTCTGCCGGTAACGGGGCTTCCGGCGGGCATTTCCTCCCGCGGCTCAGGGCCGCCACGCCCGTCATCGCCTGTATCAGGAAAAGAATAGCACGTTTCGGGGTGGTTGTCAAGCACGCAAAGCAAAAACCGCCGCAGCTGCGGCGGTTTTCGGCTGTTTTCGGTTACTTTCCGGCGGCCATGACCTTTCCGGCGGCGTCCACCACCAGACGGTCGGTCTTTGCGCCGGCGGCGCTCTTGCTGAAGCTCACCGTCCACGCGCCGGAGGTGACGTCATAGGTGGCGTACACCTGATCGTACGCGCCGGTGTACTGGGCCTTGGCCGCGTCGATGGCGGCCTGCTGGCTGACGCTCTTGCGGCCGATCTGGGCGGTGCCCAGAATGGACAGCAGCGCATCGCGGTTGGCGTTCCACACCTCGGTGGTCATGGTCTCGGAGGGGGAAGCCACATAGCTGCCCGGTACGTCCTCAAAGAAAATGTCCGCCATGACCATGGTGCCCTTTTCCGTGTTCTCCTCCGTGTGCTGCCAGACCTTCATGCCGTTGGCAAGGGTGATCTCCTCACTGGTGACGCCGGTGCCGCAGATGCCATAGCCGCCCGTCCAGCACAGCAGGGTGTAGCTGACAGTGGGGTCATCGGTCTTGTAAAAGCGGATGCCCTCGGTCTTGTCGGTGCCGTTATCAGACACCTGCTCCCAGCTCCAGCCCTCAGGCAGGTCCAGCGCCATGTCCACATAGCCGTGGGTGAACTCGGCGGTGGTGACGGCGGGCTTGGGCTCCGGCGCGGGATCGGGGTCGGGATTGTCGTCGTTGTTCTTTTTGCCGCAGGCCATCAGCGACAGGGCGCAGGCCAGGGCCAGGATAAATGCCAAAAACTTCTTCATGGGGGTCGTGCCTCCTTTTCTGTCTCTATTTGTTTGTGTATATACACCGCCCGGGGGCGGGGAGGGCGATGGGACCGCCCTCTATCCACTAAGACGGAGCGCGGCGGGGTTTAGTTCCGCTTTTCTTATTCGCGGCCCTCGGGCAGCTGGGCGATGACGGTCTTGTACAGATGGCGGAAGAAGAACAGCGTCAGCGTCAGGGAGAATACCTCCGCGATGGGGTAGCTCCACCACACCAGGTCGCTGTTGCCCACGGAGGCGCCGTACCGGGCCAGCACGTAGGCGATGGGGATCAGGAACACCAGCTGGCGGACGATGGAGGTGATCATGGAGTACAGGGATCTGCCCAGCGCCTGGAAGGAGGCGCCCAGGGCGATGCACGCGCCGGCCATGCAGAAGCTGATGGAGATGATCCGCAGGGCGGGTATGCCCACGGAGAGCATGGTGTCGGTGGCGTCAAATATCTTCAGCAGAGGGCCGGGGATGACCCAGAAGAGGACGGTGCCGAAGACCATGATGATGGAGGCGTACAGCGCGCCGCGCTTGATGGTCTCCACCATGCGCTTGCGGTTCCGGGCGCCGTAATTATAGGCGACGATGGGCACCACGCCGTTGTTCATACCGAAGACGGGCATGAAGATAAAGGAGTTCAGCTTGAAGTACGCGCCGAAGGCGGTGGCCGCCGTTTCATGGGCGGCATGGTAGGTGATGAGTATCTTGTTCATCAGGAACGTCATCACCGAACCGATGGCGATCATAATGACGCTGGGCAGGCCGATGGCATAGATCTCGCCGATGAGCCGGAAGTCCGGGCGGAAGCCCTTGATGGACAGGGTGATGTCGGTATTCTTCTTGTGGTTGAAGTATATGGCCAGGGCGCAGCCGCAGAACTGGCCGATGATGGTGGCCACGGCAGCGCCGGTAACGCCCATGTTCAGGGTAAAGATGAAGATGGGGTCCAGAATGATATTGATGATGGCGCCCAGACCCTGGGTGTACATACTGAGGATAGACCGCCCGGTGCCCTGGAGCAGCCGTTCGTACATGATCTGGCAGAACATACCCAGCGAGCCGATGGTCACCACCCGCAGGTAGTCATTGCCCATGCGGATGATGTTCTCTATCTGGGTCTGGGAACGGAAGAACAGGTCGGAGCAGGTGGCACCCAAAAGGGCGGAGATGACGAAGCCCACCAGCGCCAGCAGTATGCCGTGGTTGGCGACCTTGTCGGCGCGCTCACGCTGTCCGGCACCCAGTGCCCGGCCCATCAGGGCGTTGACGCCTACGGCGGTGCCGGTGGCCAGACCGATCATCAGGTTCTGGGCGGGGAAGGCCAGCGAAACGGCGGTGAGCGCCTGCTCGCTGACACGGCTGACGAACACGCTGTCCACAATGTTGTACAGGGCCTGCACCAGCATGGACGCGATGATGGGCAGGGACATATTCCAGATCAGCTTGGAAATGGGCATGACGCCCAGCTTGTTTTCTTCGGGCAAGGTATCACTCTTTTCTGTGCGAAATATTCAGTGTCTCTTATTGTATCATGTATATCCATAAAAGGAAATCCCCGAAATGCGCTTTTTCTGCACATTTCGGGGGTGTTTTTTGTTGAAATAACGCAAAATTATTTCGCGCAGCGAAGCAGTTTACCGGCGGGAGAAAAAGGCCCGGATCTCCTCCGCCGTGCAGGCGGCGCTGCCCTGGGCAAAGCCGTCGCGGCCGCCGCCCCGGCCATGGAGCGTCTCGTTCATGTCCTTCACCAGCGGCCGGATATCCTGTCCGGCGTGGATGAGCGCGTACCGGTATGTGCCGTCTGTTCCGGAGAACACGGCGCAGCGGCCGCCGCACGTCTGGGCCACGGCGTCGCACAGGCGGCGGACACCGTCGCCCTCCAGCGGCGCGGTGATGAGCACGGTGTCGCCCTTGCCGGCGTATTCCGCCGCTGTGTGGGCGAAGACCTGCGCTTCCAATCCGGCGGCGCGTTCCCTGGCGGCCAGCAGCTCGGACTGCATCCGCTCCACGGCGGCAAAGGACGCCTCCGGCTTTACCGACAGCGCCTGCCCGATCTGCCGCGATTGTTCCCAGCAGGCGGAGAGATGGTCCAGCGCTCGCTGGCCGCACAGCAGCTCCAGCCGCACGCCGTCCCGGAATTTCTGCCAGCCCACGAACTTCACCAGGCCCACCTGGCCGCTGCGCTCCACATGGGTGCCGCAGCAGGCACACAGGTCCGCGCCGGGGAACTCCGTAAGGCGCACAGGCCCCTCCAGGGCTTTTTTGCTGCGGTAGGGCAGGGCGGCTAGCTCCTCCGGGGAGGGATACCAGATGTGGATGGGGTGGTTTTCCCAGATGTACCGGTTGGCGCGGCGTTCGATGTCCTGCACCTGCTCCCAGCTGATGTCGGCGTTGTAGTCGATGGTCACGGTGTCCGCGCCCAGGTGGAAGCCCACGTTGTCGCAGTGGAAGGCGCTGCACAGCATGCCGGAGACGATGTGCTCACCGGAGTGCTGCTGCATATGGTCGAAGCGCCGCGCCCAGTCGATGCGGCCGCTGACCTCCGCGCCCTCGGGCAGCTCATGGTCGCACAGGTGGGTGACGATGCCGTCCTTCTCATGGACGTCCAGCACGCGGGCATCCCCCAGCGTGCCGTGGTCGGCGGGCTGTCCGCCGCCCTCGGGATAGAAGGCGGTGCGGTCCAGCACCACCCGCCACGCCTTTTTGTCGGCGGCGCAGTCCAGCACCGTGGCGTCGAACCGGCGCAGGAACGCGTCCTGATAGTATAGCTTGATGGTTTCCATAGGCTTCTCCCTGTGTGGAAAATATTCCACCCTTTAGTATGCCGCAAAACCGGGAAAAAGGCAAGGGTTTTCTATAGGGGAGGGAGGGGGTGCAGGTTTTAATATGTAAATGGACAGGCTGGACAGACTTCCTTGCAAAAAGAAGCGCTGTCTGGCCTGTCTAAATATATAGGGTCGTACCAAGGCCCAGGAAATATGGAGGAATATCCAATGGAAGAAAAGACATTTGTAGGGTTCAATTACGGGCGGTTCCAGAATGACGCGGGCAATATGCAGGATTACTGCAATGTGTTCGTGTTGGAACCTTTCTCCGGCGAGGAAAACAACGACTATCATTTCAGCGGCCAGAAGGCTGTGAAGTATGGTTGTGTCAGTCCTGATGTGTTCAAAGACATCAAGGTCGGCACGAAGGTGAAATGCTTCTTTGACAGCAAAAAGAAGATTTCCTATATGGTTCCCGCAGGCAAAGCGTAACCCCTCGTAATTCGCAAAAAGCACCGGGAGGTCGCTCCTCCCGGTGTGCCCCCCCCGCTAACAGGGGGGCACTACCTACAAAGATAGCCAAAAGGGGGGCGTTTTGTGGATGGTGCAAAGCAGGATATTGTACTGTATGACTGGCTGTCTTTTACATCAAAGGTACATTCTCCGGAAGACTTGATATCGGCGCTGGGTCTTTCTCAATGCCCGTGGCAGGAGATCAAAGGCGCACACGGCTACCGAGATCGCAAATATTTTTCATGTATCAGCATTCATTACAACGGCCGCGAGGATATGGGCGTGTGGGTGGAAATGTCCGGTCAGGGCTGCCGCACCTTTGAGACGGTATCAAAGCTCGGTTGGCCTGCCCTGTTCGCTTTCATTGCTAATAACGGCTTGAAGATCACCCGTCTGGATGTGGCCTTTGACGATCATTCCGGCATTTTTGATATCCGGGATGTGGTTGAGGATACGCAGGACGGCAATTTTGTGAGCCGGTCTGACTATTGGGAAACTGTACTGTCCTCCAAAGGCTCTACGGTGCAGATCGGCAGTCCGCAAAGCAAGGTACTTGTTCGTATCTATGACAAAGCCCGTGAGCGGCGCTGCGAAGAAGGAACACATTGGAACCGTGTGGAGCTTCAGCTCCGGGATGATCGGGCGATACAGTTCACCAAGTTACAGCTTCCGATCGGGGAAGCGTTCTCCGGGGTACTGCTGAATTATCTCCGGTATGTGATCCCGGATGATACGGATTCCAACAAATGGCGCTGGCTGATGCGGCCTTACTGGCTGGACATGCTGGAAGTGCTGACACCGATCAGCATCTACTCCGCGCCGGGCATGGATTACAACGTGGATCGCTGTCGGGATTATGTGGTAAATCAGGCAGGCAACGCTATTGATTGCCTGATCCAGATTTACGGTCTGAACGAGTTTAAGGCCATGATCGACAACCGGCCCACAAGCAAGAACCCCAAGTATGAGAATCTGGTGAAGCAATATCACTTCGACCGTCTGGCGGCAAAATTTGAGAAATTTTTCGGATGAATGAATTTCAGATATTTTACATGGTGTGGCGCTTCCTGCGTCATGCGTGGTACAAGTACAGGAGAAAGCTTATGAGATTCTGGGACAGATTCATGTGGGCGCTGATCGGTGGCCTGGGCTATTGTCTGGCACGGTTTCTGTTTCACTACTTCCAGAGCATAGGAGGTTAGTTTATGGCCCTCAAAAATAACATTCGCAGTATCCGGTTTTCGGATGAACTGATGGAGATCATCAACCAGCAGATCGGCGACAGCTTCAACGCCCGTTTTGAGCGTTTGGTCTATAACTGCTATATGCTGCTGCCGGAACGGGAACGGCAGGCCCAGCTTTTGCAGGATCGTATCGACCAGCAGAAGAAGGAGCTGGCACAGCTCTCTTCCCGGTATTATACAGCGGTCGATCTGATGCGGTCGATGGAGTACAAGCTCAGCGACATGCAGAAGATGCTGGAGCTGGCCGAAAAGGAAATGTAACACATATCCCGCACGGCGGACGACGCAGCTTCTCAGCGAATAGTCGATCATGTCGCGCACAGCGGACGAGTACAAAACAGGCGCGCAGCGGCCCGGTTCGACCGGTTCAAAGCTCAGCGGGATCGGCTCAAATCGGAACAGTTCCGGATTTCTCGGCTGGTCGTAATGATAGTTTTTCGCCGCCTGCTTCTGCGGCTCGCGGCCAGCGGAATCCACGTCCAGCACGCATTCCAAAAACTTCTCAACATTCCGCCGGAGGATTTTCGCTGGTACGCGGCGTTCCACGACGAGGGCGGTCACCCGCACGTCCACATGATGGCGTGGTCGAAAAAGCCGGGGCAGGCGTACCTGAACCGGGACGGTATCCGGAAGATCAAGTCGGCCTTGACGAATCAGATCTTTCAGCAGGAGCTGCTGCACATCTACGAGGACAAGAGCCAATCCCGCGACGAGCTGGTAAGGGAAACACGGTCTGCTATGCTGGCGCTTGCACAGAAGATGCAGAACTCCGCCTGCGAGCATCCGGAGGCAGAGCAAATGATCCGGGAGCTTGCGTTGGAGCTTGGCAGCGTCAAGGGTAAAAAGTCCTATGGATATCTGCCGAAGAATCTCAAACGGAAGGTCGATGCCATTGTCGATCAGATGGAGCTGCTGCCGAGCGTGTATGAATGCTACGGGCGCTGGTGGAAGCTGCAGTGCAGGCTGAACGATTTCTACGCGGAAAAAGAGCGGCAGCGTCCGCCGCTCTCCCAGCAGAAAGAATTCCGGCAGATCAAAAATGCGGTCCTTCAGGTTGCAGAACAGGTGCGGCAAAACAAGATCACATTCGAGGACGCAGGCGCAGAGCAGGATGCGGAGCAAAATGCAACCTACAGCATTCCGTATCCGACAAATGCGTGGTACGCAATGGCGACGGACGAAACCCTGCCGTTGGAGGAACGCGATGAAGCCGCAAAGCAGTTGGAAACGCTGGCAGACGGCGGCGATCGGTACGCACAATATCTGACGGGAATTTTATACCGTGATGGCGGGCTGCTGATTCCGGACGCGGAAAAGGCACAGCACTATCTGGGATTGGCTGCGCGGCAAGATCATGCGGCGGCGCAATATGCGCTGGGCAGTCTACTCCTCTCGGATGATCTGGAAGTACAAAATCCCGCACAGGGCTTCTATTGGCTGGAACGGGCGGCGCAGAGCGGCAGCGACTACGCCGCCTACCGGCTGGGCAAGGAATATCTCAGCGGGAAGAACGCACCGAAAGAATCAGAACGCGCAGCAGAATATGTGCGCATGGCTGCCGAGTGCGGCAATCCCTATGCGCAGTACCTGCTGGGAAAACTCTATCTCAGCGGCGACGGCGTGCCGCAGGACAAGGATGCTGCCTACGACTGGTTCCAGAAAGCGCAGGCGCAGGGGCATGACTATGCAGGATTTTTCATGGATCGCATCGAGCGGCAGGAGCCGCCTAACATTCTGCTCTCGGCAACGCGGTTGCTCTATCACATGGGAAAGATCTTTCAGAGCAGCGCTCCTGCACCACAAAACAGCGGCGTCCAGATCGACCGCAAACGCCTTGCCAAGCTGCGCCGGATGCGTATCGCCGCCGGACACAAGGCGGACGATCACGAGCAGGAGCAGACGAGCAGCACCATGTCGATGGGCTGGTAGCGCGGTTCAAAACCTGCACCGCCATAGACAAAGAGAACACAAATGATAACTTTCTGATAACTCTCCGCGCGGGAGGTAGCTATTCTGCTTCCCGCGTGGTAGTTGTTGATTCAGCAAAAGAAAGGGGGAATGCACATGGCGAAAAAACGGGCAAATGGGGAAGGCAACATCCGCAAGCGGAAGGACGGACGCTGGGAGGGGCGCTACACGGCGGGCGTTGACCCGGAGACGGGG
>ERZ824600.2630-NODE-2630-length-18619-cov-3.725329_pt1 | contig 18619 bp, 15 predicted proteins | sample MGYA00519933_ERZ824600 | MGnify/ENA primary metagenome ERZ824600 (study PRJEB31778, sample SAMEA3449178) | human gut metagenome | biome: human gut; feature: human-associated habitat; material: faeces | place: United Kingdom | collected 2010/2012 ... | reverse complement strand
CTCAAAATGGTGCACTCGGCGAGGTTCGAACTCACGACCTATTGCTCCGGAGGCAATCGCTCTATCCAACTGAGCTACGAGTGCGCTCAATACAGTACTATATCACTCGTTCGATCATTTCGCAATCCCTCTTTCTGTTTTTTTTCCGTTTTTTTCTCTCTCCGATTCCCCGCAATTCTTCGCGGGAGGATGCTCGAAAATCTTTTTCACCGCATTTCGGAAGGGAATGATTGAAAAAAATCAAAGATGTGGTATAGTAAAAAAGTTTTTGCCATGAGGGAGTAGTTTCGCGGTTCGCCGCGCAGCAAGTCAACATACCGATTGTCCCCGAAAACAATCTGGCTTGCTCTCGAAAATGAGACTCATGTATGACGCTTTGGTGCGATCGTACAGGGGCCTTCCGTCTTTCCTCCCGTACGGTCCTGAACGATCCGGAAGGACGGGTGGAGGATTTCATACGATGTTTCTGATTGAACCGATTCTGCTGGGCGTCAGTCTGGCGATGGACGCTCTCGCCGTTTCGATGGCGCTGGGAGCCGCCGAACGGAAAAATTTCACCTGGAGCAAAATCCTGATTACCGCTCTCTCGTTCGGTATCTTCCAGGCCGCAATGCCGTTGATCGGATGGTTCGGAGGGTCTCTGCTCGGTTCGGTGGTGCAGACGTATGGACGGATTCTCGCGGCGTTCCTGCTCGCCATGATCGGAGGAAAAATGATTCATGAGGCTAGGGGAGGGGAAGAAAAAGACGAGGTCGCCGCATTCTCCTTCCAGAGACTGATCGTGCTCTCGTTCGCAACCAGTATCGATGCTTTGCTGGTCGGTGTCGGGTATGCCTGTCTGAAACGGACCGGAATTCTGCTGGATGTCCTGCTGATCGGCTGCGTGACCTTCCTGATCGCCGCCGGCGGGTGTCTCTTCGGCCGCTGCTGCGGACGGCGTTATGGGAAAAGCAGTGAAATCTTCGGCGGTCTGGTCCTGATCGGAATCGGAATCAAGGTGCTCCTTTTCGGATAAGGTCCCCGTCCGCGGACCGGCAGAAGGAAAAATCCGCTCTTTGTCGTTTGCATCCGGGGGAAGACCGGTTATATTTCTGAAAAAAACAACCCCACTGGAGGTTCGAATGCCGGATTCCCTGCTGTATGACAAGGTGGTGGAGCTGAAACGGCAGCTCAATTCCGTAATCCGCGGAAAAGAGCATGTCGTCAATTTGTTCCTGACCGCCCTTTTCGCCGACGGGCATATCCTGATGGAAGATGTGCCCGGAACAGGAAAAACCACTCTCGCAAAGGCGCTCGCTCTTTCCATTTCCGCGGAATTCCGGCGCATTCAGTTCACCCCCGATCTGCTGCCCGCCGATATTCTCGGGTCGTCCATCTATTCGCCGAAGGAGGGGAGTTTCTTCTTCCGCGAAGGACCTGTCTTTACCAACCTGCTGCTCGCGGACGAGATCAACCGCGCATCGCCGCGGACCCAGTCCGCGCTGCTCGAAGCCATGAACGAACGACAGGTCTCCGTGGAAGGAAAAGAGCGGAGACTCGCGGAGCCGTTCCTCGTCATCGCAACCGAAAACCCGATCGAATATTACGGAACATATCCGCTGCCGGAAGCTCAGCTCGACCGGTTCGCCGTCCGGCTCTCCCTCGGATATCCCGATGAAGAGGCCGAACTGCGCGTGCTCAAAGACCGTCGCGCCGCCGATCCGCTGAATACCCTGAAACCCGTGCTCTCCTGTTCGGAGATCCTCCGGATTCAGGAGGAGGTCCGCGAAATCGGAATCGAAGATTCCCTCGCGGTTTACATGACGCGGCTGATCCGCGCGACCCGGGAGGCACCCGAAATCCGTCTCGGCGCAAGTCCCCGCGCTTTGCTGACCCTCTCCCGCTGCGCCCAGGCCGCCGCATGGCTCGAAAACCGTTCCAGCATCCGTCCCGATGACATCATCGCTCTGGTCCAGCCGCTGCTCGCTCACCGCATCGTCATGACGCTGGAGAGCAAACATGCCGGAATCGCGCCTGAAACGGTGCTGGATTCCATTGTCCGAAAACTCCGGATCCCGGTGTGAGCATGCGTTTCCGTCTCCCGGCAACTCTCCGGCGGCTGGAGGCCGCGTACCGGGCTGGACCATCGTGGCTCGCGGTCCGGAAGAGCTCTTCCGCATTCACCCCGGGTGTGCTGCCGCTGATCTGGATCTACGGATGGATGGACCGCGTCCTCACGCCCCAGGGACGGATCTTCTGTGCGGTTTATCTCGGAATCGCATTCTATTCCACAATTCTGACCCGCAGTCCGGCGGTGATTCTGTTTTTCATTCTTTCCGGTGTGCTGCTGGTGGATCTGCTGGTCGGACTGGTGTTTTTCCCGATCCTGCGCATTGGCCGCCATGTCCCGGAGCGGGTCGCCTGCAACACGGAGTTCCAGATCCGATACGAAGTCTTCAACCGCTCCATCCTGCCGTGTTTCGACCTGACCGCCGACGCGTCCATGCTCTTCCGGCCGCTGCTCGCCACCGATCCCGCGACGCCGCGCATGACGCTGGCCCCAAAGGAAAACGGATGGCTGATCCGCCGTTTTCGTCTCACGCGCCGCGGTGTCTACCGCCTCCCGCGGACGACGGTGGAATCGGCGTTCCCCTTTCAGATCCTGAAGATCTCCCGGCTCGGAGGGGGAGGCGATCGGATCATCTGCCATCCGGCGTGGCTCGAACTCCGTTCCCTGAAACTGCCGGACGGCTCCGCCGCACGCGCCGAAAGTCTGAAAACGGTCTCCTCCGAAGGCGACAGCATGGACTTCTTCGGCTGCCGCGAATACCGCACCGGAGACGATCCCAGAAAAATCCACTGGGCCGCCAGCGCCGGACGTTCTCAACTTGTCGTCAAGGAGTTCCAGGAGGAGAAGCTCTCCCGCGCCGCGCTGATTCTCGATAACTTCCCGCCGGAAGAGCCGGAGCGCCTTCTCCGCCGTCTGCGCGATTTCCTGCTGCTGCGCTCCGGGCGGAAAACGGACGCCGCCGATGCGTTCGAGGCTGCGGTTTCCCTGACGGCTTCCATCGTCGCGGCTCTCTCCAAACGCAATTTCGCCGTGGAGTTCTTCGCCGCCGGATCCGAACTCCACCACTTCCGGACCGGCCGGGGCGGAATGACGCGGGACTCCTTTTTCGATCTCCTCTCCGCTCTGGAACCCGGAAAAACAAGACGGCGGTTCCGGAAGATCACTCCGGATGACCTCGATCAGATCGCGTCCACCGGCGCCGTGTTCCTGATCCTGCTCTCCGCCGACGAGGAGGCGGAAAAACTCTATCGCAGCATGATCGACGCCGGTGCGGCGGTCCGCGTGTTCCTGCTGGCGGAAACCCCCGGACCCCACTGGACGGAGCGGATCGGAATCCACGACGTGCTCGCCGGAAAGGCCGGTGACCTGTGAAGATCCATCCGGCTCTCTCCGACGCGTTCGGAACCTTTCTCCGGAACGCTCTGCTGATCCTGCCTCCGGCGTTCCTCTTTTCCATGAAGTCGGATCTGCCGCATATTTTCCTGCTGACGCTGCTGATTCTGGTGATCCGGATGTTCCGGAAGAGGGATCTGCCGTATCGCGACCGGCCGGTGATCTACTGTCTGACAGCGGTTCTGGTGCTGACCGTCATCCCCGATCTGCTCACACCCGCCGATACAACCCGGTTCGGACTGTTCGACGTGATGCTCCGTTCCACGCTCGCCGTGCCGTTCCTGCTGTATGCGGCCGCGCTGGGATGCTTCTTCCCGCGGGATCCGTTCCGCCTGGCTCTGACCGCCGCGCCGGCGCTCGGTGCAACGCTGATCTGCGGGGACCTGTTCAATTCCAGCAATCTGTCCAACACGCTTCTGCCGTTTCTGGACGAACCTCTGAGAAATTATCGGACAACCTACATGGTCGCCGTCACCATTCAGGCGGCCGCTCTGCCGTTCTTCTTCTACTCGGCCAGCCGCTTCACGGAAGGGGAGGGGGGAAAAAAGAAAAAAACAGCGGCTCTGCGGATGGGGTTGCGTCTGCTCTGCATTCTGCTGATTCCGCTTTCCGCGTTTTACATGGGGAAATTCTATTATGCCAATGCGCGGGCGTTCCGGAATCTGGAGCTCTATTTTCTGCGGGCCGGAATGAAGAGGCATCTGCAGAGAAGAGGGATGATGCTGCTGTCCAACGCGGTCGATCTGCGGGCAACCCGGCAGGAGGCGCTGCTGCGGGATCCGGACCGGATTCTGATCCGCGCCCGCGCCGATGCGCCGCCCGGATATCTGCGGGGCGGAGTGTATACGTCCTACCGGGATGGACGGTGGGTCGCGGAACGGGACAAGAGTTCCCTGGTGGCGATCCGCCGCACGACGCTGCTGTCGGACAACTCGTTTCTGGTGCCGGATTTCCCCGGTGCGCCGACCTCGGTGCCGGATGATCCCCGGACTCCGGTGGAGCCTCCGCGGATGAGGGTCGATCTCTACTTCGACGGACTGGAGACACGCGGCGTGATCCCCGTTCCAGGAAACACCTATCGTCTGGATGCCGTCGCCGACAACGGAGAGGTCTCCAGCGGGGGAATCTTCTCCCTCAGCGCATGGCGGCGCGACGGCGGATGCACCTATTTCGTCTCCCGCTACAACCCCGAGGCCGGATGGCTCTTCCCGCTCCATCCGGAGGAGCACCGGATCCTCTCCGTTCTCCCGAGAGAACTGCGGAAGCCGTTCACTTCGCTTGCCAGGGACATTCTCGCCGGACGGAGTCTCCGCGACTCCGAAAAGGCCGCCGCCGTCGTCTCCTGGCTCCGGAAACACTGCCGCTATGCACTGGATTTCCGTCCGTCCGGGAAGCAGGATCCGATTCTGGATTTTCTCGGCGAGGCGCGACGCGGTCACTGCGAACTGTTCGCCACCTCCGCCGTCCTCCTGCTCCGCGCAATGGGTCTGCCCGCCCGCTATGTGACCGGATTCCTCTGCGAAGAACGAAGCCCGTTCACATCCACTTACATCGCGCGCGCCCAGAACGCGCACGCATGGGGCGAAGTCTATCTGGCCGACGAAAAACGCTGGATGCTGGTCGAAGCCACTCCCCCCGCCTCCGGTCTCCCCTCCGCCCGCTCCTTTGCCGCCCCCGCTCCGGAAAAAGCCTTTCTCGAACTGCTGAAAGAGTCCGTCCAGCTCCTGTTCGCCTCCCTCCGCCGCGGCTATTTCGCCGATGCCATCCTGAGCGGAATCAAAGCCGTTTTCCTTTTCCTCTTTGAAGCCCTGATGCGGCCCTGGGTCGGAATCCCCGCTCTTTTCCTGATCGCCGCGCTCGCCGTCCGTCTTCTGTTCCGCAGAAGAAAAGCGGAGATCGCCATTCCGGATCCCAACCGCCGCGCTCTCTCCGCCGCCGAGGCGGATTTCGAACGATCCTACAGTCGGAAAACCGGACGAAAGCGCGCTCCCGCTGAAACGCTTTCAATATATTTTGCCAACGCCCCCGAACCGGTCCGCTCCCTGATGCGCGACTATGAAACTCTCCGCTATGCCGAACGCAATCCCTCCGCCGAAGAGGTCCACGCCTTCCGCCGCCGGTTCCGCAGAATGAAAAAACAGCTCTCCGCCCTTTGCAGAAACTCCCCGTGAGAGTGGACGGAACAGACTGAAAACGCCTTTTTTTTATTTTTTCCGGAAAAGAACTTGTTTTTTTGCAATCGTGGTCCTATTGTACCCGTATTAGTATGACTAATTTTTTTGAGTGCAGCAAAGGTCCCGCAGTTATGAAGAAAGTGAAAGTCCCTTACGGGCGCGGTATGCTTTCTGCGGAGGTGGATGATGCCAGACTTGTCGGAGTCTTCGAATCGGCCCTCCCGGAAGCGGCGCCCGACGAAAGGGCGGAGGTCGAACGGGCTCTGAACGACCCGATCGGCTCTCCGCGACTCGAAGAACTCGCCCGCGGAAAACGTTCCGCTGTGATTATCGCCAGCGATCATACTCGTCCGGTACCCAGCCGGATTCTGATGCCGTGCATTTTGAAACGTCTGCGGAAAGGGTCGCCGGAAATCCGGATCACCATTCTGATCGCAACCGGGTTCCACCGCGGAACGACAAAAGAGGAACTGATTGCCAAATTCGGGGAAGAGATCGTCGAACAGGAGAGAATCGTGGTGCATGACTCCGCCGACGCATCCATGCTGGTCCGTCTCGGAACGCTTCCCTCCGGAGGGGAACTGATCCTCAACAGGCTGGCGGTCGAAGCCGATCTGCTGGTGGCGGAGGGATTCATCGAGCCGCACTTCTTCGCCGGATTCTCCGGCGGACGGAAAAGCGTGCTGCCCGGCATCGCCTCCCGCGAAACCGTGCTGGCGAACCACTGCTCGGAATTCATCCGGAGTCCCTTCGCACGGACCGGAAATCTCGACGGAAACCCGATTCACCGCGATATGCTCTATGCGGCGGAACAGGCAAAGCTGGCTTTCGTTGTCAATGTGGTGCTGAATTCGGAAAAGAAAATCGTCCGCGCATTCGCCGGGCACTCCGTGCATGCTCATGTGACGGGGTGCGAGTTTCTGCGCTCCCTGTGCGAGGTCCGCGTGCCAGAATGCGAAATTGTCGTGACAAGCAACGGCGGGTATCCGCTCGATCAGAATGTCTATCAGGCGGTCAAGGGGATGACCGCGGGAGAGGCGGTCTGCCGGAAAGGCGGCGTCATCATCCTCGCGGCCAGCTGCTGCGACGGCCACGGAGGGGAATCCTTCTACCGGCATCTGGCGGAAGCCGCTTCTCCGGGCGAACTGCTGGAGAAAACCGCATCCGTTCCGCGCAACCGCACGGAGCCGGATCAGTGGGAGTATCAGATCCTCGCCCGGATTCTCAACGAACATACGGTCATTGTGGTGACGACCGACTGCGATCCCTCCATGCTCCGGAACATGCATCTGCGGACCGCCTCTTCGCTCGAGGAGGCGCTGAAGCAGGCATCCGCTCTTGTCGGCGCGGATGCGCGCATCGCCGTGATTCCGGACGGCGTTTCGGTGATCGCAAAAAAAATCTGAACCACGCAGCAACAAGCAGGAGGAAGAATGAAAATTGCAGTCTGCATCAAGCAGGTTCCGGGAACCGCCCAGGTGGAGATCGACCCGCTGACCGGGGTCCTCAAACGCGACGGGGTGGAATCCAAAATGAATCCGTACGACCTGTACGCCCTCGAAACCGCTCTGCGGTTCAAACAGCAGTACGGCGCGGAAATCACGGTCATAACCATGGGACCGCCGCAGGCGCAGTCCGTGATCCGGGAGGCGTTTATGATGGGCGTCGATCACGGGGTGCTGCTCTCCGACCGGAGATTCGGCGGATCGGATGTGCTCGCGACATCGTATACCCTCGCACAGGGAATCAAGGCGGCCGGCGGATGCGATCTGATCATCTGCGGAAAACAGACCACCGACGGCGATACCGCTCAGGTCGGAGCGGAACTCGCCGAGTTCCTCGGAATTTCCCATGTGACCAATGTGTGCCGGATCCATGAGGTGACGGAGTCGTCGATCACGGTGGCTCTGGATCTCCCGCTGCATCTGGAGACCGCGAAAGTCGCGTTTCCCTGTCTGATGACGGTCGAAAAGGGCATATTCGAGCCGCGTCTTCCCTCGTACAAGCTCAAGCTCGCGACCGCCGACCGGCCGATCAAAGTGCTCAAACTCGACGATATGGAGGACCGCGATCCCGCGCATTACGGTCTCAACGGCTCCCCCACCCAGGTCAAGCGGATCTTCCCGCCGGAAAACTCCAACACGCACGAAATGTGGAACGGTGACGCGGAGGAGCTCGCCGGAAAACTCTTCCATTTCCTCGACGATAAAAAATTCCTTCAGCAGCTGAGGTGACTCCCATGCCCCATATCGAAATTCATCATGACAAGGTTGCGGATCCGGAGGCGCTCGTCGCTCTCTGTCCGTTCAAATCCATCGAAATCGCCGACGGACATCTCGCCATCAACGCCGGATGCCGCATGTGCAGAATCTGCATCAAAAAAGGAAACGGCGTCTTTGAATATGTGGAGGACGATCTGCCGCCCTCCGTCGACAAAAATCTCTGGCGGGGAATCGCCGTGGTCGCGGAAATTGAGGAGGGATCGATTCACCCCGTCACCTTTGAACTCATCGGAAAGGCCCGCGAACTGGCGGCCAAGGTGAAGTATCCGGTCTACTGCCTGATGATCGGATCCGAAATCACGGACAAGGCGCAGCAGGTGCTTGAATACGGCGTCGACGAGGTGTTCGTCTACGATCAGCCCGAACTGAAATACTTCCGGATCGAACCGTATACGGCGGTGCTGGAGGATTTCATCCGGACGGTTCAGCCGTCGTCGGTCCTGGTCGGCGGCACGTCGACGGGTCGTTCGCTGGCGCCCCGTGCGGCGGCCCGCTTCCGCACCGGGCTCACCGCCGACTGCACCCGGCTCGACATCTCCTCCTCCACCGATCTGGATCAGATCCGTCCCGCATACGGCGGAAACATCATGGCGCATATCAATACGCCGCGTCACCGTCCGCAGTTCGCCACCGTCCGCTACAAGATCTTTTCCATCCCGCCGAAAGAGGCGCCGAAGGGGAAGATCCGCCGCTGCTCGGTCCCGGCGGAAAAACTCCGCTCCTCCATCGAAATCCTGAAAATGACCGAAAAGAAGCAGGAGAAGGGAATCGAAGAGGCGGAAGTGCTCGTGGTGGCCGGACGCGGAATCAAAAAACAGGAGGATCTCGCTCTTCTCCAGGAACTTGCGGAACTCCTGAATGGAAAACTCGCATCCACCCGCGCCGTGGTGGAGGCCGGATGGATCAATCCGCGCAACCAGATCGGCCTGAGCGGACGGACCGTCAAACCGAAACTGATCATCACATGCGGGGTCTCCGGTGCCATCCAGTTCGTCGCCGGGATGGACAGCTCCGAAACAATCATCGCGATCAACACCGACGAGAACGCCCCGATCTTCAAGGTCGCGCACATCGGCATCAAGGGCGATCTCTACAAGATCGTTCCGAACCTGATCGAACAAATCAAAAAACAGAAAGCGAAGGTGTGAATCATGTCCGCTCCCTATAAAACGTTTACCGACGGGGATCTGGAAGCCCTGCGCGCGATCTGCGGCGCGGACCGGGTGATCCCCGCGTCCGAAATCGGCGAGGATTACTGTCACGATGAACTTTCCGGCGTCCATCGGCGTCCGGATGTGCTGGTCAAGGCGCTGACGGCGGAGGAGGTTTCCGCCGTCATGAAATATGCGAATGCCAACAACATTCCGGTCACTCCGCGCGGACAGGGAACCGGACTGGTCGGCGGATCCGTGGCGCTGTTCGGCGGAATCATGATCGACCTCAGCGGAATGAACCGTTTCCTCGAACTCGATCAGGAGAATATGACGCTCACACTCGAACCGGGCGTGCTGCTGATGGAGGTGGCGAAATATGCGGAGGATCACGGACTTTTCTATCCGCCGGATCCCGGAGAGAAAACCGCAACCATCGGCGGAAACATCAGCACGAACGCCGGAGGAATGCGCGCGGTGAAATACGGCGTCACGCGGGATTATGTCCGCGGACTCCAGGTGGTGCTGCCGAACGGAGAAATCGTCGAGTTCGGCGGAAAGGTCGTGAAGAACAGTTCCGGATACAGTCTCAAGGATCTGATTGTCGGGTCGGAGGGGACGCTCGGAATCGTCACAAAGGCGGTGCTGCGTCTGCTGCCGCTGCCGAAGCACAAGATCAGTCTTCTGGTGCCGTTCCCGGATCTGCCGTCGGCCATCCGGACCGTGCCTTCCGTGATTCGTGCAAGTTCTATCCCGACCGCTGTCGAATTCATGGAGCGGGAGGTGATCCTCGCCGCGGAACAGTTCCTCGCAAGAAAGTTCCCGGACAACTCCTCCGACGCGTATCTGCTCCTGACCTTCGACGGCGCAAGCAAGGAGGAGATCGAACTGGCGTACAAGGAGGCCGCCGAAATCTGTCTCGAATGCGGCGCTCTCGATGTGTTCATCTCCAACACGCAGGAGCGGAACGAATCCATCTGGTCCGCCCGCGGAGCCTTCCTGGAGGCGATCAAGGCTTCCACAACGGAAATGGATGAGTGTGATGTGGTCGTGCCGAGAAAGCATGTCGCCGAATTCGTCCTCTTTTCTCATGAGCTGCAGAAGAAGTACAGGATCCGCATTCGTTCGTTCGGACACGCGGGGGATGGAAATCTTCATATCTATGTCCTTCGTGACGAACTCGGGGAAGAGGAGTGGAAGAAGACTCTTCTCGCCGTCTTCGAGGAGCTCTACTCCAAGGCAAAAGCCCTCGGCGGAAAAGTCAGCGGAGAACATGGCATCGGCTATGCGAAACGTCCCTACCTCGGCGAATCGCTCAGTTCCGAATCCCTCCGCCTGATGAGTGGAATCAAGGAGCTCTTCGACCCGAAGAACATCCTCAATCCTTCCAAGGTGGTGGTCCGCTGAAAAAGGAAAATGAAAGGTTTTCCGGATGCGGGGTTGACTTTCCTGCCGGCGGTCCTATATTATGCGGTCTTGAATGGGTGAAACGATGAACTTTGCTTTTGCGATCTTCAAATATTTTCCGTTCGGAGGCCTTCAGCGCGATATGCTCCGAATGGCGGAATGCGCGGCCGGACGCGGTCACCGCGTCACGGTCTTCTCCGCTTCCTGGAAGGGGGAGAAACCGCCTGATGGGATCCAGGTCCGCATTCTGAAGGCCTGGGGATGGACCAATCATGGTCGCGCGCAAAGTTTCGAACGTCTCTTCCGGAGGGAAAGCGCGCCGTTTGATGCTCGGCTCCTCTTCAACCGCATGGGGGGAGGGGATTTCTATTTCGCGGCGGACAACTGTCTCGCCGTCGAGTATCCGCGCAAACACTCTGCGCTCATGCTGCGGCTGAATCCGCGCTACCGCACGTTTCTGGAGCAGGAGCGCACCGTCTTCGAGCCCGCCGCAAAGACTCGTATTTTTTATATTGCGCCGCGTCAGAAGCGCGATTTCATGAAGGTGTATCATACGCCGGAATCGCGATTCTTCTATCTGCCGCCCGGAATGAATGAGAAATGCCGCAGGCCGGCGGATGCGGACCGCATCCGCAGAGGGATGAGGAAAAAACTCGGGTTGACCGACGAGCAGAGAATGCTTGTGCTGATCGGATCCAATTATCGCTTGAAAGGGGCGTTTCGCGCGATCGAGACTCTGGGGGCTCTGCCGGAACCGGAGAGGAACAGGTGTGTGCTGTATCTGATCGGCGAGTCGGCCGACGGGGGGTGCTCCGTGTATGCGGAAAAGTGCGGGGTCGCCGGACAGGTTGTGCTCGCCGGTCCGCGGACGGATGTCCCGGAACTGCTGCTGGCGGCGGATCTGATGATCCATCCCTCCCGCAACGAGGCGACAGGAACGGTGCTCGTCGAAGGGATCGCTGCCGGTCTCCCCGTGCTCTGCACCGAGGAGTGCGGGTTCAGCAATTTCGTTCAGGAGGCTTCCGGGCTGGTTGTACCGGAAGGGGCGGAGCAGTCCGTGATTAATGCGATGACGGCCGATGCGCTCTCCAGGCTTCCCGAACTTAGAGAGCGGACGATCCGCTATGCTCTCGGCGCCGATTTCTACCGCCGTGCCGAGGTCGCTGTGGACGCTCTCGAGGCGTTTGTCCATGAAAAGAGGTGAGAAAAATAAAGTTTTTCCCGCTTTTTTCCCGGATTCAGTTGAAATTTATGGATTCAAGGTTTATTTTCCCTCAATCGACACTCAAGGAAGGATGACGCACCATGAATGAATGGATTACTGATTTGCTCGCGCTGCAGGATCTCGATATGAAAATCCGGAATCTCAAGCTGCGGATCTCCACGATCCCCTCCGAAAAGGCGCGTCTCGACTCCCTTGTCAAGGAGGCTTCCGCAAAGGTCGATGCCGCGAAGGATGCTCTCCGGAAGATCGATCGGGCTATGAAGGAGTCCGAGGGCGAAATCGAAAAGCTTAACGAGGCCTCCCGGAAACTCCTGACTCAGTCGGCTATGGTGAAAAAAAATAATGAGTATCAGGCAATGATGGCCGATATTGAGGCAAAGAAAAAGGCCGTCTCCGATCTCGAAACCGTTATTCTTGAACGCATGGATCAGGCCGAAGATGCGCAGAAGGGAATCGCAGCGGCGGAAAAAGAACTCGCCGTCACGCAGAAAAGCGTCAAGGCAGAACTGGCGGATCTCGTCGAGCTCAAGCAGGAGCTCGAAACGGAAATCACAGAAAAGCTCAAGCTTCGGAAAGCCTATGAAGCCAAGGTCGATACCCAGACCCTTACCGTTTATCACCGTCTGCTCGAAGGCGGAAAGGGGGAGCCGGTGGCAATGATCAATCAGGGCGTCTGCGGGTACTGTCGTCTCCGTGTGCCGCCTCAGACGGTCAATAACGCGAAAAAGGGGCTTCTGACCCTTTGTGACAACTGTTCGCATATTCTTTATCTGCACAGTTGATGGATCGCTGTGTCCTCCCTGTTCTTGGGGCTTGGGGCGTTTATTGTGGTTTTTTGATGCGAGAAGAAAAAACCTTTTGAGGAAAGGTTGTTTTCCTCTCGCGCTCTTCTTTTTCCAAACCTTTTTGCGGAGACGGGGTCTGGTAGTTTCCTGGAGGAAGAGCGTAAGAGGGGGTGTGTTTTGGGGGCGGACAGAAACTGTGATTCCGGGTGTTTCTGTCCGCGTTTTGTTTTTTGGTTTATTTTTTCTGGAGGCGTTCGCGTTCATTCCGGAATGCGGCCAGAGCTTCCGGGAAGGGGGAGAGTACCCGGTCCAGAACTCCTTGCAGAAGGGAGATGCACATGCCGTAGTTCGTGACGGGAACTCCTGCTTTCGCCGCCGTTTGCAGGCGCGACAGAACTTCCCGGCGGTTCAGCATGCAGCCGCCGCAGTGGATGACAAGCTTGTAGTCGGAAAAGTTTTCCGGATAGTCGCGTCCGGCGTAGACGTCGATCTCCACTCCATCGCCAAGGTAGTTCTTCAGCCAGCGCGGGATCTTGACTCGTCCGATATCGTCCTGTGTGGCATGGTGGGTGCATGCTTCGGCAATCAGGACCTTGTCGCCTTTTCGGAGAGTATCAATGGCGGCAGTGCCTTCGGCCATCAGCCGCATGTCGCCTTTCAGTCTGGAAAAGAGGATGGAGAACGTTGTGCAGGGGACTCCCGCAGGGGTCTCGTCCACCATTTTCCGCACAACCTGTGAGTCGCAGACAACGAGCGCCGGCGGTGTTTTGAGTCGGTCCAGAACTGCGAGATATTCATTTTCCTTGACCGTAAGAACCGCCGCATCATGATCCAGCACATCCCGGATCGTCTGCACCTGCGGAAGGATCAGACGTCCCTTCGGCGCCTGAAGGTCGATCGGCACGATCAGCACGACCAGGTCTCCCGGGCGGATCAGATCACCGACCAGCGGGGGCGGCGTAAGAAAATCATCCGGACAATTTTCGATTAGAGCCTGTTTGAAATCCGCAAGAAATCTCTCTCTCTGCTCCTTCCGGATGCTGCTGACGGCGACAATGGAGCGGATGCCATTCTGTTTCAGATGCTCCAGAAACTCCGCATCCGGAGTCCGGACGTCGCATTTGTTGATGACAACGACAACCGGAGTTTTCCGGGCCTTTGCCTCCGCAAGAAGACCTTCTTCCGCTTCTCCCCAGTTCCCCGCCTCGCAGAGAATAACGACAATATCTGCGCGGTCGAACACTTTGCGGCTTTTCCGGATTCGCAGTTCTCCGAGTTCCGTCCGGTCGTCGATTCCGGCTGTATCAAGAAAAACCACCGGTCCGATCGGGAGCAGTTCCATCGCTTTTTCCACCACATCGGTCGTTGTTCCCGGGCGGGCGGAGGTGATCGCCACATCCTGTCCGGAAATCAGGTTCAGAAAACTGGATTTCCCGACATTGGTCCGGCCGAACAGTGCTATTTGAAGTCGTAGAGATTTCGGGGTTGTATCCATAGAGATCCTCCTTGCTTTCTGATTTTCTTTCTTCTTCTTTTTTTTGGTAATATGATCTGCAAAGTGGAGATTTCAAGTCCGAGCCCCCGTCTCTGTGACAAAATCGTTTTCCATCAAAAAAGTAAAAAATCGCAAAAGGAGATCGTGATAGAGAACGAATTCAAAATATTACAAAATTGTATTATAAAATTGTTTCAGCATGATAGTTCCATCTTCAACAGTCGTAATTCCTGGTTTTAGAATGGAACAAGAGGAGTTTTTTCTTCAAAATCCCTCTTTTTATTTCTCTTTTTGCAAAAATGTATGAAAGGAATATTCTTGGTTTTTTGTCTGGAAATTTCGTATCCTGTTGAAAGGTACAAAAATGTTTCAAATTTGTGTTACAAAAATGTAAGTTTCAAAATACGTTTTTTTTGGGGATTTCCGTTGAATTTTTCCGGGGAGTACGGTAAATTACTTCCTTATACAGTAACTCCAAATTTAAGAAAGGATCGCAATGAACAGCTATGCACAGAGAGTGCTTGAGAACATCAAGCAGACCGCCGGTTGGGAAAAGGAGTTCATTCAGAGCGTGACCGAAGTTTTTGAATCGCTCGGCAAACTTCTGGACCGTGACAGCAAGTATGAAAAGAACAAAATTCTGGAACGCATCGTCGTGCCGGAACGCGTGATTCTCTTCCAGGTTCCCTGGGTCGATGACAAGGGTGAAATTCAGGTCAATCAGGGATATCGCGTGCAGTTCAACAGCGCTATCGGTCCTTACAAGGGCGGTCTTCGTTTCCATCCGTCCGTGAACCTCAGCATCCTGAAGTTCCTCGGATTCGAGCAGATCTTCAAGAACTCTCTCACCACCCTCCCGATGGGCGGCGGAAAAGGCGGATCCAACTTCGATCCGAAAGGAAAATCCGATCGTGAAGTGATGGCGTTCTGCCAGTCGTTCATGCGCGAACTGTATCGTCATATCGGTCCGAGCACCGACGTGCCGGCCGGAGATATCGGTGTCGGCGGCCGTGAGATCGGCTATCTCTTCGGTCAGTACAAACGCATCGTCAACAGCTATGACAGCGTTCTGACCGGCAAAGGTCTCAACTGGGGCGGAAGCCTTGTCCGTCCGGAAGCGACCGGATACGGAAATGCGTACTTCGCCACCGAAATGCTCAAGACCCGCGGAACCTCCTTCGAAGGCAAGCGCGTCCTGATCTCCGGTTCCGGAAACGTGGCTCAGTATTGCGCGGAAAAGGTCACGCAGCTCGGCGGAAAAGTGATCTCCCTCTCCGACTCCAACGGAACCATCCTCGATGAAGATGGTATCGACGCGGAGAAACTCGCGTATGTGATGGAGCTCAAGAATGTCCGTCGCGGACGCATCAAAGAGTATGCCGAAAAGTTCAAGGGCGCAAAATATGCGGAAGGAAAACGTCCGTGGCAGCTCACCGCCGCTGACATCGCCATGCCCTGCGCCACCCAGAATGAACTCGATGTCGAAGATGCGAAAGCTCTGGTCAAGAACGGCTGCATCTGCGTCGCGGAAGGCGCGAACATGCCGACCACCCTGGAAGCCACTCAGGTGATCCAGAACGCCGGTCTGCTCTTCTCGCCCGGAAAAGCCTCCAACGCCGGCGGTGTTGCAACAAGCGGACTCGAAATGAGCCAGAATGCAATGCGTCTCAGCTGGACGCGCGAGGAAGTCGATCAGAAGCTCCACGGCATCATGGTCAGCATCCACAATGCCGCCCGCGAAGCCGCAACCGAATTCGGCGAGCCGGACAACTATGTCCTCGGCGCCAATATCGCCGGATTCCGCAAGGTGGCAAACGCCATGATCGATCAGGGAATCTAAGTTCTCCTGATTGATTTTCTGATCCTCCAACGGGAATATTCTCCAAACGGATGAATATTCCCGTTTTTTTTCCTATAATTTTTCAGAACGGGTGTTGCACGGAGCATTTTCCGGTATATATTCCGATTATAGAGAAAATATTGGACTGCTGGAAGTAAAAAATGACTAGAAGACTCTGCCTGATCGTGCTGTTCGCCGGACTGCTGACCGGTTTTTTCCTGAATTCCGCTCCCGAAGCCCGGGCAATTGATCCGGTTACCATTGCAATTCTCACTCCGATAGCCATCAAGGCCGCACAGGTGGCGGCTCCGTATGTCTATCGGGCGCTGGCAAATATGGGGAAGGCGTCGCTGCGTATCTTTCCGGATCTGATCGGAATTTTCAAACTGCCGGTCGGAATCGGCATGATGGTCCTCGGCTGGCCGTTTCAAGGAGTTGCCGTGCGGGGGGCTATTTATACAATTCAAGGGGCCTGTGCGCCGTTTCAGCTGGTCTGGCATACTCTTATGATCCCGGTGGCGGCGTTTGGCATCAATGTGAATTAGCGGGGTACAGACGTATTGTGCAAAGACGGGATGACACGCTTGACTGGTTGCGACGGGACTGGTATGGTATGGAGCGCGCCCGATATGAAATTGCCGCTCGTCAGCCTCAGCCGCTCCCGATTGCAGAGGCGCTGGATCGGGTGGTGCCTTCCATTCTGCCCAAATCGGTGGTGTCGCTCGGAAAGATCCGCGCTGCATGGCCGGAGATCGCCGGAATGGAAAATGCGCGGAGGACAACGCCTTCGTTCCTGAAGGAAGGTGTTCTGTTTGTGGAGATTTCTCACCCCGCCTACCGCATGGCGCTGGACCATCCGGAGGCGGTAAATAAACTGGTGCTGCTGGATATCGTGTCCACCATGGCCTGGGGCCTGGGCTACTTTGGCATGCCCCACATCCTGCTGCGGTTCATGGCCATTGAGGACGAAAAGAAGCTGGTGCTCAGCCGCCGCATTGCCAGCGTGTGGGTGGTCATTGCCATGACGGCCTCCATCGTCATCGGCGTGGTGGGTCTGGGCATGACCAAAGCCGGTGCGCTGGAATTCCTGAGCGGCTCTTCCAGCGAGACCCTCATCGTGCGCATTGCCAGCCTCATTGCACAGCACGGTGTGCTGGCGGCGGTGCTGGCGGGCCTGATCCTGGCCGGTATTCTGGCGGCCACCATGTCCACCGCCGACAGCCAGATGCTGGCAGCGGCGTCCAGTGTCTCGCAGAACATCCTGCAGGAGTTCGGCCATATGAAGCTCACCGAAAAGCAGAGCCTGTTTGCGGCCCGGCTTACCATCATCTGCGTCAGCGTGGTGGGCGTGGTGCTGGCCCGCGACCCGGATTCCAGCGTGTTCGGCATCGTCAGCTTTGCATGGGCCGGTTTTGGCGGCGCCTTTGGTGCGGTGGTGCTGTGCGCCCTGTTCTGGAAGCGCTGCAACTGGCAGGGTGCACTGGCCGGGATGCTCTGCGGCGGCCTGATGGTCTTTGTGTGGAAGTACCTCATCAGCCCGCTGGGCGGCGTGTTCGGCATCTATGAGCTGCTGCCGGCCTTCCTGTTCTCGCTGGCAGCCTGCGTGGTGGTCAGCCTTGCCACCCCGGCCCCCGGTGCGGACATCGAGGCCGAATTTGAAGCGGCAAAGTAAACGATAAAAAGCAACCAGCCCCGGAACGATGATGGTCGTTCCGGGGCTGATTTTTATCTCAGTTGAACAGCATGATGGTTATTTCCGCGCAGGGCACCAAAAATCCAAAGCCGAAGAAAAGCAGCAGTTCCAATATGACCCGCGTCAGGCGTAAAAACGGTGTATCCAGAAGGGTGCACGCTTCAAGGTAACGGTGATAGAAACCGCTCTGTTCAAAGCTGTTCCAGAGTTCCAGCATGAGAAATTCCATTCCGGCCAGAAGCGGAAAAACGACCCACGAGGACATCCAGCCATCGGCTTGTAGAGAACCATCGCTGAGGGAACGCCAGTGAACTGCAAGTGTTCCGTGGCAGGCGAATATGCCCCACAGTGCCAGGGCGATACTTAGCCGGAGCAGCGCAGTGCGGACAGAATGCCAGTCCGCCACAGGGCGGCGGCGCAGCATGGAAAAGAAATCTTCCAGTGGGACTGGCGCAGTTGGCGGCTCCTGTGCCGGGTCGTGGCAGTGCATCAGGTCCGCAAGAGACAGGCCCAGTGCGTCGGCCAGAGGTTCCAGCGTATTGATGTCCGGCAGACCGACGCCGCGTTCCCAGCGGCTGACGGCCTTGTCGGTCACATGCAGCTGTTCGGCCAGCTCGGCCTGGGTCAGGCCCTGCGCCCTGCGCACCTGGGCAAGAAAGGCACCGAACATTTTTGCGTCCATACAGATCACATCCTTTTCCACAGAATAGCAGACTTGTGTGGAAAACGCAACCGACGGAACGTTTACCGACTGTTTGCAACCAAAAAGGACGTGCTCCCCTGCGGGAACACGTCCTTTGGTTTGCTTATGATTCAGGCGAGGTTCAGCTTACAGCTGAGGGCCGGCAGAGACCAGAGCCTTGCCGTGCTCGTTGCCTTCGTACTTTGCAAAGTTCTTGATGAAGCGGCCAGCCAGATCCTTTGCCTTCTCCTCCCACTGGGAAGCGTCAGCATAGGTGTCGCGGGGATCCAGGATAGCGGGATCCACGCCGGGCAGCTGGGTGGGAACCTCGAAGTCGAAGTAGGGGATCTTCTTGGTGGGAGCCTCGTTGATGGCACCGCTCAGGATGGCGTCGATGATGCCGCGGGTATCCTTGATGGAGATGCGCTTGCCGGTGCCGTTCC
>ERZ824600.2619-NODE-2619-length-18703-cov-3.269466_pt1 | contig 18703 bp, 17 predicted proteins | sample MGYA00519933_ERZ824600 | MGnify/ENA primary metagenome ERZ824600 (study PRJEB31778, sample SAMEA3449178) | human gut metagenome | biome: human gut; feature: human-associated habitat; material: faeces | place: United Kingdom | collected 2010/2012 ... | reverse complement strand
CAACAACTGTATGAGATTATTGACATCGAGAATGTCGGGCAGGTTATAAACTTCTACGGGCTCAGGGGTGAGCAACGTAGCACACAATATCTGCAAAGCCTCGTTCTTAGCGCCTTGCGGTATCAACTCGCCGTGCATACGACGGCCGCCTTCTATAACGAATGATGCCATGAGAATGAATTTTCGGTTAATATACAAAAAAAGCGGTTATCGTCCCGCTTTTCTTCCGTTATTTTTATTTTTTCGTGGCATATTTTCTTTCGGCACCTCTTTGAGGCGGAGCTGTTCGAGAGTGAGCGGGGTCTCGTTGCGTGTATATTCGAGAATATCTTTCAATATCTTTTCGTCGTCGACAGCCTCTTTGTTCCAAGCCGTAAGCGATTTCTTCATGTGGTTGGCCAGGTAGACAATCAGCTGCTCTTTTTCTTCGCCTTCGGGCATCTCCTGCCACTTCTGCAACATCAGTTCGAGAAGCTTTCCGTAATGGCGGTAACGCATGTGCGAATTGGCATAAGGCACATTCTCGGGCTTGTCGTGCAGATTTTCCTTGCGTATGACCTCGGTAGGATAGTCGATGTCAAGTTTGAAATCAGACATGATGGCCAGATGGTCCCACAATTTATGTTTGAAGTCGTCGATGTCGCGCAGATGAGGAAAAAGATTTCCCATAATATTTACTATGGCATTGGCACAGCGGGTACGTTCGTCGCGATCTTCGAGACTCATGCAGTACTCTATCATGCGATGTACGTTGCGACCATATTCGGGAAGGACCAGTTTCTTCTTCTGGGTATTGTAGGCGAGCAAATCTTCTTGTTCCATAGGGAGATTTTATTCGTTGGAAAGGACTTTATTTTTGGGTTTGGTGGCGACGAACTCTTTGAGATAGAAGGGCTCGAAGTAGGCCACGTTTTCAAACTGCGAACGGCGGAACGCCATCTCCGACAGGGCCAGCATGTCGGCAGCCAACGGGTAAATGTCGGCTATGAAATGGGCTTGGGGCGAGGTTATCACCTCACGGCATTTCTCGGCGCCGTTACCGAAAAACAGGACGGGACGCTCGGACAGAATGTCGGCATAGGAACCGGCATCAATAATCTCGGCCGAAATCGGCTTGACGGGGTTCAGGGCCCGGTCGTACACCGCCGAGTAGACCTCCATGCGACGGGCATCAATCATGGGACACAGCAAAGCGTTCTCGTCGATATTTTTCTTGAACATGACGGCACACGCCATCACGGCCAGCGTATCGACAGCAATAAGAGGCACATCGAGCCCGAAACAGAGGCCTTTGGCTTCGGAAACGCCTATGCGCAACCCGGTATAAGAGCCGGGACCGCGGCTCACGGCCACAGCGTCAAGGGCTAAATGCCGGCTCTTTGCTGCCGACAAGGCCTCCTGCACATACCCGCCCAACGACGAGGCATGCGACATGCTTTTATAATTTTCCCGATTAAAGATCACCTCTCCGTCGCAGGTCAGAGCAACAGAACAGACATCGGTCGATGTTTCCATGTTAAGTATTACTGGCATAATTCTTTTTTCGCTTTTCTCCACAAAAGTAGCCAATTTTTCCGATATGCGAAACGGCATCTTATAAAACGTTCCGAAATGCTCCGAAGTTTTCGCCCTGCTCCCACTTCAAGAGGAATCTTTTGGCATCGAGCCCACCGGCATACCCGGTAAGTGAATGGTCGGAGCCAACAATACGATGACAGGGAACGATGATGGATAGAGCATTGGCCCCGTTGGCATTGGCCACAGCGCGCACAGCCGAGGGAGCGCCGATTGCGACGGCAAGTTCTCTATAAGAGGCTGTCTGCCCATAGGGTATGTCGAGCAGAGCCCGCCACACTGATTTCTGGAAATCGGTACCTATAAATTGTAGCGGAAGGTCAAACCGGGTGCGTCGCCGGGTAAAATAGTCGTCGAGCTGGCGGGCAGCCTCGTCGGTTATCTCGGTGGCACCCGTCCGACTCTCCACGCCATAGAAAGCACGAAGTCGGGCCATAACCCGGCCGGGGTGGCGCTCCTGCTCCCAGTTGCACAGGCACAGCTTGCCGCGACAGGCACCCAGTAACAAACTACCGCAGGGAGCCTGATAGGGCTGTATCCATATCTCGTCTCTTATCGCCATCTTTACCTGAGATATTTTAAATATCCTTGTTTTCTCCAACAGTTGCCGACCGGCGCCGTATCTCTCCTACGACCTGCATCACACCGGCGGGAGCCCTGCCGGCTCGCAACTCATCGCGCATATAATCCATATAAGGAGCTACGTGGTCGAAATAGCGGTAATAACCCGAACAGAGATAGTTCAGCCCGCTCTCGCCCAAAGGTGAAGAGAGGAACCGGTTTTTAGGGCACTCTCCATGACAGGCAAAAAGATATTTGCAGGCCCGGCAAGACGACGGCAGAGTCGCGACCTTACTACGTCCGAACTGCTGCTGACGTTCGCCATAAAGCATTTCTACCAAGGTATTGGTTCGGATGTTTCCCAATTTATACGCCGGGAAAACGAAATGGTCGCAGGCATAAACATCGCCGTTCCACTCCATGACAGCGGCATGACCACACGAGGGCGACAAGGTGCATACACCGGGCATCTCACCCACCCAGTTGGCCAACGTAGCATCGAAAATCTGCACATAGCGGGAGCCGACATCGGTGGCTACCCACTCGTCGAAAACAGCACACAGGAAATCGCCCCACTGGCGAGGGGTTACCGAGAACGGGGCCAAATCATCCGGTGTCCCCTCTCCCACATGTGCCAGCCAGCGGCCATCGGGCGAATGTTTAAAACGTTCGACAACGGGAGTGAATTGAATATAACGGCAATCTATCTGTCTGAAAAAATCGTAAAACTCCCGGGGATAATCGGCGTTATAGCGATTGACTACCGCCATGGCATTCCATTCCACATCATACCTGTTGAGGTAGTCGATACCGCGCATTACCCGTTCGTAGGTGGGGCTGTTCTTCTTATCGCGCCGATATGCATCGTGAAATATCCGGGGGCCGTCGATAGAGAGACCTACCAGCCAACCATTCTCTTTAAAAAAACGGCACCACTCCTCATTCAACAGTGTGCCGTTTGTCTGAATACAATTATCAATCCATCGGCCACGGGCATACTTTCGCTGCAAATCCACCGCCTTGCGATAGAACGAGAGCGGTCGCAGCAGAGGTTCGCCGCCATGCCAGGTAAAGAGAATCTCCCGCATGGTCTGTGAACCGATATACTCGCTGACAAAATGTTCGAGCAATTCGTCGGAGAGTTGCTGCCCGGCCACGTCGCCATAGAGAAATGTCTTTTCGTTATAATAGCAGTATGTACACGCCAGGTTACATCGTGCCCCTGTCGGTTTGAGCATGACATAGAGCGGTCGGGCAAAAGGAGTACATGTAGCCATCTTTGCACTATTTGTTCGGCTGTTCGCCCGGCAAGGGCCAGTAAGGCGACGGGGTACGTGCCTGCTGCATCTGACGCTCAAACTCGGCGACTATCTCGGGGTATTTCCCGGCCAAATCGGTCGACTCGGTTATATCTTCTTTCAAGTTATAGAGTTCGAGCGGAGCATTCTTTTTCACACTTACCACCTTCCAGTCGCCACGGCGGGCGGCCCGTTGCTTGCCGGGGAACTCCCAGTACAACAGCCGGTCATCGGTATCCAGCGTATCGCCTTGCATCAACGGCCACAAGTCGATGCCATCACGCCGTGCAGGCAGATATTCCGTGGCACCGGCCACAGCGGCCAGTGTAGGCATCACGTCGGGGAAATAGATGATGTTGTCGAGCTGCCTTACCGGCACATGACCCGGCCAGTTGACAATAAAGGGCACACGGATACCGCCCTCATAAAGCATACCTTTCATACCGCGCAACACCCCGTTACATTCCAGTGTCTGTATGGGAGCCTGCTTGGCGGCGCCGTTGTCAGAGGCAAATACAATAAGGGTATTTTCGCGCAAACCCAGAGAATCGAGCTCGTCAAGCAGACGGCCGATGGCCTTATCCATGTGGGTAACCAGAGAGGCATACCGCTTGGTATTCATCTCCCACGTTTCGTCGTCGTACCAATGGGTATCGTCGATGTTATAGGGTTCGTGCGGCGCATCATAGGCCAGATAAAGGAAAAACGGATTCTCGCGGTTGCGACGAATGAAGCGGATGGCATCGTCGGTCGAAATATCGGTATTGTGCTTGACATGACGGCCATCGGCATTCTCTTCGATATTTCCCAACCGATAATTGTCGAAACGCCAATATGGGTAATAATAGGGATCGTTGGAATATGGGGTACTGATGAGCCAGCCGTAAAACTCATCGAATCCGCGATTTAAAGGTGTTGCTTCGGGATTGAAACCATCGAGATGCCATTTGTTGACAAGACAAGTGCGGTACCCGCCGGCTCCCAAAACCGTAGCAATAGTGGTATCGCTGGGCAACAGGTGCATACGACGAATGGTTTGTTCGCCCTTCTTTCCTTCAATGCCACCGGCTTGGGCAAAATTGTCGCGAATGGTGGTATGGCCCGTATTACGTCCGGTCATCAGAGCGCAGCGTGAAGGCGAACTTACCGCCGACCCTGCATAGCACTGTGTAAACCGGGTTCCGGTCGCGGCCAGACGATCTATGTTGGGGGTCTCAATATTTGAGTTGCCATAACAACTCAAATCGCCGTACCCCATATCATCGGCCAAAATAAAAATGATATTGGGTTTTGCGTTCTTATCTTCATTGCCAGCCGAAGGATGAGCCTCGGCTTCACCGTGCGGCACGGCTATGAGTCCGGCGGCACATATACTTTTCCATATCTTATCGCTGCGCATAATCACGATTTTCGGTAAAGGTATGGCATTTTCTTTTTGAAAAAATATTTTCACATTGAATTTAACAATATTTGAACGGGGAAACAAACATTCTTCTGTCCCCCAAAATTTTTTACAAGATGAGACCGTTTTTTAGCTGTTTTTTCTGATTCTTTTTTGTAATATTGCATCGTCTAAATATATACCTGAACCATGCTCACGCTTGACAAAATTTACCACGCCTCTTTTGTACTGAAAGAGGTGTTACGGCGTACCGACCTGATTGCAGCTCCGCAAATCGTTCCCGGAACACACATATATTTAAAACCTGAAAACCTGCAACTTACCGGCTCATTCAAGGTAAGAGGTGCCTATTACAAGATTTCGCAACTCTCCGACGAAGAGAAAGCCAAAGGCGTCATTGCCTGCTCGGCCGGCAACCATGCGCAGGGTGTTGCCCTTGGTGCCACCAAGAACGGTATCAAATCGCTGATATGCCTTCCCGCAGGCGCTCCCATCTCCAAAGTCGAAGCCACCAAGAAATATGGTGCCGAGGTATGTCTCGTCGACGGAGTCTACGACGACGCCTATCAAAAGGCATTGCAACTGAAAGAGGAAAAGGGCTACACGTTTGTACACCCGTTTGACGATGAAAATGTCATTGCCGGACAAGGCACCATCGGTATCGAACTGCTCGACCAGCTACCCGATGTCGAGGCCGTCATTGTCCCCGTGGGTGGAGGCGGACTCATCTCGGGAGTGGCCTACGCCATCAAAAGCCTGCGTCCGAATGTCAAGATATACGGTGTGCAGGCCAGCGGCGCACCGAGCATGGCCGTCTCGCTCAGCCACAAACACATCGAACGGTTACCCAACGTAAAGACCATCGCCGACGGTATCGCCGTGAAAGAACCCGGCACCCACACTTTCGACATTTGCAGCCACTATGTCGACGACATCGTAACAGTTTCGGACGACGAAATTTCTACCGCCATACTCTCGCTCATTGAGCAGCAGAAACTGGTAGCCGAAGGGGCAGGTGCCGTATCGGTAGCTGCCGCCATGTTCGGCAAGTTGCCCATCGAAGGGAAAAAGACCGTCTGTCTGGTATCGGGCGGCAACATCGACGTAACCATTTTATCGCGCGTCATCAACCGGGGGCTGCTGAAATCGGGACGCTCCTATGTTCTTACCGTCGAACTGATGGACCGCCCCGGCCAACTGGTCGGCGTCACCAGCATCATCGCCCGCATGGGAGCCAACGTCATATCGGTACACCACGACCGGGCCGGAAAAGCCACCGACATCAACGCCTGCTATTTGCAAGTTGTCATCGAGACCCGTAATCAAGAGCATATCGAGAAAATAAAAGAAGAACTCAACCGGTCGGGCTACCACGTTATCGACTGAAATGAGTAGGAAACAAACCTTGCTCCTAATCAAGAATGGTTTGTAACCCGACACTCTTTCTGTAAATCCACACCGGTTCCTGTCATAAGGGGCTGCGGAGAATGTCTTATTCTCCGCAGCCCCTTTCCTCAAAAGAAATTCAGAAGATATAGGCGGAGTTTTCTTTTAGCCGCTTGTATATCCGCAGGATAAAAATTAATTTTGCAAAAATAATCACACAGCTATGATATATTCCATGACCGGTTTCGGCAAAGCTATTGTCGAACTTCCCCAACGAAAAATCACCGTCGAGATTAAATCGCTCAACAGCAAGCAACTCGACCTGTCGATGCGTGTACCTCAAATATACAAAGCCTTGGAGATGGACATCCGCAGCGAAATAGCACAACGCCTCGAACGCGGAAAGGTCGATTTCTCGATACAAATCGAAAACAAAGCCTCGGGCGATAGCTCTGCTCAAATCAACACCGACATCATCAAAAAATATTACGAACAACTGAAAGCGGCAACCACCGCTTTGCAGATACCCGAACCGACCGACTGGCTGCCCACCCTGCTGAGACTTCCCGACACCCTGAAAAGCGAAACCGCCGAAGCCTCTGACGATGAAAACGAAGCTGTAAAACGGGCCGTGAACGAGGCTATCGACCACCTCATCGAATTCAGAGCCCAGGAAGGTCTCATGCTCCAAAAACTCTTCACCGAAAAAATCGGCAACATCGCCCGTCTCCTTACCGAAGTTGAGCCTTACGAAAAAGAGCGAACCGAAAAAATCAAAGCCCGCATCGTCGACGCACTCAATAAAATCGAGAACTTCGATTACGACAAGAACCGCATGGAGCAGGAGATGATATTCTATATCGAAAAACTCGACATCAACGAAGAGAAAAACCGCCTCGACAACCATTTGAAATACTTCATCGAGACCATGGACGGTCACTACGGCCAAGGCAAGAAACTGGGATTCATCAGCCAGGAAATAGGTCGTGAAGTCAACACCATGGGCTCAAAGGCCAACCACGCCGAGCTGCAAAAAATCGTGGTACGCATGAAAGACGAACTGGAACAAATCAAGGAACAAATCCTCAACGTAATGTAAGAGCCATGCCAACGGGAAAACTCATCATCTTTTCAGCCCCTTCGGGCTCGGGAAAATCGACCATCATCCGCTTCCTTCTCGAACAAAATCTCAACCTGGCTTTCTCCATCTCGGCCACATCAAGAGCACCACGCGGTGAGGAGAAAGACGGAGTAGAATATTACTTCCTCACCCCCGAAGAGTTCCGCCGCCGTATCGCCGCGGGAGACTTTATGGAATACGAGGAGGTCTACACCGACAAGTTCTACGGCACGCTCAAAAGCGAAGTCGAACGGTTGACGAGCGCGGGGAAAAATGTAATTTTCGACGTCGATGTCGTGGGTGGAGTCAACATCAAACGCTTCTACGGCGAACGGGCGCTGTCGGTATTCATTCAGCCACCCAGCCTCGAAGAGTTGCGCCGCCGCCTTGTAGGACGGGCCACCGATGCCCCCGAGGTGATTGAGAGCCGACTGGCCAAAGCCGAATATGAAATGAGTTTTGCTCCGAAATTCGACCGCATCATTGTCAACGACGACATCAACACCGCCGAGAACGAGGCATTGAAAACGATACAAGAGTTTCTGCAAAAATAGGAAAGGGTCAAGACATGGGCACCAAAGCGGGTATCTTCTCGGGATCGTTCAACCCCATACACAACGGCCATATGGCCATTGCGCGCGCACTCATCGAGCAGGAAACGCTCGACGAGATATGGTTTATAGCCTCCCCCCAAAACCCGCTTAAATCGCAGGCCGACCTGCTCGACGACGCTACACGCGCCCGCCTGGTACAACTGGCCATCGAAGGCGAGAAAGGCCTTCGATACTGCGACATCGAGATGCATCTGCCCCGCCCCTCCTACACCATCACAACGTTGCAGGAGCTTGCACACCGCTATCCCGACACCGATTTCAGCCTGCTCATCGGCTCGGACAACTGGGCCATCTTCGACCGCTGGAAATCGGCCGAAGAGATTATCCGGCAATTCAGGCTGTACATCTATCCCCGTCCCGGATTTCCGGTCGACGAAACCACTCTTCCGCCGCATGTACATCTCACACAGGCACCGATGATGGAAATCTCGTCGACCGACATACGGCACCGCATCGCAACGGGACAACCGTTTGACCGTCTGGTTCCCCGCCGCGTACACGACTACATAATCGAAAATCATCTTTATCAATAAACGAACATGGACAAATACATATACGCCAAGAACAGCGTCGAATTTGTTACCGTAGGCGTCGAATTCTGCGCCTTTCTCGAACGGATAGAGAGCCTTACCCAAGAAGAGTTTGCCTCTACCGCCATCAAACTGCTGCCGCTGCTTTACCTCAAAGCCACCCTTCTGCCCATCGACGAAGAGAACGAAGATTTTCTCGAATCGCCCGAACACTTCGTCTCGGAAGATGAATACGAATACCTGCGGGGCGACATCGAACGGCTGCTCGGAGAGAACGACGCCTACCTCGTGGTGCAAAGCGACGACATGAAATACAGCGACCTGCCACTGGGTGCCAACATTGCCGAAGACATGGCCGACATCTATCAGGCCGTGAAAGACTGCATCGCCGCCTACCGCACCGAGAACGAAGATACCATGCGGGTGGCACTGACCGAATGCCGCGAGGAGTTTTCGAGCTACTGGGGTTCCAAACTCCTGAATGCACTCGCCGCCCTGCACCGCATCTACTACAACACCTCCGACATTCTCGACGATGGCTACGAATGTGAATGTGGCCATCACCACCCTCACACCCACGGCGACGAAGAGGGAAACTTTTATCAGAAAAGACAATCGGCCTGGCTCGACGACGAAGAAGATGCCGACCGCTGGTTATAACTCCGACCGCTCCCGTATGACATCACAAATCAACGCAGAAAGCATCGCCTCGATGGAGGTCATCAAGTTTCCGGGCAAAATCATCACAGTCAACACCGAAAACGAAGCCTTCGCCGCTGTCGAGCATCTCCAGAAAGAGAAAGTCGTAGGCATCGACACCGAGACCAAACCCTCATTCAAGAAAGGGGTGATTCATCAGGTAGCCCTGGTGCAGATATCGACATGGGATACCTGCTACCTGTTCCGCCTCTGCCGGCTGAAAAGTACATACGCCGTACAGCAGATTCTCGAATCGACCGATATTCTGAAAATAGGGCTTTCGCTGAAAGATGACTTTACAGGCTTGCGACGTCTCTCGCCTATGACACCTCATCACTATATCGAGTTGCAACAGTACGCCGCCGCATTCGGCATCGAAGAGATGAGTCTGCAAAAAATCTATGCCCTCCTCTTTGAGAAGAAGATTGCCAAAACCCAGCAACTCTCAAACTGGGAAGCTACCGAACTGACCCCTGCCCAGCAACTCTATGCCGCCACCGATGCCTGGGCCTGCCTGCACATATACAAGGCCCTTCGTGGCGAACCGCTTCCGGAAGCGTTCAGAGCTACCCGCCAACTCGACAAACAAGTAAACAGCGAAAAACGTTTTATTCAAAAATGACACGTCATGAAGAAACTGAAAAAATACAACCTCATATCGGTGCTGCTGCTTGTCTATACACTGGTATTGGCCGTGTTTGGCTGGCACCGGTTTGAGGGAGAACCGGCCGAATTTTTCGGTATTCTGGCCGCCAACATCGTAGTCATCGTTTTGTTGCGTTATGTCTTGAAACGGCGGGAAAAGTTCCGTGAAGAGATGCGTAAACGCGACAATGAGTTGGACCGAAAGGCAGCGGAGAGAGATACAAAACACAACGATACGGCGGCCAACTGACCGGCGTATGGCTATCAAAGGCAACGGGCCGGCTCCTCATCGAGGTGCCGGCCCGTTGTGTAATCGTCAGGATTCTGTTAACGGGAACGCAACGTAATGCATGTAACCTCAGGCTCCATGCCTATGCGCATGGGCACACCGACATATCCGATACCCCGGTTGACATACAAAGCCTGCCGGCCTTCACGGTAAAGACCGTCCCACTCATCATAAAGACGCGACGAAGGCGACCAGTGCAGTCCTCCCCAGGAGATACCGCATTGTGCGGCATGGGTATGCCCTGACAGGGTTAGCGCGATGAACGGGTGATCGAGCACCTCCTGACGCCAATGCGAGGCATCGTGCGAGAGCAGCACGGTAAACTGTGTCGTATCGGCCCCGGCCAACGCACTCGACAGGTCGCCATATTGGCGGAAAGGTGGTTTGCCCACATTCTCGACACCCACCAGCAACAACGAGGTGTCTCCTACCGACACCGTGCGCGACTCGTTGAGCAGCAGGTCAAACCCGCAACGGCGTATTCCCTCTTTGGTACGCTCCAAGTTCCCGGCTTTCGCCTGCTGATTTTCCCACCGGAAATAGTCGCCGTAATCGTGATTCCCCAATATGGCGTACTTCCCGCAGCGGGGAGTCTCTATCGAGGAAAATATATCAACCACCTCGGGGGTAATCTCATCGGAAAAGTTATTGACAAAATCACCGGTAAAGACAATCATGTCGGCCTGACACTCTTGGGCAAGACGAGCAGCCCGCCGCATGGTCCGGGTATAATCGCCCCAGTTCCCGACGTGCATATCGGAGAGCTGTACGATTTTGAAGCCGTCGAGTTGCCGGGGAAGCCCGTCATAAGCAATCTCCACCTGCTTGACATGTACCCTCGTGCGCCCGACAAGAACCCCGTATAGCAACAAGATCGCCAAAACGACCGCAAACCCTGCACCGACCCGTGAAAGCCAAAGCGATATTTTCCGGCTGAAACCGTTCAGTATCCAACCAATGATATCGAACAGCGCATAGAAAAGTTTGGGCAGATATATCAACGCAAACAACCACAATATCCATGTTATGTGAGACATGAGTCTGTAATCGGGCACATCGTGCGAAAACAGACGCATGCCACAGAAAAACAGCACAAAAAACAGTGCCGGCAACCAATAGACATAGCGCAAATAGGTGTTTCCTATACGTTTACGTATCTTCCAGTAGATCCATACATCGGGACCGACAATAACCAGTAACCCGATAATCATAGGCATAAGATAGAATTTCATACCGCAAACTTTAAGCGTGTTGTTCCAATGACAGACGAAATACCGGCTATACAACCATCGGTCATAGGAACCGGTTTTTCGTCCAATCGAAAAAGTTTATTTCTTCATGTTCGGCTCTTCGAGGCCATAATGCGAACGTGCATCTTCTTTTTTCAGCACCAGCGAAATCAATATGGCTATGAAACCGAAAAATGCGAAGATAAGCATGGGTATGGTGTAGTCGTAAGAGAGATTTCCCATACCGTCGTCCCGGGTCGAATAGTTCTCAATAACCCACCCGATGAGTACCGGCACCATGGAAAGGCCGATATTCTGTATATAGAAAATCGTGGCATAGGCCGAGCCCAGTTGTTTCATGGGAATAATCTTGGGCACGCTGGGCCACAAAGCCGAAGGCACCAGAGAGAAGGCAATCCCCAACACAATCATTATCACAATGGCAAACCACCATGTGTTCAGAATGGGCAGAGCAAAGAGCAGATGTACCACCATGAGCATGACCGAACCGATAATCATAAGAGTAGCGCCTTTACCTATACGGTCGTAGAGCGAACCAAAGAGCGGGGTGAGCAAGATGGTACCAAAAGGCAACATCGCCGGTATGAGACCCGCCATTTGGGGTTCGACATGATACTTGGCAATCATGAGTTTGGTAGCAAACTTCAAGAAGGGGAACACGCCGGCATAGAACATCAGACACAAAAGCGTGATGAGCCAGAATCCCTTGTTGGTAAATATCATCTTCAAGTCTTTGAGCTGGAAACGCTCCTCGGCCTCCTCCTGTACCGCCTCGACCGAACGGTCGAGTTTCTTGTCCATCACACAATAGACCAGATAGGCTACCAGCCCTACGCAGAGGCACAAAGCGCCGAAAAGCACCGGATAGGAGATGTCGCCCATCGCTCTTGCCATAGGCAGACTGCACGCCAGTGCCACCGCCGTACCGATACGGGCCATGGCTACCTGCAAGCCCATGGCCAGCGCCACCTCATGACCTGTAAACCACTTGATAATCACCTTTGAAACTGTGATTCCCGTAATCTCGGCGCCCATACCGAAGATGGCAAATCCCAAGCTGGCCAACACAACCTGTATGTGGTAACCCATGAATGTGGCGTCGCCAAAATCGGTAGAGAGGGCATACCATTTGAGCAAGGCGCCTCCCAGCATGAGCGACGAACTCATCACGCCGGTAAAACGGATACCGCAACGGTCGAGTATAATACCGCCAAAGAAGAGCATCAGCAAGAACACATTGATGTAGCCATAGGCCCCCGAGAAAAATCCATACTCGGAACTGCTCCACCCCAGACCGCCTTCGGCAACGGGTGTGGTACACATCACTTCGAGCGATGCCATCACATCGGTAATAAAATAGCCACACATCATCGTGAACGACACGATAAACATGGCTGTCCAGCGTGCCACGGGGCTGTCGTTGAGTTTTTTTCTGATTAATTCTGTCATTTCTATCTTGTTTTTGATTCTCTCAAACACAGAAAGAGAGAGGCTGTTTTGTGAAAGCCTCTCTCCTTGTTATTTCTCTTTTTTCTCCAACAGCACTACGTTCTCAACGTGTTGTGTGTGCGGGAACATATCTACGGGCTGTACCCGTGCCACCCGGTAGTCGACATCGAGCAGGGCGAGGTCGCGCGCCTGTGTCGCCGGATTGCAACTCACATATACAATGCGACGCGGCGAAGCAAAAAGAATGGTCTTCACCACATCGTCGTGCATACCGGCACGGGGCGGGTCGGTAATGATGACATCGGGACGTCCATGCTCCTCGATGAAGTCGGTCGTGAGTATGTCTTTCATGTCGCCGGCATAGAAGAGGGTATTGTCGAGACCATTGAATGCCGCATTGGCCTTGGCATCTTCGATAGCCTCGGGTACATACTCTATACCTATAACCTTGCGCACCTTGCGGGCTATGAAGTTGGCTATCGTACCGGTACCGGTGTAGAGGTCATAGACCAGCTCGTTGCCGGTGAGGGCGGCAAAATCGGCAGCTACCTTGTACAACTCATAGGCCTGGGCCGAGTTGGTCTGATAAAACGACTTGGGTCCTATCTTGAAACGCAGGCCGTCCATCTCTTCAAGAATGTAGTCGCGTCCGCGGAAGGTATGCACTTCACGGTCGGTAATCGTGTCGTTGGCCTTGGTGTTGATGATATAAAGAAGCGATGTTATCTGCGGGAACTCCCGGGCGATAAAACTCATCAGGGCTTCGATGCGGGGAGCATCGTCTTCGTAAAAGACCACGATGAGCATGATTTCGCCCGTCGAAGCCGTGCGCACAATGATATTGCGCATAAGACCGGTCTGCTCGCGCAAATCGAAGAACGGATAGTCATTATCAAGAGCAAACTGTTTGATGGCCAACCGTATGCGATTGGAGATATCGTCTTGCAGCCAACACTTCTTGATGTCAAGCACCTTATCGAACATACCGGGAATGTGGAATCCCAAGGCATTGCGGTCGGTATACTCCTCGGCCGAAGCCAACTGCTCGGTAGTGAGCCAAGACTTGTTGGAGAAGGTGAATTCGAGTTTGTTGCGATAGAACTCAGTGCGGGCCGACCCTTTGATGGGGTCGAACTCGGGCAAGGGTATTTTTCCGATGCGGGTCAGATTGTCAAATACCTGTTTCTGCTTGAATTGCAACTGACGGTCATAGGGAATGTGTTGAAACTTGCAGCCGCCACACACGCCGAAATGTTCGCAAAACGGTGTTACACGCATGGGCGAAGCCTTGTGCATACGCACGATGCGACCTTCGGCATATTTATGTTTCTTCCGGAATATCTGTATATCGACAATGTCGCCCGGCGCTCCGTAGGGAACAAAAACGACCAAGTCGTTTACCCGCGCCAGCGACTTTCCCTCGGCGGCAATATCGGTTATCTCCACCTGTTCCAGGACAGGAAGTTCTTTCTTTTTTCGAGCCAAAACTTACAGTTTTTGAATAAAAACAAATTCGCTCAAAGGTAGCGATTATTCTTTTAATTTCCCCACCTATTCGAGAAAAAAACAATATACAGGCAAAATGGGCAGGAATCTTTTGTATATCTCTGCCATTCCTTTTATTTTTGTAAAGACCAAGAAAAACATTTTTATCAGTCTATTTGTATTTTATAGAAACAAAAAAACCTTATAATAACCTTATTTTTATATGAAACAAGTTTATACTTTCGGTAACGGACAAGCAGAAGGCCGTGCCGACATGAAAAACCTTTTGGGTGGGAAAGGAGCCAATCTCGCCGAAATGAACCTTATCGGTGTACCTGTCCCTCCCGGATTTACCATCACGACCGAAATCTGCACCGCATACAACCAGAACGGAAAAGAAGCCGTCATAAAAATGTTGAAAGACGATGTGGAAAAAGCCATCGCACACGTCGAGAAACTCATGGGTACCAAATTCGGCGATGCCGAGAATCCCCTGCTCGTATCGGTGCGCTCGGGCGCACGGGTATCAATGCCCGGTATGATGGACACCGTTCTCAACCTGGGTATGAACGACGACGCCGTCGAGGGTATTGCCAAGAAATCGGGAAATCCCCGCTTTGCGTGGGACTCGTACCGCCGCTTCGTACAGATGTACGGCGATGTGGTATTGGGCATGAAACCTCAAAACAAAGACGATATCGACCCCTTTGAAGAGGTAATGGAAGAGGTGAAAAACGCCAAGAACATCAAAAACGATACCGAACTCACGGTCGACGACCTCAAAGAACTGGTCGTACGCTTTAAGGAGGCCGTAAAAAAACGCACCGGAAAAGACTTCCCCGCCTCGCCGTGGGAACAACTGTGGGGTGCCATTTGCGCCGTATTCGACAGCTGGATGAACGAACGCGCCATACTCTACCGCCGCATGAACCAGATTCCAGAAGAGTGGGGTACTGCCGTAAACGTGCAGGCCATGGTATTCGGCAACATGGGCGACACCTCGGCTACCGGTGTGGCATTTACCCGCGATGCCGCCACAGGCGAAGACATTTTCAACGGTGAATACCTCATCAACGCACAGGGCGAAGATGTTGTGGCCGGTGTACGCACCCCGCAACAAATCACCCTCGAAGGTTCGCGCCGATGGGCCAAGCTGCAAGGTATCGACGAAGCTACCCGTGCTGCTCAATATCCGTCGCTCGAAGAGTCAATGCCCGAGTGCGCCAAAGACCTCATCGAGACCCAACAGAAACTCGAAGACTACTTCAAAGATATGCAAGACCTCGAATTTACCATTCAGGACGGAAAGTTGTGGCTCTTGCAGACCCGTAACGGCAAACGCACCGGTGCCGCCATGGTGAAAATCGCCATGGATATGCTGCGCGCCGGAATCATCGACGAAAAAACCGCACTGAAACGCATGGAGCCTCAGAAACTCGACGAGCTGCTCCACCCCGTATTCGACAAAGATGCCGTAAAACGGGCACGCGTCATGGCCAAAGGTCTCCCCGCCTCACCGGGCGCAGCCGCCGGTCAAATCGTGTTCTTTGCCGACGACGCCGAAGCCTGGGCCGAGAAGCGTAAAAAAGTGGTCATGGTACGCATCGAGACCTCGCCCGAAGACCTGCGAGGCATGAGCGTAGCCCAGGGTATTCTCACCGCCCGCGGCGGTATGACCTCGCACGCTGCCGTAGTGGCCCGCGGTATGGGTAAATGCTGTGTATCGGGTGCCGGAGAGATAAAAGTCGACTACAAGGCCCGCACCCTCGAAATGGCCGGAAAGACCTACAAGGAGGGCGACTGGATTTCGCTGAACGGTTCGACCGGAGAGGTATACGACGGACAGGTACCCACCGTAGAGGCCGACATGAGCGGAGACTTCGCCGCCATCATGAACTTGGCCGAGAAATATACCAAAGTCGATGTACGCACCAATGCCGACACCCCCAAAGATGCCACCGTGGCCCGCAAATTCGGAGCCAAAGGTATCGGTTTGTGCCGCACCGAACACATGTTCTTTGAAGGAAACCGCATCAAAGCCATGCGCGAGATGATTCTTTCAAAAGACGAAGACGGACGTCGCCATGCCCTCGACAAACTCCTGCCCATGCAACGCAGCGACTTCGAAGGCATCTTCGAAGCTATGGACGGCTTCGGGGTAACCATTCGACTGCTCGACCCCCCCTTGCACGAATTTGTTCCTCACCAACTGGCCACGCAGAAAGAGTTGGCCGAAGAGATGGGCCTCACCATCGAAGAGGTAAAACTGGCCTGCGACTCACTGGCCGAGTTCAACCCCATGCTGGGACATCGTGGCTGCCGTCTGGGCTGCACCTACCCTGAAATTACCGAGATGCAGGCCCGCGCCATCATCGAGGCCGCCCTCAATGTGAAATCTCACGGCATCAAGGTATTCCCCGAAATCATGGTTCCTCTCGTAGGCGTGGTCGAAGAGTTGAAACTCCAAGCCGAAGTGATACACCGCACTGCCGCACAGGTCTTTGCCGAACGCGGCGACAGCATAGCCTACAAAGTAGGTACAATGATTGAAGTACCCCGGGCTGCCGTAACGGCCGACCAGATTGCCGAGGTGGCCGACTTCTTCTCGTTCGGTACCAACGACCTCACGCAGATGACTTTCGGATACTCTCGCGACGATGCCGGTAAATTCCTTAAAATCTATAAGGAAAAAGGTATTCTCAAAACCGACCCGTTCGAAGTGCTCGACCAGAAAGGTGTGGGCCAGCTCGTGCGTATGGGCGTCGAAAAAGGTCGCTCTACCAAACCGGGCCTGAAAGTGGGTATCTGCGGTGAACACGGCGGTGAACCTTCATCGGTGAAATTCTGCGCCTCCCTCGGCATGAACTATGTAAGTTGCAGTCCCTACCGTGTACCCATCGCCCGCGTAGCTGCGGCGCAGGCTGCTGTTGAGCATGAGAAGTAATATAGCTGAATATTAACCAATTAGGCGGTAGGCTTTTCATTATCAAAGGCTTACCGCCTATTGTTTTGTATTTTAACACGAGCAATTATACTCACTTTTCGTGCAGAATGAACGCAAATGTTGTACAATAGTCAGACGATTTTGACAACAGTGTCGCATACATGTTATATAAACGCCATCGACCGAAAGCCGGAGATAGAGACAAAGTTCAGCAACAAGGTAAAAGAGTTCACAATTCTAAGTATATAGAGCAAACTTTTTTAAGTCAACACAATCACATATTTTTATGAAACATGAATGCAAAATAACAGTATTGGAAACAAAAATCTTTCCAGAACTACAAAAGAAATATCTGGCCAATCCACACTCTGGCCCATGTCCATGTTTCAAACCGGGAGACACATTCCTATTAAAAAGGACTCCTGAACAGGATGATTTTTATCATCTTATGAATGGAAGATTTTGTGGTGAAGCGTGGGATGCAATAAGTAGGTATGTTTACACCGCATTGCAAGGAGGCTCTATCATGCACAAATGGACCAATGATGAGAGAATGATGATTGCTTGCTGTAACGATGGAACAAGGCCTGTCATTTTTAAGATCGAAAGAATAGACATTCCAGAAAACGAAGAAGAGAAACAATGGCTTGATAAACAAAATTTTAAGAATACAGCAAACGATGCCTACGGAGGGTGATAATCAGTTGTTTTTTACGACCCCGCATAAAAGCGCAAGGCCCGAAGATAACTCTTCGGGCCTTGCGGTTAACAGATATTCAGGGATAGTGTTTATACGCCGAGCGAAGCGGCAACGGCCTTGATTTTCTCTTCGGCGGCAATAACGGCTTTGTCGTAATCGGCACGCGATGGCAGTTCTCCACTTACCTCGATATAGAACTTAATTTTGGGTTCTGTTCCCGAGGGACGTATCGATACCTTGGTACCGTCTTCGGTGAAATATTGCAGCACGTTCGATGTCGTAGGCATATCGAGGGTAAATTTCTCTCCGGCCACAAAATCGTGAGCTACCAGCGTGGCATAGTCTTTGGCCAGGACAACCTTCGAGCCGGCTATCTCGGTTATGGGGTGTTCGCGGTAGTTCTTCATCATAGCCTCAATCTCTTCGGCTCCCGACTTGCCTTTGCGCACCACCGAAATGCCTTTTTCCTTGGAGAAGCCATACTCTACATAGATGTCTTGCAAGAGTTCATACATCGTCTTGCCGTTGTCTTTGGCCCAAGCGGCTATCTCGGCCATCATGGCGCAGGCCGACACGGCGTCTTTGTCGCGCACGAAGTCTTCTACGAGGAAGCCATAGCTCTCTTCTCCTCCACCGATATACTGACGTTTGCCTTCGAACTCACGCATGATGGCGGCAATCCACTTGAAACCGGTATAGACGTCGAAGCACTCGATGCCGTTGCGATCGGCAATCTTCTTCATCAACTCGGTGGTA
>ERZ824600.2618-NODE-2618-length-18726-cov-3.560066_pt1 | contig 18726 bp, 19 predicted proteins | sample MGYA00519933_ERZ824600 | MGnify/ENA primary metagenome ERZ824600 (study PRJEB31778, sample SAMEA3449178) | human gut metagenome | biome: human gut; feature: human-associated habitat; material: faeces | place: United Kingdom | collected 2010/2012 ... | reverse complement strand
GTTTTCCGGAATGGAGTTCGACCGTCTCCTCCTTCCAGAAATCCGTTGCGGAAACCGGATGGATTCCGTATGCGGCGGGATCAAAGGAAACTGTCTTTGCTGTATTCTCCCAGTTGATCAGAAGGACACGCCAGGAGGATTTCAGCTTCTGCAGATACTGTGTCGGACGATCCGAGCGGAAAAGATCCAGCGGACGTGCCGCTTCCCCCGATTCCGCACTGACCACTTTCCGTGCCAGGAAAAGTCCCTTTTCATTCAGAAGAGTCATCTTGTCGGAGAGATTGACCGCTCCTCCCGCCGCAAGAACCACACTCAGGAGAACTTCCAGTTCGGAAACATTCATCGAAGCCAGCTGGAATTTTCCGAAGGCTTTTTCGCCATCTTCCGGATTGACAAACGGCCACATCGGATTCAGACGGTTCAAATCCGGATCGTTGGAAGTTTCCTCGGAACGGCAGAGTGCAAAATCCGGATCGTTCAGCCAGAGTTTTTTATTTGCCCAGAAATGAGCGGCCACGGCGGAGACGTTGTGCAGGCAGCTTTCCCAGCGCGCATGAATGTCGGCTCCGATCCGGACCGCCTCCACCATGCTGTTGCCGGCCGTATAGGGATAATTGCAGCCGAGAAGAACCGCACGACCGTCGATTCCGCGGTAAATCGGGGCAAGAAGACGCGGAATAAGCTCGTCGCGCCGGACGTTCGAATCGGAAAAACGCGGAGCTTTGAAAATCGAACAGAGAAAATCCAGTTTGAAATACCGGTATCCCATCTCCGCATACCGCCGGAACATTTTCTCCATAAACTCTTCGGTTTTCCTCACCGTCGGATCCAGCACGAATCCGAAGCGCCGCATGCACTCGTACGCCAGGCAGGGCTGACCGCCCGCCGACCGCGCAAGCATATCGTAATCCAGCTGGGCAATCCGGCTGTGCGGTTCCGCAATCGCGGGCGCAAACCACAGTCCCGGTTCAAAACCCATCTTTGTCAGTTCCTGCGCAAGATGTTTCATTCCGGACGGGAAGAAGGAATTCGCCTCCCATTCGCCGTAGCAGTACTGCCAGCCGTCATCCACGATGATGCGCTTCACATGTTTGGAAAGAACCGGATCTCTGGCGATGAATTCCGCATTGCTCAGAACCTCCTCTTCCGTAATAGTCCAGCGATAGTAATCCCAGCTGTTCCATCCGGCGGAGGGGGAATCGAAATTTTTCTTTTCGTCCCGGTTTTCCTCCGCATAGGCTTCCAGCATGGAAAATCCGTCGGACGAGCTGCGGAAGGAGACCACCGGAAAAACAATCTCAGTTCCGCCATAGTATTCCACCGGAAACGCGATCCGGAGGTCCCGGACGCCTCCCGCATGCGCAATTCCCTGGAACAGCGCGGGAAATCCTCCATGGAAAGGGGTCGAACACTGAAGAGTCTCTCCGTCTTTTGTCAGGGAGAGGAGCAGCTCTCCGGTAAAGGAGGCCGAGTCCTCCATCCGCGTCAGATCGTACGCCTGACAGCCCCCCATTCGAACCGCCTGCGGAAGAACGTGATCCGCGGAAAATTCCGGAACACGAAACAATGTGAATTCCAGATGATCCACCGCATGAAAAAGGGTGCCCGATACAGCAAGATCGGTCCGGCCGCCGGATTCGGAGATGGTCATTTTCCAGACACCGGCACGGGAGACCGCGGAAAATCCGTCGCCTTCCTTTTTCCAGTTGAGCTGTTCCGGCGCATCCTGATGGACCGAAACCGAAGAGTTGAGAGAAATCGGAGAGAATCCCTTCTGCTGAATCCAAGGCTGATTGTTCATGTTGCTGTGTTCCTGTTTTTTCTTTCTTTAACTGGTTCTGAAATTGTATCGTCCGAGAGTTTCCAGTTCTCCGAACTGTTCCTGTTTTAGAAACCGGGCGGGCAGAATCCGTTCTTCCCGTTCCGCTGTTTCCGGATGCTCCAGCTGCCGGTTCAAAATTTCCAACCCTCCGGTGATCAGAGGAGAAAAATTATATTGAATCGCACCGACTATCCGGGAATCCTCGATCAAATCCGAAGGAAGCGTATAGACCGTGACAATTTTCGGATCATACGAAATCCCCGCTTCCCGGATCTCCCGGACCAGAATCCGCGCAGCCCGGCAGTTGGTCAGAAACAGAAACGGCGGCCGTCTCCGCAAAACGGTCCGGCAGACCGCTTCCAGATCGGAATCCTCCACCACACTTCGGGAAAGCGTCAGACGCAGTCCATAGGAATCGGCGTGTTCCTTCACCACTCGAATCATCTCATTCTTTCTTCCCGAAATCAGGTAAAGACTTTTCGCTCCGAGTCCCGCAAGAAATTCCAGCGCTTCGGCCACCGCCCCGGAAAAGTCGTTGTAAACACAGGAGAAATCCGGATGAAATCGATTCACGCAGACCAGCGGAAACCGGCGGAATTTAAACTCCTCGTAAAACGGATTGTCATTGGGAAAATCCACGCAGCAGAGAACACCGTCAACCCGGTTTTCCAACAGATTCTCCAGGCAGCGGAGACGGTTTTCCTTTTTCCAGTTCGTCACCATCATCATCAGCTGGCGCCGGTCCTTTTCAATCTCCCGCATAGCCAGATCCACCAGGTAATAGGAGAACGGATCCCGGATATTCGTCACAATCATTCCGATCGTCCCGGTCCGCCCCTTTGCCAGAGCGCGGGCAACATAACTTGGCCGGTATCCAAGCTCGCGGACCGCCTCATCAATCCGCTCCTTTGTTTTCGCCGAAATTTTCGCTGAAAGCGGGTGGTTGTTCAGATACAGTGAAACCAGCGTCTTCGAAACCTGAACTCTCCGTGCAATATCCCTGATCGTGACCCGCATGATTCCTCTTCCAGTTAACCCGGTTTAACCAATTCAGGATACTATGATCCATTCTTCCAATTTTTCAAGATGAAGTGCAGAAAAAAGAAAGAAAATATCCGGAAATCTCCGGCGATCGGAAATCCGATTCCCCTTGATCCCGTTTGAAATCTGAGAGCTTCGGAAAGCTGTCTGAACAAAAAATAGAACACTTAAAAAAACATGTGCACGAAAGATCTCTGTATTTCCAGACACCTTCCGTGCACTGCAACTTTTCTTTTTACAATCAAATCCGGAAACGTTTTCTGAACTTGAAGCAAAAGAAATGGCGTAATTTCTACCGCTTACCGCACCGTGAAAATCACGCTGAAACTTTTCCCGTCAGGATACGTGAAAACAACCGTTGTCGTTCCGGGAGCAATTCCCTTCAAATCAATCTCGGCCTTGTCGTAGCGGAAAGGCCATATTCCGTCGCGGTCATGCTTGATTTCAACCTGGCAGATCGAAGAGTCATAACTTGAGATGGTCCAGTAATGCCCTTTGTCGGCATCTTCCTCCAGTTCGAAATCAACATCTCCGCGCAGGGGCACCGTTGCCTGACAGACAGTCCGGGAAATCTGCTTCAGAGAATACAATTTCTCATGAATCAAAGGCTGGGCCGGAACCATCTGCGTCACAGCAGGCGCTGCAGCAACAACCGATTCCACCACAGGCACTGCCGGAGTCGGAACAGAATTCACCGACGGCGTGCTCGCGGAATGGTGACCATATTGCACTTTCAGCTCTGCCTCCACATCACCAAACGTGATCACCGAACCTTTTTCTGCTGTCAGAACAATTTTGACAAATCGGGTGTTGGGATCCGATATTGTAAAATAGTTTTTCACTTTTCCCCAATAGGCGGCCGCCTTGTAGGATCGCGTATTTCCCTGCAAAGGTTTCTTTGCCGCATCGAAAGCAAGAAATCCAATCGACGCAATGCCGCTTCCCCTGATATCGGCTTCCACCTTGAGCAGATTTCCCCTGATCGGCAGGAGATCCGAATAAACCGATGCCGCTTTTTGGCTGTCCGCCCGGATCTCAAGGCAGAACTCGTCAAAATCATTGCTCTGCTGAATATGAGTCACCGCTCCAGCAGAAGCCGTCCAGCCGGGAGCGATCGCGGCGTTGGATGCCGCCCCCTGGAAATCACCATTGATTCTCAAGTCATAATCTTGATCGGCAAAAAGAGCCCCCGCACAAAGAAATCCTGCCATAGATGCAGCCAGCAGTTTCTGTTTCATTTGATCTTCTCCATTTTTTATTTTTAATTAAAATATCCGGAAAAATTCCCCTTTCATAATTTACTGAAGAAAAGTGCTTTTGTCAAGCAGATAAAACAATAATAATTATTATTTTTATATTTTTTTCTGCACTTTCAATTCAAATTTGCTATAGTGCTAAGGTAAAGACCATAGTATCTTCCGACAGAAAATTCCGGAATTCTGATATTTTCAAATGTGATCCGTACAGCAACACTTAATCTTAATCAAGGTAAGAACTTGCATAAAATGCTTTCTAAACTTCGAGTCATTTTCTGAATTCAGCACGACCGCCATTTCCTCCCCTCCTCCAAATCAGAGAAATACAAGAAAGCGCAAAATTCTTTACAAAAAGGGTTTACGAAACGCAAAGACGGGTGTATATTATCCTGAAACAATACGAACTACAGGAGGCTTTATACTCAAATGAATGCAAATCAACTCCGATCGAAATTTCTGGAATTTTTCAAAAGCAAAGGACACGCCGTCATAAAAAGCGCACCGCTGATTCCGGATAACGACCCGACCGTTCTCTTTACTACAGCCGGAATGCATCCGCTGGTTCCATTTCTCCTGGGAGCCCCCCACCCGCTCGGAAAACGACTCTGCGACGTTCAGAAGTGCATCCGGACCGGCGATATCGACGAAGTGGGCGATCCGGTCCATCTGACCTTTTTCGAAATGCTCGGCAACTGGTCCCTCGGCGATTACTTCAAGGAAACCGCCATCCGCAACAGCTTTGAATTTCTGACCGGAAAAGAGTGGCTCAACATCCCCGTTGAACGCCTTGCCTTCACCGTGTTCGCCGGCGATGAAAATGCGCCGTTCGATGAAGAGGCCTTCCATCTCTGGCGCTCCCTCGGCGTCAGCGAAAAACGCATCGCAAAACTCCCGAAGGAGGACAACTGGTGGGGACCCGCCGGACAGACCGGACCCTGCGGACCGGATACCGAAATGTTCTACTGGACCGGACCCATGCCCATTCCGGAAACCTTCGATCCCAAAGATAAACGCTGGGTCGAAATCTGGAACGATGTGTTCATGCAGTACAACAAGACAGCGGAAGGGAAGTTCATTCCGCTGGAAAAACGCAATGTCGATACTGGCATGGGCGTCGAACGCGTCACCGCCATTCTTCAGGGAAAATCGAGCTGCTACGACACGGAAATTTTTGCACCGCTTTTTGCCGAACTGGATCGCATCCGGGGAATCGAAACACCCGCGGAACGCACGCGGTCGGAACGAATCGTGGTGGAGCACATGCGCGCGGCAACCTTCATCCTGGCAGACGGGATCACGCCGGGAAAAGTCGATCAGCCCTATATTCTCCGCCGTCTGATCCGCCGGGCGATCCGGGAGGCCAAGCAGGCGGGCATCACTGTGCCCTTCACATCCAGAATGGCAAAAATCGTCATTGAAAATTACGGAGACGCCTATCCGGAGCTCCGCGAAAATCAGACGATGATCCTCGAAGAGCTCGACCGCGAGGAATCGCTGTTCAAGCAGACACTGGAACACGGTGAACGCGAATTCGAAAAATTCATTTCCCGCGTGCCGGCCCATATTCAGAATAAAGTCATCAGCGGGAAAAACGCATTCTTCCTGTACGAGACCTACGGATTCCCGATTGAACTCACCATCGAGATGGCGAAGGAGAAAGGTTTCACCGTCGACCGGAAGGGATACGATGAGGCGTTCCGCAAACATCAGGAGCTTTCCCGCCAGGGAGCGGAGCAGAAGTTCAAGGGCGGACTGGCCGATCATTCCGTGGAGACCGCCCGTCTGCATACGGCAACTCACCTTCTTCACAAAGCGCTGCGGATGGTGCTGGGCGATCATGTGGCGCAGAAAGGCTCCAACATCAATGCGGAACGTCTGCGGTTTGACTTTTCGCATCCCGACAAGATGACTCCGGAGCAGATCGCCGAAGTCGAGAGACTGGTCAACGAGGAGATCAACCGGAACGATCCGGTCATCTGCGAAGAGATGAGTCTGGAAGATGCCAGAAAGAGCGGCGCAATCGGATTGTTCGGAAACAAATACGGCGAACGTGTCACCGTCTATTCGATGGGCGATTTCAGCAAGGAAATCTGCGGAGGACCTCACGCCTCCAGCACCGGGGAACTCGGTTCCTTCAAGATCATCAAGGAAGAAAGCTCCAGCCGCGGCGTTCGAAGAATCAAAGCGGTGATCGGAAAGAAACAGTAAGTCAAGGAAAGAAAAAGAGAGAGAGGACACGCAATGAGCACAGAAATCATCATCTCAAACGACGGAGACGCCTATTTCATCACGGTCAACGGAAGAGCGACCTTTGAACATGCGTCCCAACTGCGCAATCTTGCCAAAAGTCTGGAAAGCGTTGTCTTCTCCAAAATCTGTCTGGATCTGAAAAACTGCGGCGGAATGGACAGCACGTTCATGGGAATTCTCGCCATGCTCGGACTGCGGGCCAAAAAAATCAACGCCCCCATGTATGTCTACAATGCGGACGAGGCCAATCTCGCTCTTCTTCAGGGACTCGGTCTCCGAAAACTCTTCGAGTTCCGCAACGGCGATATGGATCAGAGCTCCGGAAAAGACTGGGTCTCGGAATCCGGCGAAACTTCCGGACGTGCGGAAACCGTCCTCGAAGCCCATCAGACTTTGATGAGTGCCGATGAACAGAATGTCAAAAAATTCGAAAAAGTCGTCGAACTCGTTCAAAAAGATCTCGACAACATGAACAAAGAGAAAAACTGATCTCCGTTTTTCTTCTGCTGTTCCTCTCTGAAACAAGTTCCGTCCGCAAAGAAAATCTCTGACGCGGCGGAACTTTTTTCTTTCCGCTTCTCAGAGACAGATTATGGCGGAATCGGAAAACATCTTCTCTTCCGGAAGATCGGTAAACGCATAAAAAATCTGTCCGGCGCTTCTCACCTTTTCAAAAAAAGCGCTTCTGGCTTTCCGGTCCAGGTCGGCCACCGCATCATCCACCAGAACAACCACCTGATCCGCCAGTTCGGAGACCAGTTCGAATTCCGCCAGTTTCAACGCCAGGGAGACCATCCGGCACTGTCCGCGGGATCCAAAATAGCGAAGCGGTTTTCCCGAACAGAACATCTCGAAATCGTCCACATGCGGCCCCGTCAGCGTCATCGACCGCTCCAGATCCTTTTCCACGCTCTGTTCCAGCTTCTCCAGGAACCGCTCCGCCGACACCGAGGCCGGCGAATGACGCGAAATGATCGAAAACTCCCGCAGATCCGGCCGGATCTCCGAAAGCACATAGCAGACCTTCCGTTCCAGAATCTCCAGAATCTCCAGCCGCTTCCGTACAATCTGCGATCCATAGTCCGCCAGAAGAGCCGCATAAACGCTCAAAAGCGAACGATCCGCACTCCGGCGCTCCTTCAGCAGCAGATTCCGGCTCCGCAATGCCGACGCATACTTCTGAAGCGCCGTAAAATAAGGACGGTCCATCATGCAGATGAACATATCCAGAAACCTTCTCCGAAACACCGGAGACCCCGTCAGAATCACCGGATCATCCGGAAGAAATGCCACACACTGAAACGAATCGGCAAATTCACTGGCCCGTCGCACCGGCACCCCATTCAGAAACAGTCTGCGTTCTGCAAAATCCTCGATCCGCAGCTCCTGGTCCCACCGCTCCTTCCGGCGCATCTTCAGACGGATTTCAAACCCGTTCGATCCGATCCTCCTCATCTCCCGGATCCGGGACGTCCGGAACGAACGCAGACTGGACACAAAATAAACCGCCTCCAGCAGCGAACTCTTCCCCCGGCCGTTCGCCCCCAGAAATACAAGGGAACGGGAATCCAGACTGAACTCGGCCGATTCAAAATTGCGGAAATTTTTTAACGCAATCGATTTCAGCATCCATTCCCACCCGACAAAAAGAAAAGGGTATGGATCCCTTTCGTTTCTCCATACCCCTTTTCAACAACATATAAACGAAATCAGTTTTTGCGCATCGGCATGATGACGTACAGAAATCCGTCATTGCTCTTGATGGCAATCGGACTCATCGCATCATTCATCTTCATCGTGACCTTTTCCACATCCAGCCGTTTGAACGGATCCGCCAGGAACTGGGGATTGAACGAAACGGAAACATCCTCAAACCCGTATTCCACCGGAATGGTCTCATGTCCTTCTCCGATGTTGATGCTGTTCGCTTCAAATTTCAGCTGATTCGCCGAGAAGGTCAGCTTCACATACGCGGAAGAGTCAAACAGCGGAATGCTGACAATTTCCAGAGCATCCACAAACGCGCGGCAGGGCAGTTCCACCTGCTTGGAAAACGCCGTCGGAATCACCTGGCGGTACTGCGGGTACGCTCCTTCAATCAGTTTCGACGTGATCACCGTATCGCCAATACGGAAAATCACCTGATTGTTTCCGATTTCAATGAAGATGTCCCCTTCCTTCTCCATCACCCGCTTGGCTTCCGCGGCGGCCTTGATCGTGATGATGATATCGCCATCCGATCCTTCCGGCGCTTCATCCAGCAGTTTTTCCACCAGTGCAAGACGTTTTCCGTCGGTTGCCACCGCCGTCAGATTCCCCTCCTTCACCGAAAGGAGAATGCCATGCAGGAATTTTCTGGCGTCGTCAAAGCTGGCCGCATAGGAAATCCGATCGATGATCCGGGAGAAATCGGCCTGTTTGAGTTTCAGTTTGCGCTGCGGCTCAAAAGCCACCGGCGCAGGAAAATCCCTCGGATCCAGACCGAGGAGCATGAATTCCGCCGTTCCGCAGGTGATCTTGGAGTGATGATTTTCGTTGGTCTCAATGAGCACATCCTCGTTTTTGAATTTGGAGACCAGTCCGAGAAGCCGTTTTGCCGGAATGGTTGTGGAACCTGCTTCCTGGATATCCGCCTCCACCCGGGTGGAAATCCGCAATTCAAGGTCGGTGGTGGTCAATGTCAGTTTGCCATCCTCTCCGGTTTCAATCAGAACATTTGCGAGAATCGGCAGAGTCGTCCTGGAGCCGATGATATTACAGACTTTTTGCAGAGCTTTCAGAAGCACATCCTTCTTGATACTGATTCTCATGACCGTACCTTTCTTTGCCGTTGGTTTTCCAATCAGATTTTTATTGCATATTGTACTCCCTAAACACGGAAATATCAACCCCGCTTCGGATTTTTTCCGGACTTTTTTCCGCTCCGGATCTTATCCACATTTTTAATTCTGTTTTATTTTCATGAGATGAATTTATTGATAGAGTTAGAGATGTTCATATGTTGAAAAATGGATTCCTTTTCATTCAATTTCCTCTGTTTTTTCTGTGTTCATGAAATGTTTGACGTTTGTTCAGAACAACGGTTTTGTCCACTGGGAAAAAGTTATGCAAGATCTCTCAACAGGTTTTGCACAAGTTGTGAACAGAAAGGAAAAATTTCCTCTGTCACGGTTTTTTGCGTCCGAAGTGTTGATTTTATCAATTCCGGATGTATGTTAAGGAATTATGAAACGATTTTCTTGTCCGATATTTTTGCTTGCTGTAGCCGGGGCGGCGCTTCTTCCGCTTCTCTCCTCCTGCGCCCTGGTCGACAAGGATAAATCCATTCTCTCGCCCGCGATGTGGAGCGTCATCGACCGGAACCGGGAAAATCTGAATAAACTGCGCATCGGCATGACGCAGGAGGAGGTCCGCAGCGTGATGGGCGAACCGATGATCGGTCAGGTCTACAATACCGAACATCACTGGTTCTATTACACTAGAACAAGATGGAGCGACGGAATGGCGACACGGGATGAATGCACCCCCGTGGTCTTCGATGAACTCGGACTGCTGATCGGAATCGGAAATCAGTTCTACAAGGAAAACTATTCGATCACATTCTGGAGCGACAAGTCCATTGAAAAAGTGATCGAGGAATAAAACGGCTTCCGCACACTTGAAGCGGAAGGGGACGGCCAGGAGAATCCGCGGAAACGCGGAGGGAAAACAGATCGGTTTCAAATCATATGGAAAAGAGAATTCTGCCGCATTCCGCAACGGAAATGGAGTGGATCCTGGCTTCGGTTTCCCCCCGCAGAAAGGAACTGCTTGCCGGATTGGGAATTCCGTTCAGGGTCTGCGCATCCCGCGCGGAAGAACGGTCCGACGGTCCCTGGATGATGACTGCGCTTGAGAATGCCTGCGCCAAGGCGGAGGAGGTCGCCGGACGCTTTCCGGAAGCTCTGGTGATCGGAGCGGATACCGTGATCGAATTCGAAAATGAGATTCTGGGAAAACCGCGCGATCTGGCGGAGGCGGAAAAAATTCTCGAAAAGCTGGCCGGAAAAACGCACCGGGTGACAACCGGATGCGCAGTCCGCTGCTGTGCGAGAAATATCCGGATCCGTTTCGCGGAAACGTCTGCTGTGACGTTCCGTCCGTTTGGACGGGAGACGATCCGCGAATATCTTTCGAACGTCCCGGTGCTCGACAAGGCGGGCGCGTATGCCATCCAGGATCACGGTGAAATGATCATCGAACGCTACGAGGGAGAGCTCGAAAATATTATCGGTCTTCCGGTTGCCCGTCTTGCGGAAACGGTGAAACTGCTGTTCTCCTGAAGATTGATTTCCTGTTTTTACAAAGGGACGGGGGTCGGGACCGGACCGGAATAATCCACGGTCCGGACGGGGAGTCCGTCGTAGGTGAGGTCTCCGGACGGGGAGATCTGGAAACGTCCTTCCGAGAAATCATCGGCAACCCGCGGAAACAACGTCCAGTCTCCCTGCGTTTTCAGAAGATGGAGATTGTGTTCCGCAACGGTTTTCAGAAGATTTTCATTGCTCCGGAACTCTTCCAGCGTGTGGCCGAGCCGGTCGACCGGAACCGGGATGGAGATGCCGGGAAGAAGGCCATGGTCCATTTCCGGTGCGCCCGGGGTGAACGGCGTGGCGATCAGCACGCTGCTTCGCAGGGTGTCCAGTCCGGCAAGAATGGCTTTGCGGACCGGGATGTCATGCAGACCGGTCAGGAAGGGTTTTCCGTTTTGAAGAACCGTCAGATCGCCCGGGTGAATGTTCAGGCAGGGAAAGTCCGCAACCAGATTGGTCAGCGGAATAAAACCGGCCAGAAGGCCGAAATCCGGATGAAACGGCGCAATCTGTTTCCGCAGTTCGGCGGTCCAGAGCTGGCGGACACGGTATCCCTCCTCGGTGGCAATCGAGATTTTCGCCAGTCCGTGTTCGGCGTAAAAACGGAAGATATCCACTTCGATCAGCGGAAGAGCATGTTGTTCGGCAAGTTCGCGGGCGCGGGAGGTGCTCCGGTCGGTGACCAGGGCACAGCATCGCCAGCTGATTCCATAACGGGGCGAAGAAAGGAGCTTTTCCGCGTTGCTGCCTGTCCCGCTGAGAAAAATTACCGCATTCGAGTACTTTCTTTTCACAAAAACTTCACTCCTCATTTGCAATTTGCATGTTTGATGTTTAAAATACATAATGTTTGAATTTCGGCAAATCAAAAACTGAAAAAAGATGAAAATACAGTTTCCGGGAGAAAAAGGATGATGAAAAACTTGCTGGGAAGAATGATCACGGCTCTGCTGATTTCCACGGGAATCGCGGTACCGACCGTCGTGAACGCCGCCGCATGGGACGGCGGGGACTGGCCGAAACAAGTCGAAGGACGCGTGATCGAATATCTGATTATCACGGGCAACTACGAAAGTTCCCGCGATCTTGCGGCGGCCATTCAGGAGGCGACAAGAAATCCGATCCTGCTGCTGCCGGCGGCCGATGCGGAAAATCCGACGATCTATCTGATTCTGCCCGATGGAAAGGAACCGGCACCGGTGGATCCGGATCAGTACAGCGCGTATATTTCGTCGCTGAATCCGAAACGGATTCTGATTGTCGGTGACGAGTCCATTGTCCCCCGCGAATACCGGAACGCGATCGACAGAAAGTATGAAGTGATCGATCTGGGAAGCAGGAGCTGGTTTGTGAACGCGGTTTCCGCCGCCACTCTCTTCAATTCCAAAAAGATTCAGACGAAATTCGAGGAAAAACGCGCCGCAAAAACGGAAGGAACGGAAAAAGTCCCTGCCGCGGAGGAAAAATGAATATTTTCTATCGTCTCACGGTCAATACGTTCAAGGAGTGCGTGCGGGAGCCGATCTTTTTCCTGCTGATGCTGGTCGGGCTGGCGCTGATCTGCATTCTGCCGATGTTCGCAATGTTCGTGTTCCGCGAACAGATCAAACTGGTGGTGGACAGTTCCATGGCCACGACGATGGTGCTGGGGCTGATCGTTGCCGCACTCTGTTCCAGTCACACCATCACGCGGGAGATGCGCAACGGAACGGTGCTTCTGCTGCTCTCCAAACCGGTGCCGCGCTATACGTTCATCGTGGCAAAAATTCTCGGAGTGACCATGGCGCTGACCGTGTTTACATTTGTGATGATCTGCTCCTCGTTCGTGGCGGTGATGATCGCAAAGGATCAGTTCCGCCTGGATTTCGGTGCGATGGGATTTTATTACGGTCTGATCGCGCTCTGCGCGGTGATGGCGGCGATTTTGAACTATCTCAAAAATCTGTCGTTTTCCTCGTCGATCACGTTTCTGCTGGCGGCGGTGCTGCCGGTCTATGCGATTCTGCTGTATCTGGTTCGCGGAGCGCCGGATGATGAGGGATTCATCCCGCCGCTTCAGTTCGTTACGGCGATCTCCCTGCTGTTTCCCGCAATCTGGCTGATGGGGGCCATCTCGGCGGCGCTGGCAACCCGGTGCGGAATTGTTGCCAATCTGACGACATGTTCCATTCTGTTCTTCCTGGGATTGATCTCAAAGTATGTTTCAACCCATCTGCTGGGAGGTGGATGGATGGGGGAGTTGTTTTCCGCTGTTCTTCCGAACTGGCAGTATTTCTGGATGGCGGATGCGCTGGCGGCTCATACGCATATTCCGCTGCGCTATCTCGGATGGGCGCTGCTGTACAGCGTGATCTACGGCGGATTCTGGGCTGTCTGGGCAATGGCGCTGTTCCATGACCGGGAAGTGGCAAAAGACGCGATCAACTGAGAAAAGCCATGGCGGACGGTTCCATTGAGATTCCGGCATCGGATGCGCGGATTTTCTATTCCGATTATCAGAATAAAATCCAGTGCGGTCAGCGGGTCGGATTCTCCCGGCTTCCGGCGGATGAGAAAAAATACCATCTGGATTCGCCCGGAGCAAGAATGCGTTTCCGGACCGATTCCCGGCATCTGACGGTGGATCTGCTGTATAAGGAACGGGTCAATCCGAAACGGATGCAGAACGGAGTGGGGGTGTATCTGGTGGACGGGAGATCCGGCGAAAAGCAGACCTTCGAGAGATCCAGACGGGACGGGTGTAAAAATGAACCGGTCACCGTGCGCCTTCCCGCAGACGGACTCTGTCACGATTATGAGATCGTTCTCCCGTATGGGGATATTGTGGAGATTCATGCGCTTCATGCGGATTGCGATGCGTCATTCGAAGAACCGAAGGCGCGTCCGGCGGAGAAAATGGTGTTTTTCGGCGATTCGATCGTTCACGGGTTCTGCGCTTCCCGGATCGACCGGACGTTGCCGTATCTGACCGGAGAGTTTCTGGAATGTGAGATGGTCAATGTGGGAATTGCCGGAATCGGACTCAATCCCGGTGCGGCAAAGGTGCTTGGTGCAATGGAGATGAACCGGCTGCTGGTTTCCATCGGAGCAAACGACTGGAGAGAAGGGATGCTGCCGGGAAAATTCCGGACAAATCTGATCAAGTTTCTTCATGATTTCCGGGTGTTTCAGCCGAAGACTCCGCTGGTGCTGCTGACTCCGGCATGGATTTCACCGAAATTCAAGGCGCCGGATGCCCGCCATTCTCTGCAGGAGTTCCGGGAGGTGATGGAGTCGGTTGCGGCGGAAAGCAAAGATCCGTTTCTCCGCGTGATCGACGGAGACGCTCTGGTGGATCATGATCCTGCACTCTACGAGGCGGATCATCTGCATCCGCGCGATGCGGGAATCGAACAGATGGCGGAACGTCTCGCCGAACAGCTGATCTGAACGAAACGGAAAAACAGACGGAGAAGAAATAAGATGAAACTGACGGTTCTGGACGGATATGCCGCAAATTACGATGAAACGGTGCCGTATGCGTCCCTTGCGGAATTCGGGGAGTATCAGGTGTTCGACCGGACAACGCGGGAACAGACGGTGGAACGGGCAAAGGATTCCGAACTGGTTCTGACCAATAAGACGGTTCTGGATGCGGAAATTCTCGCTTCTCTGCCGAAACTGCGATACATCGGCGTGCTCGCAACCGGATGGAATGTGGTAGATACGGAAGCGGCTCGGAAAGCGGGAATCGTGGTGACCAATGTGCCTGCTTACAGTACGCAGAGTGTGGCTCAGCTGGTGTTTGCGCATCTTCTCAATCTCTGCAGGGAGGTGGAGAAACATGCGGAAAGCGACTGGAGCAGAGCAGAGGATTTTTCGTATTGTCTGACGCCGCAGATTGAATTGACGGGTCTGGTGATGGGAATTGTCGGATTCGGTGAAATCGGTCGATGTGTCGCCCGGTCGGCGCTCGGATTCGGAATGAGGGTTCAGACCTTTACGCGGACGCCGTCGAAAATTGATCTTCCGGAGGTTGCGGCGGTTTCGTTCGATGAGCTTCTCCGGACCTCGGATGTCGTTTCCCTCCATTGCCCGCTGACCAGGGAAAATACCGGAATGATGAACCGCGCGGCGTTTGCAAAAATGAAGAAAAGCGCGATTCTGATCAATACCGCCCGCGGCGGACTTGTGGAGGAAGAGGCCCTGGCGGAGGCTTTGCACAATGGAACGATCCGAAGCGCGGGACTCGATGTGCTCTGTCAGGAACCGCCGCCGGCGGATCATCCGCTTCTGCATCTTCCGAACTGCCGCATCACGCCCCATATTGCATGGGCGACGGAGGCGGCACGGAAACGGCTGATGACCTGCGCGCTCGAAAACATCCGGGCGTTTCTGAACGGAAAACCCATCCATGTGGTGAACGGAAAGGGGATTGCATGACCATTCAATTCAACGGAAAAGAGAAATCGTGCAGAGAGGGAGAGAGCATTGCCGCATTTTTCCGTGCGGAAGGAATCGGTTCATCCAATCTGATTCTGGAGCTGAACGGGGAAATTCTCGCTCCGGATGCCGATCTGGAAGAGATTGTGCTGAAGGAAGGGGACAAGCTGAACGCATTTTCCCTGGTCGGGGGAGGATGATGTCATGCAGGTGAATTCCTATTTGACCCGGGAGGAAAAGGATCGGCTGCAGAACGTGAAAATCGGAATCGGAGGAGCCGGCGGACTCGGTTCCAATGCGGCCGCTCATCTGGTCCGCGCCGGAATCGAACATCTTGTCATTGCGGATTTCGATACGGTTTCGGAAGGAAATTTGAACCGTCAGTTTTTCTTTCGCGATCAGATCGGGAAATTCAAAACGGAGGCTCTGGCGGAAAATCTCTGGCGGATCAATCCGGATCTTCATCTGGAACTGCATCAGGTCCGGGTGACGAAGGAAAACATTCATCGTCTGTTTGACGGATGCGATCTGTTTCTCGAAGCATTCGATTCGGTGGAGTCGAAATTTCTGTTTGTTCACGAGCTTCTTCCGCTCGGGCGGCCGGTGATCGCGTCCAGCGGTCTGGCGGGATGGGGAAACACCAACGCAATGCAGGTTCGAAAAGCGGGAGAGAATCTGTATCTGACCGGCGATCTGAAATCGGGAATCGGAGAAGAGCTTGCCCCGCACTCTCCCCGGGTCGGCATCGCAGCCGCGCAGGAGGCCAATGTGGCATTGGCACTTCTGCTGGGAAAAGAGATCTGACGGGGAATTACGGTTTCTTCCGCTTTGTGAAAGAGATTTCCGTCCGGTTCCGAACTTTCCGGAGGAGATCGACAAACTGATTCTGTTCGTCGTCCGTCAAATCCTGCAGAATGGTTGAGTGACAGAGGTCGATGATTTTTTCAATACCGGGAATGAGATTTCGTGCTTTTTCTGTTGCATGCAGATGAAAATTCCGCCGGTCCTTTTCATCCGGCTTCCGGGTAATCAGGCCGGATTCCAGAAGCTGACGGACGATCACGGCGGTGGTGCTTTTACTGATTTTGAGCTGAGAAGAGAGTTTTTCCTGCGAAATGCCGTCGTTATCCACAATCTCCATCAGGAACGGAAACTGCCCCATGGTAAGATGAAGTTTTTTCAATTCGCGGGCGTAGAATATATGGGTGCAGCGGCAGATGATATAGATGGCCTGTGTCAGATTCCGCATAAGACTCTCCTTCGTTTTGCGGAGGGGGTTTGTGTGGAAATAATATAGACTTTCTGAAGAGTTTTGCAATCCGGCTCTTCCATTTTTTATTTTTCCCTTGCTTTTTCTTAAAAATGAAGTATATTAAATTGTTCGCAATAGAACTAATTTAGAGAATCACCGGAATATTTGCTCTTTCAGAAAGAAACCGTTGAGTCCGGCACGACGGAAAGAGGAGGAATCACAGACGATGAAAAGCGATCAGTTTTTCGATATTTATCAGACTCTGTGCAGGGAGTGGGAGGCGTTTCTGCTCAGCAACGGGATCAAGCTGATGACCCATCCGGGGATTCGGATTCTTTCGGTATGCTATTATATTTCCCGTCATCCCGGCTGTTCGCTGAACGAAGTGGCACGGGAATTCGGAATCACGGCGGGAACGGCGTCGAATCTGGTTGATTCGCTCTGCCGGCGGGGTTTTCTGGAACGGATACAGTCGGAGACGGACCGCAGAAGCATTTGTCTGACAACGACTCCGCGTCTGAATGCATTTCTGGAGAGAGTGAAGGAGCTCTGAGGATCCCGTCTTTTCACTTTTTTTGGACGGTCTCTTGATTTTCCGGAAACAGGAGGTACATTAAATTTCAGTTTTTCAATATTCTTTTTATGAAAGGTATAACACATGAAAGCTGCTTACATTTTTTCCGGTCAGGGAGCTCAAGCCGTCGGAATGGGCAAGGATCTCTACGAACAAAGCAATGCGGCTGCGGCAATTTACAATGAAGCCGACACCGTGCTGGGATGGAGCATCTCCGAAATCTGCTTCAACGGACCTGCGGAAAAACTGACGGAAAGCAGATACTGCCAGCCGGCAATCTATACGACAAGCATGGCGTGTCTTGCGGCATACCGGGAAAAATATGATGGGGATCCGGATGAGATCGTCGGATGTGCGGGACTCAGTCTCGGAGAATACGCGGCTCTGGCATGCGCGGGATTTTTCACGTTTGCCAACGGCTTGAAACTGGTGGCCCGGCGCGCGGAACTGATGGACGAGGCCTGCAAAAACACGCAGGGCGGAATGGCGGCCATCATCGCCGGCGATCCCGCCGTGATCCGGGAAGTGTGCGACGAGTGCGGAATCGATGTTGCCAATTACAACTGCCCGGGCCAGATCGTGATCAGCGGAGTCAAGGACGGCGTTCTGAAAGCCTGCGGCATCCTGAAGGAAAAAGGAGTGAAGAGAGCTCTTCCGCTCAATGTGGCCGGAGCATATCACTCCCGTCTGATGAGCGAGGCGGGGAAACAGCTTCGCGGACCGCTTGCGGAAACCTATGTGACCGCATTGGAATATCCGGTTGTTCAGAATCTGACCGGAGCAGTGGAAACGGATCTCCAGAAGATCCGGGAAAATCTCGCCGGCCAGGTTGCGGGAAGCGTGAAATGGGAAGAGTGCGTGCGGACCCTGATCGGACTCGGCGCGGAAAAATTCATCGAATTTGGTCCCGGAAGTGTGCTGACCGGATTTGTCAGGAAGATTGATCCCTCCAAAGAAATTCTGAATGTGTCCGGAATGATCTAACAAACCGAATGGAAAGGATTTGAAATGGGAAAGAAACTGGAAGGAAGAGTGGCGCTTGTCACCGGCGGCGCCCGCGGTATCGGCAGAGCGATCTGTGAGAAACTTGCGACGGAAGGAGCAACCGTTGCGATGGTCGACATCATGCCCGATGTTGCGGAGAAGACGGCGTCGGAATTCCGCGCAAACGGGTTTGAGGCGTTTGCCGTGGCGGCGAACGTTGCAAAATATGAGGATGCGGAAAGCGCAGTCAAGGCGGTGACGGAGAAATACGGCAGACTGGACATTCTGGTCAACTGCGCCGGAATCACACGCGATACCCTGATGCTGAAGATGACCGAACAGGACTGGGATGCGGTGATCGCCGTGAATCTGAAGGGCGTGTTCAATATGACCAAGGCGGCGATCCGGCCGATGATGAAGGCACGGTATGGACGCATTGTGAATATTTCGTCGGTGGTGGGCAAGATGGGAAATGTGGGTCAGGCGAACTACTCCGCCTCGAAAGCGGGAGTGCTGGGACTGACCAAGACAACCGCCCGCGAATTTGCTTCCCGGAACATTACCGCGAACGCCGTCTGCCCGGGATATATCGCGACGGATATGACCGAGAAACTGCCGCAGGAAGCCCGGGATGCGTTTCTGGTGAATATTCCGCTGAAACGCGCGGGACAGGCATCGGATGTGGCGGGCGTGGTCTGCTTCTTCTGCTCTCCGGAAGCCGATTATGTGACCGGCCAGGCTCTGAACTGCGACGGCGGATTCCTGATGAGCTG
>ERZ824600.2611-NODE-2611-length-18760-cov-3.344186_pt1 | contig 18760 bp, 12 predicted proteins | sample MGYA00519933_ERZ824600 | MGnify/ENA primary metagenome ERZ824600 (study PRJEB31778, sample SAMEA3449178) | human gut metagenome | biome: human gut; feature: human-associated habitat; material: faeces | place: United Kingdom | collected 2010/2012 ... | reverse complement strand
TTTTTCGCAGGACGTTCGATGACGATTCTGCTGATGCCGGCCTGAGCCAGTTTCTTTTTCAAGAATTCTTTAATTTTAACGTCTTCATGCAGGTAACCGGCATAGTTGTCGTCGGCATACCAGCGGGAATCCCAGGTACGGTTAACACCCAAACGAAGACTTGTAGGATTTGCTTTCTGTCCCATCAACTTACTCCTGACGCTCGGTTACAACGATGGTAATGTTGGAGAAGGGTTTCAAAACTCTTGCTCCCCTGCCGCGGCCTCTTGCGTGCATGCGTTTCATTACCAAACCTTTTCCGCAATAAGCTTCACTGACAAAAAGCTTATCGATGTTTAACTGATGATTGTTTTCAGCATTTGCAATCGCCGATTGCAAAACTTTCAAAACCGACTTGGCAATTCTCTTCTTGGAGAAAGTGAGTTCGGCAACAGCCTTCTCAACAGCCAATCCGCGGATCGATTCGGCAACCAGGTTAAGCTTGCGGGGACTCGTGCGCAGCGCATTGCAAACGGCCTGAGCCTGATTTGCCTGCAGTCTTCTCGTATCTTTAGACTTTCCCATCACTAACTCCTCTTGGCTTTCTTGTCGGCTGCGTGACCGTAGAATACGCGGGTCGGGGCAAATTCGCCGAACTTGTGGCCGACCATATCTTCGGTAACGAGAACCGGGATAAACTTATGACCATTGTGAACACCAAATGTCAAACCGACGAACTGCGGCAGCATGGTGGATCTGCGCGACCAGATTTTGATTACTTCGTTTCTGCCCGAAGCTCTGGCGGCGTCTGCTTTCTTCAAGAGATATCCATCAACAAACGGTCCTTTCCAAACTGAACGTGTCATTAGCTTATCTCCTTATTATTTCTTGTTGTCGCGACGGGATCTCATGATAAAGCGATCCGTCTTCTTGTTGGAACGAGTCTTGCCGCCCTTGACGGGAAATTCGTTCCGGTTGACAAGTTCATGGAGCCGGTCATCGATGACTGCGCCGCTTACATTGCCCGGCTGATCCGCTTCTTCGCCGGACGCTGACGATCCGACGGGAACAGAGCGAAAAAACGCGGACTGGAGATTTTTCCAGTCCGCGTTTTTTTCTGCCCCGGTTTCTGTTCTGATTCGATCAGCGATAGGGATACCAGCGGAATTTGAATTCGCTGCTTGCGGTATCCGGGATCAGGGAGCGGTAGGAATGATTGGCGCCGTGTCCGTCCAGATAGATGGTGTTGACGGTGCGTTCGCCGCCGTGGCGGTAGGCGACCACGGGGAAATCGAGGGCGTCGTTTCCCTTCTCCCACCATCCGCCGGCGACGGCGGGATCGCGGAGATTGGTGGAACCGCTGGAGGGAGCGGCATCCCCGAGATTTGTCCGCTCGTCGAAGAGGAACCTGGAGGCGGGCGACTTGACCTTCGGAAGATGGGTGACTTTCTGTTTATTCCATGAATTGACTCCTCCGTCGGGAAGAACGGTTGTATCCCAGTAGGTCATTCCATAGGAGAAGTCGGCGCCGCGATAGAGTCTTGCCGCGGCGGGACGGGATTCGAAATTCCAGACGCGCTTGGTGTTCGGGCAGACAAAATTTTTGTCCCATTCCGCGTTGTCCCACTGATAGTGGCGAATTCCCAGATGCTTCACGAACGCGGCGTTGGACGACCATGTGGACGTTTCGCCTGGATTCTGAAACGGCACGTTGTAATCATTGTGTTCCGACGCGTACGACGCCATTGCGACGCCCATCTGCTTCATGGATGCAAGACATTTCATCTGCATCGCCGTATCGCGCGCCTTTCCCAGAGCCGGCAGCAGAAGGGCCGCCAGAATCGCGATGATCGCAATGACCACAAGGAGTTCCACAAGGGTGAAAAACCGTTTTTCCGTATTCATCTTCCGAATTCCTTTCCATGTTCCACAAATTCAAAATAAAGAGCGGGACCGCTCGGGAGAGCGGCGGTGTCGAGGAGGAGCTCCACGCGATCGCCGTTTTTTCTCAGCGGCAGTTCCGCCAGACGTTTTCCATCCATTCCGAGCGCATAGGCCTTCATTGCGGCGGCATTCCGATTTCGGAACGCCACATCGAAAATCCCGGTCTGAACGAGGAGCGGCAGATCGCCGAGCTTCAGCATGAACCGCATTTCCGGATCTTCAAACGCCATGTTGTTCTGCAGGACGTTTGTGGCGACGACCAGGAGCAGACGCTTCGCCTCGCGGATCGGCAAAGTTCCGTCGATCGATGCCAGAGCGACATTTCCGCGAACGGTCATTTTCCGGATTTCGAAATCCGAGAGTCCGGCCCGGCTTCCGGCCTCCGCGCAGATTCCCTGAAGGCGCGGCGTATCCACCTGCAGATAATTGCGCGCGGTCTCCATGCGGAGTTCCCCCGTATCGGTCTGGAAAACGCCTTTTGCATCGGAGGAGGGATTGTTCTTCGGGAGAGCGCCTTTTTTCCGCAGATCGTTCAGGAAGGAATCGAGCTGAAAGGCGGATGAGCCGGACGAATCGGCGATGGAGGCGTACCAGTCGTCGAGGATCACGCCGCTTCCGCCGCTTCTGCCGAGGACGGTCTCGTTTTTCCCGGGAGCCTTCCGCAGATCGCAGGAGTAGGAGAAACGGTTTGTGAGCATCAGCTTTCCCTGCGCGGTCGAGAGCGCGTCATGCGAAGCTCCGTTTTTCAGAATCTCTTCGGAGGAGAGCGCCAGACGGATTTTCTGTTTTCCCGGACTCACATCCCTCCGCCGGAAGATCAGCGCGGTCAGCAGTTCCTGCGTTTTTGCAATCGGATCATTATTGATGAAGAACGGCATCATTTTCGCATAGGCATTCACCGTGATGGCCGATCCGAAACCGGTAAGCGCATCAAAGTCCTGATAGGCGGAGTATGCCCCCATGACAAATGCCTGCTCATAGCGGTAGCGGTTCCAGAACACATGGAGATGTTCGGTGACGACATACGGCACGCCGTCTCTCCGCATGCTTCCGAATCCGCGGAATTCGTTGGCCGCATTGCCGATCGAACTCTCCTGCGAGATGCTTCCGCTTCCGCCGCCGTTGTTGGTGAAGCCGTTGGGATGGGCGTGGTAGCCGTTCATTGCGATGAAATCGTAGTCCCGGCGAGCGATGGCGTGGCGGAAGGTCTTGCCCATGTTCATTGCCGAAACCGGACCGGGGTATCCGATCTCCCGCAGGAAATTCTTATAGAAGTGGAAGATTTTGTTTTCCAGACCGCAGAGGAAGGTGTTGATGTCCCTGCCGTAGGAATCGGTGCGGTAGAGATCGTCCTTTTGGAAAATCGGGACGGCGTCGAAGGCGTCCGGAGCCGTTTTTCCCCATGCCGACCGGAGTGATTGAATCGTCGCATACTTCTCTTTCAGGAACGCTCTCCACTGCGGCAGGAGCGGCGCATAATCCTTGCAGAATCCGGGAGAAAGAGCAAACTCCTGTTCGTTGTAGCCGACGACCATGGCAACAGTCGGATCGTCCACCAGCCGTTTTCCGGTGTAGGGATTCACATGGGTGAAGAGCTTGCGCACCCCCTCCTTCCAGATGGTCCGGACGCGCTCGCTGAAATAGATTTCGTATTTGAAATTTCCGGGATCGGCCTTGCTTCCCCAGCGGACGCCCTTTGCATAGCCGAGCCGACCGGTCATGGCGTCCATATTGAGGTAGATGCCGTTTTTCCCGCATTCGGCGACGAGGAAATCAAAGCGGTCGAGGAAATCCGGATGAAAATCCAGATCCTTCTTCGCCCTGGTCAGCAGGATTTCGTCGAGGAAATGGATCCGGATCATATTGTACCCCGCCAGGCGGAGCTGACGGACATACTCGCGGATTTTCTCCTTTGTATCGAACTGCGGCTTGTTCGTCCAGAAACCGCGGAACGACGCGGCGGCCTCCGCGGAAGCGAGGAAACGAACCGGCCGCTCCGGACTCTTCTCAAATGCGAAATGACCGTCCCTGTTGATGATGACCCGTCCGTAAGTTCCGGTCGGCTTTCCGTCGTTCAGGAAAGAGAGATCGAGCGCGGACCCGGCGATCACGCCGCCTTTTGCCGGAAGCGGCAAAACCTTCCACACCGCGCCGGGCCGCATCACAAGCGGTTCGGTTTTCGGAACCGGATAATCGGTATTGGAGAGAGTTGCCCCCAGAACGATCCAGTTTGCGGAGGAACCCGTCTCCTTTTCGAACCGGATGCTCCGCACGGAACCGATCTTCTTCAGCGGGAAGCGGGAGAGATAGACTCCGACCTGATTGCCCCCGCCCGTGCTCCACAGGGAGACGGGAAAGGCATTCGGGCGCTTCAGCGGCATCCACCAGTTGGAGATGTCGCGTCCGTTGACGATCCGCAACTCCTGCGAACCGGCGGATCCGTCAAGCAGGATCCGTCCGACCGGCGGATAGGAGTCGGGAAACGTCAGCGTATGCAGCACATAGAGATACTTTGCGGACCGCTCCCCTTTCCCGAGCTTGATTTCCGCCGAATGCAGCCCGTTGGGGAAACGGCGGTTGGCAAATGTCATCACGCATTTTCCGCCGTTCTCCTCCGGGCGGATCAGATGGAACGGGACGTTGCCGAAGACGGACTGTTTCCAGCGGAATTTTGCGGCGTCGTTCTCCGGTCCCTGATCGGACCATCCCCCCTTCCCGTCACCGGAGACGGGGTCCTGGTATCCCATGTTTGCCACGCCGGAGAGATTCAGCACGGTATCTCCGGTTTCCATCTTCAAACCGCAGTAGCGGATCACTCCGCAGCCGCCCTGAATCCCGAGAAACAGATTCGCTGCGACAATGTCCTGCGGAATATCGAATGATTTGGAAAGCGTTGTCCAGTCCGCGACTCCTGGGGACATGTAGAGTCCGTAGTACCCGTATTTTCCGTTCGGGAAACGCACGGAGATCATCAGCTTCCCGCCCTGCCACTTCTGATAGACCCTGATATCGCGCCAGACCTCCGCGGACAGTGTCACGCGCCGCCCGGCGATGCCCGCCGGATCCAGCGCCCGGGTGATTCCATACACATGGTTCCGGACGGGCTTCTCCAGCCGGATCTCCAGAACATCCTTCCGCTCTCCCTCCTCGACAAAGCGGACGATCTTCTCCGCTCCCCGGCTCCATCCGTTCAGACCATCCGCTTTTTTCTCCTGCAGCTCCACCGGAATCCCGGCGGCAACCGCTGCGGAGAATCCCGCCAGAAACAGAATCAGACTCTTGCAGTGCATGGATCATCCTTTCAGTAAATTAACATTTATAGGCATTTGTTATAATTATACAATATTCTTGATTTTTGTCAACCCTCCTTTTTTCAAAAAGGGTAAAAAAAATAAAAAATTCAAATAAATCGAGCAGGAAAATTGATATTCTCCAAAAAGGTGATATGGTATTTCGAAATGTCGACAAATGAACACAAATGGAAACAAGAGGGAAGAAATGCCCACGGGGAAAAGCGCGGTTGCGGAATATATGAAAATCCGCAGGCATATTTTGAATCTGACGGCGAAGGCGGGGAACGAGTCCGTGCAGCTTCCGACGGCGCTGGAACTGTCGAAACAGTTCGGGGTCTGCCGCCAGACGGTGGGCAAAGCGCTGAAGCAGCTTGCGGAGGATCATTATGTGATCGGGAAACCGGGACTGGGGACCTTCACGAATCCGCGGAAACAGTTTCGTCCGAACGCGTGGCAGAAGGTGCAGACCATCGGAATCATCGTCGGCGACGGAATGGTCATCGAGCTGGATGAATACCTTGCCAAACTGGTTGCGGCCTGTCTGGTGGAGGCCTCGATGTTTCCGGCCTATGTGCGGACGATCAATCTGACCTCGGCAAAACCGGGGGATGTTCTCCGGGAACTGCGGAGCGAATCGCTGGACGGGCTGATCTGGCAGAATCCGCCGGCGCGCTTTCTTCCGCTTCTGGAACAGCTCCGCAGCGAGATGGCCATTACGGTGATCGGATTCCTGGAGGGGAAAACGCTTGATTCGGTCAATTTTGATCTGTGGAGGATCGGTTATGACGCGGGGAAAGCGCTGCTGAAAGAGGGGAGAAAACAGATTCTTTTTCTGCGGGATGAACTGCCGTGGAGTCTTTCGGTTGCAGGACTTCGCGAGGCGTTCCGGGAAGCGGGATGCGAACTGAATGAAAAGCTGATTCTCAAGGGAGAGAATGTGCTCGAAAAGCTCCGACTGATCTTTGAGCTGGGCGTTCCGATTGATGCGCTGTTCAACTCGCTTTACTCCTATGGGAGTCTGGCGGAGATTGCGAAGCAGTCGGATTACGATCTCTCCCGGACATTCCAGGTCTGCTGGGATTCCACGGCCGGGCATTTCCCGGAGTTTCATGGGCTGGTGTATTCGTTTGATTTTGCAACGCTTGCCCGCGAAGCGGTCGCTCTGCTCCGGAATCAGATGGAGAAGAGGGGAAGTTCCGAAAGCAGACTGCTCCCCGTTCCTCTGACCCCCTTTGCCAAAACCGCTTCCGGCATCTGACGGGAAAGTACCGGAACGAAAAGGTGTTCCGGAAAGAAAATTCAAAAAAAAGCACCCAATCGGGGATTGACTTTTTCGGGGTTTTGTGCTATAATTAAGCAGACAAAATGCTAACTAATGCTAATATAGACAACCAATTTTGAGTTCAGAAATGAAAAAAGAGAAGCCTCCGGTTGCGGAATACATGAAGATTCGCCGCTACATGCTGAACTTTGTGGAACAGGCGGGAGAGAAGTCGATTCAGGCGCCGACGATTCTGGAACTGTCACGGAAGTTCGGGGTGAGCCGTCCAACGGTCAGCAAGGCGATGAAGATGCTGACGGATGACGGCTACATCATCGGCCGGCCCGGACTGGGGGCGTTCACGAATCCGGCGAAGATCAACCGCTGCAAGGTGCAGGAGTACAAGAATGTCGCCCTGATCATCGGAGACGGGATGCAGGTTCATTTTGCGCCGTTTCATCTGGAACTTCTCGGACGGACGGCGCTCTGCACAGCGGAACGGAATTTTGAGATGACCTTCATTCAGCTCTCCTCCCACCAGGTGGATCAGATTGTGCAGGAGATCTCGATGACCCATTTTGATGTTCTTCTGTGGCTTGTGCCGTATCCGACGCTTTTGCCCGCGATCCGGATTCTGCGGGAGAGAGGGAAACGGATTCTTGTTCTGAACAACTCGGAGAACGTGGAAGAATCCAATTTGACCTTCAATTATGAGGAGTTCGGCTATCGGATCGGGAAGAAGCTGCTGGCGGAGGGGCGGCGCAGGATTGTGTATCTGCTGAATACCGAGGCATGGTCGCGGCCGCTGAAGGGGGTTCTGAAGGCGTATGAGGAGGCGGGGATCGAATTGGATCCGAGTCTGTTTTTTCCGGACATGGTCCATCTGTGGCCGAAGCTGGAGAAACTGCTGAATACGCCGGGAAAGGTGGACTGCGTGTTCAGCGCGGTGTGTCCGACAAGTGTGTTTCTGCCGTTTTATTCGCGTCTGGCTCCGGAGATCCGTTCGAAGGTCCGGTTTATTCTGGAGGAGGACGGAAGGCGGAACAGTTTTCCGGCTGGGTCTTCCGGACGCCGTTTCAGGAGATGTCGGATGCGATCGGCCGTCTGCTCAGTCTGGAGTGCGAAGGAAAACCGCAGGACAAGACTCTTGTCAAAATTGATCTGCATGAGATTGAAGTCAACGAAAGGAGATCATAGATGAAACGGTATGGAAAAACGGGAAACGGGCATCTCGAATCAGGCAGAAAATTTTTTACTTTGATTGAACTGCTCGTCGTAATTGCGATCATCGCGATTCTGGCGAGTCTTCTTCTTCCCGCGCTGAATTCCGCAAGGGACAAGGCAAGGTCGCTCTCCTGCCTGAACAATCTGAAGACGCTCGGCATTGCGCTGAACCAGTACACACTGAATTACAACGATTATCTTCTTCCGGCATACAACATTATCGGCGAGAAGCCAAGCGACTCCAACAAATATGCCTACTGGGTCGGAGTTCTCTGTGAACTGCCGGCAGGAATTTCAACAAATGATTACACATTCCGCCGTTCCCCGACCTACGGGGTGATGTGGGGGCAATATTGGGAACCGCATCCGCCCAAGGGAGATTTTTCCTGCCCTGCGGCGGAATTCGGAGTCCAGTGGGGTGGAGATTTTTTCTGGTCGCACTACTACCTGAATCACCCGCTGCACGGCGGGAACTTCAACAATGAGGCGGCATACAATCTTCCGTTTTACAAAATTTCCCGGATCAGAACCCCGTCCATCGCCATTTCCCTTGCGGAACGGGCACAAACTGAGATGACCCGCAGCTGGAGCGTCTTTCTAAACTATGAAACGGCGACCAGTCTGAATTACGACCGCCACGGAGCCAAATCCGGCAGAGGACGGGCAAATGTCCTCTATTCCGACGGTCATACCGGCTCGCTGACACGCGGCGCCGCCATGGCGATCAAAGGAGGAAATTACGGAAATAATGTCATCTTCCAGGTCGGATACAAATAAGACCGGACACCGGAATGAAAAACCATCATTTTATGATAGAAGGAGTCTCCATGAATTTTCGGATCGGAATTCTTTTTCTGACACTCGGGCCGCTGATCGCGGCGGAAAAACTGCCCATTCCGGCTGGGAAGGCCGGACTGCCGCAGAATACGGCAAAAGCGGAAGCGGAAATGTTCACCCCCGTCCTGGAGGGGAACACCGTCTCGGCGGGAAACAAAAAAATCCAGCTGACCGACACATTCAAACTCTCCATCACGGAAAACGGACGCGCCCTTGCGGAAACCCGATACGTTTTTACTCTGAAAGACAGGAAAACCGGAAAAATCACCTGGCACTCCCTCGGCAGCAAACGTCAGGGAATGTATAAAACCGGATGGCAGGGCGGGAAAAAGATCTCGGAAGAGAAAATCTCCATCGGGGACTGCACATGGGATTTCGCCCGGCAGGAGGTCGAACTCCTTCCGAACGGCCTTCTCCAGGTCACATTCACCTGGAAGGAGCCCGATCCGGAAAAGTACACGCTGAATCTGTACGGCTGTTTCATCAGCATTCCCTACTCCGTCGGCGGCGGGAAACGGATCGTCTGCGATGGAAAAACCGTTTCCCTTCCGACGACGCCGGTCAACTTCATCACCTCTGCGGGCGGAGAGAAACCGCATTCCATTCAGTTTTTCCCGGATGATCCCGCCCGGACCTTCACAATTTCCGGGAAAGCCGGAGAGCTTGCCGGGATCACCTGTTTTGCCCTGAAAGATTCGCTCCGGTTTGATCTGAAGGAGAATCGTCCGGCCGGAAAGCTGGTGTTCACGATCGACATCCGGAAGGGCGTTCGTCCCGCCGTTTCGGACGCCATGCGCGGGAACGTCGATTTCCGCGCGCTCGACAATCTCGACATGCCCGACAATTCCAGCCGGAACATTCTGGTCAATCCCTCCTTCGAGCAGGGCCTTCTCGGCTACCACTTCTTTGAAGAAGGCTACAATCAGAGCCGGGAGAAATGGGAAACGCCGATGTATGCGCTGGACAGCAAAGAGCGTGTGTTCGGGAAAAACTCGCTGCGGATCACAACCTTCTTCGCGCATAAAAAAGGGGACGACTACCGGAATCTGAACACGGCGTGCAATATTTCCACCCAGCATGTCGCCGTGGCGCCGGGTGTTTACACGCTGAGCTTCTACATCAAGGGATCGCATCCCGGGGAACAGACGTTCAACATCTGGGTCGCCCCCTACAATTACGGGCCCTACACGACGTGGCTGGCGGTGAAGAACGGGAAACTCTCGCTTCCGGTCACAAAGGAGTGGAAGAGATATGTGACGACGTTCCGGATCGAATCGACGATGCCGCTGTCTGTCCGCTTCAACGCGGTCAGCTCCCGGCGCCGCGGCTTTGTCTGGATCGACGGACTCCAGGTGGAAAAGGGCGATCGGATGAGCGCATTCGACGTCAAGGCGGCGGAAGCGCGTCTGGTCACCTCCGACCCCGACAACTTTGTCTCGGCCTCCGCCCCGCTTGATGCGAAACTGGAAATCCAGTCCGTTCCGGATTCGACGGGAAAAGGCGTCACCACCGTCCGCAACTTCTATCGCGAGACCGTGGCGAAACGGGAGTTCTCCTTCCGGACCGACTCAGACGGACGCGCCGTCGTCCCGCTCCAACTCGACGGCATCGGCAAGGGCATCTTCCTGCTCCGCACGGACTACACGCTCGCAGACGGCCGCAAATGCTACGATCTTCACCGGCTCACGATCCTCGATTTCCTGAAGAATCAGCATCCCAACCGCTTCCTGTTCAGCGACAACTACGGCGGACTTTACGAAAGTCCCGATCTCTACCGGATTCTGGATCGTTACAGGAAACTCGGATTCGGCTTCAAGGCGCAGGATTTCGTCGGCGATCCGCTGATCCACAGCACGTTTGAGAAATTCGGGATCCCGATCTCGGAAATCATCATTGCCCGCGGCTACAAGACCAAAGACGGAACCCGGCATTTCGGCGTTGTGGAGGATCTTCCCCACCGCGCCAACTATCAGAAACGCTCCGATTTCCTGTTCCGGGATTTCTATCTGGATTCCAACGGAAGTGTCACACCGGCGTATCTGGAGAAGGTCCGGAAGGGGTGCGAAAAACTCGCCCGGAAATATCCGCATGTGATCCGCTGGCAGTTCTCCAATGAAATGGGGGCCGGATTCCCGAACGAGTGGTGGTCCAAAGAGGGAACACCGGAAAAGCGGGCGGAGATTTTCGCCCGGATTCTCAAGGCATTCTCCGACGGAATCAAGGCGGGAAATCCGAAAGCGGAAATCAGCGCGGACTGTCCGTGGAACATGAATCCGACCGGTGGAATTCAGGAGACCGCCGAGCTGCTCCGCGCGTGCAATCAAATCGGCCTCAAGTTCGACCGTCTGGCCTGTCACACCTACCGGGCCTCGCCGGAGAGTCCCGATCTGGATGCGGACGCCGCGCTCTATTTCGACACCGTCGGCAAACTCGGCTATACGAAGGAGCCGCTCTTCTGGAGCGAAATGATGCACTGGGGCCCCTACACCATCCCGGCATGGGGCGTGGCCTCCGCCGACTGGATGGGATCGCCCAGAACATGGATCGGCGGCGCTATCAGTTATGACATGGGATGGGTGGAGAAGATCTCCGCCGCATGGCGCGCCCGCTCCTGGCTCGTTGCGCTCAAGTATTCCGACCGGGTCCGGAGCGCCTGCGCGGCATCGGACAAGAACAACTTCGCCATGGATCTGAATCTGACTCCGTTTGCGTCGCAGGTGATGCCGAACACGCTCGGGAATCTGCTCGGGGATTCGAAATTCAAAAAAGATGTCCGGTTCGCGGCATACATCCGGACATATATTTTTGAAGATGCGCGGAAACGGCCGGTTGCCGCGGTCTGGTGTCATCTTCCGGCTCTCGACGAGGGACGGCAGGACGCCCCCGTCGCCGAGGCCGATTTCGGAAACTCGCTCGAATCGGTCATCGACCTGATGAACAACGAGCGAGCCTTCAAACCCGGAAAAGTCTCCTTTGCGGTCACCTCCTTCCCGCTGTTCTTTCGCGGGAAGCCCGGGACGCTTCCGGCAATGGTCAAGGCGTTCGAAAATGCGGTGATCCTTTCCGGAGAGGGGGTCTCGCCGCTGCTTGTTTCCGCCAACCCCTCCAACCCGGACAAGGCGGAGCTGAAGCTCAAGAATCTGCTCTCGACTCCTTTCGACGGAACAATCGGCACAACGGAGGTCAAAATCGCCGGAGCCGCCGAAGGGAAAGTCCTTCTTCCGCTGCCGGAAGTGCTGGCCTATGACCGGATCACGGAAGAGAAGCTCCCGGTCCGCATTCAGGGAAAGAGCGGAGGGAACATCTCGATGGATCTCAGCTTCCGCGGCTCTCTCTGCAAACGCGTTCCGGAGTCCGCGACGCTGGAGTCGATGGACTGGAAAACCGTTCCCGCGGTCCGTCTGACCGTATCCAAAGGGAAACCGGCGCTCACTTCGGGAGTCTATCGCACCGCATGGAACCGGAAAGGATTCTTCCTCCGGGTGGAGATCAAAGATGCAAAATTCTCTCATCTGGAATTTTCCAAAACCGAGAGCCGCTGGGCGAACGATTCTCTGCAGGTCTATTTCGACACCTTCGCCGACGCGCGTTCCCGGCAGGCCGTCGGATACGACGAGAACGATTACGACTATCTGATCCTTCCCAATGCGGCCGGAAACAGCTGCTCCGTCTACCGCAACCGGATGGTCGACTGGCAGCTCGGACTCGGGACCTCGCAGGAAAAAGCGGGAACCTTCGCCAAGGACATCCCGACCAAGTTCACAAAGATCCCCGGCGGATATGTTTACGAAATCTTCTTCCCCGCGAAACACATCCTGCCTATTCAGCTGAAGGAGGGGTACCCCTTCGGATTCGGCGTCCATGTTCCGAACGCGGATGATCCCGCCGTCCGGACAGCCAGACGCGCCGTCTCCTCCCTGACCAACTCCGGCGATGGGACCGACTGCTACAACAAACCCCATCTCTGGCCTGTCCTTCTGCTCTGGAAATGACAAGATGCCGCACACACGCAAACTCAGAATAAAAGGAGAAGCAAAATGAAAATGAAACAAACATTCCTGACCGTCGCCGCCCTCTGTTCCGCCGGACTCCTCTCCGCCGCCGATTTCCGTATCGACATCAGCGGGGAACGTTCCAAAGTTGAAATGGAAATCAAGGAAGTCGGCGAATCCATCCGGGGAGAAGGCGCCGGATGGCTCGGCGAAAGAAAAAATCAGCGGCTCATTTTCTCCGGTCCCGCCTCCGCGAAGTGGGAGACAAAAACCTTCTCTTTTCTGCCGAAGACCAATGGCAGCATCAGTCTCTGCCTGATGGGAACCATCAACAAGCCGGGAGCCCCTCTCCTCGCGTATGACGATGTCCGGATCAACGGTCAGCCCGTCAAAAACGGAAGTTTCGAAGAGGGGGAGGGAGACAAAATCGCCGTCTGGGGCGGATGGGGCAAAGCAAAACGGATGAACGACGGCGGCGCGGCCGGCCAACACTATGTCCTGGCCAACCATGTCAACGCCCTCGCGCAGACAATCCCGGTCAAAGCCGGCGAAAAAGTCACCATCTCTTTTCAGGTGAAAAACGAAAAGTGATGTTTTTTGAATAAAAACAGGAGCCGCAGGCCCGGTGCAGGTCCGTGACCTGCTTCGGCCCGGCGGAACAAGCTGGTCGCCGCAGGACGAAATCCTCTTTTGCTGCAGAAGAGATTTTCCCCCTGACCGACCGGCTGACCCGTGAAAATGCGGACCCGTCACTCAGCCGGAAAACATCAGAAACAGGATCTTCCCCGCCCGAACGAGCAATAAAAGCTCTTTCAATCCCCGATTGATTCCCTGTTTTCTCCTGGCAAAGTCTTGCCTTTGACTGGCTGCTCAATGCGTTTCGAGATATCCTGAACACGGGATGCAGATTTTCTGCAAGCCCGGATGCAACGGAATTTCTCCCGTCAAATCGCCGAAGCAGTCAAATACTGCGGCCCTCTGTTTTTCACCGTCCACCTCCAGGACGACTTCTTCGGAAGCGGACGCATTCACGATCAGAAATCTCTTCTTTCCGCAGGTCCACCTGACAGTCTGATTTTCTGCATAAACCACAGCCGCTGCCGAGGATTCGTTTTCCACGGTCACCATCGGATAGTTCAACTCCGGATGCAGCGGAGTCAGACTTTCTGCAAGGAACAGATCCCGGTTTTTCCTCCAGAAAGCGATCCACGAGCGGAGCATCCGCCGATGCTCCGGAGAGAGTTCCGCCAGGCGAACCGAAATCTGCGGCACCGAAAACACAATGTTCCAAAGCTGACGCGCCGCGGACGGTGCCGATTCTTCCGGACACCAGCCGAGCATGTCGGAGTGGACCGCAGTGTTTCCTGCAAGCAGCCGGAGATTGATGATCCGTCTGCGGTTTGCGATCCGATCCCCGGGACAGTCGCTGGCACGGAACATGTTGGCAAAATGCCGCATGGCAGGGGCATTATAGTCCTGCCGGAACTCAATGAGGATCTCTGGGCGGATGGCGCGCAGTTCCCGGCAGAGTTCCTCCAGAAGCCGATAAACCGCACGGTCCACGGATTTGCAGTCTCGTCCGGCGAACTCCTCGGCAATGGCCGGATCAACGCAGTCGGACGGCACAGGGAAGCGGTCCAGAAAATCGATCTTCAGACCGTCGAGTCTGAATGTTTCCACGAGTTGTCGACACCGTTCAATCAGCCGGGAACGGACCTCCGGGAAGCGCGGATCCACCACCCAGGTGTTCAACCCTTTTGAAAAGTAAAGGAGCTTTCCTTTCATTGAGGGAAAGAGCGGAGAATCCTCTCCAAGAAACGGCAAGGCGACCCACATCAGATAACGCATTCCCATTGCCTGTACGCGGCGGACATGTTCTTTCAAATCGGAAAAACGATCGGCAGGGATCCACTCTCCCACGCTTGCATAACTTCCTGCTCCGCCAATTTTCTGCCATCCATCATCCACGATCATCGTCCGGAGTCCATCATCGAATCCGAGTTTTGCCTCCTGCTCCACCGCTTCCGGCGTAATTTCATGATGATAGCTGTACCATGTGGAGTACAACGGTTCCAGAGCGGTTTCCGGAACCGGCATCGGAGCATACTCCGGCATTGCGGCCCACCATGCGGCGACATCGCGAAGCGTTTCTGAAAAGGGAATCTTCCGCAGATCCAGTCGGATCTGAACACGAAACGGACGGAGAAAAGCCGGGAAAACAATCCTGCACTCCGCCTGAAAGGAGTATTCGCTGATTCCGGACTGAAATTCGACCGGGAGAACCGATTCGGAAACGGCCGCAGTCATACGGTTTCCGCTGTCTGCCCCGACCAGAGAAAACACAGGGACACGACAGCAGAGCTGCGAAGTCGTTTTCGAGAACCAGTTCGGCGGCAGGAACTGCGGATATCCGATCCCGATTTTTCCGGCATCGGCGACCCAGCGGAACTGGATATCCTCCTGCGGGATCCTCCACTCGGCCGAGAATCCGGAACATGGTTCCTCTCCTTGGATCTCCACAATGCCGATGTTGTTCTTCCATTCCGTTTTCACTCGTGCGGAAGGGGGAAGGCCCTTCAGCTCCACCATCTGTTTTTCGGAAACTTTATAAATCAATTGTGCCTGTAGCAGTTATGATATCATCTGACGATCTGTCATATTCCCTTTTGGTTTTGAATGCGGTTACTATACCGCAACATTTTCTTTTTTGCAAGAGTCTGAGGAATCCAGGGATATCGGATTGTGGGTTTCTCCGGCAACAAGACTTCCCGCTCTGCGGAGTTCGTCATGGCGAGGGCTGTGACTGACAGGTGCTTACTCCGGCAACAGGAATATGAAAATATAGGAGCCGCAGGCTCGGTGCAGGTCTCTGACCTGCTTCGGTCCAGCGGAATACGCTGGTCGCCCGAAGGGCGAAACTCCCCCCAATAACCCCTTTTCCTCCTGCCGTCCTCCGAAAAGGAAAAACCGCTTGACTCTTGAACAAGACGCATGTATTGTACGCTATTCCATCCAAACAGAAAAAACGAAAGGGGGATAAAATGAAATTCTCATTGGATCGACTGGCGGAACTTTTTGCGGAGGAGTTTTCCTCGGCGGATATGGAAATGGATCAGGGAATCCAGGAGGACTGCGCACAGTGGGCACACAATGCCGCGGAGCACGAGTTCCAGGATGAAGACGAGGTCCGGGAGGCCATCCGCAGCCGGATCAAATCCGGGGACTCCTCCGCTTCACAGTCCGGCGAGGATGCGTCGACTTCACAATCCGGAAACTGATCGTTCCTCTGCTAGACCTTGAATTACCACCCCGTGGGACGAAAAAAGTCCGCGGGGATGTGCTTATTTTTCCTTCGTCAGACCGAAGATCGAATAGAGCACCGGCTCATAACCTGCGACGATCGCAAATTTTGCGCTGGAGCCCAGTTTGAGAGGACGACCCTGCGGATCAATGGTGATGAGGACCGGATATTTTGCCATGCCGGTTTTCTCATCTTGAATCGGGGTGTCATAGACCCGGTCGACGCGGCCGAGGAAGATGCCGTATTCCAGACGGTTGAAGACCTCGCTGGAGATGCGGACAGTCTGCCCGGAACGGACCTTCCGAACGAGACTTTCATTGACGTAGGCCAGTCCCTTGATCAAATTTCCGGAGGCGAGATTGGCCGCAACCTTGCCCTTTTCCACATACATGGTGTATTTGCAGGGGAGGGTGATGACGCGGCCGTTGACCGGAGAGATCAGTTTACTGTCATCAATATAACGCTGAGCAAAGGCCGCGGAGGCACGCTTCCCCTCGATTTTCGCCCGGACAAGTTCAACATCCTTGCGGGCCTTTTCGATGGTTTTGTCGCCAAGGCCGCTGTGGACCATTTCCAGATTCTCTTTTGCCCGCTCCACTTCGGCGACATTCTTGATATATTCGATTTCCGCATTTTCATATTCATGCTGGGAGATCGCATGTTTGTCGCGCAGGCTTTCAAGACGTTCGAGACGGCTGGAGGTCCGCTTCAACCGGTCGCGGCATTCCTTGAGATTGGTGTCCGCGTACCAGAGCTCTTTCGGGAGCGGATTGCTTTTCAGCGCCTCCAGCTCCGCTTTTTTCACCTCCAGTTCCGCTTCCAGTTCATGAATGGCGGAACGGATGGAGGAGAGTTCCTCCTCATACGGAGTTGCATCAATCAGAGCAAGAATATCACCTTTCCGGACATCGTCGCCTTCATCGACATTCAGTTTCAGGATTCGTCCATCCATGTGGCTGACCACTTCAACGGGGAGCTCGGACGTGATTTTCCCATCGGAGTAAATCACATCCTCGATCTCAAACAGAAACAGCGACGCCACTCCGGCAAACAGCAGAAACGCCAGACAAAAACCGATCACCGTGAAAAGATGCAGCTTCCCCCGGAAATCCGGCTTGTGCGTATAGGTGGGAGATGGATTCATCATGATTCCGCGCCCTCCTGCTTCTCTTCCGAAATGGCAAACTGCCCGGCCTGATAGTTCTGACCATCTTCCGGATCATGCTGCTCCTTGAGCTGCATGGCATAGAGTGTCCGGTAGGGACCGTCCTGACAGAGCAGCTGTTCATGCTGCCCGGTCTGAACAATCTTCCCGTCCTTCAGCACCACGATCAGATCCGCGTTCCGGACCGTGGACAGACGATGGGCGATGATAATCGTTGTCCGTCCCGCCATCAGCTTGTCCAGAGCATGCTGAACAACGGCTTCCGAGATCGTATCCAGCGCACTGGTCGCCTCGTCCAGGATCAGGACCGAGGGATTGTGCAGCACGGTCCGCGCAATGGCGATTCTCTGTTTCTGACCTCCGGAAAGCGAAACGCCGTTTTCCCCCACCTCGGACTTGAATCCGTTCGGCAGATCCCGGATGAACTCGTACGCATTGGCCATTTTCGCCGCATCGACAACTTCTTCAAACGAGGTGTTGTCCTTCCCGTAACGGATGTTCTCCTCAATGGTCCCGCTGAAGAGAAACGACTCCTGAAGAACAATTCCGATGTTGCTGCGCAGGGAGTTGATGCTCAGATCCCGAATGTCGATCCCGTCCAGCAGAATGCGTCCGCGCGTCACATCGAAAAAGCGCATCAGCAGACTGGCGATCGTCGATTTCCCCGATCCGGACGGGCCGACCAGCGCCACCTTCAGACCCGGCTTGACATCCAGCGTGAAATCATTCAGAATCGGTTTGCTCGGCTGATAGTGGAAGTAGACATGTTCAAACAGAACGTGTCCTCTGGCATGGCCGAGGTGGACCGGATTTTCCTTCTCCTTGATCTCCGGCATCGTTTCCATCAGCTTCAGAAGGCGGTCCGCACTGACGGCTCCTTCGCTGATCGCCGGCGCAAAATTGGTCATCGTCGCCACCGGATTGAAGAACATCTGAATATACGTATAGAACGCCACCAGTTCGCCGATCGTCATCCTTCCGATCGACACCAGATATCCGCCGACCCCCAGCACCGCCACCAGGGTATAGATGGAAAGCTGATCCATTACAATCGTCAGCGCAATCGAACGCATCGACAGTGTCAGCGACATATCAAACGTCGGTTTCAGCCTCTCCATGAACAGCTTGTTTTCCGAGCGCTCCTTCCCGAACGATTTCACCACCTTGATTCCGTTGATGACCTCCGCAAGATTCGCCGACACCTCCGACATATGTTCCCGCAGCATCTGCGATCTCTGCTTGAGCATCTTCCGGAACGTCGAAAACACAAAATACACCACTGGAAGCACAAACAGGCAGATCAGCGACAGTGTCGGACTCAGAAACACCAGCATCACTCCCACAAACAGCAACTGGAACATGCTCGACGCCATTCCCACAATCACTGTGGAGATCATCGCCTGCAGCGCCGCCACGTCGGTCAGAATATTCGAGATCAGCTTTCCTGTCCGGTACTCCTGATAAAACCGCAGCGAAAGACTCTGAAGATGCTTGAACAGCTTCACCCGCAGATCAAACAGCATCCGCTGAATCGGATAATGCGTGAAATAATTGCTCGTATAAAAGAAAAACGCTCGAATCCAGTACAGAACTATCACGGCTCCCAGCAGAACAAACAGCAGTCGGAGATCGGATCCTCCCAGAGCCTTGTCGATGATGATCTTCAGCACCAGAGGCATCAGAAGACCCAGACAGGTACTGCAGATGTGAAACACAATACAGACCTCCAGCATACTCTTGTACGGTCTGACAAATTGATACAGC
>ERZ824600.2601-NODE-2601-length-18806-cov-3.525892_pt1 | contig 18806 bp, 16 predicted proteins | sample MGYA00519933_ERZ824600 | MGnify/ENA primary metagenome ERZ824600 (study PRJEB31778, sample SAMEA3449178) | human gut metagenome | biome: human gut; feature: human-associated habitat; material: faeces | place: United Kingdom | collected 2010/2012 ... | reverse complement strand
AAATCCTCAAATAAATCCAGATGTTCATAAAACATTAGAACATGTTAGATCTGAATATGTAATTAAAGTTTCAGGTAAAGTTACAAAAAGACCGGAAGAAACTTATAACGAAAAATATCCTACAGGTCAGGTTGAAATGTATCCTGATACTATTGAAATTTTATCAGAATCAAAAGTTTTACCTTTTGTTCTTGATGATGATAATGTATCTGAAGATATAAGATTAAAATACAGATATTTAGACTTAAGACGCGAACCAATGTTATCAAAACTTGTAATGCGCCACAATATCGTTCAAGCTATTAGAAATTACATGAATAATCTTGATTTCTTAGAAGTTGAAACACCTATTCTATGTAAAACAACTCCTGAAGGTGCCAGAGATTACCTTGTTCCATCTCGTGTTCAAGAAGGTAAATTCTATGCACTTCCTCAATCTCCGCAAATCTTCAAACAATTGCTTATGGTTGGCGGAATTGAAAGATATTATCAAATCGCAAAATGCTTCAGAGATGAAGATTTACGTGCAGACAGACAACCTGAATTTACACAAGTTGATATTGAAATGTCATTTGTAGAACAACAAGATGTAATCAAAGTTGTTGAAGGCTTGATTGTTGACGCATTCAAAGCTGCAGGCGTTGATGTAAAACCTCCATTTATTCAAATGCCTTGGCAAGAGGCTATGGACAGATATGGTTCTGATAAACCGGATACAAGATTCGGCCTAGAATTATTTGATATTGGAGACATTATTCTTCAATCAGAATTCCAAATTGTTAAAAACACTCTTGAAAACGGCGGTATTGTTCGCGGTATCAGAATACCTGGCGGTGCTAAATATTCAAGAAAAGAAATTGATGATATTACAAAACTTGCTGTATCATTCGGAGCTAAAGCTCTGGCAAATATTATTTATAACGAAGACGGAACAGCTAAATCTCCAGTATTGAAATTTGTTACAGAAGAACAGGCTAAAGCTATCCAGGAAAGAGCTCAAGCTCAAGCCGGCGATATCATCTTCTTTGTTGCAGATAAACCAAAATTAGTTTATGACATTATGGGAAGATTAAGATTACACTTCGGTAAATCTCTAAACTTAATTGATGAATCAAAACATGCACTGCTTTGGGTTGTAGACTTCCCTATGTTTGAATGGTCTGATGAAGAAGGCAGATTCAAAGCTATGCACCACCCATTCACATCACCTTGTATTGAAGATTTAGAAAAACTTAAATCAGGTGATTTAGGTAATGTTAAATCTATTGCATACGATATTGTTTATAACGGTACAGAATTAGGCGGCGGCTCAGTGAGAATCCACTCTTCTGAAGTTCAATCTGCAATCTTCAATGCATTAGGTTTAACTCAAGAAGAAGCACAAGAAAAATTCGGATTTATGGTTAATGCACTACAATACGGAACACCACCTCATGCAGGATTGGCAATAGGTCTAGACAGATTAGTTGCACTACTTGCAAGAACGGAATCTATCCGTGATGTTATCGCATTCCCTAAAAACGCAGGTGCTAAAGACTTGATGAGTGATGCTCCTGGTGAAGCTTCACTACAACAGCTAAGAGAACTTCATATAAAAAGCACTGCAAATATAGGTAAATAATCTATAAAATTTAATAAGCAAAATGCCATCAGATAAACTTATCTGATGGCATTTTGCTTATTAACACCTTTTTATTAATATTCTTGCACCATTGCACACAATTAAGAAAGATTACAAATTTTTAATAAACCTGTGAGCATCAATCACATCATCATAATCAATTGGCGGAGGTCCCTCAATAATCTCCAGAGGTAAATGCTTGTCTGCCTTACGATTAAAATTAAAAACAATTTCTCCAAAATCTTTTCCACATTTTTCACACAATAAATTGCACACCAAAATATCATTATAATTTTCTAAAATTTTGATAGAATTTTTAGAAAACTCATTCTTACAACGAGAGCAGCAAAGCCCTGAATACAATACTTTTATGTCATTTTGAGTAAAATTTTTCATATCAATATTTTATATTAAGTTTTGTAAAGTTTTCCACTATTTATACTATTAATTGTTATTTTACACCAAAAAGTGGGATTAATATACATGAACCCAAAGGAGGTTTATCATGGCTATTAATTTAATTCTATTCGGTTTCATTGTGTACACTGCATTGATAGTAGTACCAAGTATCTGGGAAGAACTAACAACAGAAAGCTAAATTCGATTAGAAGAGCATCTTAAAACAATTAAATTTCTGCATTTTTGCCAATAGAGAGTTTGTGAGACATTTTTAGTGTGAAAGTTACGTTTAATTATTTAAACGATAAATTTGTTGTGCAAATATTAAAGAAAAAGTAACATCCGCCACTAAAAATACACCCGACGGATTTGTTTGCTTTATAATAAAAATATGAGTTACTTACTAAACAAATTCGACATTATCGTTGTAGGTGCAGGGCACGCAGGTTGTGAGGCAGCATTAGCCTGCGCAAAATTAGGAGTGAAAGTTTTACTTTGCACTCTTAACATTGACAATATAGCACTCCAACCCTGCAATCCAGCCATCGGCGGACCAGCAAAATCTACACTTGTACGCGAAATAGACGCTCTGGGCGGAGTTATGGGCGAAGTTACAGATGCCACATACATCCAAATGAAGATTCTTAATTCTTCAAAAGGTCCAGCTGTAAGAGCTTTACGCGCGCAATCAGATAAAGCTGAATACACAAGATACATGCGAAATTTGATAGAGAGTAACGAAAACATTTACCTGAAACAGTGCTGCATTACAGATCTTATTGTTGATGGTGATAGAATTACCGGTGCAGTAGATGAATTTGGTATTGAATATAGAGCTAACGCAATTATACTAACAACAGGAACATCTTTAGAAGGTAGAATCTTTGTTGGTCTGCGTTCATATAGTGCCGGCAGACTTGGCGAAAAAGCTGCAATTGGTCTTTCTGATTCTTTGCACAAATTAGGAATTGAAACTAAAAAATTAAAAACAGGGACACCTGCCAGAATTGATAAAAGAACAATTGATTATTCAAGAATGACAATTCAACCCGGGGATGATGAATTGAGTTTCTTTTCATTCAAACCTAACCGTCCGATAAGGAAAACTTACCCTTGTTATTTAACAAGAACAACAGAAGAAACACACGAAATTATCAAAGCAAATCTTGATAAGTCACCAATGTTTCAAGGTTTGATACATGGAGTTGGACCAAGATACTGCCCGTCAATAGAAGACAAAATTGTCAGATTTGCATCTAATCCATCCCATCATATATTTATAGAACCGGAAGGGCTTGGCACTTATGAAATCTATATTCAAGGTTTTTCAACAAGCTTGCCGGCTGATGTACAGGTAAAAATGATAAGGAGCTTACCTGGATTAGAAAAAGCACATATCATTAAGCCAGCTTATGCGGTAGAATATGACTATGTACCGGCAGTGCAAACAACCCATTCTTTGATGTCTAAAAAAATCAAAGGGTTATTCTTTGGCGGTCAAATAAATGGAACAAGCGGTTATGAAGAAGCAGCAGCACAAGGACTTATTGCCGGTATAAATGCATATAACTACCTAAATGGCTCTGATATGCTTGAATTATCAAGAAGCTCTTCATATACAGGAACCTTGATTGATGATTTGGTAACAAAAGATATTCAAGATCCATACAGAATGCTAACATCACGTTCTGAATACAGATTATTACTGCGTCAGGACAATGCAGATGAAAGACTAACACCTATTGGGCACAAAATTGGGCTGATTGATGATGAACAATTTGCAAGATTCACACGTAAGCAAGAATTAATCCAAGAAGAAAAATTTCGTCTTGAAACAGTTAAAATTCCACCAAGTGAGGAAGTTAACACAATTCTGGCTAAATACGAAGAACACATTGATAGAGGAATGAAAGCTTCTGAACTGTTGAAACGTCCAAATATAACTTATAAAATCTTACAAGAATTAGACGAATCCACAAGGAATCTAAATATACAAAAAGATGTATATGAACAGGTTGAAGTAATTGTAAAATATGATGGATACATAAAACGACAAGAAGAACAGGTTAATCAAGCTTGGAAATTGGAAAAATTTAAAATTCCTGAAAATATTGATTACTTTGCAATTGACCATATTTCATCCGAAACAAAAGAAAAACTTACAAAAATCAAACCTAAAACACTTGCTCAAGCTTCCAGAATCGGCGGAGTTAAACCTGCAGATATTTCAATTTTAATGGTTATGCTTGATAGAAACAGTATCGCTAAAAAGTAACGTTGACAAAATGCTCTATAAAATATTTTGTCAAAAAACTAAATTTGTACAATTTTAAACCATTAAACCTTATGGCTTTTTTATCTTTACATACAATTGTCAAAGATGCCATTTCTGAATTTTTAGCAATTATACTCCCCGGACTTGCATCTATTTCTTCTGAAAGTACCAGAAATTTATACGGATTTACTATAAAAAACTTATCTTTATATGTAATATAACAAGGCAAAAATGGGTGAAGAGCCCTTATCGTTCTTGAAATTTCAGTTGATGTCTGAAATTCAAAATCCAGCATCCTCTCATCGCCAGTAATATTAGGATAATAACTTGCATACTTATCACTTTGAGCAATTGGCGTTATCATTTTTTCATTTAAGTCAGAAATAAATTCTGTTACTAATGACCTTGCAGTACGTACACATCTTTCACGGAGTTCTTTAGAGGTATCAGTATCTAAAATTTCAACTTTCTCTTGTTTTAATATAGGTCCCTGATCAAATTTTTCAGATAAAAGATGTAAAGTAACACCTGAAACTTTTTCTCCATGCAAAATTGTTTGTATATACGGATTTGGGCCACGATACTTTGGAAGCAAAGATGGGTGAACGTTAACTGTCGCAATTGTAGGTAAATTGAAAGTTTCTTTAGAAATTTTCTCTTTCCAGGTGCCTATAATAATTAAATCAACATTCATTGTCGTCATTAATTTACGAAACAAAGGACCATTTGCCGACTTCAACCTAATTTTATTAACTTTTAGCTTTTTCAATAATGTTACTTCTGGAGCAGGATTAAAAAAATCTTGTAACCACAACTTTAAAGGTGAAGTTGTAGTTTGTTCATACCTGAAAACTCCAACTAACTCGGCTCCGGAATCCAAGACTCCGAGCACAATATTTGCAAGCATTAAACCTTTGCCTAAAACAACAACTCTCATAATACTATTATAAAATAAAAAGTGCACCAGATTGAATACCTGCCACACTTTTTAAATTTTTATTAAGCAAATCTTTTTACATCAAACTAAGAATCCAGCTCTTGAGATGCATCCAAGCCCTGACGAACCATAGCCTGAGCCATTTTTATATCTCTATAATTATTCGCAAATTCGTTTGCTTTTACTCTATCATGACCTAATGAATGAGCAATGCTTGAAACAATCAGTAACATTGGAGAATAATCAAGAACACCTTTACCAAAAGCCTTAATTCCTGATGGAACTTTCTCTAATTGTTTTGACAAATTATTCAAAAATTTATTATTATTTAATTTATCACTAAATTTATTTAATAATTTAGTAGCCTGTTCTGTCTGCTCTGGAGTGACTTTAGCTGCTAATTTTGAAACGAGTTTTGAAGACCCTTTACCTAATCCCCATAAAGCTGCAATACTTGCACCAATAGTACCTAATGTAGATAATACCGGATTTTCTTGTGAAAACTTATTCATTGCAGGACTAACCTTATCCAACTTACGTTTTGCGCCAAAGACTAAATCAATCGCTAAAAACGTACCGGCCCATTGCAATGCTGTTGTAACAAAATTATTTACTCTGAGAGCTCTGGTTAAAGATGCCACTTTAGGAGCCCTAACGGCAGAAGCTAAACCTGCAGCAATAGGTATAGAAAAATACAATGCATTTGAAATTCTTTTATGTTTCTTATCATTAACATCATGAGAAGCTTTTGCATAAGCAATTTGTCTTACCTGATTATCATCAAGAGCTGCCAATGTTTCAAACTCACGCTGCATCGACTTAAATGAGGCATTGTTTGAATTACCAGCCAGAGAAACAGAGTTAACTTGCATAGATTACACCTTTACCTTTCACACTTTGATTATACACATGTTAAACCGGAAAGTAAAATTTTTTGCTAATTTAATAATAATTGTACACAAATATTTACAATTTTTATTGTTTTTTATATTATCAAAGAATGAAGAAATTTAACATTCACACAATGGGCTGTAAATCTAACCAGTTTGAAAGCTCAATAATTGAAGAAAACCTGAAAAATCACGGACTGGAAAAAGTTAACGATATAAAAAATGCAGATATTTATATCTTAAATTCTTGCACTGTCACTCACAAAAGTGATAATGAAGCCCTTTATCATTTAAGAGCAGCTAAGCATAAAAACCCTGATATAATTACTGTTGCAACAGGCTGTATGGCTCAGATTGAAAAAGAAGAACTTCTAAAAAATGATTTTATTGATTACGTCATAGGTAACGATGAAAAACTTCATTTATTTGACTACATAAATTCAGATGAAAGACTTCACTCTAAAGATATTATGACATTATCAGAATTTAATAAAGTTGAACTAATTGAGACAACTAAAACCCGTGCAAGTCTAAAAATTCAAGATGGATGTGATAACAGATGCACCTACTGCATTATCTGGAAAGCAAGAGGTAAAAGTCGCAGTGCTGATTCTCAATTTATAATAAACCAGATTAATAACTTTTCAAACGCGGGTTTTAAAGAAGTTATCCTAACAGGAATTCATATTGGACAATGGGGAAAAGAAATCGGACTAACACTACTGGATTTACTTAAAGATATAGAAACCAAAACTACAATTGAAAGGTACAGACTTGGCTCTCTTAATCCTCCAGAAATTACTGATGAAATGCTGTATTTTCTAAAAAATTCAAAAAAATTCTGCCCGCATTTTCACCTTTCACTACAGTCCGCAAATGATAAAACATTGCGGTCAATGAATAGGTTCTACAAAACCGAAGATTATTTAAATCTGATAATAAAAATAAACGACACATTTGAATTGCCATTTCTAGGTAGCGACATAATTACGGGATTTGCGGGTGAAACAGATGAAGATTTTGAAATTACCAGTAAAAACCTTGAAGTTTCGGGTTTAACTCAAATTCACACCTTTCCTTATTCAAAAAGGAAAGGAACAATTGGAGAATCTCTATCAGATCAAGTTCCAGACACTGTAAAAACTCAAAGAGCAACAATTGTTAAAGAAATTTCCAAAAAGAAATATTCCGAATTCATTGAAAAAAATATTGGAAGAACTGTAGAAGTTTTGATTGAAAAACATAGAGATAAACACACCGGAAACCTAAAAGGGATTACAAGAAACTATCTCACTATTCAAATAAAGACAGAAAGACAAGATTTATATAATACACTGCAAAAAGTCAATATAAAAAGGTCACATAATGATATTCTATATGGAGAAATAATATAAAGCAATATACTTAATCCTTTGTTATTTGCAATAAACAACTTTCCTAATTTTTTATACAAAATTCAGATAAAAAATTATCCAAATCTAAATTTAGTGCAGAAGCTATTCTAATAAAATTGTACAAAGATAACGACATTTCTCCCCGCTCAATAAAACCTATATATGAAAGACTACAATCAGCCATTTCAGCAAGTTTTTCCTGCGAAATTTTCTGTCGCATTCGTTCAATCTTTATTTTAAAACCAACTTCTTTTTTAAATTTATCTTTATCCATTCTAATATCATATTATATTGACAATCATTACTCTATGTATAATAATAACTATATAGCTACTATAATAGTTATATAACTACAAATGGAGGGCATATGAAAATTAGAAAATCAAAGGGATTTACACTTGCAGAAGTCCTAATCACACTCGGGATAATAGGAGTTGTTGCGGCAATGACAATACCAACGTTACTTGCAAACACAAGAAGTCAAGAATATCGTTCAAAATTTAAAAAAGCCATATCAACATTAAGTCAAGCTGCACGCACTAATCAGGCTCAATATGGATTTAATTTTGCAGGACTCGATTCAAGCTGTGGAAACAACGGAGCTACTCAAAATCCAGAAGAAAGACGTACCATTTGCGCAATATTAAATGCATCACTATCAGGTGCTACATTCTATGAAACAGCATCAGAGATCCCTATGAGAAAAAATGGTAAAAATGCAAAATATACAATTACATCAGAATATGCAGGGGCACATAACATTCAACCAAACATGAATCACGCATACATACTATCAGATGGTTCAATAATTATGATTGAAAAAAAGCTCGGGTCTGTCGCTTCTTGCACTCTAGCTATAGGGAAAAAACTAGAAGATATATACAATACAGATGGAGACATGAGATACTGTGAAGGATTTATTGATGTAAATGGTGTTTCTTTACCAAATAAAGAAGTCTCTTGCTCAAGCGGTTCAAATTCCCTGGCAAAAAACGATTGTATAGTAAAAAATGATGCGAAACACATGACAGACATATTTCCAATAAGATTTCATGATGGAATCGTTGAACCTGCAACTGCAGCAGGAAGATATATATTACAAACTGCAAAATAATAAAAAAAGGCTGCTAGTGAATCTAGCAGCCTTTTTTTATTTTGAAATCTATTCTTTTAAGAAAGATTCATAATTTCTAGCTAACAGGTGAGTTCTTACCTGATTGATTAAATCAAGCGCAACACCAACCATGATAATTAGTGAAGTTGCACCAATACCCTGCAAGGTTTCAATATGAGTCAAATAACTTGCAAAAGACGGAACCAAAGCAATAATACCTAAACCCATAGCACCTATAAAGGTTGTTTTAGATAATATCTTATCTAACGCGTCTGCTGTAGGTTTTCCAGGTTTAATCCCTGGGATTGAAGATCCGTATTTTTTCAAATTATCTGCAATATCTTTTGGCTGCATATTAGGCATAATTGAAGCATAGAAAAATGTTAACGCAATAATTAAACCTACATACAAAAGATAATATGTAATTCCATCTGGACTCAAGTAGTGATTCAAGTTTAATACAAACGATTTTACAGCTGCAGACTTAAAATTAGCCTGACCAACTAAGGCTAATATTGTTGATGGAAACAACAATATAGCAATAGCAAAGATAATAGGCATTACACCACCCGGATTAAGTTTAAACGGAATAAAAGAATTCATACCACCATAAACTTTATTACCAATCTGTCTTTTTGGATTTACAATAATAACCTTTCTCACAGCTTCCTGCATAATCACAATCAAAATCATTGCAAGGAAGAAGATTGCAAGCAAAACAAACAATCCCATCTGCATCTGTGAACTTGATTTAACAAGTTGCATAGTCCTTGAAGCATAGATTGGAATCCCTGAAAGGATACCGCAGAAAATAACAAGAGAACCTCCGTTACCAATACCGCGTTCTGTAATCAATTCAGAAATCCACATAACAAGAACTGCACCTGCTGTCAAAACACATATTGAACTTGCATAGAATGCAACAGGATTAACCTGTGGCATTATTGCACCCGGCAAATGATGCAAGTACAACATGAAAATAAACGATTGAAAAATTGCCAAAACAACAGTGAATACTCTTGTATATTGCGACAATTTTCTTCTGCCTGCTTCGCCCTCTTCTTTTTGAAGTTTTTCCAATGATGGAATTACAACAGAAACAAGCTGAACAATAATTGATGATGTGATAAAAGGTCCAATACCCAAAGCTAGTATTGAAACTTTACCCAATGCACCACCTGAAAATAAATCAAGAAAACCTATGATATTATTTCCATTTGCGATATTTGCAAAAACTTGATTATTTATACCATACAACGGCATTTGAACACCAAATCTCCAAACGGCAATCATCAGAAACGTAAACAAAATCTTTTGCTTCAATCCTGACGCATTCCACATTGACATCAAATCATCTGTAGTAGGCATTTTTACACCTTGTGCCATTATACTAACTCAACCTTTCCGCCAGCAGCTTCAATTTTTTCTTTTGCAGATGGAGTAACATAAGAAGCTTTAACAGTAACAGCTGATTTAATTTCTCCGTTACCTAAAACTCTTAAGCCAACGCAAGATGGATGGATTGTCAAAACTTCTTTCAATGAATCCAAAGAAACTTCTTTAAGACCTAAATCATCAAGTCTACCAACATTAATCTGAGCATAATTTTGCTTAGAATAAACTTGGAAACCTTTCAATTTTGGTAATCTTCTATAAGCTGGCATTTGTCCGCCTTCAAAACCTCTTTTTGAAGCATTTCCTGATCTTTGACCTTCACCATTATGACCACGGCAAGAAGTTTTACCATGACCTGAAGAACGGCCTCTGCCTACTCTTTTAGATTTAGATGTAGAACCTTCTGCAGGTCTTAAATCTTCTAATGTTATATTTGACATTTTATTTCCTCTTTCTTTGTACTTTATGATATTAACTTATAAATGGTAACTATTTTACAATCTCAACCAAATGAGAAACTTTGTTAACCATACCCATAATAGTTGCACTAGCAGAATGCTCTACAACTTGATCTTTTTTAGTCAATCCTAAACCTCTAACAACTTTACGTTGAGATTCAGATGTACCGATTAAACTTCTAACAAGCTTAATTTTAACTGCGTTTGTTTTTTTATCTGTCATAATATTATTTCCTTATATTCAAAATATTCTATACAAAAACTAATTTAAAAATTCAGCCATTGATAAGCCGCGTTTTTTAGCAACTTCATTGAATGGAGTCAAAGCTTTTAATGCCGCAATAGTAGCATTAGCTGCGTTCAATGGAGATTTTGAACCTAAAGATTTTGAAAGAATATTTTCAATACCTGCAAGTTCTAATACTGAACGAACAGCACCACCTGCAATAATACCTGTACCTTCAGAAGCCGGTCTTAACATAACAGCACCTGCACCAGATTTTCCTGTGATAGGGTGAGGAATAGTTGTTTTAAACACAGGAACTGTAATTACGTTCTTTCTACCGTCAGCAATAGCTTTTTGAATTGCAATAATAACTTCAGAAGCTTTTGCACAGCCAACACCAACTTGACCTTTTTGGTTACCAACAATAACGATAGCGCGGAAACTTAACTTTTTACCACCTTTAACAACTTTTGTTACACGGCTGATTTGAACAACTCTTTCAGTCCATTCAGATTGAGGTTTTTCTTCAGTTGTTTCGATTTTTTGTTTTCTGCCGCGACCTTTTCTGCCTCTTGCAGGTTTTTCCTCAGCAACAGCTTCAGTTGAAACTTCTTCAGTTTTTACTTCTTCTGCAGCTTCAGTAACTTTTAATTCTTCATTGTTTTCCATTGATTTTTACCTTTCTTGTAATTTTACTTCTAATTATTAGAACATTTATATTCTCCAACCGGGCTAGGTTGAAAATTCAGCAAATACGCCAAAATAAAGCTAATTAAAGCCATATGGAAATCGTATTTGAACTTTTTAACTTCTGACAAAGAAAATATATATAAAAAATGGCCCGCTGTCAAGCATTATGTAAAGATTTCCTAAGATTTTTCTGTCAATAAATAATCTAAAGTCTTGCCATAAAACTTTGCAAACTTATGTGCATTTAATAAAGAAATTTGTTTATGCTTACCGCTTTCGACATTTGAAACATAAACAGAACTCAAATCAAGACACTCTGCAACATGCTCTTGCGTTAATCCTCTTTTTAAACGTTCTAATTTTATATTCAATCCAAAAATCTTAAGCAAATCAATTTTATCCATAGTTTAATTTTATAATCTTGACTTTATAAAATTAATCAACTATTATTTAAATACATAAACTATCGTTTAAATTAGGAGGATTATGAATAGAGGGTTCACTTTAGCAGAAGTACTAATTACACTCGGAATAATAGGAGTAGTTGCAGCAATGACCATTCCAACACTTATGGCCAACATCAACGGACATAAATTCCGCTCTCAGTTTAAAAAATCCCTTTCAACAGTAAACCAAGCTGTAAGAATGAATGTCGCAAAGTACGACTACAATTTCGCCTCAGTATCCACAAACTGCATAAATGCGGCAACAGACCATCCTGAAAATACAATGTCCATTTGCGCTATGTTTAACGGGTCACTCGCAGGACATGCCGTAACAGATTATACAAGACTTAAAGATCCCAAAGGAAAACTTTACTACCAAGAATTCTTATCAAAAGGAAGACCAAGTGATTCTCAAATACAAAATAAAGGAGTGAATTTATATTATTATCAAATGGCAGATGGAACATTATTCGCTTTCCATGCTCCATCTAGCAATGGAGATGTTCATTGCACCCTGGAAAACAGAAATATAACAGAGGCAATGAAAGACGCAAGATTTCAAACATACTGCATAGCATGGCTCGATGTAAATGGAGTAAGTCTACCAAACAGAGAAGTCAGATGTTCCGACGGTAAATCGCACACTATAGACATTAATGCAGATTGCGTAGTTCCCAATAGTCCAAAATTCATGGGTGATGTATTTCCAATCATAATATATGATGAATCAGCATCCCCAGCTTCTGCTGCGGCAAAATATGTCTTAAACACTTCAAAATAAATATTTACCGTATGCCCACTTTGTGATAAAATAAAACCAAAAAAGAGGGACGAATTATGGGACAAACTTTAGTTGAAAAAATTATATCAAATCACGCAGGGAAAGATGTTAAAGCTGGTGAACTTGTTATTGCAAATGTTGACGTATGTGCTGTACAAGACGGAACTGGACCTTTAACGGTGCAAGAATTTAAAAAACTAGGGAAAGACAAATTAAAAAATCCTGAAAGAACAATTCTATTTATAGACCATGCTTCACCTAGTCCTAAAAAAGAATTATCAAATATGCATACAACTTTAAGAGATTTTGCAAAAGAATACGGCGCAGTTTTGTCAGAAGTTGGTTCCGGAGTTTGCCACCAGAGACTTGTCGAAACTTTTGTTAATCCTACTGAAATCTTGGTTGGAGCAGATTCACACACTTGTACCTCAGGAGCTCTGGGAGCGTTTGCAACAGGCATGGGTTCTACTGATGTTGCAGTCGCTATGGCATTAGGTAAAACATGGCTAAAAGTTCCTCAAACATTTAAAATAGTTGTTAACGGAAAATTCAGAGAAGGAATTTGCTCAAAAGATTTAATGCTTCATCTTATAGGGATGATAGGTGCAGATGGTGCAACATATAAAGCTTTAGAATTCTGCGGTGACACAATTGACAATATGTGCATGTCAGAAAGATTCACTCTTGCGAATATGGCAGTTGAAGCCGGAGCAAAATGCGGATTATTTGTTCCTGATGAAAAGACTAAAGAATATTTAATTTCTCGCGGCAGAGGAGACAAATATCAAGAAATAAAACCGGATTCAGATGCAATCTATGAAAGAATAATAGAAATTGATGCATCAGCTATCGAACACACAGTATCCTGTCCTCATACTGTTGATAACACTAAACTTGCTAAAGATTTGAATGATGTAAAAGTCCAGCAAGTTTATGTTGGAACCTGCACAAACGGCAGAATTGAAGATATGAGAACAGTAGCTTCAATTTTAAAAGGGAAAAAAGTTCATCCGGATGTTAGAATGCTAATTTGTCCGGCTTCTCGTGATGTTTACAAACAGGCACTAAAGGAAGGACTCTTAGAAATATTTATTGATTCTAATGCAACAATTTTACCACCGGGCTGCGGCCCTTGCGTTGGTATACATGCCGGAATTTTGGCAGATGGAGAGGTTTGCCTAACAACTCAAAATAGGAATTTTCAGGGCAGACTTGGCAATACAAAAGGTTATATTTACCTGGCATCGCCTTATGTTGCAGCATACACAGCACTAAACGGATATATATCAGATAAATAATGTATTTATTTATACATAACAAAAGAAAATCAAAAGTAGGAGCCGATAAAAAATACAATTATCGGCTCTTTATTTATCCCTCTTAATATTACACACTTTTGATAATATTAGTGTTGTTTGTAAACTTTTCTTGTATAGGTTTCAATATATGGAGTATCTATTTCAAATACATGAATTCTACCCGGAGCCAAATCAACAGCAATTTCGCCCTGTGAAACCTGGAATTTACTTTGCTCACCATAAGATGGCAATAAGTTAACAAGCTCTTGATTTGCTTTCAATGTTGGAACTTCAACCTTACAAGCTATAGGTCTGTTTACATTTTTATTCGCAAGAACAAGTAATGTTCTACCATGTCTATGACGTGCAAAAGCAATTACCTGATCCAGCTTATCTTTCTTTTTGTCAAGTATAATATAAGATCCACGTTTTACAACATCAGCATATTTGTCCCTGAATTTAAAACATTCGGTCATAAATTTACCAATATTAGTCTCTTCACCGCCAGGTTTTCTGGACAAATTAAAGATATCCAATTTCCCGTTATGAACAGTCATTTCATGGTTATCAGTTCTTGTTTCTGTTAAATACTTATCTTTATAAGAATAATTATAAAAATCACCTGACTGGAATCCGTCAACAAAATACGGATTTAACATCGGTAAAGTAGCTTGCAAACCTGAAGTCAAATTACAATAGATTTCACCGCCATGGAACATAGGGGAAATATCGTCATGAGTTGCAAAAGAACCAATAAGAGATTTTCCACGTTCCACACGATAAGACATGTTTAGATTATCTAAAACATAATCATTCAATTCTTTTGCTGTATTCCACTCATTAAAAATATGGTACTGACCGTAATAAGCATCAAAACCAGAACGAAGTGAATCTTCAGGTCTATCATAAGGCATATTAGCCTGAGGAGATGCATCTTCATATGTATAAGTTTCTGCCAACCAGGCAAATTCGGGATCACGCTTCCTTGAATACGGAATTATTATATCCCAAAATTCAACAGGTTTTGCACGCGCAACATCTGCTCTAATACCGTCAACACCTGCATCTATCATCATATCCACAAATTTTCTATGATATTCTAACAATTGCGGATTTAAAGTACGTTTACCTTCATCTTCCCATGGTTGGAACATCCTGATATCAAACCAGCCTTGAGGAGTTTTTGCAAGCCCGTTACGTTCATGCGCCATCAACTCAGGCTTTGCATTATACAAATCATAAGAAGCACAACTTGGTAAATCTACCATAACCCTTATACCTCGGTTGTGACATGCATCAACAAAAGCTTTGAATTGTTCTTTATCAGAACGAGGATCATTTTTATCTATCAACATAGGATCAAGTTTTAAAATATCTGCAGGCGCATAAACAGAACCGGCTGTCCCCATAGCATTATTTGCTCCAGGAGGATTGATTGGAAGCACATGCAAAGTATTAAAACCCTCAGACTTAATTTCATCAAGTCTATCTATGGCATTCAAAAAAGTACCGTGCGTTTCATTTCTTTCTATATATTCATTACCATTTGTATCTTTTGCATTAAAAGTTCTTGGTATAATCGCCAGAATTTTAGCACTATTAGTATTAAATAAGGTTCTCAAATCATTTTTATACGGTTTTACCGGTTCCGCCTTAACTTCTGAAACTCTTGTAACTGCCGCAGAATTTATAATTGATTGGTTTACAAGAAAATTAGTTAACAAATTTGAAGAAGCTGTTTTTGCATCATAACAACATGCTGCTGGAGACAATATAGGAGTATCCTGTTTATTGTTTATTTTCAGAGAATTAAGTCTTTGTGATATAAGATTAGTAGAAACATTCATCATTTTAACTATTCTCCTTTTTAACCTTTGGAGTTTTCATTCTACCCATAAAGAATTGAGACAGAACAGTAACTCCAACTAAACCGGCACCTAAACTGCCAAACATCTTAAACCATTTATTGCTATTGAAAGATTGTTTACATAATTTTGTAAACATTTCATCCGGAGCGCAGCCCATTAATAAGAATTTCAGTTCAGAAGATGATTTAACTTCCTGTCCATTAACAAGATGATTTGGTTTAGCAAAATATTTATCTCCGCCAAGGTAACTTAAGACAGATTTTCTATAATTCATAAAGTCTTCCATAATAACAGAATCTTTAATTTTATTTACCGTATCAGGATGTAAATCTCCATCATACATCAGTTTCATCGCAGAATCAAAGAAATCTTTATCATTTGAAAGTTCCACAATTTCAGTAAACTCATGCGTATCTAAATATTTATTGATAACTTTTCCATCTTTAACTTCTATTTGTGAGAAGAATTCTCTTCTAGCTTCATCATTTAGCAGATGAGGATTCAGTTCAGGATTACGAACAGAGTAGAATTTAACTGCATAATCTGAGGTATGACCATCAATTAAGACTTGTTTACATAATTCTACCAGCTCTTCTTTAACTTCTCTTGGCATGGTTGAATTTAAAATATTAACATTTTCTAATTTTGCAATTCTATGATACATATCAAGAGTGTTTAAGAGTCTATAGAAAGAGCTTTTTACACCTTTTACTCTATCCGCAACAAATGAAAGTTGTAAATCTTTCAATGAAGTCCTAGAAGTATCAGAATAACCCACAAGATTTTCAGCAGTATAACTCATCTTAGAAGTCCTTAATGATTCTGCAGTTTCACCAAATGTAGAATTTACTAAATTTTGATAATTATTTCCGTTACTTTCTTTTGCAAACTCTAAAGGTGACATCTTACTTTGTAAAGATGACAATTTCTGCTGTAATACTTCAACTACATTCGCATATTCAGAATCATTAGAAACAATTTTCTCTAATTTATTCCTTAATAATTTTCCTGCAACTTCTCTATCCATCTTAGAACGTTCAATTTCTTCCGGAGTAAATTTCAAAGTTTTTAACAATTCTCCGGATATATCATTCCAGTAATTTGCAAGTATAGTTTCCGGCGCCTGAGCAGTTTTTATATAGGCAAACCTATCCAGAACTGCACTCTTTGCTTTAAATCGATTTAATATTTCAGACACATTTTGTACATTTTTAATAACAGAATCTGTTAATACTGCAGATGGTTTCAGTTTAAAGGCTTCACTAAGAACAGAATCTACACCGTGCCCTGGTGAATGTACAAGATTTTTCATATAAAAATCAAGTTTTCTTGCGGTAATACTTTCTGAATTATCTGCAATATATATGGCAATGTTTTCATCTAATATATTCTGAATCATTTTTGAATGTTCCGAAAACTCTTTTACACCATCATGCAGCAAGCCAAAATCTGCAAAACGCGCACGAACAGTATCATTATCCGGTAAAATTTTAGCAAGCTCTTCTTCCGGCAAGTTTAATTTAGCAAAGTTTGTTTTTATAACATCTCTAACCCTATCTAGAACTTTATCATCAAAAATAAAACTTTCAGAAGGCTGCATTAAGTTATTCAAATCTTTTTTAATATTTTTTGAAGTCACACAATCAAGTCCATCAGAAATATTTTCATGAATTGAATTTATCAAATCTTTAGTAATAGGCTTACCAGAATTTTCAGTCAACAATTTATTTAAAGCTTCAGCATTTTTAGAATAATCATACTTAGAAATTTCCTGAGTAAAATTAGCTAGCAAAGTATCAGCTTTTTTATCTATCATATTACCCTGATAATGTGCCACTGGTTTTTCTAAAGCATTACAAATCAAAGCACTCATTATTGCTGTAGAAAAACCGGATGTCAACATCCACATAGTATTATTTTGAAGAGCAATTTTACGCATCTTCTCCTGAATAAATTCTCGGCGATTAGGGATATCTTTAGGAACACGCAGTCTATCACCTATTTTATTAATTTCCTTATCGCTGTATAAATCCCATGGAATAAACTGATGATCCTGATAGAACATCTTTTTCCTGCCATAATTATCTTCGTATTTTTGTCTTATATTTACACCGTGAATCAAATACGCAGGCAGTTGTAAAAATAATTTAGGCCATAAATTCATTGCTCCAAAAAATGATGCCAAACCAATAAATTCAAAAGCTTTTGTCATTGGTGTCTGCTTTTTGGTAAACAAATAGGAAGCGATAGCTAAACCTCCGACTTTCATCCCAAAATCATTTAACCTGCCAAGCTCATGGTCGTTAGCTTCACCTTTTACAGAATGTTTCAATGCTCTTAAATCATATTTAAAATCTTTAAACATTTCAGAAGGCATATCAAAAATTGTATTTCTAACTAACTTTCCATTACTCGGTAACGGTTTTATAAAAGTACGGTTTGCTAATTCTTTATTGACATCAAAATCTTTAGCAGCTTTGTCAGAATTATACTGCTGAACAAGAGGTGTTCCATTTACGTATGACTGAATTAAATTAGTTCTCATTTAACTCACCACACTTTCTTTATTTTTATCCATGACGTCAGCTTCTTTCACCTTTGATGGCTTCTTAGTCAGATGAACAGTATTTAATATCCCCAGCAAAGTAACTGCCAATGCGGTTCCAAGTAAAGCTTTCCCGGAATATTTTTCAACTTTAGATACCGCGTCAGCCGGACCGTTATACAACTCTTTAGCACTTTTCACAAAACTTTCTCCAAAGACTTTTATAGAATGCGCAAAATCTTTTGGGTTCCAGAATTTCGCTGTTGCAACTTTAAAATAATCTTCCCAAGGTTTTTGGAAAGCTAAGGCTACCCCTGCAGCTGCCCACAAATAGGAAGAAAAACTCCTTGCAAGAGTTGATTTTACAAGAACTTCTTTATAAATAGGCTTGACTTCCTGATCTGAATCATTTAAATTTTCTCCAAGGCCATTCTTTTTAGCAATTTTATCATATCTGCGATTTAGTTTT
>ERZ824600.2580-NODE-2580-length-18887-cov-3.051189_pt1 | contig 18887 bp, 10 predicted proteins | sample MGYA00519933_ERZ824600 | MGnify/ENA primary metagenome ERZ824600 (study PRJEB31778, sample SAMEA3449178) | human gut metagenome | biome: human gut; feature: human-associated habitat; material: faeces | place: United Kingdom | collected 2010/2012 ... | reverse complement strand
ATAAACGCGGTACGGATGTTTCAGTGATGCTGAACCTGCAGGTTGAAGAAGAAGAACTGATTTCTCGTCTGCTGGAACGCGGCAAAGTATCGGGACGTTCGGACGATAACCTCGAAACAATCAAATCGAGACTGGATGTTTATCACAAACAGACAGCACCTTTGGCAGATTACTATGTGGGAGAAGGCAAACACGTCGGTATCCACGGAATGGGTACAGTCGAAGAAATCTTCGATCGTATCAAAGAAGCGATCAATAATTTGTAAATTAAACAATGTGCCGATATGCCAATAAGGGTTTCTTCATTGGCACATTGGCATATTATCACATTAAATAATTATTTTTTATGGCTGAATCAAACTTTGTAGATTATGTAAAGATCTATTGCCGTTCTGGTAAGGGCGGGAGAGGGTCTTCTCACTTTCGCCGCGAGAAATACATTCCGAAAGGAGGTCCCGACGGAGGCGATGGAGGACGAGGAGGCCATGTGTATCTTCGTGGAAACCGGAATTATTGGACGCTTCTCCATCTGAAGTATGAACGTCATATTATGGCGACGAATGGTGAAGGTGGCGGAGCCAAACGTAGTTTCGGGAAAGACGGTGAGGATCGTGTGATAGAGGTTCCTTGCGGAACAGTCGTTTATGATGCCGAAACGGGCGAGTTTATCTGTGACGTGACCGAAGACGGTCAGAAGGTAATGCTGTTGAAAGGCGGACGCGGAGGATTGGGTAACTGCCATTTCAAGACGTCGACCAACCAGGCTCCCCGCTATGCGCAACCCGGCGAACCGGCACAGGAACGTATGGTGATCCTGCAATTGAAGCTGTTGGCTGATGTCGGTCTGGTCGGTTTTCCGAATGCCGGAAAGTCGACGTTGCTGTCTGTCGTTTCAGCTGCCAAACCGAAGATTGCCAATTATCCGTTTACTACGCTCGAACCGAACTTGGGTATAGTAAGCTATCGCGACAACCGTTCATTCGTCATGGCCGATATTCCTGGCATTATCGAGGGAGCCAGTGAAGGTAAAGGTTTGGGGTTAAGGTTCCTGCGTCATATCGAACGTAATTCGTTGCTTTTGTTTATGGTTCCTGCCGATGCGGATGATATCAAGAAGGAATACGAAATCCTTTTAGGCGAACTGGTCAAGTATAATCCGGATTTGCAGGATAAAAGCCGTGTCCTGGCTATCACCAAGAGCGATATGCTGGATGAAGAGTTGATTGAGGCATTGTCCGAAGATCTGCCGGAAGGCGTTCCCTATGTCTTTATCTCCTCCGTTACCGGAATGGGGATCACCGAGCTGAAAGACTTGCTGTGGAAGGAACTGAACAAGGAAACGTTCCACGAGGTAGAGCGTATTGTACATAAGAACATCGATGTAGGCGCACTTTCGCTAGATGATGACGATTTTATCATTCCTCTTGATGAAGATGATCCCGACGACGATGAAGAGTATGAAGAATATGAAGATTGGGACGACGAAGAAGATGAAGATACTTCCAAATGATAAAGTGAAGATGTTGCAATTTCCCGTATTAAGCGAGGATTGCAACATCTCTCATTTTGTGACAACCCGTCAGGGAGGTGTGAGCAAAGGTGCGTATGCTTCCTTTAACCCTGGCGAATATAGCGGGGACAATCCGGAAGCTGTCCGAGCGAACCGGAAACTTCTTTCGGATGCAATCAGGATACCATCCGAACGTATCTTCGCGCCTTTCCAGGTTCATGGGGCGGAGGTCCGTTCGATCGAACCTTCTTTTCTTTCCCTTCCATTGGAAGAACAGCAGCTTTATATGCATGGTGTAGATGCCTTGGTGACGGATGTGCCGGAAGTTTGCATCGCTGTCTCGACAGCCGATTGTGTCCCTGTCTTGCTGTATGCTCCCGATGTGAAGGCTGTAGCTGCCGTTCATGCCGGTTGGCGGGGAACTGTATTGCGGATTGCCGGGAAAACTGTTCGCATCCTCATGGATGAATATGGAGCCGATCCTCGTCTCATGAAAGCCGGCATTGCTCCTTCCATCGGTCCCGAAGCCTTCGAAGTTGGCGAAGAGGTCGTCGACGCCTTTCGGGAGGCCGGTTTTGAAATGTCGTGTATCTTGAAGCGCGATGCCGATACCGGAAAAGCCCATATCGATTTGTGGGAGGCCAACCGTCTGCAATTATTGACAGAAGGCCTTTCGGCCGGAAATATCGAACTAGCCGGAATCTGTACCTACGCCCATCCCGACGAGTTTTTCTCCGCCCGTCGTCTGGGAATCAAAAGCGGGCGTATCCTGTCCGGTATTTTCTTGCGTGGTTCCTCCCTGTTTATACAATAAAGGATTACTCCAAAATGGATGCTTTTCATCAGATTTTAGTTGATCATCATATGTCATCATAATGTCTTTTATTGGTTTTTATATAGAGTAGAGGTGATAACACATTTTTTATGGAAAAATAGATGTTTCAGGAGGATATGCAAATAGAAAAATAGTTTTTTGTAAAGAATTGTGTTTATCTTTGTAGTAAATTGAGCGGTGTATAATATATATGGTCCTTTTGCTTATTAAATAAAAAAGTTATGAGACGAACAGATGTAGTAGAACAAATCAGGAAGGTCGTGCAAGAAGTTACTTAAATATGATATCCTAACGCAGACTCATAACGGCGTAAAAAGTATGCTTGGCTTACATTTTGTATCTACAGGAAAGTTGCCGATTAAAATAGGTAAGATATTTGGAACGTTGTTTGAAAAGAAGCATAGTGGAGACTATGATGATTTTGCGTACTGCGACGAAGAATTAGTGAATGAGTTATATCCTCAAGCTGAAATATACATTATTACAATTGAAAAATTAATCCTTTCTGACTAAATAGGTTTATTGTTTGTGGTTTTTATAAGTGAAATTCTATGACAAATATTTCAATTTCAGAAGAAATAGCCACGGCCTGTCCGGATTTGCATGTTTTGGCCCTGTCTTGTGATGTTTGCAATTCTGAACCGGACGAAAGGCTTTGGCAGGAGATAGCGGACGAAGAAAAGGCTGTCCGGGAAACAGTCAAGCTGGAACAAATCAACAAATGGCTTCCTATACAGGCTACCCGCCAGGCTTATAAGCGTCTGGGAAAAGATCCGAATCGTTATCGTCCTTCTTCTGAAGCCTTGCGGAGGCGCATTCTCCGTGAATTACCCCTTTATAAGGTCGATACGCTGGTCGATCTCATCAATTTGGTTTCTATCCGTAGCGGATATTCCATCGGAGGCTTCGATGTGGATAAAATTGCTGGTGGCAGTCTGGTGTTGGGAGTCGGCAGGGAAGGTGAAATTTATCATGGAATCGGGCGTGGAGAATTGAATATTGCAGGTCTGCCCGTTTACCGGGATGCAGTCGGTGGGATAGGAACTCCGACGAGTGATGAGGAACGGACAAAAATAGGACTGGATACGACTCACTTGTTAATGATTATAAATGGTTATTCAGGATTGGAGGGGTTGGAGGCGGCAGGAAAGTATGCCGTGGGCTTATTAAGCAAATATGTTTCAGCTATAAACATGGAGGCGGAACTTGTCACAGCCAAAGATCGGACGAAAATAGCGCTATAATTCTGTTATAATAGTGTTAATTATGCTTTCAAAACATAAAAAGCACCTGTCTTTATGCTAAAAAACATCTATATCCTTTTGTTTTAATCGATTAATCTATAAATTTGCTCCCGTTAACGATTAACAAAACAAAAAGAAACATGATCGAATTGATTGGAACAAACGCCGGCCTTGTTTGGAACGCATTGAATGAAGGCGGTAAGATGAGTGTTAAGGCAGTAAAGAAAGCTACTAAGATTAAAGCGGAAAAAGATATGTATGCTGCTTTTGGTTGGTTAGCGAAAGAAGGCAAATTGGCTTTCGAAAACGTCGAGGGTGAATTGTACGTTGCGTTAGTATAAATATAGCGTAGCTGAATCTATTGGAAGGAGGGCTGTTCGGATTTTAGTTTGAACGGCCTTTTGTGTGTCCGGACGTTTTCTGTCAAAAAAACAAACCGATTCGTTGTTTTATTCAATTCTATCCTTTACTTTTGTGTAGAATTTGGTGTGAAATGACCGAAGATCATAAAAGATTGTTGGCTGTATTTGATGTTAGGGTTCGTGATTTGATGGAGTTTTGCGATAGGCAAAAGGAGAAAATCAACGAGCTTGAAAGTTCTTTAGCACAGAAAGAAGGAGAACTTCAGCAGGCAATGAAGACGATCGAAGAGTTGAATGCCAAATGCGATAACATGCTGACTGCACGGGTTGTTTCTGTCAACGAGGGAGAAATGAAAAGTGCCAGGATGAGGTTATCGAAGTTAGTGCGGGAAGTAGACAAGTGCATTGCACTATTAAACGAATAGAGGCGATGGACGATAAATTTCTTATACATGTAGAGATAGCCGGTAAAAGTTATGGTATCAGGATCAACCGGAGCGAGGAGCAGGTAGCCCGTGAGGCAGTCCGGCAAATCAGGAAGAAAATGGACCAGTACCGGAAGAAATATTCCGACGTGGATGTAAAAGATTTGTTAGCCATGGTAACCTTTCAGCTATCGGTGGAAAACTTGAAGTTGGAGGATAAGAATGACACAAGTCCCTTTACTGAAAAGATACAGGAGCTGACCGATGAACTGGAAAGTTACCTGAAGGATAAATAGTTGTAAGAATAAAGAAGATGCGTTTCCGCACTACTTTGCATGGGTGTATCCATGTAAGGCAGTGCTTTTTTTGTATAATAATATAACTGAATTTAAACTATAAGTAAAATGGGTATGACTATAATCATAGCACTTGTGACCTTCGTTGTCGGAGGCTTGCTCGTGTGGTTTGTGATGAGAGTCCTTATGAAGTCAAGGTATGACGCTGTGATACGCGAGGCTGAAAAGGAGTCGGAAGTAATGAAGCAGAAGAAGCTGCTCGAAGTAAAAGAGAAGTTCCTTCATTTGAAAGCGGACCTGGAGAAACAGGTGTCCGCCCGTAATTCAAAGATACAGTCTGTAGAGGCTAAGTTGAAACAACGTGAGTTGAATTTGAACCAACGTCAGGAAGACCTGCAACGCAAGAATAGCGAAGTGGATGCCGTGAAGGAGAATCTGGCGGCCCAACTGGAACTGGTAGATAAGAAGAAGCAGGATTTGGAGAAACTTCACCAGCGTGAAATCGAACATCTGGAAACTCTGTCCGGGCTTTCTGCCGAAGAGGCGAAGGAGCGTCTGATCGAATCCTTGAAAGACGAAGCCAAGTCAGAAGCTACTTCCTACATCAATGAAATCATGGAAGAGGCAAAGATGACAGCCAACAAGGAAGCGAAGAAAATCGTTATCCAGTCCATCCAGCGTGTGGCAACCGAAACGGCAATCGAGAATTCGATTACAGTCTTCCATATCGAATCAGACGAGATCAAAGGCCGTATCATCGGTCGTGAAGGGCGTAACATTCGGGCGTTAGAAGCAGCAACTGGTATTGAGATCGTGGTTGACGATACGCCTGAAGCAATTGTGTTGTCCGGTTTTGATCCGGTCCGTCGTGAAATAGCTCGTCTGGCTTTGCACCAGTTGGTACAGGACGGACGTATCCACCCGGCACGTATCGAGGAAGTGGTAACGAAAGTGAGAAAGCAAGTTGAAGACGAAGTGGTGGAAACCGGTAAACGTACCGTTATCGATCTCGGTGTACATGGTTTGCATCCTGAACTGATCCGTATTATCGGTAAGATGAAATATCGTTCTTCTTATGGCCAGAACCTGTTGCAGCATGCGCGCGAAACGGCGAACTTATGTGCTGTGATGGCATCTGAACTGGGGTTGAACCCGAAAAAGGCAAAACGTGCCGGACTGTTGCACGATATAGGTAAAGTGCCTGATGACGAACCAGAATTGCCGCACGCAATCTTAGGCATGAAGCTTTGCGAGAAATACAAAGAGAAACCTGATATCTGCAATGCTGTAGGTGCTCACCATGACGAAGTGGAAATGCAAACGCTGCTTGCTCCGATCGTACAGGTTTGTGATGCTATTTCGGGTGCACGTCCGGGAGCTCGCCGTGAGATCGTCGAGGCTTACATCAAGCGTCTGAATGATCTGGAACAGTTGGCTCTTTCTTATCCGGGTGTAGTGAAGACATACGCTATCCAGGCTGGTCGTGAGCTCCGCGTAATTGTCGGGGCTGACAAGATCGATGATAAGGATACCGAAAACCTGTCAACCGAAATCGCAAAGAGGATCCAGGACGAAATGACCTATCCGGGTCAGGTGAAGATCACGGTGATCCGTGAGACTCGTGCGGTAAGCTATGCTAAGTAGATCGATCATCATTGAATAAGTTTATGGAAGGCCGGGCTGAATAAAGTCCGGCTTTTTTATTTTTCCGCCAATAATCAGGGGGAGGCTTCACCTTTGTATGCACTGGTTGGGTTATAAGATTGTTGATGGGTGAAGGCAAATAGTAAAAGTGCCTTCACCTGTTACGGCTGTCTTCATCTGCGGGTTAGTCGGGTATGGAAGGTACACTATAGAGTGGCAGTCGCTATACTTTTATTGTTAAACTATAAAACCATAGAGCTTTTGGCCTAAGTCGAAAACCTTTTCGCCCTTGGTGAAAAAGGCTTTTGACAATGGGCAAAAAGGCTTTCGACTTAGGTCGAAAATGAAAAGAGATATAAGGTAAATATTAAATGTTAGTATATTAGGATATTAATATCATTCACAATCTCTTTATTATTCGCTTAAATATGTCGCTTTGTATAAGAGGCCGGATCTGGTGTGTCTGGGCGAGACAAGGTGAAAGTAAATTTTTAAGGTGAAGGCAAGCGTCAGGACTGCCTTCACCCTCTCATATGATAATAGTCAAAGGGTTTCAGGGAATGGTGAAGCCCAATCGGATGCTTGCAAAAAAAGCGGTTGCCGATCTCTGGCAACCGCTTTTTTAGTTTGTTATGTGAAACCGGATTGCTTATTTATAGCTGTAGCCCGCTTTCTTCTGTGCGCTGTTGGCTTTGGCTCCGGGGATCAAAGTGAAGCCCCATTTGTATTCCCGGTCTGCCGGTAAAGTATATTCCGGTTCCGGACGTGAATACCAACTGTCGTAGCCGGCCAATCCTTGCTGTTTCAGGTCTACGCATACTTCAACGAAGTTACGCGGCGTGATGTCGTTGATATGCGTCTGGCGAGGTTTGTCATACGGTCCGATTTCCGGACGGTTGGCAATCTCTTCCGGTGTGAAGTTGTTCCACTGGTACGGGCGGTCGGTTGCCTTGCCAGCGTCGAAGTCTTCGACGGAGTTGCGCATTGCGTTGAATTCCATCTCGTCGTCTGCAACGATCAACAGGTTCTTGCCTTTACCACCTAATGAAATCCAACGGGTATCGCAGTGGTGGCCGTTTTCCTGCGGACGGACGTATGGGAAATACTGTTCTTCAGCCGTGCTCTTGTACTGTCCGATCATGTAACCGGCTTTGCGGTCCCAATAGTTTTCCAGCGGACCGCGGCCGAAGTATTCCAGTTGGTCCATCGTTGCCGGCAGACGGAAACGTACGCCGATACGCGGAACGACCATCTTGTCGCGTTCGCTGACATTGGCGCGGCCCGGTGAGAAGGTCGCGGTGGCGGTCGCTTCGGAAATACCGATCTTCACACCGTCCAAGTGGGCAGGCGTGAAGTGGGTGGCCACGTTCATGACACCGTCAGGATAGATCTTGTATGTCACCAGGAACTGGTTGCCGGCCGGCAGTTTATAGTCGACTTTTACGATGGCATTACCATCGATGATCTCGCCTGTCGCGCTTGTCACATTGAAGTTACGGCTTGAGAGTTCCCATATCTCAAGACGTTTCGGGTTGCCGCTTCCGTAGTCGTTATCGTTCGGGGCGCGCCAGAAGTTCGGCTGGATACCGAAACCTTCGTTGAAGTATTCCGTGCCGCCTACTTTATAGGAAGCCACGACGCCGGCTTTCTTGTCGAATACGAAGTTCACTTTGGAAGAAGTCACCTTCAGGTCGTTTCCTTCTTCAGATACGGTCAGCTTGGGGCCTGCGGCCTTGTAAACGGTCTTGTCGGCTGTTACCGGCAAAACAAACTGATCCTGTGCGATGTCGTATCCGGCAGGGATCACGCCATCCTGTTTGGTCGTAGTCACGACAAAGTTCACCAAATAATCGACGCCGGCCTGCGGTTTCAAGCCTTCTACCGGGACTGTGATTTCCTGGGATGCCTGTGGCGCCAGGTCGAGAGACATCTTGTTGCCTTTGATGATTTTGTTGTTTGCCTTGATCGTATAGCTGATCATGTAATCTTTCAGGCTCGTGAAATAGAAACGGTTTGTCACTTTGAATATGCCTTTCGCCACATCTACAGCTTCGAAACCGACATTCTGGTGTGCATATTTCACTTCTTCCATAGCCGGATGCGGAGTGCGGTCCGGACTCACGATACCGTTGCAAAGGAAATTGCCGTCACTCGGCATGTCTTTGCCGAAGTCGCCGCCGTAAGCATAATATTCTTTTCCGTTTGCATCCTTGGCAAGCAGACCTTGGTCAACCCAGTCCCAAATGTAGCCGCCCTGGAGGTTCGGGTATTTGTAGATCGCTTTCCACTGGTCCCAAAGGTTACCGGTCGAGTTACCCATCGCGTGGGCATATTCGGACGGTGCAACCGGACGGTCGCTGCCTTCCTTACCTATCTCTTCCAACCATTTTGCACTTGGATACTGCGGGACATACATGTCGGAGTTCCATTCCCACTGTGCACGTTCGTAGTTGACCGGACGGCCCATCATGGTCTTTTCCTTGTCCTTTACATATAAATAGGTCTGGTAGAAGTTGTAACCGTTTCCGGCTTCGTTACCTAATGACCAGATCGTTACGGACGGATGATTTTTGTTGCGTTCGTACATGTTGACTGTACGGTCCATATGCGGTTTCAGCCATTCCGGGTTGTTTCCCAACGTACCGCCTTTGCGCAGGTTGTAGTACATGCCGTGCGATTCGATATTGGCTTCGTCGTAAACATACAATCCGTATTCGTCACAAAGCTCGTAGAATCTGCGGTCTTGCGGGTAATGGCACAGGCGGACGGAGTTCAGATTGTTCCGTTTCATCAGTTCGAAATCCTTGCGCATCAGTTCTTCTGTCACGTAATGTCCGGTCTGCGGGTTGTGTTCGTGGATATTGACACCTTTGAACTTGATCGGCTGTCCGTTGAACAGCAGGACGGTGTATGGTTTGCCGTTGCCGGCGATCTGGTCGATCTCTTTGATTTCGATGCGGCGGAAACCGACGTTTTGCGGGATCACTTCCGTCACCTTGCCATCTTCCTTGATCGTCATCAACAGCTTGTAAAGGTTCGGATGTTCCGCGTTCCACGTTTCCACATTATCCAGTGTCTTTTCGAACGAAGTCGTTGTAATCGTGTTCGGGCTTACCCACAACTTGTTTTCTGCCGTAGCAGCCACATTGCCTTTTGCATCTAATAATTCGTATGTCACGTCGATGTTCTTGACCTTGTCAGAATGGTTCTTGATATCTATTGCCAAGCTGAAGATACCGTTTTTGTAAGTGTCGTCGAGCGTGGAGACAATACGGTAATCATTGACAGCGATCTTGGGTTGTGACCATAGATAGACATCGCGTTCGATACCGCTTAGGCGCCAGAAGTCCTGGCATTCCAGATAGGAACCTGTGCTCCAGCGGAAGATTTTCAGCGTCAGCACGTTTTTGCCCGGTTGCAGGTATTTGTTGATCAGGAATTCGGCCGGATTCTTGGAATCTTCGCTGTAGCCGACTTCCTTGCCGTTTACGTAAACATATAAGCCCGATTTGGCTCCGGCGATGTGTAGATATATGTCACGTCCGTCCCAACCGGCAGGAACCTCGAAGTCGCGCCGGTAAACACCTACCGGGTTTGCTTCCGGCAACAGCGGAGGTTGCGGGTTACGTGGTTTGAACTCATATCCGTGATTCGTGTAGATGGCAGTACCGTGTCCCTGTACCTCCCAGTTTCCCGGAACGGTGATGTCGTCCCAATCGGAAGTGCTGACAGAAGGATCTGTGATGTTGGCAGGAAGGTCTTTGTATGAATCTACGAAATAGAATTTCCATGTGCCGTTCAGCAATGAGTAGAAAGGACTTTTTTCATATCGGGAAGATAGAGCTGTGGCACGGTCTCCATAACTCATGAAAGAGGAGCGGGGAGCCTCTTTATTAACGGCAACGACTTGGATGTCCTGCCAGTAAGGCTTCGCAGGCTGGTTCGTCGCATCGTCAGCCAATGCAGTCCCCAGAAGGAAGCAACTTAATGCTCCTGTGAGCATCGTTTTTTTGATCATGTGTTTCATATGCATTTTTAATTTAGATTAGACTTAGTCTGTTGAAAAGTGAAAGTTGAAAGTCAAAGATATACTCTCTTTCACTTTCAACTTTCAACTTTTTTATCTTGCTGCGTAGAAAGAATAACCTTCGGCTACCTGTTTGAAAGCAAGTACGCCTGCCTGGTTCAGTTCTACATTCATTTCTTTGCCGTCGGGAAGGTACATGACAACTTCGTCGTCACCTGTGAACTTCAGCAGTTTGGTCGATTCGCCGTTTGCTTCTACGCTCCAGCTCTTGTCTGCTTCATTGAAAACCAGATCTACCGCTTTTTCTTCTCCTTCTTTCTGGATGTGGTAGCCGTCTTTTTGGGTTTCGATGGCATACGTGCCGTCTTTGGTTTCGATTGTTTTTACCGTACCGGCATCTGCAACAGGGTTGCTTCCGCTCCAGAATTCAATCGAGTTTAAAACCAATATGTCGGCTAATGCAGAGATTTCATAAACCGGAACAATCCAGAATGCAACGAATACTAACTCGTTTACAAACTTGCTGTCGATATTTCTGTTCCAATCCAACAGCTTATTTGACAACCCAAATGATCCAATGCATGATGAGAATAATACACTGCTGGCAAGCGTTGCTGCCACTAATAAAGTTAGACTTTTTTTCTTCATGAATATTTAGTATTTGTAGTTAATTTGGGGACGAAGATAACAATTTATACGATAATTGTCATTAATAACAGGACTATAATTATTTATTGGTTACTCTTTATGAATTTCTTTTTGAGCTTGAAACTTTTTATGAAACAAAGAGGCTTCTAAAATTCATTTAAATGATTTTAGAAGCCTCTTTTTATTTTAATAGAGAGTATCGGTTGTTAGTAACCTGGATTCTGATCTGTTGCCAGTAGAGGGTTCAAGTCGATTGCTGTTTGGGGAATAGGTCTCAGCGACATCCGGCTATCCCATTTCATCGTGATGACTTTTTCGCCATCCGGTGTGGAGATAGGAACATTGTTCATCTGCGCACTCCAATAAGCATCGCCATAACGGCTTAGGTCGTCGCTGCGCAAACCTTCACCAGCCAGTTCGATGCGACGTTCGTTTTTGATCAAAGCCAATCCATCTTCCTTGCCGAGGCTTGTCGGTACGTTTGGCATACCGCAACGATCACGAAGCTGATTCAAGGCAGCCTGTGTCTGTCCGTCGAAACCTGTTGTCTGGGTATGAGCTTCAGCAAAGATCAGCAGTACTTCGGCATAACGGATACAGGGATAATCGCCGGTTGCTTGTCCGTCATTATTCGCATCATTTTCCAACGGTGACATTTTGCGGAAGTTGAAACCAGTCTTGGATTCATTATTCCCGTTTTTGATCCATTCATAGATGAAGTTTGTACCGTAGTTTGTCTCATACCAACCTTTGAAGGGGAATAGGATGGAGGCATATAAACGGCTATCACGATTGCGGAATTCCTGCATGTACTCGTAATCTTTCAGTTTTCCACTGTTGATAAGGCCGGATGCAAAAGAAATAAATTTGGCTTCTCCTGCAGGAGCTTTATATTCGTCCAAATCCCCTTTGATAACTTTATAAGCATTCATACGCTTTTCGATACTGGGAATGGACGGTGTTTTGCCGTCTACTGTCCAGTAAGCGTCGACCAGATTTTGTGTCGGAGTCACAGAAGACCAACCTCCTAATTGATTCGGACGGATGCTTGTGTATCGTGTCATATCTTGGTAGTCCCAACTGGAAGCGGTATATTGACGAGTCATTACATATTCCGGATTGTCTGGGTTCCCGTTTTCCGTATGCCATAAAGATTCGTAGCTGAACATGCCTTTCATAAATTTGTCACGGTCGATACCGTATTTGTCAAAATCTATGTATAATTCCATTTCTTCAGCTTCTTTCTTTTGTGCTTCGGTCAATTCACTGACTTGGAATAATGAAAAACCTCCTTTATCCATGATTTCTTTGGCTGCTGCTTCTGCTGTCGGATAGTCGCCGAAATAAAGGGCTGCTCTTGCTTTTACGGCTAAAGCTGCATATTTGGTCATACGTCCTTTTTCGTTCGGATAACTACCTGCATATTTTTCCGGAAGGATAGCTGCTGCTTCAGTTAGTTCGTTGAGAATAAATTCACGGATTTTGCTTGTTTCGTCGCGAGGAATGTTGGGAGCATCGTATGACAATACATCGGTGATCAAAGGAACTTTACCAAATGTTGTTGTCAAGTTCAGATAAGTCCATGCACGCATAGCTCGGACTTCCGCTTTGAACCGTGTTTTCAGATCTTCATCCATCGGAACATTCTCTATTTCCTGCAAGAAAATGTTTTGTTTGCGGACTGTTTCGAAGTTATAGCCTTCGTCATATAGAGCACTGAGGCCGTTTTGCTGATAAATAGCTCCGTTCGATTCCCATGAATATTGGCAGTATGCATCGTTCGTATACGAATCGCTGTGAACAGCTGCGCCGGGAATGCTTGCTGAGTAAACAGCGTTCAGATTATACCATGCATCTTTTTCTGATGTCCAGAATGTTTCTGTTGCAATGCTGGAAGTCGGTTCGACATCCAGGTCACAACTGCAAACTGTTGTTCCCAGAGCTAGGCAGAAGAACGTATGTTTGAATATATTATTAACTGTTTTCATTTTGCTTTTTGTTAGAATGTTAAGTTTACACCAAGTGAAATAGAAGAAGTTCCGCGGGTGTCTGTTCCACGTCCGGACGGTGTTTCCGGATCAAAGTCTTCCATGCGGTGATCTGCACGGATTGTAAATGGATTTTCAGCCGATACGTAAAGTTTCAAAGCGTCGACACCTAAATGCTGAATTTGGTGTTTATTGAAATTATATCCGAATGTGATATTTTTGATACGGAAATAATCAGAATCGAACAACCAGAAATCGGAGAACTTATTGTTGAAAGTAGAGTGTGCACTTGTACGCGGATAGATACGAGGATAAGCTGCATTTGGGTCGGGGTTATCAACGGTCCAGCGTTTCAGGTGAAATTCACGTGGACTGGCATTATCAGAGAAAGCCCAAGCCTGTTCCTGATAGAAACGAACCATTGTTCCAGTCACACCTTGTCCGAACATACTTAATTCGAAACCTTTGTAACGTAAGTTTAGATTAACGCCGTATGTAATATCGGGAACGTCACAAGCCAGATAGTCTCTGTCCTTATCGGTCAGTTTTCCGTCGCCATCCAAGTCTACATATTTAATGTCTCCGGCCTGTGGGGTAATGCCGTCTGTTATGTAGTTGCCATTGTCGATGTCTTCCTGTGTTAATAAACCGTCTGAGCGGAAACCGTAGAATGTGCCGATAGCATAACCCACTTTCTTAATCCAAGGGTCTTCGATCATCGGATCGTTTGCTCCTAAATCTTTTACCTTATTCCAGTTTTTAGACAGATTAAAACCAACCGTATAAGAGAAATCTCCAATGGTTTTGTTGTGAGATATGTTGAATTCCAGACCTTTGTTACTTACTTTACCGATATTTTGAGAAACTTTATAGTCACTATTGATACCGACTTCTGCTGGACTCGGATAAGATAGTAGGATATCTTTGGTTTGTTTGTCGTAGAATTCACCAGTGAAACTGAAAAGTCCGTTTAGAATATCGAAATCAACCCCGACATTGGTAATCGTTACGGTTTCCCAACCTAATCCAGGATTAGCTGGCTTTCCTTCTCGAATACCGCTGACGATCGTATTTTCGAAGTTATAATTTCCACCCTGTACATAGGTCGCAAAATAATCATATTGTCCTACGTTATTGATATTACCTAACTGTCCCCAGGAAGCACGCAATTTCAAATTATCGATCCAACTGGCATCTTGCATGAAACTTTCCTGATTAATACGCCATCCGGCAGAGAACGAAGGAAAGAAACCCCAGCGGTTGTCTTTGTGGAAACGGGAAGAAGCATCTGCGCGAAAGTTGGCTTCCAACAGATACCTGTCTTTGTACGAGTAGTTCAAACGGGCAAAGTAAGACATTAATTTATCTTCGTAAACATCACCTTCCGTGCTCATGTCGCTGGTGGCGCTCGAACCTCCATTAATACCCGTCATACCGTTGGTTGGGAAATTGCGGCGCCATGATTTTTGTTGTTGGTATTTGTAATGTTCGTATGAGACACCTCCTAATGCACTTATATTATGGTTTTCGTTGCTCCAATTATAATTGGCCAAACCATTGTAGGTCAAACGACTATTTTCGTTCCAGTCATATGTCATCTTGGAAGCGGTCACATCCGTACCGTTCAATTCTGAGCCGGTTACGAAATCTTTGATTTTATTTCTATTGGCTTCGTATGTTTTACCTTTATAGTCATATGCCTTATAGATCATTTGTCCGGTCAGTGTCAATCCTTTAACTGGTTTAATATCGAGGGCGAGGTCGATCAATGTATTTTGTGATTTGTTGTTGTTCCATCCCCCTTCTTCCAAGCGACGTAGTGGATTACGTTGCATATTTACCAGCGCTGCAGGATTGCCCCCTTCGTAACTACCCCATTCTCCATTGCTTTGACGAGCTACATATGTAGACGGAACGGTTAGAAGTTCTGTATATCCAATACCTCCGCTTTCTGTATTGTTTGTGTTTTGGATATATTTGAAGTTTGAACGCCAAGACAACCATGAGGTTATATCGGATGAGAGGTTGGTGGTCATATTATATCGGTTGGCGGAAGCTCCGGGGGTAAATTTGTCATCATACATATACCCTAATGAGGTGAAATATTTGACTTTGTTTCCTCCGCTTACGCTAACGGAATGCTTTGTCATGACTGCTAAATCGTCCAGCACTAAATCATACCAGTTTGTATTCGGATACATATCTGGGTTACTTCCGTTACGGAACATTTCGATCTCTTCATCCGAATATGGCATCTCTGCATTCGGATTTTCATTGAATGCCGCTTCATTGCTCAAACGAGCATACCATTCCGAACTTAAAACTTTTGGAGTGTATGTTGCGATCTTCATGGATACTGTTCCATCATAGGTCACTTTTACATCACCTTCCTTACCGTCTTTGGTCTTGACTAAGACAACACCGTAAGCAGCACGAGAACCATAAATTGCAGAAGAAGCGGCATCCTTCAGAAAAGATACGCTTTCGATGGAATTCGGGTCCAAATTGGAGAAGAATGTAGCATCTGCTATTGCTCCGTCAATGACAAACAAAGGGGAAGAAGTCCCCAAGTTTCCGCGACCACGCATGTTGATGGAGATGGAACCTTGACGGTTGATAATGGTTACCCCCGGTACCTGTCCTTGAACGGAAGCCAACACGTCCGTATTGACACGCTCTTTCAGCTCTTCGGAGCCGACAGATGCAACGGCACCGGTGAGGTTTACTTTCTTTTGGGTACCATAGCCGATCACGACTACTTCATCCAATTTTTGGGTGTCTTCTTTCAGACTGACTTTGATCGTTTGTTCTCCATTGTATTTGATCTCTTGGGTCAAATAACCAATAAATGAGATAACGATTACATCTCCCTTTTTTACTTCCAGGACAAAATTACCGTTCATGTCGGTAACAGTACCGTTTGTAGTGCCTTTTACAACTACCGAAGCTCCTGCTACAGGGCCGAACTCGTCTTCAACGACACCTTTCAAACTTGCTTGCTGCTGAGAAATGCCAACTTTGGGAGTCGTAGTTTCGTTGGCGGCAAATATCACCCCTGATGAACAAAGGGCTACAGACAACAGCAAAAAACTGACTGGTCTTGCGATTTTCAACATACTAATTGTTTTTTGTTTAATAATAGTTAGATATAATAGGCTTTAAGAGGATCTGTTTTCTTCTACAGCTCACACTTACTTGCTTATTTTTAGTAATTAGGGTCAAAGTTTATGCTTGCACATGTGTAGTTCTTGTAGGACTACGTCCTTTGACGGGGCAAATGTAATACATTTATTTATTATCTTGCATGTTTTTTTAGAAAAAATTAGCAAGAATACTATTGAATATATTTTAATACCGTTTTTATACATTGAGACAAATATATTAAAATATTTTACTAATACAAATGATATTAATCGTTATTTTCTTTTACGACCTCTATTCTTTACCCTAAATCCTTTGAAAATTCGACAATATGGTTGTATTGTGCAAGATGCATGAATCCATAGTTTGTTTCATATATATCCCGAAGCTCTCAGGAATTTCAACCAAGTACACATCTTAAAATGTTAATTAACAATTAAGCGTTTCCGAGTGTTATTTTCTAAACCTATCAGATTTTCTTGCTTTTTTCTATATACTTATTGTATAGATCTAAATTTATATGGATAGATTCTAATCAATAATTTAATTTGCTATGTAATCGTCTGCTTCCCGCTATATATATTACTTTGGTTATAAACAACTGATAAATAGCATGATGGGATAAATATTTCCACATATTAAAGTAATCTGTCTATTAGCTGAAGATTGTATACTTTCCGGTTGATAATCATAGACCACATAACATACTAACATCAACAGATTAATTACTAGGAAAATCTGGTTTACTCCCAAGGTTTTCTACAAGAAACAGACTGGTAATTCTGATGTTTCAGTACAAATTCGTATAACTTAATCATAGTCCTACAAGAACTTCATACAAAAAATCCTCATTTTTGCCTATACAGCTTTATATTTCTTACAATAAGTCATAGTCCTACAAGAACTATGTTCTCATTTGCATGGCAAATGTATGACAGATGTTAGGAATCATACCATGAATGTAAAGAATCTATAAGTAAGGTGGTTATCACCTCCTTGGATCTTATTCATATAGTGACTATTATTATTAAACAAAAAACAATTAGTATGTTGAAAATTGCAAGACCAGTCAGCTTTTTGCTGTTGTCTGCTGCTTTATGTTCCTCAGGAACAGTGTTCGCAGCTAATGAGACAGCAACTCCTAAAGTTGGTATTTCTCAGCAACAGAAAAGTTTGAAAGGAACAGTTAATGATGTACTGGGCCCCGTAGCAGGTGCTTCAGTTGTCGTAAAAGGTACGACGAACGGTACGGTTACTGACATGGACGGTAACTTTGTTTTGGAAGTGAATAGCGGTGATGTTCTTCAAATCTCTTTTATCGGTTATGTAACACAGGAAATCAAGTACACCGGACAAGCGACTTTGACTGTGAATCTGATGGAAGATACTCAGAAACTGGAAGAAGTCGTAGTTGTCGGTTACGGTACACAAAAGAAAGTGAACATGACCGGGGCTGTTGCACAGATTGACAGCAAAGCGTTAGAAAATCGCCCGGTTCAGAACGTTTCTACCGCATTGCAAGGTACTATGCCGGGTGTTCAGGTTACTTCCGGCGGTGGCCGTCCCGGACAGGATGGTGGTACGATTCGCGTGCGTGGTGTTGGTACATTAAACACGGCTGATCCTTATATTTTGGTGGATGGTATCGAAACCGGAACGATGAACTCGGTCGATCCGAACGATATCGAAAGTATTTCCGTATTGAAAGATGCTGCTTCTGCTGCGATCTATGGTTCGAAGGCGTCAAATGGTGTAATCTTGATTACGACAAAACGTGGTAAGACAGGTAAACCACGTATCTCTTATAATGGATATGTAGGTTTCCAGAAACCGACGGAAATGATTGACCGTATCAGCTCTTATGACTATGCGCGCTTGTATAGCCAGTCTATGATCGATGAAGGCTTGAATCCCCGTTTCAATGAAACTGATATTGAGAATTTCAGAAATGGTACTTCTCCTAACACGGATTGGTATGATGAAGCCTATAGAACCGGTGTACAGCATTCTCATAATGTAAGTGTGAGCGGTGGTACGGAAAATGCGAAGTATATGGGATCTGTCGGCTATTTGGGACAGACCGGTATTTTACCGAATGCGGACAGACAGCAATTTAATGCTCGTACAAATTTGGATCTGAAGCTGAATTCCAGATTGACGGTTCGTTTGAATTTGGCATATATCAAGAATGACTATTCCGACCCAATTTCTTCTTATGCATCTGGCATAAGTGAAACTGGTGATCCGAATAGTGCTGCCAGCTCTGATCAGATTATCCGTCAGTTGAACCGTATTGCTCCGTGGATTGTAGGTCGTGCTGAAGACGGTACTTATGGTACTATTGGAGATGGTAACCCACTTGCGTGGTTGGATGTTAACCAAACTGTTGACCGTAAAAATCAGAATTTCTCTGGTACCCTGTCTGCCGATTATAAAATCATCGACGGTTTAGTTGCAACAGTGACGGGTTCTTATGTTAACAATCAACAACACTATCGTGCATTTCAAAAATATATTCAGTACAATCCGAATAAGGAAACAGAACCGAATCGTTTGGAAGAACGTTTTACCGGTTGGCATCGTGCAAACTTTGATGCATTGTTGAATTTTGACAGACAATTCGGTGAACACGGTTTGAAAGCAATGGCAGGTTGGCATACGGAAAAGTATGACTACACCTATAACCAGCAGTTCCGTAAGAATTTCCCGACTAATGATCTGACCGATATCGCGGCTGGAGATGCTGCTACTCAGAAGAACAATGGCT
>ERZ824600.2577-NODE-2577-length-18920-cov-3.181765_pt1 | contig 18920 bp, 10 predicted proteins | sample MGYA00519933_ERZ824600 | MGnify/ENA primary metagenome ERZ824600 (study PRJEB31778, sample SAMEA3449178) | human gut metagenome | biome: human gut; feature: human-associated habitat; material: faeces | place: United Kingdom | collected 2010/2012 ... | reverse complement strand
GAGATTTCGTAGGTCGTTTCAGCGGCGGTGAGAAAGTACTGCTCTTAGGGATTCTGAAATTGATGGTTGATTTTTCTTTTGGTGTGTGGTATACTTATATAGTAGGGTATTTTGTCAGCCCTACAAATCGGAATATGAAGAGGTGAAATAATGAAAAAATATAATCAACAATTGTTTTGGGTCGGTTTTTTATTAAATATCGTGAGGAAATTCATACTAATTTTAGCTGCTGTGGTATTAGGCATCGTAGGAATATGGATAAACCCGTGTTTTTATTTTGCCTTAGGGATAATACTTGTTGTGTTGATTTGGTCGTTTATTCAGCAATTGGTTATAAAGCATACCGTTGAACATAATGAAGACCCGAACTTTACTCCTTATGCAAACGCAATGATGAGCGACAATTGGAAAGACGAGCTAGGGAAACTTGTTGAAGGTAAAGTTGACAAAGACTAACGCAAATCACCAACTAACTTCTTTATAATGCGGAAAACAAAATAGACTGAATCTTGCATTAAATACTTTCATTTTGACAGTTATCAAACAGCTCTAATAGATTATTAATTTTAACTTCATTATAAACAATTCCCATTTATCTGGCACATTTTAATCCCGCCGTTGTACTACCTTCGCCGAATATCCACGCAACAAAAGGCGGAATCGCTGGCGGGCGTACCCGCCAAATTCCCGTTTATCAGTCAGACACATTAATTTGTAAGCCACAATTAAATAACCATCCATGGAGCAATCGAAAGATTGCTCCATTTTCATTTTACGGAGGTACCCATGAGCAGATTCGACGAAATCGCCCAGATATACGACCATCGGCTTCCCCAGCTCCGCAGTCCGGAGGTATGGGAGCAGACGCTCAGAATGACCTCCGGCTTCTGGAGGCTCAATTTCTGCGAGGCAATGCTCCTTACGCTCCAGAACCCCAAAGCGGAAATGTGCGGAACCATCGACCAGTGGAACAATATCGGACGGTACATAAGGCGCGGCGAGCATTCCACAGCAGTATTCAGAAGCCGCACGGATACACAGCTCATGTACCTTTTCGATGTGCGCCAGACCTACGGAAAGGCGTACAATTCCAAGTGGAAGCTCTCCGAGCGAATGGCTGACGGAATCGTCGGTAAATTCAATTCCGAGAACGCAGAAAACGCTGTTTCTTTTGAAGATTATTTGCAGAAAAGCCTTGACAAAAATATAGATATGGTATATAATTATAATAGCAAATTAAATAATGCCATCTCGAATGACCCCAGAACGGCAGCGTTCATTCGGGCAAGTGCAGAGTTTATTTGCATGACAAGGTGCGGCATTCCAAGCGACGGCGATTTATCGGATGTATCTAAGATAAATTCCGACCTTTCAATAGTCGAGATAGGAAATGCCGCAGCGGCTCTCGCACAGGCTGTCCTGCGCGAGATAGACGGAATCATAAGGAGGAAAGAATATGAGCGTTATGAAGCTGGAATATGCGGAAGACATCTACGATATCCCATTCGAGGAAGATCAGAACGGACTGTTCCACCCGAAATTCACGAATTACGGCAGGGCGCAGATGACTCCGCTGGAGCGCAAAGCGGTGGACCTGATGAACGAACTCGACCCGACGGCGCTGGATATGGTGAACATCAGCGGGCTGTACCTCCGGATATGGAAGGAAATCGGGAAGAAGGCGGAGAAAGCCCGGAACAGCACGGCGCGCTCCCTGCTGGCGAAAACCTCCCTCAGCCGGGATTACTCCGAGAGCGTGAGCCAGCGGACGGAGATAGACACGGCGGCGCAGGAAGCCGCGTGGGAATCACTGCGGACGAGCGTAGCGTGGCTGGCGGCGGAAGTACGGAGCCGGGCGAATCTGACGGAGATCCAGAAAATCTCGATGAGCCTGATGACGAAGAACTAAATGAGATGGTATCTGACGACGAATCAGATACCATCTCTGTTTTTACGGATATTCCGGAGGAAATAAGCCCGGACAGCGATTACGCGAAGAAGCTCCTTGAAGATGAAATTATCCGCGGAAGCGGCTTTTCAAATGGAAAATTCCGCATAAGCGAATATGTTGCCGAGAACTCTCCAAACAATGACGAACTTGCAAAATTCCTGAAAAAAGAATACGGAATCGGCGGCAGTTCCCGGAATGACGACCCGGTAAGCTTCAGCAATCACGACGGCAAGGGAATCGAACTGGCCCTCAGCAATAGGCAGGTTATTCGGTTTGGCTGGAAGAAAGTTGCCGCGGCGGTCCGCAGTGCGGTCAACAGCGGAAAATACATCACAGAGTCAGATTTAGAAATGCGCCGCAGAACAGCTCTCAATGACGCACGGCGCTTTGAAATTCATTATGAATATCCACACTGTCTGTACAATGACCGTCTGGACTGCATTCGTAAGGAAATCACCGCCTGCGGTCTGGATTATCCGGTAAGGCTGAATGCCGAAATGTTCGCTGTTTATGCGGCAGAATGCGTCCGCACGAAGCAGCACGTCAAGGAATCATACCAGAAAATCGACCGCAGTTCAATAGATATTCCGTGGAAGTTCAACGACTGGAATGAAGCCGCGGAAGCAGGTAAAAATCTCCCTGTTGATTCCGGATACGGTCAGTTCCGTGCAATGTGCCGGGATTCTGTTTCCGAGCTGATAAACGAGATTTCCGCGCATACCGGGCACAATCCGGCGCTTGGATTTCCGGAGGAGGAAATCACAGAATTCTTCGCTTCCGGCGAACCACTGACGTCCGATTCTGTTGACAAAATCACATCGGAGGTTTTCGGGTATTTATATAATCAGGAACAGCACAGCAGGCTGAGTTCCGGCAAGTCAACCGAAATTATCGCGCTGGAACAGCCCGCCGAGCAGTTTACACTTTTCGGCGATAATGAGTTCACAATGGAAGAACCGCAGGCAGACGAGCTTCCGGACGAATCGCTGAACCGCGCCGCCGCGTACATCAAGGATTATTTCGAGCAGGAATTCGGCAGTGCGGCTGAAATAGAGGATCCGTCGCACGTTGACCTGGCATACACCACTGACGAGGAAAACGACGCGGTAATCAGCGTTTACGCCGACCTTGTCCAGTACCGCATAACGACCGAATACGGCGGCAATATCGCCCGTGAGGAGCAGTATAATTCTCTGGACGAGATGAACGAGCTTGCGCTAAAGTACCTTTCTTTTGACGATTTGACTTCCCTTTCTGATGAGGAAAAAGGGCTTGAGGTGCGACACCGTGCCGCAGTCGAAGCTGAGTTGCGCGGCGTCCATGCCGCGCTTGGGCTTCGACAGCAGCAACATCCTGTTGCCGCACCTGCCCAATTAACTGGCAGAATCGAAAAGTACGATTTGAATATCGACTTTGCAAAGCTCGATTACATTGATATTGAGGAGCGTTCAGAGGTTTATTTAGGCGGCATTGACGATAACGGTCATGAGCGAAAAGACAATTTCCGCGAAACCGTCAATCACATAACTTTCTTTGCCTCTCCGGAGAATGACGCTGTTCTATTCAATGACGATTCGCAGGAGGATTATTTCGATAATCCGATAGATATTTCAGAAGCGCTGGAGCGTATCTGCAAGTATATTGATATGTCTGCAGAAAGTGCCGATGTTTCTGTATACATAAAGCCAATAGACGGCGAACGGCAGTATTTTGACCCGGCAGAGGTGCGACACGATGTCGCACCTGATGAAACAGCCGCACCCGAAATCGAAACAACAGACCGCGCTCATATAACCCAGAAACCTCCACCGCCGGAAAATTACCGCTTCCCAGAAAATTTTGCATACCCCACCGGTCCGAAAGCGAAATACACCGCCAATGTTACAGCCATAAAAACGCTGAAACAAATCGAATCAGAACACCGCCATGCAACCGCCGAGGAGCAGGACATACTTGCTCATTACAGCGGCTGGGGCGGCATTGCAGATGCATTCGACAGTACTAAAGAAAACTGGAGCCGAGAGTATGCCGAACTGAAAGACCTGCTCACGGACAAGGAATATTCCGCCGCCCGTGAAAGCACGCTCACCGCATTTTACACCGAGCCGTATATCATAAAGAGCATTTACACGGCGCTTGAAAACATGGGATTTACCGGCGGCGAGATACTCGACCCGGCAATGGGAACAGGAAATTTCTTCGGAAACCTCCCGGCGAAAATGGCGGAGAACAGCCGTTTGTACGGCGTTGAACTCGACAGCCTGACCGCCCGTATCGCAAAGGAACTCTACCCGGAAGCGAAAATACAGAACCGTGGATTTGAGCGCACAAAGTTCGAAAATGGAACATTCGATGTGATTATAGGAAACGTGCCGTTCGGGGATTTCAAGCCCTACGACCCGGAATACGACGAATACCTTATCCACGATTATTTCTTTGCAAAATCCATCGACAAGCTGAAACCCGGCGGAATAATGGCGCTTATCACCTCCGCCGGAACTATGGACAAATACGATGATTCGTTCCGCCGTGAACTGTCCCGAAAAGCGGATTTCCTTGGCGGCGTAAGGCTCCCGGAGGACGCATTCCGCACAGCCGGAACGCAGACAGTCACGGATATTCTTTTCTTTCAGAAGCTAGAATTTGAGCATGAGAATGACCGCAATCTGGATTGGGTGCGCTCCGAGCGAGTTTACGGCGAAGCAAGCGTATTTCAGGAAAATCGGTACTTCCGGCAGAACCCGGAAATGGTGCTTGGAACTCCGGAAATCGTTTCGGGAAGATTCGGAAATACGCGCACGATAAAGTCTGACGGCAACACCGCCGAACGGCTTTCCGAAGCCATTGGCAGACTTGACGGAAATTTTTCCGCCGAGCCGACCATAGACGATGAATTACCGAAAGAAGAATACGGAGATATCCCGGACGGCGTAACTCCGTACACATATTACGTCAGCGGAGGTTCGCTGTACTATGCGGAAAACCGCAGTGCAGTGCCGTTTACGGGCAGTTCGGAGCCGCGCATAAAAGCCATGTGCGGCATACTCGACCGGCTGAACGAAGTGACCGCCGCGCAGAAGAAAGGGTGTTCCGACGATGAGCTGAAAGCGCTCCAAAGCCGCTTAAATAACGCATACGACGGCTTTGTAAAGAAATACGGACATCTCAACAGCCGGTCAAATATAAGCGCATTTGCAGATGATATCCGTGCGCCGCGGCTGACCTCGATTGAAAATGTCGAGGAACTCCCGGACGGGAAACAGCGCTTTACCAAAGCGGATATCTTTACAGAGAGGACGATAAACGTTGACCGCGTTCCGGCGCACGTTGATACCGCCCTCGAAGCGCTCCACCTCTCGATAAATCTGAAGCAGACGGTAGACCTGGAGTACATTTCTCAGCTCTGCGGAAAGGACAAGGACGCGGTAATTTCGGAGCTTGGCGAGCATATCTACTGCAATCCGGCGAAGAACACCGGCGGCAGATATTCCGGCTGGGAAACCGCAGAGGAATACCTCTCCGGACACGTTCGCAGTAAGCTGGCTTTGGCTCAGGAAGCCGCCAAAACCGACCCGGAATATGAGCGCAACGTAACCGCACTGCTGGATAATCAGCCGCCGAGAATAGGGATCGAAGATATCGGCTTCCGCGTGGGAACTATCTACATCGAGCCGGAAATGTTCCAGGACTTCGTGTACGAAACGTTCCAGACGCCGGAATGGCAGAGGCACCGCCCGAATATGCACGGCTATTCAAAGGAGATAACCGTTAATTATTCGCCGGAGATGAACCAGTGGAAAGTGACCAATTCAAGCGGAATGTCGGATGTTCTTTCCACGGAAACATTCGGCACAAAACGGCTGAACGCATACGAGCTGACGGAGCTTCTGCTGAACCAGAAACGCGCAGTCGTGAATGATTACCGGGAGCTTCCGGACGGCAGAACGGAAAGGGTATTCAACGCAAAGGAAACCATTCTGGCGCGTGAATGCCAGGACAAAATCGAGCAGGCGTTCCATGACTGGGTAATGGCGGATAAAGACAGGATCCAGATCATCGAGGACCGCTTCAATGCGCTGTTCAACAATATCAAGCCGAGGACTTACAACGGCGATTATATCACGATCCCCGGCATGAATCCGAACCTTACTCTGCGCCCTCACCAGAAAAACGTTATCGCGCGAATTGCCGCAACCGGAACCTGCATGATGGCGCACGAAGTCGGCGCAGGAAAGACGGCGGCGATGGGCGCGGCGGGAATGTACCTCAAGTCCATAGGAGCCTGCACCAAGCCGATGTATGTCGTGCCGAATGCAGTCGTGGCGCAGTTCGGCGAGGAATTACAGCGGTTCTTCCCGGAAGCAAAAATACTTGTAGCCACGTCGAAAGATATGGAAAAATCACAGCGGCGGCGTTTTCTCTCAAAGATATCCGTTGGGAATTTCGATGCGATTGTCATTCCGCAGTCGCAGTTTGAAAAAATGCCGCTTTCGCTTGAACGTCAGGAGGCGATGTATGATGAGAAGCTGACCGAAATCTCCAGTGCGATACAGGCGGCGAAAGCAGATAAGGGCGAGCGTTTCACGGTCAAGGCTCTGGAGCGCCAGCGCAAGCAGATCGAGAAGAAAATCGAGAAAATGCGCGCCGCATTCAAGAAAGACGATTTCATCACATTCGAAGAACTCGGATGTGATTTTCTTTTTGTAGACGAAGCGCATAACTACAAGAACCTCGCCGTTTTCTCCAAGATGAACAACGTCGCCGGCGTGAACGCAAATGCAAATTCGCAGAAAGCGTTCGATATGGAAATGAAATGCCGCTATTTGCAGGAGCTTCATAACGGCGGCGGTGTGGTTTTCGCCACGGGAACGCTGATCAGCAACTCCATAACCGAGCTGTTTGTGTGGCAGTACCTCCTCCAGAAGCAGACACTGGACGATATGAATATCGGCTACTTTGACAACTGGGCTTCCGTTTTCGGCGTGATTACCCAGTCTATCGAGGTCAAGCCCAGCGGCGACGGATTCCGTCCGCGGACGAGATTTTCTAATTTCGTCAATCTGAACGAGCTTTGCAATCTGTTCGGCGAGGTGTTCGATATCGCCAAAACTGCGGATATGAACCTCAAACTGCCGGCAATCCAGAACGGAAAGCCGGAAATGATAATCTGCGAAAAGTCCCCGGAGCAGGAATTGCAGACCGATGCTGGAATCGAACGTGCACGGAAGATCGAAGCAAAAATGGTACAGCCGGACGAGGATAATATGCTCGCCGTATGCACCTACATGACCAAAGTCGCGCTGGACGCCCGCATTATCGACCCGGAAGCCGAGGAATATGACGGCGGAAAGGTTGCCCTCTGTGCTGAAAAAATAATCGAGATAAACAAGACGAATCCCGGCACGGCGCAGGCGGTTTTCTGCGACACGAATACGCCAAAAAAGGACGCATTCTCGGTATATCAGGCGCTTCGGGACAGGCTGGTGAGGTCGGGCGAATTCACCGAAAATGAAATAGCTTTCGTGCATGATGCTGCCAACGACAAACAGCGCCTTGCCATGTTCGAAAAGGTCAACAATGCCGAAATAAAAATCATTATCGGCTCGACCGGAAAGCTCGGAACCGGCGTGAATATTCAGCGGAAGCTCTCTGCCCTGCACCACCTTGACGCCCCATATCGTCCCTCGGACATCGAGCAGAGAAACGGCCGCGGAATTCGTCAGGGCAACGAAAATTCCGAGGTTTACATCGGGTACTACTCCACAAAAGGCACATTTGACAATTACCGCTGGCAGATTCTTGAGAAGAAACAGCAGATAATCTCGCAGATAATGTCCGGCAAGCCAGCCGCGCGAACCTGCGAGGACATTGACGACACCGCGTTGACGTTCGCTGAAATGAAAGCCGCAACGACCGGCAATCCGCTGATAGCCGAGAAAATGACGGTGGACAACGAGGTGAACCGTCTGAAATTATTGCAGGCGAATTATTATCAGCAGCAGCGCTCTTTTGAATACGATATCAGCAAGCGATATCCGGATTTGATTTCCCGAAAAGAAAAAATGATCGAGTGGACGAAAAAGGATATCGAGCTGATTTCCGCAGCGCCGCCGATAACGGAAGATAACTTCCGCATGACGCTTGGCGGCAGGACTTATGTTGAGCGCTCCAAAGCCGGCGACGAGCTGGCGGCGCTGGTGACAAAATACATGATGTCCGACGATTATCAGGAGTACAAATCGAGGGCAGTCGGCGAGCTGAACGATTTCAAAATCATGCTGCTGCACAAGGGCGCTCTGGTGTCACTGTCGCTAAAGGCGAATGGGCATTATACCTGCGATTACTCGATGAGCGGGCTTGGCGGCGTGACAAGGCTGTGTAATCTGTACGAGCGCATTCCGGAGCAGATCCACGGACTTAATGCTGAGCTGGAGCAGGCTAAAAAGCAGCTTGCAAACGCAAAGGAGCAATACGGCAAGCCGTTCCAGTATGAGGAACAGCTCCGTGCCGGTCTGGAACGCCAGGCACAGATAAACGCCGAACTGGAAGTTGCCGACAAACCGCATGATGAAGCGGTCATGAGCGATTATTCCGACGACGAAAACGAAGAAATGGAGATGTGATTATGAGCATTGAATTCCGCATAAAACAGAATGGTGAGAAACACTGCTATTCCAACTGGACTATGAACTTGAAGTCATTCCTTACAGTACTGTATTCCAATGAAAACCCTTACGAAGCACTCATGAGCCTTGATAGAAATAATCAGCTCAGTGATGATAATTATACTCGCGATAAGCGGAATGGCTTAATTACATACGATATCGACTTTGACAGGGACACAATAACACGCCACGAAAAAGGCAGGCAGTTCAAGCTGAACGAGATGAGCAAAATCCCGCTTGGCGCGGCGTATTCGCTTATGAGATTTCATGGTGCTGGCGTTCCGGCAGCTGTTTCTGACTGCGAATATGATGAGTACAATGATGTGTCCGGACTATTTGGAAACCGCGATTCTGAAATCAAGGACCGCGGTTTTATTATATATAGCAACGATGAGTATTTCGAGGTGTATTTAAATTACCTGAAGAATACCGGAGGCTATCAGTTTATTCGTTTTGTAAACGTCAGCGGGTCACAGTACATTGCTTTCAGCCAGCGCGGTTTTGACAATATCAAGTCTTTTCTGATGCAGAAGCTCCAGACAAAGCGTGAGGAAGCCGACCGCCTAGAAGCCGAAATCAACGAAGCATTCAGCGCTGCGGAGCCGACCGAAATTCCTAAAGATGAAAAATCCGAACTTTCAGAACTTATAGAAAAGCTCGGTTTACAAAGCCACTCATACACTTTCAGCGTTGTTTCTCTGGATTCGGAGATTTACGTTACCGGAGCGTATGTAGAGAGCGCTGACGAGCTTGATGAGCTTGGAATCCTCGGTCAGTTTGACAGGGATTTCGGTCATGGCGATACAGTCCATGCTGAGATAAGTTATTATATCATCGGGCAGTCCGGCGTGGAATCCGAAAGGCTCCCGGACGAATTTGAGTGCGACATCGTGTCGCACCTGGACGCGGCGGTTCAGTACGCCGACCTGCTGGAAGAACGGCCGCTAACGATTGATTTCGGTGATTATGAGATGTCGTTTGAGTGATAGGTGCGACACGGTGTCGCACCTATTTTTGAAAACGAGGATAAAATGGCACTATACGCAAGGCAGATAAGCCCGTCCGAGCAGACTTCCCCATTCTGGGACAGCGCCGAAATGTGGGACGGCATTCTTCTTTATGAGCCGGTAAGAAAATACGCGGTAGATTCGCACTACAAAAGCATTCTTGAGGTTTTGCAGAACTATTTCGATGTTTCACAGGACATTGCGGACAGCAGGTGCGGCGAGTACGATTCCATCGCGGAATACATAAATGATGTTTCACCGCGGCAGGACAATAACCCATACACGGAAGAACAGCTCACCGGCTGGGAGGACGCCGCAAAGTCGTACAATTTCCCGAAAGCAGACGGCTACAATCCCTATTCGCGAATATACGATGAAATGTGGGGAATCTGCAAGGCGCTCAGTCTGGTTTTAGGCGAGGAATTTGACTGGAAGGAGATCCACGGCTGTTGTCAGGGAGAATACAATCGCGTAATTTACCAGGAGAGCAGATTTTCAGAGCAGGATATCAGGAATTTTGAATGCGAGTTTTTTAATCTCGGTACAGAGTGGTGCGTAACAGACGAAAAGCCGGATTCTCCAAACGAGATATTCGGCGGCTGTATTTACTGCCACGATACTGATATGGACAGCATTCGCAGGGAAATCGCCGAGTGTTTCGAATGTGATCCGGGTGATGTCCACCTTTATTCGTACCACGAAAAGACCGTCTGCTACTTTGAATCAGAGCAGGACGAGGAAGAATTCGATATGGAGATGTAGGGTCAGGTGCGACACCGTGCCGCACCTCCGGAAAGGAAAATAAAATGGATATCTACAAAAGCAGTCTTAAATACGCGAAGGAAAACGGCGAGCTTGAACGGTACCGCGAAAGCATGAATCTGTGCGATGAATGCGGGACGTTTATAAACCGTTCCATCGCCGAAAATTTCAACAATAATTACCTTGATGTTAAAAAAGTCACTGCGGAAGCCGCCGGGAAATACGGCTTTGAGCGTGCAATGCTCATGCTTGCGCTCCGCGTTGACAGCCTGAAATATGACGGGCGTTTCACCGCCGATAACAAGGAATGGGCGCAAAAATTCCTTGCCGACTATCCCAATGCCGAGGAAATCCGGAAAACAGCAGACAGGACGCTCGGAACGGCTCACCCGGTTCTTCTTAACGCTGTGACGGAAGAATTAAGGTCTGCTTTCCGTGAGAGGAATAAGCAGGAAATCGAGGGCTACCGCATTGTTCAGAGGATCCAGACTCCCAATTCTGAATTTGTGCTCGGGCAGAACAATAAAATGCCGGGCTGTTATGCGACTTGGTACAACGCCGACCACAACGGCGGAATTTCCACGGTATGGGGACATTATTTCACCTCTAACGATTCGCAGAATAATCTTGTTTCAGCGTACCGCGACCTGTTCTCCAGAGCGCTTTCTGATATAAACCAGCACACCCGTTTTGAAGAACTCACACCGAAAACAGGTTCGATTATACGAACCGTAAACGGCGAGGATATGCAGTTTGAGCTGACTGACGAGGAATGTAACGGAATCTGGGATATGGTCGAACAGCAGAATGTCGAGAGCCATTTTGCAGACCTGCTCAGCGAAAACGGATTTGATGTAAATTCCGATGATGTAAAGAAAGTGATTACCGAAATGGCGGCGCAGTACCGCGAGGATTTCGGCTTCGGCGATGACGAGGAGTTTCAGGAATACATAAGCGAACGCGATGACGACCTCAAGGAGCATTTTAATTCCGATACGTTCGGCGATGTGTACGTTGACAAAGGTGCTTCAGACTATACGGGCAGGATTATGATAATCCGTCCGGAATATTTCCGTTCGCGGAGCTTCACTCCCGATGAACAGTTATTCCTTGCACAGTCCGGACCGGGTTGTGATCCTAAAGAATATGGCGGCGTGGTAAACGGCGTGTTTCTGTACGACCGCGAGGAAGCCTCCCTCACAAGCGACTGCTTCCTCGGTGCAATGCGTGAGGAACACATTCCGATGTGGGCAGGAGAAGCCCGCGATGATATTTCCGAGGAATATGACGAACAGCCAGAGATGTAAAAGCGCAGAATCTCCAGAAAGGAACCCTATGCCGCAGTATAAATACTCCCGTGACGACTACTACCGCCTGACTAACGCTCCATGTCTGGACGTTGCCAAGGCTCTCGGAATGGAGATAAACGAAAGGGAGAGCGACCGCAAAAGCTGGAAGATAAAAGGTGAACAGGGACTATGCATTTACCGCGAGGGAAACGGCTGGTACCGCTTTTCGGACGGACGTCACGGATTTCCTATCGACCTCGTAAAAGACAAGCTATGCTGTTCCACAGAGCAGGCGCTAGATTTCATCGCTCGCTATGTTGTGAACGGAGTTTCCGAGCAGGTGAATATTCCTTGCCGGACTGCCCTGTCAGAGCCGGAGAAACCGCGTGAATTCTCGCCGCCGGCACACGATATTTCGCCCAGGCGCGTTATGGCATACCTCATAAAGACAAGAGGGATCGATCCGGAAATCGTGAAAGCAATGATTCAGCAAAAGATGATAGCTGAGGATTCCGTTCATCACAACTGCCTGTTTTTCGGGCGCGACGAAAACGGAGTGATACGATCCTGCGCGCTCCGGGGTTCGACTGACGTGAAATTCCGCGGTGAAGCGCCCGGCGGCAATAAGTCCTGCACATTCGCAATGGTGGGTCATAACGATGTGCTACGGCTGTTTGAAAGCCCTATTGACGCAATGTCGCACGCCACTTTTACAAAGCTCCTCGGCAAAGACTGGACAGCCGACCACCGACTCAGCGTGAACGGCAGTGGAAACTATGAGAGCATAAAAAGATATCTTGCGAACCACACGGAAATAAAATCCGTGTGGTTTTGCTATGACAGCGACCAAGCCGGACACGACGGCGCAGAAGCCTCCAGCGTTCGGATTTTCGAGGATTTCCCGGACAGAGAATTATCGGTGATGTTCTGCTCCCCAGTCAAAAACAAGGACTGGAACGAAGCGCTCCAGCTTTATCGAGTTTTGGAGAGCCACGGAGTTACGGTCCGTGAATTTCTTGCTCCCACGGAATTCCGGAGCATTCCGCCCCCGGACTGCGATGAGAACGAATTTGATTTTGAGCCGTAGTGCGACAACAGGACGTTGTTGCTGTCGAAGCCCAAGCGCGGCATGGACGCCGCGCAGCTCAGCTTCAACTGCGACATCGTGTCGCACCTGTGAGCATTCTTTTTTCGGAAATTTTCACTCCGTACTTTGTACGGCAGGAATAGAGTGACTACGTCACTCTACCTCACACCGCACCGCCAAAGGCGTTGCATGATACTACCCGGTTTTGCGGGATAGTCATTTTTGACTACCGCTGTTTTCCCCGACAGGAGGTGCTGTCATGGACAATAACGAACGCAGAGCAGTAGTATTGCCGCATTCACTTCTTGATGCTCTTGATAAATACGCGGCTTCAAAGCACATTTCCAAAAGTGAAGCTATCAGGCAGTTTATTGAAAAAGGGCTGTCGATTACAAGCTATGAGCAGAGCCAGACCGAGATACGAAATTATATCCGCGAAGAAATCGAAACGGTAATGCCGATAGTAATGAAAAGATACATGGAACGGCTCATAGCCATGCAGGCTGTTTCAGCTAGGACATCCGCCGCCGCATTGCAGTGCTGTGTTTCCGTGCTTGCTGAAAATTACATCGACAGCGCAACTCCGGAAGAAATACTTGCCAACGCCCTGCGGCAGTCCTGTCGAATAACTAAAACCAAGCCAAAGTCTGATGAGGAATATCTCCGGGAAGCCCATGAATGGCTGTCCGCCGAGCTTGATACGCCAAACGACAAATAACATTGCTCCCGGAAAGGCGGTGAAACCCATACCCAAAATAATCTACAAACAACAGCACGTTGGAAGCAATGGTCGCAAATTTTCGGCTTCCCGGAACGCTCATTATGTTAAGTACATCGGTGAGCGAGAGCACGTTCTTAAATCCTCCCACGAATCAAATCTTGTGAAATACATGGGTGAACGGGAACACGCCGCAAAGCAATCCGACAATGGGCTTTTCGGATATATCAGCGGCAGTTTTTCGGATAATTACAGCACCTCCGAAATGCAGAATTATGTCCGAAAAATCTCAACTTCTCACCGAAATGTATTTCACAGCATTTTTTCGTTTACTCCGGAGAGCGCAGAGGAAGCCGGACTGCGGACGCTTATCGACTGGGAGGAATGGGTGAAATTCCATATCAGCGATATCTCCAGAAACATGAAAATGAAGCAGGAAAATATCGAGTATCTTGCGGCTGTTCATCTGAAAGAGGGACAGCCGCACGTTCATATCATGTGGTGGGACAAGGCGCAGGAGGTCCTTATAAACAAGGTCGATCCGGTGATTTGCGACCAGATACGGATAGATGTTATCAAAAGCACCTATCACGACCAGTTCGTTGAACTCCACAACAAGGAAAGCAGCCTTATAAAAGAGCTTCGCCGACAAGTCGGACACAATGCCGCAGGAGCGCTTTCAGAAACAAAACATGACGATTTCACGGAAGCAATTTTTCAGAAGCTCACAGCGATCCGTGAAATGCTTCCACCGAAAGGACAGGCGGTTTACAAGTTCATGCCGAAGCCAGTCAAGCAGGAACTGAATTCGCTGACGCATTTTTTGATAGACAATATTCCGGAATTCCGCAGTCTGTACGATGAGATACTCGACTGCCGCCGGATCTACAATGAAATGCTCCACAGCGATGACAGCAGTTACGGAAAGCTCCAGATGGCGGCGTACATGGGAAAGGTGGTTGATGAAATCGAAGCCGGAGTTGGAAACACGATTCTTTCGGCAATTCTCAGGGCAATCAAGGAAAAAGCGAAAAATCCGCCCGAACAAAATTCCACCCGTACAAACCGCCATTCAGAATGGCAGAGGCAATGCACAGTTCAGCTGATATCCTCTGTCGGAAAACTGCTCGGACAATTCTCCAATTCCAGCCGCGACAGACTGCATGACGCTTCTAGTCAGGTTTTCGGGCGCGGCGACCTCAGCAAGGAACAGATTCGCGAACTCCTGCTGAAAAAGCAGGATAAGGAAAATACTGCTGAAATGTGACAGGTGCGACACGGTGTCGCACTTTCATCTTACTCCCCCATTCAGCAAAACTCACAAAAAACAAAAAGCAGGTTTGTAAATAGTTTTGTCAATAAACTAATTGACAACTGCTTTCTTTTATGGTAATATATACTCAGGAAGATTACATACCCTAACAGAAGGTTCAAATATGACACGCTTAAAGACTAACGCACTCAGAACTATTTCAGCGGCAATGCTTATTTCAGTTCTCACCGCAGTTACCGGCTGTTCAGACAGAAATCCGGATATAGATTACGACCTTATCGGCGGAACTTACGAAGCCGGCGAGAATGAATACAAGGTCCAGATTTTCAGCGACAGTTCAGATACCACTGCGGAAGCTCCCGCTGAATCCGAAACAGAAGCGACGACCAGTTCCACTCCCGAAACGACCAAATCCACCACGACTAAGCCGGCGGTGACAGTATCCACCAGCAAAGCCGCCACTCCGGCGCAGACAGTCCGCACTGATCTGCCGAAAGTAACAGCAGAGCCGCAGTACACCACGGCTTCTACCACGACCACAAAGCCTAAGCAGACCGAGCCGACGGAAATCGAAACGGACGAAAACGGTTTCCCGGCTAATCCACAAAACGGAGATAAATTCACGGACAGCACCGGGCAGGAATACCAGTTCAACAGCGTATTTGACGCATGGATTCCCGGTAATTCCGGAAACGTGAATATGCAGGAGTTCCCTGATAACTATGGAGAAATAGGCTCTGGTCAGCAGGTGCTTCACTAATCTGAATATGCTAGGTGCGACATCGTGTCGCACCTTTCTTTTTGGAGAAAGGTAAAAGATGAAGTTCAAAAAACATTTAACAAGAATCACCGCTGTGCTATTAGCCTGCATATTCTGTTCAACCAATGTATTTGCTGATTTGAATCTTGGCAATGCCGATGGAACGGGATTTTCAAGCGGAACAGCAAATAACTACTGGGGCGTTCACACCGACAGTGGGACATCACTTAATGATACCGAGGGTTTGAGAGTCACAGTGTATGACGCTGAATCTAACAGAAAAGTATTCAATACCATTGATATTTCAGGGAACAGTAATATATCCGCAGTATCAAATATTTACTACTTTGCAGATGGTTCTGAATTGATTCCTAAAACTACTTGGCTGAACTATGTTGGAAACACATACAATAGCTTAAGCACGAACGATGTTACACGATTCAATAGCGCTGTTCTTTCACGCTCAACCCACGGTGACGGTTACAGGGTTCAGTATGTTGAAGCCCTCTCAAATATTGATATCATCTCAATCAACAACAGCTCACACCTTGAAGAAATAAAGGCTCTGCTGAGCGAAGAAAACTTTCTGAAAAACCTCTGCGACCTCATGTCCGGAATGGAATACGAAGATATCATCAAGGGAAAATACAAGCTCGCTTTTGAGCCAGTAGCCTACTTCCGCTACAATGGTCAGAACTGGGCGATGAGCGCGACAGAATGCGGATTGCTCAATAAGTACATGAAGAATTACTTCACTGCTGTCTGGAACAGCACGAATAATCTCCGTGCACTCCTCGGACCGCTTACTCACTCAAACCTGCCGCGCTCTGCTTTCCTTGAAAACAAGGACCTTGGAATTTCGGTATATTCACCCTCCACCAGCGATTACTACAACGGAAATTCCAACTACAACAGCGATACCTGCATTATCCGCTGTATGGGAATAGGCGTTCTCACCGGAAACAGCGATGACGACGAGGTAGAGGAAGGCAACGCCGCCGCGGAATACCACACCGACACCGATGTGTACACGTCTTTCTATGCAGTGAATATCGGTGATAAGCCGTTCATCGGGAAATCCTCTTTCAGCATATTTGACAGCGGCGGCGATACTCCGAAAATGTATGAGCAGCTCAAAGAGGAAAACAAGGAGCTTATCAAAGTGACCGGAAGTCAGTCTGGAGTTTCGTACACCTATGCTTACACCTCCACCGAGCTTGAAACCGTTCACGCCGACGAGGACGACCGCATAAAGATTTTCGTTGACAATCCTGCGAATGTCCCGGACGAGGACGGAAATATGCCGTATGTTTCGCCGTATAAACTGCTCGGTTCATACAAGCACGGCGATGAAATCAACCTCGGAAGTTCGTTCAAGGGGACGGTCGCATACAAAATCAAATCCACGTCCGGCTCTACCCTGAAATCCGGTACGGTTGAGATAACCTGCCCAGCCGACGGCGAGGAAACTATGGGCTGGATAAAGTGGCATACTCCGAGCCGCGAGCAGTCCGTAATAATAACGCTGGAATCCAGGCGCGACACCCTGCTTCTTCTTGACGAGGACGGAAACCAGTGCGACAAGCTGACTATAAATGCGGATATCGCAAAGGTCAAGGAATCCACGCCGCCGGACCCGCTGGTTTCGGATACCAAGCCGTCATGGCAGAAAGTATATTCGCAGTCCTCCGTGCAGGAGCGTATTTCCGGATATGTTTCCGGCGACAGCGTTCAGGAACTGAGCTGGTACACCTGGTCGATAGGCGCAGGCTGGTCGCAGGATTCAGACTACGACAGGCGCAGGGTGAAAATCATAACCGACGGCATGACGGATCCCTCCAGCCAAACGCCGTACTGGGGCGCAGAAACCGAAAACCAAGACGTGACCTTGTACAAATGGGGCGTGGACAACCGGTATTACCCAAGCGCGACTGCCTCAAAAACGATAGGTTCTTTCTATACCGGAGCCGTGTATATCTCGACTTCGGATATCCAGCTTGAAAAAGTGACATACTCGGTATCCATGTCGGCGGAAGCCGCGATATCCCCGTCAGATTACTGCAAGACTGCTACATACAGCGAATCCAGCGGGAAATACACCATGAAATCCGGCTATGGAATACAGATAAGCGTTGACGCCCACCTCTCTGGCGATACGCAGTACTGCACCGGAAGCCAGACCGCAAACGTGCTGTTCCCGGAGTTCAACTACAACCGCCACAGCACCACACTTTACAACCGCCTGCTTGAAAAATCGGGCGGCAGTTTTGTTTTCAAGAAGAATAAATATTCGACTTACAATGACCGGGTGCATTTCACGCCGATCTGGTTCCCGGACAGGAAAAATTACACTATCTATGTCGAGGTTTTCGACGTGTGGTGTCCGGCTTGTCAGCTTTCGGTAAGGCTCACAGACCAGATATTCATTAATGGCAGCGTTTATAACGACTGGCACATCGGCCCCGACAAAGCCGTAGATGTGGCATCATGAAAAAAGCAGGAGCTGAAACAACTCCTGCTTTTCTCTATGATCAGTTCCCTATAAGGCTCATTATCGGATCGGTTCCAAGATGGTCACGGACGATAGCATAACCCATGTATGCGATATAAAGGAAAACAAGTATTCCTCCCTCAACACGGGTGATTTTTTTCTGAGTAAGGCAGAATATGTATGCCAGCAGACATATTACGATGTAAATTCCGAAATCCACAAGAGTATTGCTGAGGTCTGCTCCGGTGATAGTGATAGGAGAAATAACCCCGGAAACGCCGAGAATACACAGGATATTCAGAATATTTGATCCGATGACATTGCCGATTGCCATATCGTTTTCGCCCTTTTTGCAGGCGGAGATCGACGTGACAAGTTCGGGAAGAGAGGTCCCGACAGCGCATATAGTAAGTCCCACAAGACTTTCGCTCATGCCCACGGCTTTTCCAAGCAGAGAAGCGTGGTCTACAACCATGTCGCCTCCCAGAACTATCGCGCCTGCTCCGCAGATTATAAAGAGCGCACACTTCCACCAGATAAATGGCTTCTCAGCGCTTTGTTCCTCGGAGGTCTGACGGTTTTTCATTGCTGCTATGACAGTCCATGTCAGATAACCAGCCATAAGCACTACAAGTAATATTGCTTCAAAAAGAGTGATCTCTCCGGAAGCTCCGAAGAATATAAGCATTACAAAAAACAGCACTGATGTGAATATCGAAACCGGATAATCTCGATGAAGTATGTCCTTAATAACTCCAAGGGGTATTACCAGCGCACATACTCCGAGCACGCCAAGAAGATTGAAGATATTCGATCCCACTACGTTGCTGACAGCCATTGAATTCTGCCCGCCCAGCGAAGCTGAAATGCTGACCGCAAGCTCCGGTGCGCTCGTTCCAAGCGCGACTATTGTAAGA
>ERZ824600.2574-NODE-2574-length-18947-cov-3.260375_pt1 | contig 18947 bp, 12 predicted proteins | sample MGYA00519933_ERZ824600 | MGnify/ENA primary metagenome ERZ824600 (study PRJEB31778, sample SAMEA3449178) | human gut metagenome | biome: human gut; feature: human-associated habitat; material: faeces | place: United Kingdom | collected 2010/2012 ... | reverse complement strand
AGATTATGGGAATAACGTTTATCAGGAAGAAAACAGAATTATAAGGAGCTTTGAATATGAGCAAGATCCGCGCTGATCACATTTTCACTTCGGAATCGGTTTCCGAAGGACATCCCGACAAGGTTTCGGACCAGATTTCCGATGCGATTCTCGACGCATGCCTGGAACAGGATCCCGACAGCCGCGTGGCATGCGAAACACTCTGCACGACCGATCTGGTGGTGGTGTCGGGAGAGATCACCACGAAAGCGAAAGTCAACTGGGAATCCATCGTGCGAAAGGTGGTGGCGGACATCGGATACACCTCGGCGGACATCGGATTTTCCGCGGAGAGCTGCAAGGTGTTTCTCTGCATTCACTCGCAGTCGCCGGACATCTCCCAGGGCGTGACCGAAGGAGAAGGGCTGTTCAAGGAACAGGGCGCGGGCGATCAGGGAATGATGTTCGGATATGCCAGCAATGAGACAAAGGAACTGATGCCGGCCACGATTCTCTACGCGCATAAGATCGTGGAGGAGCTGGCGCGTCTCCGCAAGAGCGAACCGGAGAAGTACAGCTATCTGCGTCCGGACTCGAAGAGCCAGGTTTCGATGCGGTACAAGGACGGGAAGCCGGTGGCCGTGACAACGGTGGTTGTTTCGCACCAGCACTCCGACGCAATGGACATCAAGGAGTTCGAACAGGTGGTCCGGGATGTGGTGAAGAAGGTGATTCCCGCCGAATTCCTGAAAGGGGAGATCGAATACTATGTGAATCCGACCGGACGCTTTGTGGTCGGCGGACCGAACGGGGACACCGGCGTAACCGGACGCAAGATCATTGTCGACACCTACGGAGGAGTCGGTTCCCATGGAGGCGGCGCATTCTCCGGCAAGGATCCGTCGAAAGTGGACCGTTCGGCGGCCTACATGTGCCGCTATATTGCGAAGAACATCGTGGCGGCCGGACTGGCGGACAAATGCGAAATTCAGGTGGCGTACGCAATCGGCGTGGCCAAGCCGCTCTCCATCAATGTGGACACCTACGGGACCGGAAAAATTGCCAACGACGCCGATCTGGAAAAAGTGGTGGAAAAGGTGTTTGATCTGCGTCCCGCCGCGATTCTTGCGAAACTGGACCTGAAGCATCCGGGCAGAAACGGCTGGTCGTACCGGCAGAGCGCGGCCTACGGGCATTTCGGACGGTCGATCTTCCCGTGGGAAAAGACCGACATGGTCGATGCGCTGCAGAAGGCGGCCGCAGAGTATCTGAAATAAACGACCCCGAACGGAGACGACGGCAGTGAAGAAGGGAAAAGTACTTGGCGTGGGTTCCGCGCTGCTCGACATTCTTGCCAATGTGGACGACGACTTTCTGAAAACAGTCGGCGGGGAAAAAGGCGGAATGGTCATGATCGACGCGGAAACAGCCGACCGTCTGATCCGGACTCTGCCGCCGTTCCAGAAAGTCATCGGCGGATCCGCGGCCAACACCATCGCAGGACTTCAGAAGCTCGGGATGCCGACCGCGTTTCTCGGAAAGGTCGGAACCGATGCGGAAGGGAATTACTACCGCGGCGAATTCGAACGGATGGGCGGGGATGTTTCGCGTTTCAAGACGACACCGGAGGTGCGGACGGGACGTTGCATCAGCCTGATCACGCCGGACTCGGAACGGACCATGCGGACCGATCTGGGCGCGGCGGCGACCTTCAAGGTGACGGAGATCACGGCGGACGATTTCCGGGATGCCGCCCATCTGCACATCGAAGGATATATGATGTTCAATATGGACGTGTTCCTGCATGTGCTGAAGCTGGCAAAGGATCAAGGGGCGACGGTGAGTCTGGATCTGGCCTCGTTCGAAATTGTGCGGACCTTCCGGGACCGTCTGGACGACATTCTCCGCCGGTATGTGGATGTGGTGTTTGCCAATGAGGACGAAGCCCGGGAATTTCTCGGTCATCCGGGCTCGTTCGATCCGCAGGAGGCGGCCGCGGCACTCCAGGAATACTGCGATGTGGCGGCGGTGAAACTCGGGAAACAGGGAGCCTGTCTCCGCGCGGGCCGGGAAACGGTCTTTGTCAAATCGGAACTTGTGACCGCGGTCGATACGACGGGGGCGGGGGATCTCTGGCAGTCCGGCTTTCTCTATGCCAGGCTGAACGGCTGCTCTCTGGAAACCGCGGGGAAAATGGGAGCCATCCTGGGAGCGGAAGTGGTGCAGGTGATCGGCGCCTCCATTCCGCCCTATCGCTGGGAGCCGGTCAAAGCACGCTTTCAAAAACTGATTTACAGATCATAACGAGAACGGAACAAACAGAAAATGGCAAAGAAAACAGCAGCAAAGCCGGTGCGGAAGAGCACCGGAGTTTCCAGAAAGAGCACCGCCGCGACCACGACGGCAAAAACAAAAAAGACCGCCGTGAAAGCGCCGGCCGATTACAAGATCCGCGATATCGGACTGGCGGAAGCCGGACGCAAGGAACTGGACATCGCCGAAAAGGAGATGCCGGGGCTGATGGCGGTCCGGAAGAAATACGGCCGCCAGAAACCGCTGAAAGGGATCAAGATCATGGGAAGTCTTCACATGACGATCCAGACGGCGGTTCTGATTGAGACGCTGGTGGAACTGGGAGCGGACGTCCGGTGGTGCTCCTGCAACATCTTCTCGACCCAGGATCAGGCGGCGGCGGCCATTGCGAAGGACGGAGTGCCGGTCTTCGCATGGAAGGGCGAGACGCTGGAGGAGTACTGGGACTGCACGCTCCGCGCCATGACCTGGCCGGATGGATCCGGTCCGGATCAGATCGTCGATGACGGAGGCGATGCGACACTGCTGATTCATTATGGGGTTCGTGCGGAAAAGGATCCGTCGTTTCTCAAGGCGAAACCGTCGTCGGAGGAGGAAGGGGTGATTTTCAATCTGCTGAAGAAGACCCTCAAGGAAGATCCGAAACGGTGGAGCCGGGTTGCGGCGAAAGTCAGGGGAGTTTCGGAAGAGACCACGACAGGGGTGCACCGCCTGATCCAGCGGGAGGAGAGCGGAGAGCTGCTGTTCCCGGCGATCAATGTCAACGACTCCGTGACGAAATCCAAATTCGACAATATCTACGGCTGCCGTCACTCGCTGACGGACGGGATCAAACGGGCGCTGGATGTGATGCTCTCCGGAAAGCAGGCGGTGGTCTGCGGGTACGGCGACGTCGGCAAAGGCTGCGCGGAGGCGCTGAAGAACGAACGGGCCCGCGTGATTGTCACGGAAGTGGATCCGATCTGCGCACTCCAGGCCTGCATGGCGGGATTCACGGTGGCGCGCGTGGAGGATGCTCTTCCGACTGCGGATCTTTATGTGACGACAACCGGAAACTGCCATATCATCACGGCCGAGCATATGGCGAAGATGAAGGATCAGGCGATTGTCTGCAACATCGGGCATTTCGACAATGAGATCGAAGTGGCCCGTCTGAAAGCCTGGCCGGGAATCAAAATCACGGAGATCAAGGGGCACGAGTGTCCGGTGCACATGTTCACCTATCCCGATGGACACAGCATCTATCTTCTGGCGGAAGGGCGTCTGGTGAATCTCGGCTGTGCGACGGGGCACCCGAGCTTCGTGATGAGCTGTTCGTTCGCCAATCAGGTTCTGGCGCAGATCAAGATTGCGAAGAGCAAGCTGGAACGGAAAGTCTACCGGCTGCCGAAGGAGCTCGACGAAGAGGTGGCCGCCCTGCATCTGGAAAAACTCGGGGCGAAGCTGACGCGTCTGACTCAGGAGCAGGCGGACTACATCGGCGTTCCGGTCAACGGTCCCTACAAGGCGGACTACTACCGGTACTGATAAAGAAAGATCCGGAAGACGGAAAGACAGGACGGGAACCGATCCGGGAGACCCGTCCTGTTTCTTTTTGACAGGATTGCGAGATGTTTGATTTTTTCTTTCATGGGTTTTCCGCGTTTGAGCTGGCGATGCTGATCGTCTCGGCGCTGCTGATCGGGATCAACAAGACGGGAATTCCGGGACTCGGACTTGTTCCGGTACTGCTTCTGACGCTGGTGTTTCCGACCCGTCTTTCCACCGGACTGCAGCTGGGGATGCTCTGCATGGCGGATGTGGCGGCGGTGTGCTGGTACCGACGGAACGCGAACTGGAAACTGATTCTCCGGCTGATTCCGGCGGCGGCGGTCGGACTGGCGGTCGGCACGCTGGTGGTCAACCATCTGGATGACTTCGCGATGGGAAAAATGATCGGGGGAATTGTTCTGTTTCTGTGCGCGGTCAGCCTGGTCCGGGATCTGGTTCTGAAGGGAGGGAAACGGATTCCGACCCACTGGGCGTTCGGAGCGGCGGCGGGGTTTCTGGCGGGGTTCACCACGCTGGTGGCGAATGCGGCCGGACCGGTATCGGCGCTGTACTTTCTTGCGCTGAGGCTCGACAAGAAGGAGTATGTCGGGACGGGCGCGTGGTTTTTCCTGATTATGAACTGGGTCAAACTGCCGATCTTTGTGTTTCAGGGACGCATCACGCTTGCGTCGTTCCGGGCGGATCTGGCGATGATCCCCTTTCTTCTTCTGGGAGCGGCTGCCGGAATCCTGCTTCTGAAACGTCTCTCGCAGGAGTACTTCAACCTCCTTGTGCTGATCTTTTCGGTTCTTGCCGGGATCAAGCTGCTGTTCTTCTAAGCGGAAAAAAGAAGCGGTCCGAAAGGTTTGGTTGAGACAACATTCGCGGATCTGGACATCTTTTCCCCCCTCACCCCAAACCTTCCGGACCACAATTAAGGAGTCAGATTCAACGCTTCCGGGAAAAGCCCCTCCGGACCGGAACGGTCGCGGAAGGATTCCTGAAGCATTCTTTACCTTTGATATGCCGGAAGTGAAGAAAAGTTACATCGTCGGGGAAAAAATTTTTCATTTTTTTCCGAACCCGTCTTTTTTCTTTTCGAGGAACTTGAAAAAAAGGCGGGGCAGAACTATCTTTCCATCTAAAAACGACAATGATTTCCGCTTCGGGCAAAAAGATTTTCCGGACTCTTCCGGTCCTGACACACTGGATCGTCTGCGGCGCACTGATCGGATTCGGGCTCTGGATTTTTTTCCGTCTGAAAACCGAAACGGGGATCGTTACGGTCATTTTATACTTTCTCGGAGCAGTTCTGTGCATCGGAGGCGGATTCATGCTGATTGCTTATACATGGCTTCTGGACCGGATCGGGAGCTGGGTCGGAGGAATTCTCTATCCCTCGGCCCGCCTGAAGGACCCGGCGTCGAATCTGTCTCCGATTCAGGGGAAGATTGCCGCAGGGCGTGTGGAGGAGGCGTGCGCAGAGCTTCGGGAAGAGCTGTCCGCCCGTCCGGATCAGGCGCGGGCGGTCCGGATGCTGATGGATCTCTATCTGCAGAGGAAGCACAATCCGGCCGCGGCGCTGGAAACGGCCCTTGCCTATCTGGAACGGGAGGAGCGGAAGGAGGATGAAGAGGCGGCTTTTCTGGTGCTCCGTGCGTCGGACTGCCTCCTGAAACTGCGGAGGAGAGACGCGGCGGAAGATCTGCTCCGGAACGAACTGAAACGGCGGATTTATACCGCACGGGAACGGAAAACTCTGCAAAGACGGCTTGCATCAATTGCCGGACAGCATTGAAGAAACAGGAGAAGAACTCATGATCAGCATTTCCGAATTTCTGATTCACGCGGTGGAGAAAAACGCCTCGGATCTGTTTATTACCGCGGGGAAAAAACCGGCGTTCCGGATTCAGGGGGAGATTGTGACGGATCCCCGTTTTCCGGAGGTCTCGGCCGGAGACATCAACGAGTTCCGCCGGCACGTGATCGGGAAATCCGGAGAGGAGGAGTATCTGGCGAAAGGCGGATACGACGCCTCCCATACGCTCGGCGGCGAGGAACGGTACCGTCTCAACTTCTTCACAACGACCAACGGACCGGGACTCGCGGTCCGTCCAATCCGCTCCGGGAACGAGGTCTTTTTCGGGGATCTGAATCTTCCGCCGAGCCTCGGGAACCTCTGTTCCCTCCAGCGGGGCCTGATTCTGATCACAGGTTCGACCGGCTGCGGAAAATCGACCACCCTCAGCGCGATGGTCAACCACATCAATTCGACCTGCGCCCGGCACATCCTGACGATTGAAGACCCGATCGAATACGTTCACTCGGACAAGGAGTCCTTTGTCACCCAGCGGGAGATCACCGACACGATCGGCGGCTTTTCCCAGGCTCTGAAGTTTGCGCTCCGGGAGAACCCGGACGTCATTGTCATCGGCGAAATGCGCGACATGGAGACCATTCAGGTGGCCATTGCCGCCGCCATGACCGGGCATCTCGTCATCTCCACGGTTCATACGACCGACACCATCCAGACGATCGAACGGCTTCTGATGATGTTTCCCGAAACACAGCGGGAACAGCTTGCCGCCGATCTGGGTCTCTCCCTCCAGGCGGTGATCTCCCAGCGCCTTCTCCCCCGAGCCGACGCGGAAGGGATGTATCCGGCCGTCGAAATTCTCCTCGGCACCGCAACCGTCCGGAAACAGATCAGCGACCGCGATTTCAATGCGCTGGAAATCTCCCTGAAAGCCGGCATCCATCAGGGAATGATCTCCTTCAACCGCTCCCTGTTCCAGCTGTATGAACAGGGGATCATCACCCGGACCACCGCTCTGACCGCATCCGGAAATGCCAACGAACTCGACCTGATGATGAAGGGTATGGAAAACGGCAACGATGTCTTCCTCCAGCATTACGGAAACGATGACGACAATACCGGAATGGTCGATATGCGCGCGCTCTTCCGCGCCGCCGTGAAGAACCGCGCCAGCGACCTGCTGTTATCGGCAGGATCCACGCCGATGCTCCGTCTGAACGGTTCGCTCCGGGCGCTGGACCTTCCGGTTCTGACGGCGGAGGATGTCGAACGGCTGCTTTTCAGCATCATCTCCCGTCGGCAGAGGATTGTTCTGGAGGAGAAGAGGGAGCTCGACTTTGCGCTTTCCGTTGCGCTCCCGCTGACGGAGGGAACGGAGCCGACGCAGTACCGTTTCCGTCTGAACGCCTTCTATCAGCGGGGAAGTCTCGGACTGGTCGCGCGCGTGGTTTCCAACGAAATTCCCACCCCCGAACAGCTCCATCTTCCGGAAGTTCTGGTCAATCTGGTGGGCAAGAAGCAGGGTCTGATTCTGGTCACCGGGCCGACCGGAAGCGGAAAATCCACCACGCTGGCCAGCCTTCTGAACCTCGTGAACCGGACCCGTCCCTGCCACATCATCACGATCGAGGACCCGATCGAATACGTCTACGACAACATCTGCGCCATTGTGGAACAGCGGGAACTGCATTCCGACACACTGGACTTCTCCATCGCCCTGAAAGCCGCCATGCGGGAATCGCCGGACATCATCATGGTCGGGGAAATGCGCGACACCGCCACGATGGCCTCCGCCCTCACCGCCGCGGAGACCGGCCATCTCGTTCTGGCCACGGTTCACACCAACAGCGCCCCCCAGACCATCGACCGCATCATCGACTCGTTTCCGTCCGGCCAGCAGAATCAGATCCGCCAGCAGCTTTCCGGCGCCCTCCTCGGCGTCGTCTCCCAGCGGCTGATCCCGACGATCAGCGGGGACGGGCGCGCCGCGGCCTTTGAAGTCATGATCGGCACCCCTCCCGTCCAGAGCCTGATCCGGGAAGGCAAAACCCACATGCTCCAGTCCGCCATCGAAACCGCCTTCAAAGACGGCATGATCACGCTTCAGAAATCGCTGGAGCAGCTCTACGAAAGCGGTCAGATCGCCTATGAGGAGACCCAGCGCTTCTCGGCCGACTATCAGCCGCCGAAAGCCTACTGATCCGCTTTCTCCCCCCTCCCGCCGGCGTTCGATTCCCCTCGACGCGCCCGCGGGAGGACGGAACGGAAATTTCCATCAGTATCCGAAGAGATCGTGCAGTTTGAGATCGACAATCGTTCCGCGCCGGGCCAGCTTCTCCCGGTCGATCGCCGCACTCTTCCCGACGATGATGATATCATACTTCAGCGGCGCAAGCACCTTCCGGAAGAAATCCTCCAGCTGCGGCAGATTCATCTTCCGAACTGTTTCATACTCCGCTTTTCTCCAGTCGGTATCTGTTCCGATCCGTTTCATCTTCTGTTCGAAACCGAAGAGTTCGAGTCCCATGATCCGTTCGGTGGCGATTTTCTTCAGGAGAGAATCGCGCGCGCTCTGGAATTTTCCTTCGTAGAGCGGCATTTTCGCGAGGATGGAATCCATGGTGTCAATCACATCGAAGAGTTTATCCCCCTGGGTTCCGGCGACCATGTAGATCACGTTGCGCCGTCCCTTCTGCATCGACTGTTCGTAGGACCCGCCCGCGGAGTAGGCCAGCGCGCGGGATTCCCGGATCTCCTGAAACACGATCGAATCCAGTCCGGAGCAGAAATACTCGTTGAAGACCTCTCCATACGGCAGATCCTTCAGCGAGAAGACCGGTCCGCCGGATGTGAACCCGACGCGCATCTGGACCGTGTCGAAATCCACCAGATAGATCGTCGGTTTTTCGACGGTCCGCGGGGTGTACCGGACACGGTTCTCCGGCACCGCACTTCCGCTCACCGGGATCTGCTTTGCCGCTTCGACCACGGTCTCCATCGCGGAGGGCCCGGCATACACAAACGTGCTCTTGTATTGACTGAAGATCTGCCGGAGCAGAGCAAGGAGCTCTTCCGGTTTGACGGCCCGCAGCTCCGCCTCGCTCAGCAGCGTCGTATAGGGATTTTTCTTTCCGTACCACGCATAGGCGGCCGCCCGCTGGAAGACCGCTCCCGCATTGAGTTTGGCATCGGCGCGGTCTTTGAGAATGCCGTCCACATAACTGCGGTAGGCGGCGGGATCGGCTTTCGCGTCCCGGAGAAAATGATCCATCAGCGCCACGGCCTTCTTCAGATTGGCGTCCGGCCCGGAGAGCTCAACAGTCAGAGCGAACTTGTTGATCGAAAGTTCGAATTTCACGCCGAGCTTGTAGAACTCCTGGCGCAGTTCCTCCGCGGAGTACTCCGGCGTTCCGAGATAATCCAGATAGCCGAGAGCCAGTTCGATCCGCGGATTCTCATAGGAGGAAATTCCGATCACCCGTTCCGCATGGAACAGTTTCGATCCGGAATACAGGTTCATCCGTTTGACGGTCATTCCGTTGGGGAGCTCCACGGTGGAGATGTCGCGCGCGGGGTCGACAAAACGCGGCTCCACGGACGGCGACGGCGGCAGTGCATTGAACCGGCGGCTGAACTCGGACTCCTCCGAGGAATTCAGCGCGACCGGCGTAATCTTCGGCTTCTCCACCTTGACCCGGTTCGACGGTTCTCCGGTCAGCTTGTTCACCTGCACAAAATGCTTGAAGTACGTATCGATGAACTCCGAGACATCCCGTTTGGTGAACTGAGCGATCTGCTCCGGCGTATCCAGCAGTGTCGTATACGGATCGTTGTTGACGAACAGATCCGCGAACTCCCATGCGAGATTCATATTGTCCCCTTCACGGATCTCCGCGTTGCCGACCCGGCAGTTTTCCGCGACGGCGCCGATTCTCCAGTCCTCATACTCCCCTTTCCGGAGTTTTTCGATCTCGTTCCGCAGCAGAGCGGAGACCTCGTCGAGCGACTGTCCGGCACGCGGAATCCCGTCGAGCAGCAGAAGCAGATACTCCCGTCCGGTTCTGGGATAGCATCCCGCGCTGAGCACCTTCTGGCTCCGGAGCAGGTTCTGCTCCAGCAGTCCGTACCCGGAGTCCTTCAGCAGACGGCTGACCAGCTGGAGGAGCGCCACATTCCGCGGCGTTCTCGGGATCCGATATCCGATCCGCACATGTTCCGCCTCCGGCCCCTTGACCGTCAGGATCCGGTCCTCCGCAAGCGGCTTTTCCTCCGGGGTCTTCCGGACGGGGAGCGGACCGGGCTTGAGATGTCCGAACGTGTCGGCAACCAGCTGATAGGTCTTCTCGAAATCCAGATCGCCGACAATGGCCAGCGCCATGTTCCCCGGCACATAGTAGCTCTTGAAAAAGGTCATGATATCCTTCATCGACGGATTCTTCAGATGCTCGGGCAGCCCGATGATGGACCGTCCCCCGGGGTGGGTCGGCAATATGGCGCGGTTCAGCACCTCGTACGAAATCATCGCATCCTTGTCCTGGCTTCGGTTGAACTCCTCATACACCGTTTCCAGCTCCGTATGGAACAGGCGGAGCACCGGACTGGAAAACCGTTCCGCATCCAGCGCCAGATATTTCCCGAGTTCGTTGGACGGAACTTCTCCCATATAGACCGTGAAATCATATCCGGTCGCCGCATTGAGTCCGGATGTCCCGATGGAGGACGCCAGCTTGGAAAACTCTCCGGCGGCCGCATACTGTGCCGCCTCGCTGGAGAGGCGGTCGATCTCGGCATAGAGCGCCTTCTTCCGCTCCGGATCCTTCTCTCTCTTTCTCTGTTCAAACAGATCGGAGATCCGGTCGAGAAGCGGTTTTTCCTTTTCCCAGTTCAGCGTCCCCATCCGCGGCGTTCCCTTGAACATCATGTGCTCGAAATAGTGGGCAAGTCCGGTGGAGGCGGAGGGTTCGTCGGTGGACCCCGCCCGGACAATCGTCAGCACCGAGACCCTCGGCCGCGACGGATTCCGGGAAAGAAACACGGTCAACCCGTTGGGCAGCCGGTAGATCCGCGCATCAAACGGATCGTTCGGAATATAGCGATACAGATTCCCCGCGGTATCTTTGGCAGTTTTCATTTCAGCGGCTCCCGTTCCCAACGCCGATCCGATCAGAGCAACAAGCGCTGTGGTCAAAAAAATTCGTCTCATGAGCGATCCCTTTCTGAAAAAATGACTGTTTTTTCTATTTAGACAGCATCTTTTCCGAAAAGGATGCATTCCCCCCTCGAAAAAAAAAGAAAATCCGCGAATCCCCCTCTTCGGGATGGGATCCGCGGAAAAGAAGCCGGTCCCCGTGTTATTCCACGAGTTTGTTCAGCGGATATTCGACAATTCCGCATGCGCCGAGCTCCTTGAGCTCCGGAATCAGATCCCGGACGACATGCTCGGTCACGATCGTGTTCAGCGCCGCCCATTCGGGATCGGCCAGATCGGAAACGGTCGGGCGCTCCAGCGCGGGCAGTTTTCCGAGCACATTGGGCAGATCCTTCTTGCGGATGTTCAGCATGATGCCGACTCTTCCTTCCGCCAGCAGGACCGCCTTCAGCAGCATGGCGATGCGTTCGATTTTCCGTTTCTTGAACGGACACTCCATCGCCTTCTTGTTTGCGATGAAGCGGGTTGTGCTCGTGCAGATGGTGTCAAGAATCTTCAGTTTGTTGGCGCGGAGGGAGGACCCTGTTTCGGTGATTTCAACGATGGCGTCCGCAAGACGGGGCGGTTTGACTTCCGTCGCGCCCCAGGAGAACTCCACATTGGCGGTCACATGGTTTTCCGCGAGATAGCGTTTGGTCATTCCGACCGCCTCGGTTGCGATGCGTTTTCCTTCCAGATCCTTGACGGAGCGGATGGAGGAATCTTCCGGGACCGCGAGCACCCAGCGGAGCGGATTGCGGCCGACTTTTCCATAGACCAGTTCTGCAACTTCGACCACATCGGAACCGTTTTCGCGGATCCAGTCATATCCGGTGAGGCCGCAGTCGAGGATTCCCTCCTCCACATAGCGGGACATCTCCTGGGCGCGGATCAGCATGCACTCGATTTCCTTGTCGTCGATCGTTGGGAAATACGAGCGGGAGTTGATTTCAATTTTGTATCCGGCCTTTGCGAACATGTCGGTGGTTGCCTGTTCCAGACTTCCCTTCGGGAGTCCAAGCATCAGTTTATTATCGTCCATTCGGATTCTCCTGTTTATTTTTCTCTTTCGGAATCATACTATATCACGTTTTTCCCAAATTACCAAATCGGAAACGCAAATTCCCCGTGAAAAGAGACGGGGAAACAGGGAGCGTCTTCCCCATCGCAGGGAGACCGGGTGGGGAAGAAGGAGCGGGGCCGGACGTCTCAGCGGCCGGTCCCGTTCTGCTGCGGACGGGAGAGATGATAGATCATGGAGCACCCTTTGGGAGAGTGGGTGGAGACGGTGAAGGCGATTCCGCTTCCGGTCGTGCGGAGCGGAAGCGACGCAAGCGTCGAGCCGTCCGCGCGCAGCGCTTCCGCCTGCCATCCGGAACCGGAGACTCCGAGCGAAATCTCGGCGCTTCCCCGGGCCACCAGCATCGGGAAATGTCCGCTCTTGAGCATCAGATCCCGCAGCGGCGTCTGGAATTGGGTTCCGGAAGCCAGGGAATCGGTCAGATGGAAGAGCAGAATCTCCCGGCTCTCCCGAAGCGGCTTCCCGTCGAGCGAGTGGACGGAGACGGTCGTAAAAGCTCCGGCTTTTCTGACTTTCAGGACCTTTCCGTCCGCGGAGGCGCCCCGGAACGTCAGCACTTCGGAGCGGGGAGTCACCACCCGGACCGAACCGGCGGGATCAAGCATGATCTCTCCGGTCAGACTGGAGACAGCGGCATTGCGTTTCAGAAGAGCATCGGCGCGGCGGAACGCTTCCGGGAGCTTCGACTCCCAGCCGGGCGAGGAGCAGTCCAGCTTCACGACATCCTTCGCTTTCGACGCGGCAGAGACGGATCCGATTTTCCCGATCAGCCCCAGTTTGGAAAATTCCGCGGGGAAGCGTTCTCCATACCGTTCCGATTTCCAGGCATAGCAGAGCGGAGGATTCGAAGCGGCGGAGACATCGCCCCGGACAAACAGAAAGTAGATGATCCGTTCCGTCAGCGTCGCGATGGGATCCGGGAACGAGGAAAATGCTCCGGGCGCCTTCGGCTTGAAGATATTCTCCCGGCGGAATTCATAGCAGAAGCGGTAGAGGCCGTACCAGTCCTGGAGCGCGGCATATCCTCCGGCCAGAGCCCCCATCTCGCTTCGATACTGATTCGGATAGCAGTAGTTGATTTCCGTAATCATCATGGGTTTTCCGGGGATGCGGACCGGCATGCAGGCGCGCATCGCGGAGGCATACTTCTCAAGATCGGCATCCTGTTTGAATGCGACGGGCGGTTGCCAGTTGTTCATCGGATACGACGGATGGTCGTGATAGATGTGCTGATCCAGAACCGGCAGAGAGTCGCGGAACACCTGAAGCGAAGGAGATGCGACATTGTTCAGATTGGTGATCAGCGCCTTCACGCCCAGCTCCTCCCGGAGGAAGCGGATCTCCTCATTCATCAGAGCATTCTGCCGTTCGGCAAGGAAGGTCCAGAACTTCTCTCCCCGTTCGGCGGCGAGTTCGGGCGTGTAGATTCCCTTTTCTTTCAGCCATTGCTCGTACCGGGAGGCGATCAGCGGAAGAAGTTCCGGAATGCTTCTCCAGATCGCGAACAGAGGAGCCTCGTTGTCCAGATTCAGGGAGAAGAATGCGGGATCTTCCACCATGCTCATGCCGGTATACGGATTTTTCATTGTAAGCACGCGGCGGGCATACTCCTTCCAGTTGTCCAGGGCGGAATCGGAGAAGAACTGGAGAACTTTCCGATAGCCGTCATGCATGGTGCTCCGGCACTCCGCGATGCGGTCGCCGGGTTTGATCGGGCGGGTCGCGTAGATGTCGGTGGTGATATACATGCCCTTCTCGCGCAGACGGGCGTAGAAGTAATGGAAGCGGTCCAGATTCTCCTTGTTGAAGTGGAGCGTGTCGTTGCGCGACCAGTCCATGATGAATTTTTCAAACTGGTGGAATCGGATGGAATTGTATCCTTCGGCGGCAAGACGCTCCGCAAGGAGATCCGCCTCTTCATGGGTCGGTGCGACAAGACGCTGACAGATGTTGGTCCCGAAAAAGCGGATCCGCCGTTCCGGAGCCCGTTCGAACGAGAAATATCCCGCGGGATGAACGATCACTCTTCCGAACTTTCCAGCCGGAGCATCCGTCCATCTGGAAAAATCCAGCGGCGATCCCTTCCGGTAGCGGAGCGGCATCTCGTACGGCTTCCACATCTTTCCCGCGACGATCTCATGCGGCTTGCCGACCATCCGTCCCGGCCGCAAATTCGCAAAGGAGGCCGCCGCGATCATCCAGACCCCCTTCCCCGGACGGAAATCCACCGTCTTCACCGCCTTCTCCTTCAACCGGAATGCGGAAACATACAGCCCGACCATTCCGCTTTTGTTGACGCCGCTCCAGGCCACGACTCCATTGGGGAAATGAAGTCTTGGAGCCCACCAGTTTCCGCAGTCGATGCCCGCGCGGACCGGGATCTCCTGCCGGGAGGAGTCCGCATACGTCACCACCACGGATCCGACCTTCTCGCCGGCCGGCGGGACCCATGCCGCCGCATGCAGGAGCATCAGATAACGATGCGCCGTCCCGTCGTTCACGGCAACGGCCCCGGAAGACGGATAGCGCCGGGAGGTGGAACGGACAACGCAGCTCTTCCTGTTCAGCTTTCCGGGATCGGCAATATGGAAGCGGATTCCGGCCAGCGTGGTGTCTCCGGGCTGGAGACAGGAGAGATCGTTGATCGGTCCCTGATCGGTCCATCCGCCGCGGCCGTCATCGGCCTTCTCGTCGCGGAATCCCATGTTTGCCGCCGATGCAAGGGGGAGCGGGACACTGGTCAGGAGCTCCTCTTCAATTTCAAGCTGAAGAGCGGCACGCGTTCCTTTCTCCCGGATCTCCGGCTGGATGCTCACCGAGTAGAGAGGTTCCTTGCTCCAGACCCGGGCGTCGTTCACCCGGACCCGGAACGATCCGCGAATCGTGAACCGGGAGTTCCCCGCAACAAGGACCAGTGATTTTTCCCGCAGATGCCCCGGCGTGCTGTATACAATTCCTTTTGTCTTTTCGCCTTTCAGTTCGATCACCTTTCCGCTGATTTCCAGATCGACCGGGATCTCCACCGGATATTTGATCTGGAAGGAAAGGGAATCGGTCTTTCCCTCCAGACGCAGATCGGCGGAATAACGCCATTTCCGCTCTCCGGTTTTCCGGAGTTCCGTCCGGAACTCCGCCTTGTGATTCGGCGAGATCCGGCACCTTCCGGAAAGGGTTTCCAACGCTCCGGTTTTCTTCAGTGCCGCCCCTTTGAGGGAAATCTGCCTCCACGCGGGAGCGTGCCACCACTCCATCCGGGAACTGTTCAGCCGGAGAGATCCGTTTTCATTCAGGGCGACCGCTCCTGCGGCCGTCATCATCCATCCCATACAGAGAAAAGCAGGGATCAACATTCTTCTCAACATTGCGGGAAACTCCTTCCAATAGACATTTGATTCTTCCAAATAAACCATTCGATTCACAGTGCCGGCAGGGAGCTGACTCCGCCGACCAGGTCGTTGTACCATGCAAGAACTCCGGAACGCCGGTTCAGGAGAATCGGGGTCCGCGCATCCACATGCCCGTCAAAGAACAGCGAGTTTGCCCGACCGCCATGAAGCGGATAGATCGACGCCTCGCCGGAAACCCGGAAATACGGGTTGTTTTTCGACGGCTCATTCCGCCGGGAATCGCTGATGATCAGAATATCGCTCAAACATCCGGCGCTTTTCGGCAGATACCCGTTCCAGGCGACATACTTCAGTTTCGGAATGGTGGAGATGTTCGGATACTTTCCGGGTCCCCATCCGCCGGTCGCCAGATAGACATTGCACAGATAGGTCTTGTCCATGTACCACCCGTCGGACGCCACAAGATTCCGGTATACGGGGCAGCGCAGCACCATTGTGCTCCTCTGATTGTTCTGAATCCCGGAGAAATTCCCCAGCAGTTCCGTCCAGGGGCGGACTCCGTTGCTCAGATCGCCGGCGGCCGGATAATATCCATTGTATGCGTCGGAATACTGCACCAGCCACAGCCCGATATTTTTCAGATTCGAGCGGCATTCCGTCGCCATTGCCTTGTCTCTCGCCTTGTTCAGAGCCGGAAGAAGAAGACCGGCCAGGATTGCAATGATCGCAATTACAACGAGAAGCTCTATCAAGGTAAATTCCGTTTTTTCTTTTTTCATTGTTTCCACCCTTTTCACAATTGTAAAATCCCGTCCGTCATGCTACGTTAAATTATAGGCGAAAAAAATGGAAATGTCAACGGGGTCCTTATATAAAAGCATGAGGAAAAACGATAAAATCCATGAGGGAAACCGAATCCACATCGTCTCAGGAAAACATGAAATGTACTGGACGAGAAATGATCAGTTCCTTTTCAAGCGGCGGGAGACATGGGAAATTCAAAGCCGCGGCACGTTTCCCCTCTATCCGTTCTGCATGGAGGAGGAGATCCGGATCCACCAGTACTGGTATGCGGAAAACTTCACCCGCTTCACTCTGATCGTGCTGGTGCTGGAAGGAGATATTCTCTTCCGGTTCGACCGGAAAAATCTCCGGATTTCCCAAAATGAGATTCTGATCGTTCCGAAAAACACCTCCTACTCTTTCGAGAACGGGAATTCCGAACGGTCGCGGAAGGTGGTTCTGGAGGTGATCGGGAAAAACCAGATTTCGGATCTGGAGACATTCGGCTTGAATCGTCTTCTCGTCATCCGGAGTGAACGGTGCGGGGAGCTGGCGGATCAGGTGCGGACGATCGGGGATCTGCTGCATTCGCGGAAGGAATCCGTCATACCGGAACTTCTGGGAAGGACGTATCGTTTCCTGACGGAACTTTCGCTGCTCCTCCCCGAGAAAAAGCGGTCCGACAATCTCCTTCTCCATGCCCGGATGATTCTGGAAAGCAATTTCGATACCCGGATGACCCTCTCCACCCTGGCAGAAAAACTGAACTGCAGAAAAGAACGGATCAACGAAATTTTCAAACGGAAGCTGGGAATCACCCCGATGCAGTACCGGATCGAAAAGAAAATGGAGCTTGCCAAACACCTTCTGGTCTCGACAAATCAGACCATCAAGGAGATCTCCTTCCAGCTCGGTTATTGCAGCCAGTTTTACTTCTCGAATGAGTTCCGCCGCATCACCGGCTACACTCCAACTGCGGCGAGAAAAACGAAGAAACTGCTCTGAACCGTCTGACCGGAGCGCTCCGGTCAGGCAATCCGAAAAGGGTTTTCTCTCTTACTCGTCCGAGCGTCCGCCGAAGAGTCCTGCGCGGAACAGATAGTAGAGCAGCGTCAGCAGCGCACTGATGGCCGCGGCAAGGTAGGTCAGGAACGCCGCGTTCAACACGTCTCCGGCCTGCTTCTGCTCGTCGGGAGAGACGATTCCGCATCGGACCATCAGCTTTTTCGCCCGTGCGGACGCATCCCACTCCACCGGGAGCGTGACAATCGCAAACAGCACCGCCGCACTGAACAGAATCGCTCCGACCAGGATCAGCGCCTGCGACTGGAAGATGAATCCGGCAATCAGAATGATATACGAAAACGTGGAGGAGAAATTGGTGACCGGCACCAGAGCGCTCCGCAGATACATCGGCTTGTACGCCGCGGCATCCTGGATCGCATGCCCCGCCTCGTGGCAGGCGACACCGATTGCGGAAAGACTGGAGCTTCCGAACACCGGTCCGGAGAGACGGAGAGTCCGGCTGGTCGGATCATAATGGTCGGAGAGGAACCCGTCGACCTGCTCAATCTTCACGTCCCGGATTCCGGCGCTTGCGAGCAGACGGGCGGCCGCCTGCGCCCCTGTCATGCCGGATTCCGATTCCACATGCGAATATTTCTCAAAGGTGCTTCTGGTCAGCAGCGAGGCGATTCCGGCGATCACAAGGCCGGGAATCATGAACAGCAGATACACGGGATCAAAAAACATCGTTGACTTCTCTCCTGAATTTGTTTTGGGCTTCCTGTAATGTAATACTTTTTCACAGACAAGTCAACCGGGAAAATGTTCCTTCGCCGACTTTTTCCGGGAAGCGCCCGAAGCAAGGGGAAATTTTCGCGTTTTCAATAGTTTGGAAATATTGAAAATCAATTTTTTTTTATTTTGGGAACTGGAAAAAACGACGGAGCGGAAGTATATTGACTGCTCTTGAAGATCCGGAAAGAACGATCCGGGAAATGCGGACCGGGGAAGAAGAGTCCGTCCATGTTTTAACCAGGAGAAAGTATGTTCAGCAAGTGGATTCTTCCGGTGTGGAGAACGTTTACCGGCTATTTCAGCAGACGTCAGTTTTACGAACCGGGCGGATACGCGGAAATCTGGCACATTGCCTGGCCGCTGATCATTCTCAGCGCGAGCAATACGGTGATGATGATTACAAACCGGGTGTTTCTGGCCTGGGATTCGAAAGACGAGGTGGCCGCCTCGATGCCGGCGTCGCAGATGTTCTTCACGCTGATGGCGTTTTTTCTGATTACGACCTCCTTCACGGCGACGATTGTCGCACAGCACCACGGGTCGGACAACCGGGAAGGCTGCATCCGGGCGACGTGGAACGGATTCTACTTCGGAGCGATTGTCGCGGCGATTCTGGCCTATCTTCTTCCGGTGGGAGGCGCATGGATCCTGACCCATAACGGACATCATCCGCAGATTGCCGCGTATGAGGCGGAATATTTTGTGGCGATCTCACCGTGCGCGGGACTGATCTGCATGGAGACACCGTTCCTCTCCTTTTTCACCGGACGGGGCAAAACGCGGATTGTGGCCTGCATCAAAATTCTGGGCTGTCTGATCTCGATTCCGCTGAACTATATTTTTGTGTTCGGGAAGCTGGGACTGCCGCCGATGGGGATTCTCGGAGCCGGATTCGCCAGCACGATTGCGAGTCTCTGCTCGCTCTGCATCTCCGCGAGCTGCTTCCTGCTGGTGAACCAGAAGGAGTATGAGACGCGCCGGCATAAACGATTTCACATGGAATACATCCGGAAACTGCTCTGCTTCGGAACGCCGGCCGGATTTCAGACGTTTCTGCGGAATGCGGCGTTTGCGTGCGTGATCATCATGATCGGACGGCTCGGGAACGAG